>Ga0179593_1502924_pt1 | contig 16522 bp, 19 predicted proteins | sample CZODoug2_1_08_16_FD_185931 | JGI IMG/M metagenome (GOLD analysis project Ga0179593, IMG submission 185931) | Vadose zone soil fungal communities from Angelo Coast Range Reserve, California, USA - CZODoug2_1_08_16fungal (PacBio error correction) | ecosystem: Environmental > Terrestrial > Soil >... | reverse complement strand
CCACCACCTGCCACTAAGGAAGTTTTCGCAGGCTTTTCCTTTCCCTTCTTTCTGAATCCTTGGCTCCTGTAGTGCGTCATCATGTAGATGATCTCCTCGACATCGGATTCCCACTATTTTCCCTCCCCATTTGAAGTCCCTGTTCCCTTTTATGCACCCCCGCAGATCACTTCTCAGAGATACACCTTTAGGGCTACTTAGTTTCCGTCGCCCTTGCCGACCCCTTTCCCTCCCCGTTTCAACGGGGTAGCAAAATCGCACCTTCTCGCAGTAATGCAGTTTCTTCGCTTCTTATCCCTTTTCGTTTCCATGGCTCCCTGCCCATTTCGGCCTTTTGTCGGCCCTCACTTTATCCTTTGACGAACCCTTCAGGTGAATCAGGTTGCCCTCCCGACCCCCCTTTTCGCTTCTTATAGGCGAAGACCCGGAGCCGAGCGCCCCCCAGGAAACTCGAACCCTCTCGTGCGGCTGACCCACTTTTCCCGATTTTACTATCTTCTCATCCTCCACGTTTTTTATGAACCTTTCAGTAATTGATCTGACTCCTCAGCACCTCTTTGACTCGAATACGGATTTGATTATATTAGACACTAGCCCGTCGGTTTTCATAGCCCTGAACGAGACTTTATTCAAACATCTCAAACATTTCTATAGTTCTCTCCTGCCAAGTTTCGAGCAAACCACACCCTAGCTCCTACACTGCAGACCTGTGATTATAATTTGGATTTTCCTTCATCTTTTATTGCCCGGCTTCCGTCGAATTTTGCCTTGGTTAGTCGGACATATCCAAAAGATTTTCGAACTAGTCCCACCAGTCTCCCCCAATGGTTTTACCACTCTGTCGTCTTCTCCAATAGACAAGAGTACCCATTTCTCGCGTCCCAGACTTAATCCTTTGTTTTTCTCCGGTTGACCCTAGAATTGGGCGCTTATTCGGTATGGATACGGAGGCCCGGGCTCAGATTTCCCGCGCTCGTATGTAGGCGTTGCCCCAAAAATTCAATGTTGCTGTCGAGGTGCGAGTACCTTGACCCTCATTGCCTTTCTTGCGACCCTTCCTTCTCCTTCTAAGCCTGCGTGCCTCGTTTTCTTTTCCGGTTTCTTTCAGTATCTACTAGTTTCTAGTAAGGGTCGCTTGTATGACGCCCCTTTCCTTTCAGTTACCCCTAGTATCCTCCTTATTCTTTTGATATGACCGATCGTTTTTTTCCATCCCGATTTGATGCTCCTCTTTAATAGTCGGAGGAGGAACTTGACTGTCATTGTTCTGTGGTACAGCCATCTCAGCGCCCTTCATTTAACAATCTATCTACTTCTTCTAATTCGCATAGGGAATTTCCCCGACAGCTTCCCCCGGAAAACCAGCGAATGGAATTGTATTGTACGATTCAATCGATGATTTTCTTTAGTGCCTGGTAACCCGATAGCGTTATGGCCGTACTCTACAGTCCCTTCACGGGAGATTGACACCCTGCCACTTCCCGGCCCCCCCATTGTACCTATACTTTACGTTGGTGAAGAACCAGCCTCTCTTGTTGTCTGTTTTGATCATTTTCGTTTCCACCAAGTACCTCCGATCTCTGTCTTCGAGACCGTCGCCCCCCCGTCTTAGCTGACAAATTCTGAAAAATGCAGCGATTTCACAGCAACCCTCTTGGTGATACCGCTACAAACAGCCCCTTTACCCCTCCTTAAACACCCCCCTCCCTTGCAATGTTTCTCTCATGTCCTGAATACTAATGCGACGTTCAACCATCGTCAGTGCTCATGATGTCTGTGAGCCTTTATTACTATGCGGTCAAGCTTTTCCCCGGTCTCCCCCCCCCAACGAGTCACCTTTATTCAAAGACTCCATCCGTCTTCCAACAGCCACCTTTTCTGTTAGAGAGCCTCTGATGACTTTTTCTTTTTTTTATGAGGGTGCCCCCCCCAATTATTACCCGTCTCCCCGTATTTATCGATTCAGAGGTGTCTTTCCACTGGACACCCCCCACATTGCGTTTGTATCTTCCTACCTTTTTCGTGCCGCGCTCATTCCCTCCGCCCTACAGGCTACAGTCAACTTTCCCCTTCCTGCTCCCCCCCCCTTCCTTTGAATCACCTTCTGACCGCCGTAGGGAACCACAATCCTCTATCCGCTTTGAAGCCCTGTTTCTTTGTTTAAGTCTTCTTTTTGCTTGCCGTTTTGACTCCCTTCTCCAGCAAAGTATGCCCTCCGATATTTTTTTCGAGAGATATTCCCGTTTTCCTCTTACGTCCTTCCGCTGAGTGCTGTTGATCCCTTCCTTTCTGTAAGCTCCCGTCTCGGGAAGATCCCCCCGAAGATTGCCGATTTCCCGCGAATTTTTTCCCCCCCAATGGTTACCTTCACTCCATGATGGAGGAAGTTCGAAAGAGCCTGCACTTCCTTTCACACGGTCTTGCGCGCCGAAACGATTGACGCGGTCTCTGCAGTTGATAATTCCCCCGTGCCAATTCCCCTGTCCCTTTTTGCCAGGTCACTATAGGGTCTTTTTCTCACGGTTGACCCGAGTGCTTTTGTCTTTGTTCTCCCGGTCTTAAGATTCTTCCCTCCTGCAGGCCCCACGGCTGACACTCACTACCCCCTAGCCTATTGCCTTGTCACCCCTTTGATGAGTCAAAGAAATCGACCACAGATTCAGGTGTCTTCCCGGAGCTTGGTTGGTGTCTGGCGTGTTTGAGCTTCTCGGTACAGAAACTGCCTTTCATTCCCCGTCGCACCCACCGCCCGGTTCAGGCCTTTCGTTTCGAGAAACGCTTGCTCATTGCCCCGAGAGGAAGCCGGCACTCACCTCTCATTATAACAGCCACTTCCATCAAGGCCTCCTTCTACGACTCTAGGACTCTCCCCCCCAATGGTTCCGAAAAGGATTCAGGTCTCAAATGGTAATATCTCTATTTTTACTCAGTTTTGTTGTTTTTTGATGCTTTTTAGATCCCTTGCTTTCGGCTAGACGGGTTAAGTTTTTTAGGGACGAATTCTCCCCTATTGCGATGGCTGTCCTTCTGTTTCCTAATAGAGGTTCTCGACTCCCCTTGAATTTTTTTTTACTGATCTATATCCCAGTACGGCCTGACGGGCGGTTGTAATTGCTTCTAAGAACTAATTTCCTGGCCTGAATAGCTTTCAAACGCATACATTGCCCGCAAGGAGTCCTGAACCCTTACTCTTTCTCGATTCGTTCACTCCTCCAGGGGATCATGCTTCTCCTATTCCTGTAGCAGAATTTTATCTTCTCCCCCAAGCCTCGCCGAGATTTTGTCAAATCGCATTGGCCCACAAAAGCACAGACCTGCTTTTTAGTCCCCGATACACACTCTGAAACATCTCACAGGCTGCGTCTTCCTTCCCGTTGCAACCTCCTCGGATCCATAATGGCCTGTACCTTTTCTCCTAGTTTCCATGTTAATGTGTTATGCTCTGACTGTCCTTTATTAATTTCAACCCCCTTCCATGTCTTCCTGAACAGCCTGAGTTTTTTTATTCCCGGTCACTCTTATTATTCTAGCTTGTTCCTTTTAGATGCAATTAAGAATGGATCCTTAAATTCAGAGAAGGATGCCCGCTTTTAATTCGATCTCGCAACCTCTATTCTTTCGTCTCGTGGCATAATTCTTTGTGTCCCAGGGATCAACCTGAGCACCTCAAGCCGCCCCCTCTTATCTCCGTGGATGCTTTATGCGGTTTCTTGTGTTTTTGGCCCTTTTCCATCCAAGCACGGTGGTTTGTAATTCGCCAGTCTGCGGTTCATCTGAGAATTGGTCTCCACTTATCAGGAGTTTTCCAGAATCTATCCCCTCCCTCTGGCCTCTCCCCCACCCTGTTCAGAACAAAGATCCCCCTGTTTCGTTTTAAGCTAACAACGCCTATATGCAGATCATAACATCTGTACCCTGGCCATAAGGGGGGAACCGCTTATTGTAATTATGGATATTTTTTTTTTATTCTTCGCATACCACGGGGAGGTGGCCCTCAAAGTTTTTTATGTCACGCCTTGGGATCCGGTATTTTTTTTCGTTATCCGAGGGAATTATAACCTACCCGGTCAGCTACGAATTAATCCCCCCCTCCTCACGCCCTTTCATGTCCCCTCTAATGATGGGACCACTTCGTGCCTTATTTTTCACCTTCTCTCGCATGTGAGCGGAGGTCTTTCTCTTTTGTCCGTAACTCGTTACTTTTTTTACAAAGTCTGATCGGGCCTCTATCCGCTTCACGTGTTCTCCCTGAGAGGGCTCGCCGGTGCACCGAAATGTCTTTTCACCCAAGCCCATCGCTCCGCTAATTTTTGTCCCCAACACGCCCCTCCGATTCCGAAGACCCTGAGGATTTGGTCGTCAAATATGATCCCTGATCCTGCGTTCGGTCTTTTTAAAGTCAATTCTCCCTTTAGTCCTCGGCTCCGTTGACACTTGACACCCTGCCTCTTCCACCTCAACCTGAAATGCTCGGCCGAGACAGGTGTTTCTCTTTAAAATACTCTACCCAGGTTTGTGCGCCCCTGGCCTCTAGACCGTTTACGGTGACACTTTTATTTGCGTCTGTAAATGTACTGGACACCGACGCTAGATGGCTCAGTCCCCCTCTTTCAATGAGGCCGTCCCCTATCCTCCTACCCCGCTCCTCATCTGTTCTTCCCTCGCTCGAGCGAGTCCTCTCGTTCGCCTAACCAAAAAACTCTCTCTTTTTTCCTTTCTTTTTTCCCTCTCGCGTTTTTCAGCCGAAATTCCCCCCCCTTTTTCAGGTGGTCTACGGCCAGACTCGATTTAGTAGCGCGCTTCTGCATCTAGGAAAGCCTGTTCTCCATCGTCCCCAATGTAGGAGACAAGAGCCAGCCACAGGCCCCTTTGTTTAGCCCGGCCCTCACATACACCTACATTGGCTTCCCTCTATCTATACACAGGCCGTCCTGCCGCTCACCTCAAATACTCCTCCCCTCTGCACGAAGCCCCCCTTTTACACCCTGTCTCGCCTCGGCCTCCGGTCCTTCCGCTTTGCGGTCTAGCGACGACGTGCGCGGATCTGACCGCGGATTTCCCCCCCTACCTGCGACCACCTTTCTTCTCTTCTGACCGACCAAGTCCTCCTGAATCATATCAAGTCCCCCAAGAGAACGGCCAAACGTCGTCCATTCCCGGAGTAGATGGTCGGTCCTCAGGGTCTTTTGCCTGGTCAGAGCGACCTCTCCCCCCCCATAGGCTCGTGTGTCTACCGACGCTGTTCCATTAACCCATCTTCCCTTTCTTCGGTATCAATTTATTACGAATTTTGCAATACCTGCCTGTCTCAGACAAACGTTAGCGTCAGGGCGTCCGCGCCCGTGAGCTCGATACTCCCACCCTCTCCTCCTCACTGTACCCTCCATCATTCAGATACTGGTTTTCACATTCCTTCCCACGAAAAAAGATTCTTTATTATCCTCTCTCAGCGAATTTATTCTGGACTTTTCGTGAATACCAAATTCCAATTATTTTGTGTGCTGTCTTTGGTGCCTCCAGGAGGAGACGGCGTCCTTCATAGATAAGCGCGAGGATTGTTTCCCCTTCTCCCAAGGACTGTGGTCACGTTTTCTACGGTATACGAGATGCTGCACTGCCGTAAATTGCCCTCCCAAGTTGGTTTTTTTTTCCCCCCCCCCCTGAGCCTACGCTGCCTTCCCTGCCTTTCTTCCGAGAAGGTCCTAATCGGGTAACTCCAGAGTTCAACATCCCGCTGTTGTCGTTTCACGTCCAGTTTTTGACTACTTCAATACGTTTTTTACACCCCCCCATGATCCTCCCCCCTCCAAGACTACTTTTTTTCATACGAGGCCCCGGAGTGCCGGCCAGGCCTTCTAACTAACTAATATACCCTATGTCTCCCCTTTTTCCCGTGCGCTTTTTTTTTTTCATACGTTAAGTCCTTCCAGCTACCGAAGCCTGCGCAATGTCTGCTGAAAGTCGGTTGTGCTTTTCCTCATCTAAGTTTTTTCTGATCGATTAAAACCACCCTTTTCCAGAACACATTAGAATGCTTCCGGTCCTTCTTGAGCTGAGCTCGTCCGGCGACGTCGCCATTGCGTCATTCTTCAGGTATGGTCTAAACTTCCCCAGAACTAGCTTCAGGTCCCCAGACTAACTTCAGAGCCTTAATTGCACTGCCCCCCTTCTCAATTAATACGCAGCCTGTATTGAGAACGGAGATAAGACATTTGGGCCAAAGTTCTTCGTTTCCTTCCTTTTTCGAACCTGAAGTGAATTTTAATCTTTTACGCTGGCTACCCCCTTCGTCCCCTACTAGTCCTCCCCCTCTCGTATTTTCTGATCAATGGGGTCACTCCCCCTGTTTTATTCGAATTTTTCGGCCATCTTTTGCGCCCCTCTCATCTCGACCTTGAAACTCATTCCCCCGTCCGGGATCCTCTCGCAGGCCCTCGCTTATGAATATTTAGCCCGAAGCGGCGTTTCCTTTCCCGAGCTTTGACCAAACCCCACGTCCATCCCCCTCCCGATGTTCTTTTTTCCCTTTCCACAGGCCTGACAGATGAAGCGTCATCTCATATAGTCTGAAACGTTTCCCCCGTCTGTTTCGCGTTCCCTTAATCACTTTCATCGCCCCATTTGGCTTTTCTTTAGTCCCTCCATTCTCCTCTCACTCGGTACTAGAAAGATTCCTCGCCTTGAGTACTTTTTTCCCAGTTGTATCTTCTCCTTTTTTCTGGATCGGTTCTTATTCTTCCCGCCCTAGAAAACCACTCTTTGCACTCATCGAATCCTGTTGTTCGCGCCTTTAGGCTCGTTTATTTCAAACGAATGGCTTACCCGTCCGCTATCTCCTTTTTCTGGTCGACCTTTGCCTTAGACGGTCCGGACTTGCTAGCCTTCTTTTTTGGAAAAGGAACCGCCCAGCGCCAGCGCCACCGCTCTTTTAGTCGGGCCATTCAAATTTTCCCCTTTGTGCGTTCTAGCGAGCCCCCTGTTTCGCGGCTTGTGAAGCTGGACATTTGCTATTGTCGCGTTTTGATCGTTTTCTTTTGATTTGTTACTAAGATGTCCGGTATTGGGGGGTTTTTCCACAACACCCCGTAATTAGTTTTTCCCCTTTTCCTTGGCGTCCGTTTTTCACAAGTTTGGATCTATTCAGTCCTTATTTCGTCTAAGAGAGCTCCAGTTCTTCTCCTTTTTGTTAAGTTTTTGACCCGACCGGTTGACCAAGGTCGCCTGGACGCGCCTCGTGGCTTAAAGCCGTCCCTTATTTTCGACTCTTTTGTTGCATGTATTCAGAAAGAATATACGTAGCGGCTACTTTCTTTCTAATCTTGTTCGGACTTCTTTCATTGCAGAAATAGGCAGCGTCTTGGTCACAGCCATTTTTTGATAGAACATCCTTTGAAGCTCTCCTGCTGCTTCTTCCACCCGAAGTGGGTCGTGTGAACTGCATCGCCTCGCTCAGTCTGAGGTTTTCGCTTTTCCCCTCTCTTGCATCGGCATGTCCCCGCTTTGAAGATTGTCCCCGATTCTCTTTGTTCCACCTCCAGGCACGCGGCAAATGTGCCCTTTGATCCGTGGCTGGATGACAAACAGGCTGTCTTAAGTCGTCCAGTTTTGCGTTTCCAGAACTTCTGAACGGGGCTGCCTTTCTCGAGACACTTGTCGTTCACTGCGCTCCAAATACTGCGCCACAAATGCCCTTTGCTTCTGCCCGAAAAGCTTGGACTCAACCGATACCCTCCTTCTCCCAACATCGAACTCCTCCGCTGCCCACAGATCTCTCTGTATCTAATGACGAATACAATGTCAGTGATCATTGATGCTGACTTTGTTCCTTAATATGATTGCATGCGTTTTCGTTTCTCATTCCTTACTTGTTGCATTCGATTGCATCCCTCCATCCCGTCGTCCAGTTTGCCACCGGCGTCTCGTAGCTGCGCCGAACCCTATGACTATCGGGTGACGATGATTTCTGATAGATAGATTTGTTTTTTCTGAACACTGCTTGGTTCTGAACCTTTTTGACTGCCTTTTCGGTTCGCCCTTTTCCGTGTCTACATTCCTATAAGCACCCCTGGATGACCATCTCTTTGACTAATTTCACCTTTTCCGTGGGATTCTACCCACCCATCAATTCGATAAGCGCATCACGTCTTCCGGCGCTAGAGGCCGTTTGAGGATGCAGTGGCTTTTGGTTCACTAGCATCTCCTTATTGCAGCCGAAGCCCGCGTATGTTGCCTCTAGAATTGGAATCAGCGCACTCGACTGTCCTCTTCCCAGTGAGTCGCCAGTTTTTCGGTTTTTGCCCCGTCTCCCACCCGCGAAGATACCTTCAGATGACTCTTCGATAGAATTCTCCACCCCCACAGGTCTCGGTTTCCCCTGTTCAACCTACTTTTTTTTTTTGTTCGCGCGACCCCTCCTTGTCAACGAGTACACGTTGGCGACATGATAGTCCGCGTGTTCTTCATCGGCTCCATTTTCCCGGCGATGTTGCGAACATCTAGTGGATCCGCTGTTGACGAAGCCCCCCCCTGGCTTTGGTGCGTGCCAAAGGCGGCGATCTCTGGCAGCCAGCACTGCATGCCATAAAGGACCTTGCCGACACCCAGCATCCATAAGTAGAAGGGTCAGCTTACCGCTTTTTATTATTTACAAAGCCTCGCCCCAATCTTCAGTGTTTTTCGCTCGTTTTTCGGCCGGTTTAGTATGTATGAGTTTTCTGCATTGTACTTTATAAAGAATCCTCCCCCTCCCAGAACGGTTCGTTTGACTAGACCACTCTAACTTGCCGAGCCCGGTCTGTACGAAATAATCTGTATGAACCTCCCAGGTCATTCCCATTAGAGCTTCTTTTACGCCCCACCACAATGTCCCGATACGGCCGCTGAAGCATTACCCGGTGGTCCAATTCCCCTCCGTGTTTTAGAGAGTATTCCACCGTGATTTGCCGTACTTGCCTTTTCGTCTCTTTCTCTTCTTGGTAAATTTTTGTAGTTGTGTTCCTTTCTTTCTGAGCTTCCCAGTTAGTATTCCTCGGCTTCTCTTGGTCATCTCACCACAGTTCCTGATAAGGATTTCTTGACGTCGGACAAGTTTTGCTCCCCCCTCCCACGCTGTTTTCCTCGGCAAGACTTGCCTCGTACCGCACTTAGCTTGGGAGAGTTTCCTATTCCCAGGTGAATGCTAGCTGATATGTATGCTTGTAGAATCCTTTTATTTGAACTACATCTTTGGATAAGCCTGTACCCCCTTTTTTCCAAACTCACAGACCGGCTCGTCACCCGCCCCCTCGTCAGGAACCCCCTCTCCGTTTTGTCTTCCCTTTCCCTCAAACTTTTCATAGAGCTCGTACTGAATGTCTTCTCGATGCGGCGGTAGAGCCCCCCTTTTCAACCTTTCATTTGATCAACCCCTTACATGGTGGTTCTTTGTTAACCTAGCTGTGATCTGCATCTTTGTATCACGGTTGGAAGATGACGCCCTTCTGTTTTATGTTCATCTTCCGGTCGAGCGACTCCCTTTTATAAATGCAGATAGTGCCACTCGCGGGATTTCGGTGGATAAGGTACTGTCCCACTTGTCCCCCGGAACTAAGCCCAGGCTATCGCGCTCTCCTCCCTTCTGATTTGATCAGCTTCCTTGTGGTTGTTTTCCAGGAATTTCGAAATCAATTCATTTTCTCAAAGAGGGCGTTTATGCCTTCCTCCAGTGCAGTCACAATAACTGACTGGGGTTCTTAGCTGTCCATACGCGGTCTCCAGACAAATCTGCCCCTCCCCAACGTCGTACACCCCCACGCGTTCTTTTTGTGTACGTACCGCAGCAAATACACGATTCACTCTGGCCCTGTTGAATATGGTACACCTCTTTTCTTCCTGTCATTACCCCCCTCGGCTCCCCTTCTCCGACCCGGTTGGTTCCCCGACGTTACTGTCTCGTTGTTAGCTGCCTTTGCATTTTCCTCGCCCCCTTGCTTGGCAACGTATTCCGAATTTGGGTTTCCCTCATCCACCCTCCTCCCGAACTCATCACTTGTGAACAGTCCGTATCGTCCCTTCTCTCAGTCAGCGCGTGAGATTTGGCGATGTTTGTCGGTCAGCGTTATTCCTTTGTTTGGACTCTTCCCCCGCTTTCTTTCGCATTTGCTCTCTCTCTCGCCTTGTTGGACAAGGCTGTTCCACCCAATCCTTCTCTGTCGGTCCTTGTACCATTACGAGAGACCAAGGATTTTTTTCCACCCCCCCCTCACGACACGGACTTCGCCCGTACACGCCCACACCATGGGTTTCCTTTGCACGTCTTCCCCCGCCCCCCCCCGCTCTGTAACCCACACTCCCCCTCAACTCCCCCGCCGCAAGTGTGGGTGCAATGTCAAGTTCAATTGAACAGCCGGATATCACGCTAGCCCCCTCCCTGCGATCTGCGCAGGCCCTCGAAGGACGTGTTTTTTATTCCGCCTGACATCGTGTCGGCGTGCCCTGGGACCCCGCCGCGCGCTACTCGGGTCACAGGATGGATCGGTCAACAATTTCATGGACACCGCGCAAAGAAGAAGGTAAGTCTCTTTCCGCCGCCGTGATGCCGGCCCCGCTATTGTCCCTAACTTCGTGCGCACGAGCTGCCCGTGGGGCCTGCCCGGCCCAGAAGAAAATCCACTTCTCCATGGCAGCATTTTTTCTAGGCCTGTTGCTTGCCCCATGTGGGATGTTCACCCCGGACGAGAATATAGCCCCCTTTCTTGTTTTTCTCCTCACGGAATCCCTGACGACCCGCGTTTACGCGATCGGAATCTAACGTGCTAAGAACTATTGTGTCCTGATAAACTCCTTGCAAAAGTGGTTCGTCCTTGCTTGTCGCCCAAGATGGTCACCATAACAGCTGACGGGTAGTAGCCCCCCTGCAAACATCCCCCCCCCTGAGAGAATAGAATAATCTCTCCCTCGAAATTCCCATTATAGCCGCCACAAGTTGCGTACAGAACTTCTCCCCCCCTTTCTTACTTCTTAGGCTTCAAGTTTATGAATTGTGCTAGTGGAGAATACTCCCCTAGGAGGGGATTGAACCGGCTGGACCTCTCTTCCGGGGCCCGGTTAAACCCTCCCCCGCCCAGACATTTTGAGAAATATGCGTTATACTCCCATGCAATAGATGCTCAGCAAGGTGTAAGTACAAGCATCTACGTAAAAGCCGGAATTACAACCCCCCCCCGGGGGGTATTGTGCCGCCCAAGGGTGGTTGACGCTCAGGCACGTGAAAGAAGACGCAACACCAAAAAAACCCCCCAATCCACGAAAACACAAAAACCCCCCAAGAAACCCCTGAGTTATAAATTGCAACAAAACAACACCCAAACAAAAAACCCAACCCCCAAAAATTAAAAACCAACTCGCCACAAAAACACACAAAAAACAAAATCCTAACAACAAAAAATCCAACAAAGCTAAGGAGGGCGCCGAAGGCCCTTGCTTGAGCCTCCGCCGGAACATAAGGTAGGGGCGGGGGGGTGGTTTTAAGGGGAGGGGTGTGGATCAAGACGTCCCCTACAAGTTGCATACCTGTCTCACGCGAACCAAGGTATGCTGATAGCATAGGCACGGGAGCGCCACTCTGCTCCGTTCCACCGGTCGGGGACTGAAACACAGGGCTAATGAGCATCGCTGAAATGCCACAGAGTCGGGGGGGACGGGTCTGTGGGGAGGCGAAGCGGGTTGAACACCAAACGGGCTACTATTCTCTGCCCCGGCGGCACTCATACCCAGACAGCGCCCCCACCTTGGTTGCCAGGGTAGGGGGGGGGGAACCAACCCCCCGGGGGAGAGAGTGGGGGGTCCAGCCCCCCTTGGGGGGTTACCGCACGTGTTGGGGGGGGGTCCTGGGGAGCGGGGTCCGATGGGGATGCCCCGGGAGCGAGTGGGGGAGGAGTCTTGTGGTGCGGGCGGGCGCACCCCCCGCGAAGAGGAAAGATGACCTCGAGACAAAAACAGAGAGACGTCCCAGGCGACCTTATAAGAGGAACCTAAGACGAAATGGTAGAGGAAAGCTCGAGGAGAGAAAGAGGGGGGAATACTTCTCAGAAGAGTCAACACTTTTAGGGCCACTCAGGCCATCTACCAGAGTGAACTAGCTAGTCGATTGGGCTGGAGTTTCTTTCGGTGTTCAGGAGTCACGGTTGATGGGGTGCGGGGGAGAGAGGGCAAGCTTGAAGAGGGACATAGATGCATACCCAATTACCAACGCCCAGGGAACGACGGAATACACAAATGCAGGAATAACGGCTTTTGGGGGCTCACAGGCACCGCGAGAGAGCAGAAAAGCGAAAATTACTGCTGGGTTAGCGGAAAGCTGTTGGCGCCGCCCAGTCGACAAGAAAGGAAGGAGTGCCCGTGACAGAAGGAACTGGGCCTGTTTGAGAGGGTGGTCGACGCCGAAGCCGTGGGGTCACGGAACAAACTGGTGAGGAAAACCGCACCGACCCCGCCGGGTTGGATTGTGCTGGATGAGCGGAGAGGCAACCCACCGCACGGCTAGGTTATAGTAAACGTCGAGAGCGCACGACCCCCCCACGCCGATAGAATCCGGTCGTGTGGTGGGTGGACCAACGAGCATCGAGAATCCTTTTGTGGGTTAGGCGCGAAGATGGGTTGCTTTTTGGGGATAACAAGCAGCAATTGAGGAAAGGGTCCCGCGACACAAGTGGTCCCCCTCTCCATAATTTGTTGGATCTCCTCTTTTGCTTACACCATTCCCCCCTTGCTCTTTCTCGACCGTACGCTTCAAGCTGATGTCTGCTAAACTCTGGTCTTCCCTTAGTAGTCGAACTGACGGGTTCAACGATTCTTACATCTTAAGTTATCGAGATATCCGAATTCTTTTCGTGCGGTCTCCAGCCTACCGCATCCTGGAATTTGCAGTCCCCCAGGGTTTTTTTAGGGACTCGGCGTCGCATGAGTGACAGGAAGGAAGCTAACGCTTTCTAAAGGAGTTTGTCGTTGTCACCTTTTCTCCGCGCTAGGCCAGGGCGTCCCACACCTTTTAAATGCCAGTTTTTCGATAGCAGTTTTTCGCGGGACACCCCTTATGGCACCCGAAGCTCATTCCCTTCATGTATGATCGAGGGTGTACAGGCCGCTTCAACTCTCTTCATAGTTCAAGGATTCTTTTTAAAGCTTTTCCCCCCCCTTACACTTTTTCTTTATATTCCTCAGATCTCTAGTTCAGCGGGGAAGTACCGGTCCTGTTTCGAGAGGGTGACAGTTATTTCATCTATTCCTACAGATTTCGGACCGGCTAGATAATGACACACAAGGGGGGTGTGGGTGGGACCCCCTACCCGCCAAGGTGACTAGCCTTCCCTTCCCTTTACCCATTTGTTTTGAGCGACTTTTCCCCCCCGGAACTTTCTAAGCTGTCCTTGCCCTGCTCTTTTTACGTTTAGTCGGGGTCCGACCCCCCCTTTTTCCGACCCCCCCTGAGTCATCATCTTAGTTTTCCCTTGTGGACGACTCTATAAATGTGAGTTCGATTTCCCTCGTGTCTAAGGAACTTCCCTTGCCCCTTTCCCTTGAACATCGATCGTTCTTCGCGTAGATAGCCCCAGTTGTAGGGCCCATGAATCGGCAGGGTACTCTCGGCCCTCCATTTAAAGGAGTGCAAACTTTCTCTTTTGGCGCTTGCTTTTATAAATGACGGTCAGTTAAGTCATCTTCTCCCCCCAAAAAGAGTTAGTAAGACAGGCCGGTGTATAGCAATGTCTCGGCAGCCCTTGTGCGTCCCGGGCCAGTATCTTTACCCCGCATTTTAAGTGAATCATTCCCCCTTCAAGGAGGAGATCCTGAACCGTTTCCACTTCCTGGTCCACTCCGCACGCACGCGAAGTCCAGCGCTGGAAAGACAGCACACCAACTGCTGTTTTCTTCAGACGAGAGAGTCCAGTCCTTTGAAGAAGATGTTTCCCTCCCCTACTTCCTCACCCAACAGGCCTCCCTACCCCGGTTTCAGCGCAGCGAAGCAACTCCAGTGAGGATTGTCCGACGGTGATTTCATTCGTCAGCCGTAGGGGCCGCACTCACTTGGATGCACTAGCCGATTACCCACTGGGTCACCCTTCTATGAGGCTTCTGCGCCCTCGTGGAGATAGCTGACAGGCAAACACAACCGTCGCCCAACCTCATCGAACCCTCAGAGTGGATGACTACCTTCCGGCCTTGTCTAGGATTGTTGACCCTGCCCCTTATCATTCCTCACGCCCGTCCACATAGAAGTCACTAGCTATCATCCTTTTTAAACACAGCGCGACCGGGTGGCATCCAGCGCACCTGCGTTCGTCGCCCCCCCCCCCCCCCCTAACGCGCTCCGTCCAAAAGGTCTATTTGTTTGTAAAGATGGACACGGGTTTTCACGGTCCCTGAGAGGAATCAGAGTTCGAGAGCCTTCAGTATTTTTATCTCAAACGGACGAAGGGCTTACGCGATTTCGCATCCCGGTCAGGTTTTTTGTTGCCAGCAGAGGGCTGGCCAACCCCCTGTCACTGTGGGAATGTAGCGCCTTATTGAAAGGTTTCCCGAACAGTGTGTTTCCTGGATGCATCCTCCCGAAGATGCTGGTCTCTTCTGCATTCTCTCTACAGGCGCTTCGCAGGCTGTCTTTCCGGACTCGCCCTGAGTTGACCGATCTAGGTCTTCACATGACCTTCCTCTTTCATAGACTCGCCCTCAAGCGTTGTAAATAAGAGTTCTGTCCCCTTGATCAGATCGTAGGTCTCTTGCATTGCTTTCTGAGCGTACGTGCAGGTCAGGACTGGAAGGGCCCCGTTTTTCTCCATTCTCAGTAGGTGTAGAGAGACCTTTTGACCCCCCATGCTTGTATATCCTTTCTAAGGCATTCTCATCAATTCCTGTTTTGAAGGTGAGACACGTCGGGGCCCCCACCCTCAAAGGATAGGCTGATGAGTTTTTTTAAGCTCGAGCGTGGAATGATCTTGTTCTGCGCACCCCCATGCGCCTTATTACAAGTTCCCTCTTCTGTGGAACTTGCGGGTAACTCGCACATTTTCCTTGCCGATCCGCTCGATAAATCTAGTTCACAGGGAATGTGTATGCGGGAGCAGAATACTCGACCCCTCGCGTTCTCGGTCCTGAAGGGTAAGATGGGCGTGGTGGCCGGTTTTGGTGCCAAGAACCGGGAGCCGCCTCAGATATGGGTTGGGACTGTCGTACCCCCGTCGTCGCCCCATTCGGCCCCAACATTCTCCCTCCACAATAGACCCTCTAAGCGAATTAACTTGATTGTCATACCTCGACCTAAAATCCCAAGCGCAAGGGGACCTTGCCCCCCCCCCGCCACTGTGCATAAAAGTTCCGCCTGCCACCTGCTACTGAGCAAGATACTTGACTAATTTTTCCCAAGGAACAGGTCAGCCGTGATAATTCTCACGTTTCGTCCTCCCTTCAGTGCGCAAGTGGACCCTCCTAGAATATTTAACCTATGTCCATCCAGGCTCCCCCCAGCTCCAGACAGTCGGTACGTTTGCATCCCCGCCCCCCCTTTCGTCGCGCCAGCACAACGCGACACTCTAATCTTTTTGTGGACTAATATAGTCCGTTTCATCGATCTCTACTTTCCTTTGCCGTTGGACACCCCGCATGCGCAGGTGTCTTTGCGAATGTTTTTAGCCGAGGGTCTTTGTTTAACCTTTTTCCGTGAACACTTTGAAGGAACTACGCCCTATCCCTCTTCCCTTATAGGTCAAAACTATCGGTCAAACGCCTTATCGCCTTTTCTTTTGATGGCAGAAAGGACGTCAGACACACCCCCTCCATGCATACTCTAACGTACGTGCGACATGCTCTTGGAGGAGGATGGCGCCCTTCTGCGGAAGTTAGCAACCGACTTACCTTAGGCCCTCCTTCTGGTTTCTGCCGCCAGCCAGGAGAGGTTCCGAATCTTCAATGTAGTCAGCGCCTCATAGCCCCTTGCCGCATTCCTTTCTAAATGAGTACTTGCCCTGAACCACAACGAGACCAGCTATGTCCTCTCTCCTCGATGTTCAGCCCCCCCCCACCCCTTTGTGGCTGCGTAATACAGCTGTCTGTTATCGGAGCCGAGTACATAAAGGTTATTCCGCCTCATGTTGACGCGCTCGCTCTTGGTTACTACTTCATGCCGGCTCCTTCTAACTTCCGAACTCTCTGGTCTTGTGTCCTATCCCCGTAGTTTGTTTATTTCCCCCAAGTTCTGAAGAATGAGCCCTACCTCCCTCTAGTTCAATTAGTCAGATTTATTATCTCCGTTTCTCTCCCCCTTATACGGAAGCTCCCCCCGGTCGGTGTGTTGTCCGATGGCCCTTCCGGCGTTTTTTCGCAGCCATTCTCTGTCCCTCCTGTCAGCAATCGCCTTTCAGCCTTGGTAGACGACACGTCTTTGCTATGAGGGACGTCCGGCAAGAAATCGAGATTTTCACAGCCATAGCATATGGCCCCTCCCGTGCGTCGCCACCTCGCCAAGGCCCTCAAAGTTATTCACGTTTTT
>Ga0179593_1359684_pt1 | contig 16523 bp, 24 predicted proteins | sample CZODoug2_1_08_16_FD_185931 | JGI IMG/M metagenome (GOLD analysis project Ga0179593, IMG submission 185931) | Vadose zone soil fungal communities from Angelo Coast Range Reserve, California, USA - CZODoug2_1_08_16fungal (PacBio error correction) | ecosystem: Environmental > Terrestrial > Soil >... | reverse complement strand
TCTCATAATGGTGATTTTAAGATCCCCTGCAGGAAGTTTTGCTTCTATCTTTTGGCGATTGCTGTAGTACGTTTTCGTCTTCCGCTCTCTCGGGACCCTCTGGGTAGCTCTCTCTTCCAGACCTTTTCTTGTGGAAGTCCGAGGCCACCCTGGGTCGTGAGGCCGAGATGTTTTTTGAGCGATTTCTTCGGAGAGTACCCTCTCTGCCAAGTTGCTTCTTTCTGCTCCGTTTTTGTCCTTTGCCGGACTCTTTTCCGGTGAGTCCCTCCTCCTGAGTTGTTCCCCCCTTTTGGGCATGCCTCTTGCCCCCCCCTTCTTTTAATCGGGGGGTGGTCAGTCTCCTCTTCATGCGTTTTTCTTACCGCCCTCGCCTTCATGTTATGTTAGCGGGTTCGAGTCCCAAGGGACCTTCCTTTTCCTTCCTTTCCACAATGGACCCTTCATCCTTCCATAGAGCTCGGACTCGTTTTTCCGCGCTCCGAAGCAGTGTTCCCCCGATTTTCCCCAATCGACCTTTTCGGAGAAGTTCCTTCTGGGATTCCCCGTTTTTTGAAGCGTTGCTCCCTACCCAAGTCGTCGACTACACCCCTCCAGGTCTTCCTGGCTTCGTCTGTGGTTGAAGACGTTCCCCTCTTGTCCTTTCCTTGCCAGCCAACTTTTTTCGACAGGGTCACTCCTTTTTCGGGATTCTTTTTTACACACTCCTCCCCTCTTTTACGAAGCACTTTCCCCCCCGAGCCCCTTCGACACGCGCCAGTTTTTCACACTCCCACATGGCTTTTCCCCTCCACCAACAACCCATTTCTTTTTGAATGTCTGGATTCGATCATTTCTGTATCGCCTACTCGGCCCCCCAGCATTGCGGTCTTTTTGGAGTGGTTCTCGTTGGTGTTTTCCGGTTTGAGATTCTCAACGACCTTTTCGTAGCGGTTCCCAGGATCCCCCCTCCAGTCCCATTTTATTCTCTCTGCCGATACCCCTGCCCAAATTTTTTTTTTCGCGGGTGGTGTCCTTTTTTTTTTGCAGTGCCCCCCGTTCGCATTTTCCTCCTGACCGTTTTTCCCGTTGATTTCCACCTTTTGCGGCCCCTCCTTTTTTCTTTTTGATATGAGCTAGATATCGGGCCATTTTCCTTTCTGTTCTCGAGGCTTATCCAATTTTTTCCCTTGTCACCTGATTGCTGCTTGGCGGCTACATTTAAGCCGAGGGGAAGAGTATACGGTTTCCTTTGCACGCTATTTGTCCCCGTTTAACGCGCCTACCTACTTTTTTGACCGCGGAGACCCTTCGCCGGTTATGTCCTGATTTTTTCATTCTTACCTCCTTTTATTTTCTCGCGTGGTCCCTGGTCCCGGCATCGATGATGCTTTTTCTTTCTTCGATGGACCGATGGTTTGCGGTCGAGTTGATTCGACTTCCCTCCTCGTTTTTTTTTTGCGACTGCGTTCCGATCTGCCTCGGATGTTCCCTCCTTTCGCCTGACCCCATGTCCGCTGCGGCTGAGGCAATTTTTCCTTCATAGGCCTCCTTTCCTTGATTCTTTATTCTGACTGGCTTTTCTTTTCCTCCCGTTTTTCCCCCAAACTTTGTTAGACGCGGGTTCCCCTAGACTCTCTCCCTTTCCCTTCGCACATAGTGGGGTAGCGCAGCCTCCTTCGTTCGATACTTCTCTCTTGACCTTTTTGCAGTTTGGAAACCCTCCTATCGTCATTTTTTTTGGTTTTCTCGTTGATTTGTAACTCTCCTGGAGGCGAACCTTGGTTTTTCGTCATCCTAGTTGGGATCAGTGGTTGTTTGCCTGGTCATTTTGAACATGTTGAAGTCGGCTTGGTCCGACAGCGAGTTGCCCCTCCGATTTTTTCTGCCCTTCCCTTGTAGGCCCATGAAACTTCTTTTTTTCTCTCGTTTCTAAAGTTCTTCGGGTTCTTCCCATTGCCTCAGCCCCTCTGTTCCTTTTTCTTTTTTTGGCTTCCATGTGGGGTTGCATGTTTTTTTCTCGTGAGTAGGCCGGTTCAGCCCAGGAGTTTTTCTTCCTCCGAGTTACTTTCCTTCCTTTCCCCCTCCGCCTTTCGTCGTTAGGTCCTTTTCTTTTTGCTCCCCCTGTTGAGGTTTGAATCCCCCCCATTTTTTTCCCCCGCACCAACTCGTGTTCTGGATTTGAGTCGGTGCAGCTTTCTCAGCCTTCTTTGCGGTTCTTTTTTGGCGGGCGTTCCTCCCGGGTTTTCTTTCACTGCCTGCTAAGATTCCTCTATTCTTCTCCCCTCTGGTTTTCGTTTTCCCTGTTGAGGATACAGTTTTATCCTTAGCAGTTCCCCGGCTAGGCTTATCCCTCCCCCCCCCTTTTTCCCAACTAATGTACCACGTCACCCACAGACAACTCTTTTCCTCCTTTTGTCTGATTTTGTTCCTACGTTCCCCTTCGGTTTTTAGTTTTTTTGCCCCCCTCCTCCAAGGTCACTACTCTCTCAAACCGGTACTCCTCACCGTTTGAGACTCCCCTTCATGTTCTCCAAGCCACTTTGCCGGCGATCTTCGCACTCTCCCTCCGAGCTCGCATTTTTTGACGTTCCCGCCCCCCTCAAGTTTGCTCGGCACTCTTCTTTCCACCATCTTGCCTGATGGCGGTCTCGTTGACTCCGCCGAAAGCAGCGACCCTTCCTCCTGCTTCGGTTTTTCTATCCTTCCCACGGCCTCTCCCTTCTGCAGCGCGTGTCTCCCTCCCGCGACTCCCCCACCTTTTCCCGACTCTCCCCATGCATCCCCCACTTGGCCTTGTCCACCTCCCATCATCATGTCCCCCCTCCCTCCTTCACGACCTTTCTCCCAATGAGTCCCTTCCTCCTCCGGGAGTCCCCCCCACTGTCGAACTCTTTCCAAGCGTCCCTCCCTTGTCATCGCTCCCCCCCCCCCCCCGGCCCCCTGGTTCGTGATTCGCGCAATATTCCCCGGATTGATTTTGCTTTTCCCCCCCAGTTGCGTGCAAACCCGAACCCACCCTGCGTGATGATTTTTCCCCCCTAAGGACGTAAGCCGCCGACCTCCTCCTCTGCCCATCTTCTTTCGAACTCCTCAGTCTAATCCAGTTCTCCTGTAGCTGATGGCCTGCGTTCTCCCCTTGAAGTTCCTTTTTGCGCCCCCTCAGTCCTTCTCACTAGTCTCGACTCGAGAGAACTAATTGGAGTGACTTCAGGATTTTCTCTCGCCACTTACCTCCTGCCCTCTTTGGGTTCCCCTCCGATTCCCCCTTCAACTGGCGTTTCATGTCCACAGCCCCCTTTATGGTTTCCCAAATTCTCTCCCCATTTTACTCTTAGGACAGGTCAGCTTCGACGGTCCCCTTTACCTGCATCCCATCGCCCTTTAAGGTCTTTCCTGTCTACTGCAATCTTTCCCTTCTCAACTTTGGCTTCATGGCCCCTACTCTCTCCCTTCCGAGTCCTCTGTAGAAGCGGGGCCCGGCGTCTATTTTAAGGCGGCTTGAACTAAATCCTCTGGACCCCTTTTTTTTAACGTACCTTTTTGGTGCAATTTTTTCAGTCCCATCAACTTTTTGCCTGATTCATTTGTACTCTTCCGAGCCCTCCCCTTTCCACTTTCCGACTTTCTGTCTTTCCAGAAACCCCCTTCCTTATGGCGTCCAACACCCTTTATCTCCCCTTCCTTCTTCCCCCGCCCCCCCGAGTAAATATCGTGCAACTGGCTCCACAGCCCACGGGTGTTTCCGCGTCCTGCTCACCCCGTTCTTTTCATTTTCCTCGGTCCGCGTTTTTTTATCAGCTTTTGATCTTTTTTTTTTCCCACCGTCTCTGTCCCTCCTCTCCTTGAAAGATTTTCCTGCCCTTTCCCGGCCCACCTCCGACGGTTTAGTCCTACGCAGATCCCTCTCTTTTCCACAGATCCGTGGCCTTTGTAGGTGCTTCTTTGGGTAAAGCGCGTCGCCGGCGAGGCGAGTCGCGGTTGCCCTTAGTTAGACCCTCTTTTCTTGTATTATTCCGCAGATCGGGATTCCCCCTTTCACCCCCTTTTTTTTTTTCTTTGTGGCAGCTTCTCTTTTGTACTCCCCCCCCCCCCCTTCCGTCGTCACGTCCTCCCTGCCTGGCTTCCATGGTTCCGTTATCTACTGTCTTGATCCTATCTCAACTTTTTCTCTAGGTATACCCAAGAAGGCACTCCCGCGTTTTCCATAATGTTTCCTCTTTTTTATTGAGGGCAAGCAATTTTCTCTTTCGGTCGAAGGCCTCTGTCCGTTTTTCATTGTGTTTAACTTCGACGTCTGCCGAACTTTTTAATGCCCCTCTTCCCCCCACCTCACCGGCCCGTAGTTTTAGTTTTCCCTTTTTTTGACCACCCTCCCCTTTTTTTAAAATGTTCAGCGCTTTCCCCCCTCCTTGTCAAGCCCTCTTTGGCCTGACGTCCGCCCTCCCCCCCGCGTCTAAGAGAGCCAAACTTCGCTCTTCCCCCTCTCCCGTCCTCTTTCAACCTCAACCCCACTGGAAGACAGGCTTTTTTCTTTCCTCGACCCTTCTTCAATGCCTCGCGCTTCCGTCCCAGCTGTCTTCCTTCCCCCCCCATTTCCATCTTCCCGCCAGCAAATCTCTCGAAGAATCCGCGTTCTCTTCAGACTTTCCCTCTATCTCCCCTTTCCTCTCGTTTTTTTTCTCTCCGATATGTGATAACTTTTAGGATTTTTTCTTTCTCTTGGCGATTCTGTTGCCATCCTCTTATGAGTATTCCCTTTTTTTGCTCCCTTCTTGACCTTTTTTCTAGCATTCGAGAGTCGTCTTTCTTTCCCCCGCACGCGCTGCGTTCGCTTAGTTGGTCTTTTGATCGACTCCAGGTTTGATTTCCAATCGCGTGGCACTGTTTGTTTTCGCTTCCTTTTTGTGACTGTTTTCTGGTGTTTGAGCGTGAATCGGCCTCGGCCCAGCCTTTTTTTCATTTTCCTTAACACATTTTTTTTGATTTGAAACAGCTCCCTTATTTGGGCTCTTCCCTCCTCTGCCTTTTTTTTTTTTTTTGACCTTGTCATGGTTCACTGAGGTTATTCCTTTACGGGGGGTTCGCCTCCCACAGCCTTCCCTTTATCAGAACTTTTTTTTTTTTTGAATTCTTTTTCCAACAACCCCTCTTTTCTCCTTTGTCGATGACTCTGTGTATACTCTCCTTTTCATGGGTTCCCGCCAATCTCTTTCCTAACAACCTACATTTTTTTCCTTGTCGGTTTCGGTGTTTTTTTTTACTTGGAGACGGTTCAATTTGTTAGACCCACTTCGTCATTTCTGCCAGACCCCCCTTTTTTGTTGGACAGGGGAAATCCGTCTTTCGCTCTGCACTCCTTCCCTGTCAACTCCCTTCTGCCTTTTTTGCCTGCCCCCCCTTGAAGTACGCTCTCTTACCATGGCTTAGTACTACCCCACGAAAACCCTACTGGATTCTCAGCGAGGGATTTCAGCCCTGTTTCCTGCTTGCTCCGCTTGGTGCTTTTTTTTTAAGGGTCCCTCTGTGTTGCTGATCTCTACAATTCCCCTTTCCCGTCGCGCTTTTAGCAGTCCGTGCTCTCCTTCTCAATATTTCCCACTTTCCAAGAGAGTCTGGTCGGTTTTTTTTTCTAGGTGGTGTCATTGCACGGTTCTTTTTTTCTCGGTGTCCGAACTCTTTTTTCCCCTTGCCCATCCCTTCTTTTTGTCTTTTTTGCCCTCAGATCTGGTTAAATCTTTTGGAGGACTCTTCTTTTTTCTCCTTCGAGTATTTTTCCGGACCCTTCCCGCATATTCAATTTTCTGGACTTTTCGGTGGTTACGTTTAATTTGCTCATCCCGGGTGCCGTGACGGTTTCCACTTGCAACTTGGTTTTTTTCCCCTGTAAGCCCGCCCCTTTTTTTCTGAATTTCCCGCGCGGAGACGCTTTCGTTTGGAAGCTTTCCTTTTCCCCCCCCTGATTCAATTGCTCTTCCCCCTAAGCGTTTTCTTCTTTTCTCCTTTGAATTCGGGTTCACATTTTAGCTTTAGATGAGTTCGTCCCTCCTCGCGCGGACGCTTTCGGGTCCCCTTCAGGCGCGACCTCCCCTCATCGATTGGCTGGGACATGACGGGACTTGTTGGCTCGATGTGTTGTCCGCCGCCGCTTTTCGGTTCTTTTTCCATCCCGTCCCCTTTTTCGATTGCGATATTTAGGGCAGTTTCCTCAGGTCGTTGGATTTTTTATAGACCTTTTCTCCTGCCCTTCGGATGTTCTGGAGTCCCCCCAGCTTCCCTTTTCCAGCTTGTCCTCCTGCCGACCTATGGCTACCCAACCACCACCTTCCCCTACATCATTTTTTCCTAGCGTCTTTTCTTAGCCGGAGGTCGGCCAAGTCTCTGAAAATTTTTGCCGTCGGTGCCCACTGACCCCCCAAATCAGCTTCCCGTTTTTCGGTGTTTTGTGTTCAGATCTTTTTTGCCTCCCCTTTGGCGTAGTGATTGCCTCGACCTTCCCCCCCAATGGGTGCAGGTGTGTTTTTGAGATTTCGAGTTTTTCTTTTTTGTTCTCCATCGCTTTGTCCTTGTTGTTTTGGTTGATAGTCATCCCTTCAATATTGTCTCATTTCGTCGCCCCCCCCCCTCGCCTTCTCCAGTTTCGGGTGATTCCCCGTTCTTAGTGTCGCGTTTTCAATGTTGGCTGTTGCTTCGATGGCTTGTTTTTCTCCTTTTCGCAAATGGCGCGTTGTCAGAAGGTTTTCTCTGCTCCGTTGCTGGGTCCACCCCCCACGCCGTCTCTTTGGCATGACGTTGATCGGTTGACTGCTCCGTCTGTCTGGTCTTTTCTTCCCCGTTTGAAGTTGTTTTCCTTCGTTGGGAGGCTTTTTTTCCAGGAATTGATGTAGCCTGCTCTTAATTTTATGCGACAGATCGCTTTCTTTAGGATGTTTCGTCAACGAGAGTTTTCTCTTTCTTGGTCCCTTTTTGTTTCTTGTCTCTCAAGCTATACTAAACACTTCAAAGTCTCAACTTTTCCCACTACGTTTTCTTCTTTTTTCTGTGTTGTGCACGTGTACATTTTTCTTTTTTAGAGTTGCTCCTCCCCCCCCTCCATGGAAACCTTTTTTTCCCAACATTCCTCCCCCCTTTTTAGACGACCCCTCGTTTCTCCAGAATTTCGTGTTTTTTTTATTCCGAGCGCTCCCTTTTTTCCGCCACTTCCTTCGCTAGCACCCCTTCAAACGCTCAAATCCTCCACGATGATTTCTTTTTGCTCCTCCGATAAATCATGCCCTCCCGGAGTTTGCGTAGGTCATATCACGGGCCCCCTGACCCCTTCCCTTCGCCCCACTTGTGTCACAGCCTCATCCACCAGCGCAATCGCTCTAACTCCCTCCGCCGTCCACTATTTTTTTGCATCCCCTTTCCCCCCCAACGACCCTTATTTATCCCTTTTGACGCCCACCTCTCCCTTCTTTATACACTTACGTACTATTTTTTTTTCCATCCCACAGATCTGCCCTCGGTTAGAACCCAAAAGCCCTTCCCCTGCCTCCCTCCTTTCCTCTCTCCCACACCCTCCCCCCAGTGGGATTCTTCATACAGTCTTTATTTCTTTTCCGCCCCCCGTTTTTTCCCAATCTACGTACCCCGCCCCCTGCCCGCTGATGATTTTTCCCCGCCCCTTCACAAAATTTCCCCCTTCCCTCTCCTCCTCACTGAGATTTTAGGAGCGTCCCCCCACAGCTCTGCCTTTTCCGGTCAGCCCCATCGTCGGCGGACTCGGCCTTCGGGTCTCGTCCCCCCTTTCCTCCAGAGAATCGCAGCTCGAACGGTCATTTTCTCTGTCGTTTTTTTCCGTCCGCTAACGGTTCCCTTCATTCCTCCCTAGAGTCCTTTAAAAGGAGCTAGGCGGGGAAGAGGTTCATCTGTATGGTCGCCGCGCCCCTCCCCCGGTCTCAAGCCCGCTTTCCTGGTCGAAATTCTCTGTCGCCGAGGACTCTGGGCCGAAGACTTTGCTCAAATTCGACTCGAAATTCCGACGTCCCGCCCCCCCCCCATCACCACGCCCCAACCCCCCAACCCCCCAACACCCACCGCGCCCCCCCCCTCAACCCCCCACCTACCCTCACCAAAGTCCCACCCCCCCCACGACAACGCAACCCAAAAAAAAAAACCCCCAACCCCCCCGCCCCTACAACAAACCCCCCCCCAACCAACACACCCCCCCCTTCCCCTCTCACCCCCCCACGCCCCCCAAACCCCACCCCCGCCCTTTTGCCAACTTTCCCCACACCCAACACCACCCCCCCCCCCCACCCCCCCCACACCCCACATACCTTCTTTCATGCCCCCCCTGCGCATATAATTGCCGTGCGACGTTCTTACCCGGCGAAGTTCTGCGTATTTTCGTTTTTATACGGCCGGAGTCTTACCAGTGCCATTGCGGGCCAGTTTTTTTTACGTCCCGGTCTTCGCGTCTCCCAAATCCAAGTCGTTCTTTATTCACCAAATGGCCGTTCGTCCCACTTGTCATGATCATCCCTTCTTCCTCCCTCTCCTCCCAGGTCCCTTTCTAGCTTTATCTTTAAAGCCCCCTTCCCTTTTTCCGCCCCAACTTCATCTCTTAAGTCCCGTGATTTCCTTGCATCCGTTCCAATCCCCCCCCCCCACGTTTTGAGAAACAACCGTCCGCGTCCCGGCCTGAAAGTTCTTCCTATCGCGCCCTTCCTATGTAAGCTGGTTTTTTTTTGGTTTTTTTTTTGCACCTGCCTCTCCTGGGATTTTCTCCCTGATTCTGCGCTTTCACACGACAGAAAGGCTGGTCGACTCCCCCTCTTATCCGCTTCTCGATCCCCCCCCTTCCCGTGTGTTTTCGTTGTATTTCTTAGAACTCGCACGAGGCCCGTCGCTTCCCTGTTTCTGACAGTGCGCTTGCCCCTTTAGTTACCATCATTTCCTTTTTTCTTGACGAAGCGGTTCCCTTCCAATGTCTCCCCACCAGACTCTTGCTTGCGCTCGTCGTCCTCTTGTCCCAAATTTTTTCTCCCCCTACTTCCCCTCCGGAGCTGGTGATTTTTTGTTTTAGTTCTTCTATCCGCACGTTTTTCCAATTTTTTTCTCTCGTTCTTCACTCCCTCGGATACCATGTAGTTTAGGGACTCATCTTTTTCTTCGTTCCCTCCTCCCGCTGATAGCCGGTTTCCTTATTGTGTGGAAGTCTCCTTCCCCGTGCGACTTAGAGCATACCCTCCCCCTTCCGCTCGGTACATCTCTTCACCCCAATTCCTCTTTCCCGTACCCCACCTTTCCTGTTTTACTGCCTTTTTGCCATCTCCCTCTCGGACTTCTTCCCCTCACACGACGTCCCCATCCCTGGAGATCCTTTTTCCCCCAAACTTGCCTTTTTTTTTTCCCCCCTCTCCGAGTCAGCTTCCCTCCCTTCACACCTGCCGCGCCCCGCCGTTCGCGTCATGAGTGCCTCCGGCCTCTCAATGCTGCTTTCCCTGCCCCATATCTTCAGCCCCCTTCTTCGAGACCCCCTTTCCCCCCTAGAAATACGCGCCTCTTCCTCAATACCTCATTAATCTATCTCCCGCCCCCCCCCCCCTTTTGTTTTGAGATGAGAGGCTGCAGTCGGATGAGTTTTTTCTCTCTTGTGATTTTGTTTTCCTTCCTCGAGGTAATTTTTTTTTTCCAAGCTTGCTTTATTTCCTTCGTGGCTTTCTCTCCCAGCTTTCTCTTCTGCTCTTCTGGGTCCGGTTTTATGTGCGCTCCCCGTCCTTCATGGTTTGCCAGCGTTTTTTTTTTCTCGCTCTGCTTCCGACTTTCGTTTTTTCCCGTTTGACCTCCGGTCGGTGAGAAGCCCTTTTCTCTCTTTTTGGCTTTTTTCCCGCGCTTTCCAAATGAATGGCCTCTTGTGTGGACATTTTTGAACCCGTTTTTTTTTTTCTCTCCTAGTCGTTTCCTTTTGATTTTTTTTTTGGCTTTTCATGTCGCAAAGGGCTTGGCCCTTTGCTTTTTTCCCCCCCCCTAATTTTTTCTACTGCTACTCCTGCGGTCGCGAAATCCTTCTTCAAAATCTCCCTTATTCCGCGGGGTTTCCCCTTCCCCCCTTTTTTAACTCTCCCCTTTCACCCCCTTGCTAGAGGGCTAAGGGTAGCGACTGAAACCAATTCCATTTGTGTCTTTCCCCTGCTTTCTTTTTGTGGCCTTTGCTGAAACGGCAACTTTTGTTCCAGTTCTTGAGCTTTTTGCCCCCCCCTCCACCCTCCCTCAAATCTAACCTAACCATTCCCATCTTGCCCCTCCCCATAGATGTGGGCAAGTAGGTCGCGCTGTTCGATCCCTTCCACCTGTCCTGGTTCCTTTCCGAATGCCCCCCCTCTCTTCCCCTCCCGTCCTCCTCCTCTTAATGAAAAGATTAAAACCCTTTCGGGACGCTCTACTTACGTTTCCTCCTCCCTGAGGATCTGATTCCCTGCTCAGTACATTTTTTTGCCTTTTTTTAGGTCCGCTTTCTGGTCCCTTACGAGGATAAAGTCCCCCCCCGTGGCTTTTTCCCTCTTTTTCAAAGTGGGACCCTCAATTTCTGTGGATTCAGTTTAATTCCCTTACCAATCCCTTTTCTCTGACGTTGTCGGTGGTTCTGTTTTTTTTTCCTCCCTTGTGGATTTTAATAGATGTTGCTGTTCCCTTGACACTCGCATACTTGTTTTCCCCCCCTCCTTCGATTCTATTTTTATGCCCTCTTCTTTCTCTTTTCCCTTTTTCCTTGCTGTGGATTCGCCCGTTTTTTCGGCTTCTAATTTTTTTCCCCTTTGGGCAACAATTTTATTTTCCCTGGTTTCCGTTCCTTAGCCGCCAGACTAAGGATGACTTTTGCACGCTCTTTGTTTTTTCCGCTCCCTCTAGACCGTTTTTCATAGGTGTTTAAGCTATCGCTGTTTACTCGAGACTTCGCCCCCCCCTGCATTCCCATTATTCCTAGTATCGTGGCCTGCTACTTTTCTTTCCGTCTCCATTCTTTTTGCGGTGTTTTTTTCTCGAGAGCTTTTTGGCTTTGTCTGGCCTCTGCGGAGAGAGAATACGAGAAGTAGTTTTTGACGCACGGCCTCTTTTCGTTTAGTTTTTTCTTTTTTTGAGGTTCCATTCTTCTTCTTTCCCCCCCTCTCCCTCGTCGATGCTTCGCCTGGCCGCCCCCTTTCTTCCTCCGCTACGATCATTCGAAGTTTTTTCTTGGGAGCCTTTCCAATGCACGGCTTTTTTTTCTCGTTGCCTCTGACCTCTGGCCAATACCTTCACCCTTTTGATTCCTGCAGCCTCTTTTTCGCCCCGATGTCCGTTTCTTTTTTTTTTCTTGAAAATTTCTTTGCCGTCGGCGTCCATCATAAGCTACTGTTGGGTTGCTTAGTTTGGTCTTTTCCTTCGTCTTTTTTTTTATCCTTTGCGCTTCCTGCTCACCCTTTTTCTGGCAGTGTTTTTGGCGGTCTTCCAATTCTTTTGGTGGGCGCCCAGCGAAGGTTTCCCCTACTATTTGCTCCCCTCGCATTTTTATAGGACCCGAACTCTGAGATGTTTGTTTCCCTCTGGTGTGATAAAAGAATTCCTGTTTCTTGTTTTCTCCCTTCTTTTCTCTCAACATTCCCGGGGCGGATTGATTTCTTCCTTTTCCCTGCGTGTTACGTTGCGTAGGCGTCCCCCTCACTCTTTTGAAGTCCTGGAGTTGTTCTAAACACCCCCCCGCCTGAGTTTTGGGGCATTCAGGTAAGTCCTTCGTTGCGGGATTTTCTGCGGTTTCCTCCGTTTGTCTGAGCGACTTCGTTTTTGGATGGCCTTTAGCGTCCTACTCCCGTTCTGTCTCCTTTAATAGCTTCGTTTCGTTTTAAGATCCGCTGCCCTCCTCTTCTTAGCACGAGGGTTTCGTCTTTTTCTTTTTTGTTAATTTTCCCTAGTCGGTTGGTTTTGCTTAGGGCTTTAAACTACTACCGACTCCACCCACGTTCGCACCCCCCCTGACCACCATTTCCTTTCCCTCTGTGTTGTGAGTTTGTATATGTATTTCTTGCATTCCTCACCCTTCCCCCAAGGGACCCCAGATATGGTGCCCCCCTTAACTTCTCACTGTGAAGACCTATGTGATCAGCCCTTTTGCGACTCTTCTCCGACGCTATCCGAGTCCGTCCTCCGCATTTTTTCGCGACGCTATCCACCCGAAGCTTCAACGCTGCACCTCGAAAATCCCCAGCACCTTTTGTCGAGTTGCTCGTTCTTTTTTTTTGGTTCCTATCCCTCTTTTCCCTACATCAAGAAATCTCGTCTTTCCTTTACTGGAATTCTGAAAACTGAGTTTCAGACTTTTCTACCGCCTTCCTCTCTTACCCCTCCTCCCTCTCCTCCCCTTACCCCTTCCTCCAAGAGAATATGTCTGACCTGGGATACCCACCCCTTTGCCAGGCTTCCTTCCCCCCCCCTTCTCCGAAAAGGCCCATGAGTCTTTTACACCTTTTTTTCCGATGTTTATTCCCCCTTTTTTCGTTCCCTATGCTGTCGCCACAACCGCAAGAAGAATAATAGCACAACCTGACAGGGGTTGTATGTACTCTAACCCTTAAAGGATTATGAGCCCCCCCTCTTTCATTTAGTGGTGCCTTTTTTTCAGTTTTTGTTTTTTTCTTTGTTTTGATCAAACCCACCTCCGACGGCCCCCCCGCCCCCCTTCATTTGGTTCCCTACGTAACTTTTTCCGTTGTGTTTTACGCAATCTCCGCCCCTTCCAACTCGTGTCCCTGGGATACACTTTGCCCTCTTTCTCCTTATTCCCCAGAGGTTAGAAGCTGATTTAGAGACTTCCGCCAGGCCTCGACGGTTTCCGTTTTTTTTCCGTCTCGGTTTCAGGTCAAGTGTCTCCTTCCCTCGCACTCTAACCATTTTTTCTTTAAAGTGAAGCTGACTCGCCCCTGCCTCTCTTCCCAAGCCACTCTATTCCTTCTCGAAAGAGTACGCAATGCAAGTTTCAGTTCTCGACCTCAATACCTGCCTTCCCTCCCCCTGAAATTCCGTACAGCAAACAGTCTCTTTTTAGGCACTTCGTTGCAGTTGCGACTCCTCCGTCCCCTGCTCATAGGAGTGTGTATGGACTTTTGAAAACGAATCCATATCGCTGACCCCTTTTTTTTTTTTTTCCAAAGTACGTCGTCGGCGGCGTCCCCAAATTCCGACCTTCAGGCCCTCCTCCATGTACTTTCGGGAACTTGCATGATTCCGCATTAATCCCTTTCGCCGACCTTTCCCGTCTTTTGCCATCAGTTTTAAGAAAGAGAGAATTGACTTTCCTCCCCCCCCAAACCTTCTCTGTGACATTCCCCTTGCCCCGACTCGCGGCCCTGTGCCGACCCCCCCGCGCCACCGACCTCCCTGTCTTCTCCCCCTTTTATTGCATTTATCTCTTCCTGCGGCTGCCTGACCTTTGTCTTGATTACCTTTGTGCCCCCGCGTTGACGCCCCTTGGCCTATATTGAACCTTGCGCGTACGCAAAGCCTCCCTTGCCCTGCTTCCTCGCTATCCTCTTCCCTCCAGCGTCTTTCTTTTTGTTTGTCTTTGATTTTTTTCGCCATTTGGAGAATTTTCGGGGACTGTGGGCCCTTCCCCAGTTCGTTAACCTCTTTTCCGTTGTCGAGCCTTCTTGTTTTTTCCCTGTTGCCCACCTCCGCTTTTGTGTCTTCGTCTTCCTGGACATTTTTTTCATCCGCAGGCGCCCCCTGGTCTTTTTTCCGTTATAATTGTCGTTGAAGCCGCCTTTCGCAAAGTTGATTTAGATCAACTACTTTGAAACCCTCGGCATCCTTCCTCTTTTTTTTTCTTCTGTGTCCGAATCTTCGCGCGCTCGTTTTTATCCCTTTTTTTCTTCAGGGTTTTTGAAATGCCCTCCGTACCCTCTTCCCGTTTTTGCGTTTTCAAAATTTTCCCCCATCACCCCGTTCCCATCCGTGCAAGCTCCTTCCATTGGCATCACCTATTAAAGTTTACAGCGCATGCCAACCCTTTTGGGTTTTGCCCCTCTCCCCTTGTGGCCTTCACTTATTTCCCCTACCCGCTTTTCATGCTCAGTCCCCCAAAACTTCCCCCTCTTTTTTTTTTGTCACCCTCTCCTCCGTGGAGCGAATCCCATCAGGGCCGGCATTTGCGCCCCCCCTGATATCTCCTGCCTCGCGTCCTTTTCACGCTGGATTTAAGGCGCGAACTTTGATAATCTCCCTCCCGAAGTACATACTCCCGCTGATTCAGGCCCAATTATATTAATACATCCGTTTTGTTTTTTGAGCTCGTCTATTTTCGGGCAGGCTGTCCTCTTCTCGATTTTCTTTTTTGTTTTCCCCCCCCCCCCTTTTCGATTTTTCCGTGGGATAAGGCTAGGGATGAGGCGCGCGATTCCTCTCTAAGTAGGGTCTCCGTTTTCTGGCTTTGGCTTTTTTTCTGTGCCTCTTTCCGCGGGAGGTCTGAGAGTTTTTCCCCATAGCCTTCCATTTTTAGAGATTGGGTGCCCTTCGGGTCTGGGTTCTCGTCCCACTGTCTTCCCAGTCGGTGTCACCTGCTTTCCCCTTCCCTTCCTCTTTGTGGAACAGAAGTTTTGGTCTTCGCGCCTCCTGATGTTATCTTTTCTGCCTCCTCAAAGTTTTTTTTTCAACTGGTTTTCCCTTCTTCAAATGCGTATACATTCCCATTTTCTTCCTCGATCCAGCGCGCCGCTTTTTTCATAGAGACACCCACGAAACTTTTCTTTTCCGCTTCTGTTTCATGAAGCTTCTCCACACCGTTCGTAAGGCGTTCTTCATTCCCCCCCCATTATTGAGACGTACCCCCCGTTGCTCCTGCGGTACGGCTGCGCGTTTTTGAACCTTTTCCTCACTTCTGACTTGTCAAGCAATCGCTTGGTTTAGACATTTTTCCCTTCCCTCCTCTGTTTTTTCGGCTCCCAAACCTTTAGCAGATTCGGTGCAACGGCCCAATCTGCCCACTGCGTCCCTTCGCCTACCGCCTTCCTCGCACCCCTCGCTTTTACACCAACCCTTGGCTACTCACCCGACAAATTTTCCTTGACGCTGGATTATCTCTTCGGGGCTCTGCCCCTCGTTCTTTTTCTTGTGCTCCTCTGACGTTTCTTCCTGATGGTGATGTGGGCGTCGCCCTCTGTTTTCCCCCATGTCCCATTTTTCCGCTTTTTCAGCCGATATACTTTCACCAGACTTTTCTCTTGCCGACCGGTCGGTTTTTCGGTTAGCAGTGTTCCTGTTCCCAGATCTTTCGATGTTCTTTCACATGTTTGGCTTCAGACTTCCTTATTGGGGGTCTTTGTGATTGGAGATCAGATCTGTTTTTGACATACGGAGTGATGTATGGGTTCTGATTCCTTCCTTTTAATCCCCTGGTTGTGCAAACTATGAGCAGGACGGAATTTGTCCGACTCTCCTCGGGTCACACATTTGACCCTCTCTTTGCTCGGTTAAAGAAGTCCCCCACCCCCCCCCCCCCCCCCAAACCCCCCCCCCCCCCCCCCCCCCCCCCCCTCCCCCCCCCACCCCGCGGACTAGTTCCTTCCGTCACTTCGCCTGGGCCCCCGGCTCCCTCCCCACTGCTCTTTGAAGTAGCGCTTTGATTAGGGACTTTGGCCGGCCGGCCCCTTTTTCGATGATTCGGTTAGGCCTGATGCGGCCTTTTTCCTCTTGGGGTGATCTGAATCGACTGCTTTTCTTGTGAAGTGCGAGGATTGCTTTTTCGCGTTCCTTTTGAGGCCAACCTTACTCTTCCTATTTTGCCTGTTTTAGCTTGACGTTTCCTCATGCTTCGGATGCGCTTTCCCACTTTCCATACCCCGATTCACCTCCTGTACTCGGCCACTTCAATTCGACATCTTTTGCTTTTTTTTTTTTTTCCACGCTATGCTACTTCTTGTGTACGTCTTTGACGTCTTCAACCTTCATCAGCGCCAGTTTTTTTTTTGTTCAGTCGGAGGTTCCCCTTCCCCCGTCAAATCATCCGTTTTTTATTGCTGCTTGTCTGAGGTTTTCGATGAACAATGCGGATTTCTTCTTCTTTTTTTCTCCCCCTCGATTAGAAGTGGTTAGGCGGGTGACGGATCCCTCCTGATAATTTACTTTCGGGCTTTTGGGTTGGTGGTCCCAGGTCTTCGAATCTGCTTTGAGTTGAGGATTCGATGGGAGTTGGTATCTTGAGTCTTCCCCTGTTTCTCCCTTCTTTTTCAGACTTGGAATATTTCCATGGTCTAAACCCTACCGTCCGTTCGATTCTGTGGTTTTTTTATCGTTCGGAGCGCTCCCTCCTGTGGGATTGTTTGGAAGGAAGAGTGTTCCGATCTTTTCCTTTTCCTATGGGTTTGTCGTTGCCCTGAAGACATTTCCATATTGATCGGCCTCTTGGGTCCTTTTTTTCTTCAAATCTTGGGGTCTTCCCTTTTCTTAGCTTTTCTCCCCCTTTCCATTTTGGGGATTAGGGCTAGCCCCCTCTACCAAAAGCATTTACACGTATCACCCAACCTCCCCCCCCC
>Ga0179593_1252748_pt1 | contig 16523 bp, 22 predicted proteins | sample CZODoug2_1_08_16_FD_185931 | JGI IMG/M metagenome (GOLD analysis project Ga0179593, IMG submission 185931) | Vadose zone soil fungal communities from Angelo Coast Range Reserve, California, USA - CZODoug2_1_08_16fungal (PacBio error correction) | ecosystem: Environmental > Terrestrial > Soil >... | reverse complement strand
AGTGGTTTGCCTCTTTTTCCCATGGGAATGTGAAAGGACTTGCACCCCTTTCCCCCAAGTTTAAAGGTTCTAGCTTTCCTTGTATGTTTTTTTTTTCCCGCCGTCCCAGGCAAATGACTGGTCCTCCCTCCGATGGCCCCCTGGTGATAAGTATTTTTTGTCCGGTAAATCTAGTAACGGAGTCCCTTTTGTCCCGACTCTGCGTGGTTGAAGAGACCAATTTAGTGCCGTTCCCGTATCAATTTGGTCCCCCTTGGAATTTTCCTGTTCGTCGGAATCTTCCGGCCTCCCCTACTACCCCTAAAGGAAGCGATCTGCTCATGTTGGAAGGACGCCACCGGACTTCCCAGGAACTTCCAATTTTGAACTTGGCGGAATTCGGATTATGATGTCATCTCCCTTCTCGTCATACATTTCTTTCGGTAGCTGGTTCACGAGCCCTTAGATGATTAAAGATTTTTGTCTTTAGGTCCCGTTCCCTGCCCTGATACAAACAATTTCTTTTTTGTGTCAGACGTCCTTATTGTAAGCCCCGTGGTTGCCCCCGTTAATTATTATCCTGTGCACCCCCTTTTCTTTGGCCGTGCCGAAGTGGCCTCTTTTTTCAATCCCTTGTATCCCACCTTCTCCTTATTTAAGCCAGGTCGGACTCTCACCTCCCAAGGATGGCCGGCCCCCATTCATTCTTCTTTCGACGATCTCCTTTGTTTTTTTCTTCCCTGTCCAGACGGGCTCCGCAGTCTTTTCCCTTTTCCAATCGATTCAACCCCCTTTCCCAAGCCGCCCTGGAGTCTCACTGGACAATGTGGGGGGGCAGAAGTTTTTTCCCCCCTCCATCCAAGGAAAAGCATTTTCGTTGCGGCGCCCGAATTGGTCCCCCCCATTTTTTCTTTTTTGTTGCAGCTCACTCACTGCAGACGCTTGTGAAGGATCTCCGTCGAGTATTCGTTTGGACCCTTTTGTGTCTTGGATTTGATTTCCCCCCTTGCCCGACCAACTTTCCCCCATTTTCTTGCGGAAGCGTCTCCGTTCTTTTTTCATTTTGCGCGGACCGTTTTAGATAGGAGACGTGTCTTGCCCCCCTTCCGTAATTTCCTCTTTTCCTCGTTTCTTAAGAATACAGTTTTCTATCCCCTTATTGCCCCCCCTCCGGAAAGTTGTTTCCCCCCACAGGATTGGGTGATGGTTCTTTTTAGCCATTTTTTTTCCTGATCTTATCACTCGGCCCTTCTTTTGTCCCGACTTCTTCCCCTAGAGTGATCCCTGCTTTGAAGTTTTTCCTAATCCCGACCCCCAAGATTTGTGTACGACCCCTTTATGCTGGTTCCCCCAGCATCCTGCCAAATATCCTCTTAGGTCTCCCCCCTGACCTCCAACCTGCTGAAGATTACCACTTTTTCCCCCTTGAGTTTTTCGGGTGCTTTTACCTCGGAGTTCGAGTATCCTTGCCGCGTTCTCAATCTGATCTTCCGATAAGAAGGACTTTCCTCCCGCCTCACCCGTTCCGAAGTTTCAGCCTTTTCCCCCCCGTCAGAACAGGCAAGCTTGATTGACTGACATTTTCCCGACACTCAAGGGGAGCTCTTTTTTTTCCATTGATAATACCTCCCCCGTTTTAGACATTACTATACGATTTCCCCTGCAGCTAATTATACTATACGTGCTCCTTCCCCCTTTTTCTTGTCCCTTTTTTATTTCTCTTCCCCCCCCTGTTCGAGGATCCGTTTTTTTTTGTTGTCTTTTCGCCTCCGTAACTGCAGCGTTTTCTTTTCTCTATCCGCGAAGTTGTTTCGTTAACGCTCTCCCTTTTCCCCGTTTGTTTTTAGAAGATCCCTTCCCAAAACCATTTTTTTTCTCGATCCTCTCGTCCCAGAAGTCACCACGGTTTTCGTCCCCGTTTTTCATTAGAGAACATACCCCACCGGCTTCTTTTTCCTTCGCGCATCTTCACTTTCCACTTTTCCCCCGGTCCCACTTTCCGGGGATAGTTTTTCTCTTTGTAAGTTTTTTTCTTTGTCGCTCTTTTTCTTTTTTTCTACGCGTAACATGAAGTTCTCGTCATTTCCACCCGCCAACCCTTCTTGGCGTTTGATGTCTAGAGTGGGTCCGGTCTTTATCGGCTCTGACCTTTCCACAGTTCGACAAAGGATGTCGCTTTCCCCCCGTTTCCGTCCTTGAGTAGAGCTTAATAGCAACCATCCCTCGGTCTTACATCTTACTATCATGGCACAATCCCCCCCCAAAAGAGAGTATTTAACTTCCCCTAGATAGCTCTGGTTTTTTTTTCCCCTGGGACGTTGAAAGACATCAGGCATCCGTTTGTGCCTATGCTGTATCCCTTCAAACTCGTGGTGTTTCTTGACCCTTCCCCTCTGTTCTGTTCTTTAATTGAGATCCTCCCCCCTTCGAACTCCTCCTGACGTACTCCACTTCTTTGCTCCTTACCATCCAAAAAACGCCTTTTTTCCCGATCCTTAAAAATCCGATTTTTCTCCAGACATTCCCCCCCCCCAAGCCCCCCCCCTTTCCCGTCCTTCTCGAGCCCTCCTTCCCCTTTATTCGGATATAACGCTCCCCCGTCAATTTTTTTATTAACCTTCCAATCTCCGTTTTCATCACTCCCTTTTTCCTGACCTTACGTCCCCTTTCCGTGTTTTTTACCTATCGGAGGGGATCACCTGTTTTTATCTTTTTGGTCCTTTTCTTTCAAAAGCCAACTTACCCCCCTGCCCCTTGGAGTCACTTCATACTATCGCCCCAGTCTTTTCCGGTGTATATTTTCTTCCCACAAGACCTGCATTTTGGCGCTTCAAATGAATCTCGTGCGCTTCTTATTTGGTCTTCTCCTCTGTTGCCATGACGGGCTTCAACCTTGTTTGGCGTTGCTGGAATCGATGGCCACTCTTTACCACCTTCTTTTTTTTCGGCCCCCTTCTTTGACTCGTTTTTTTTTGCCCACATTTTACTTTCCTTCTCCTTTAAGATTTTCTGTTCTCCAGGTTGATTCTGCTTTTCCGATTGAAATACAAAAATGGTTTCTTATTTTCAGTTTCCAATCGACTACACCTTTTCCCCTTTTTCCACGACTCGAGAATGTGTTTGTTATTCTATCCTTCCACTCCCTTCCCTTGAAGAACCGGTGGATGCCCCCCCCCCCCCAAAAACACGTAATTTGTATCCCTGGGCATTTGTTGCACCCCGTAGTACCTCCCCCCCCCTGTTTGCAATTCCGGCCCTACGTTCCATCATACCCTCATCCCTCACCTTCCGAAAGAACGCTTTCTGCCCCGCACCCCTCCCCTTTTCCGCCACTGGTATTTGCCGCCCTGCAGCTTCCTTCCTTCCCTTGACTCATGCGTCTTCGTTGAATTTGTGTTCTGTTCTGCCACCGGCTTGTTCCCCAGTCCACTTTTTTGCCCCTGTGTGGCCCAAACCTTTCTATTAACCTTGCACTACCATTGATAGCTCCCTTGTACGGCGCCATAGACTCCGTTCCCTATGCCCTACCAGACTTTCATCTTCCCTGATCCATGGACTCTGTTTTCACAAACTTCGTGCAGCTTTAAGTACCGCCTCCTCCCTTTTCCCGCTTTGACGTTTTGCAATTTAAACCCTTTCCCTTTTGACGCGCCCCTTCCTCCTCGTTGTTTTGTTTCTTCATCGTTTTATCCTATCCTTTTCACCTTGGAATGAAAGTTCACCTTCCCCCCAGCGGTAAAAGGTTTCCTTTGGTGTGAGCGATGAGACTCCCGTCGACGTTTGGAAGGAGTCGGTACCTTTTGATTGGTAAGGTATATTCAGTTCGGGAGTAAATCTTTAGCGGGTCTTGGATTTTTATTCTTTTAGAATTCTCTCCCATTTCTCGTCTTGAGACCTATCTTTTCACCCAAGGGACCCGAACCTTTCCTTGTTTCCCCCGCCGCCCCGGTGGCGACCCTACCCCATCCATTTGAATTCTTACCCCCCCCCCCCTAGAATGAGGGGACTGGTCCATTGAATCATCCAAGATGCAGTTTTCCTTTGCTTCCCATCTCCTCGGCTCTGCTCGCGTTCGAGCGCTTTCCTGGGCGGAGTTTGCCTTGTTCCCTTCGCGAAGTTTCTCCGAGGGGATTTCCTCCTTAATAATCCCCCCCCTGCCACCCAATTTCCCCTGATTTTTTTAGATTTTTTATATTTTCTTTAAAGGAGGGCCCTGTTGCCTCCATTCCGAGCCTGAAGGCAAACCCCCTTCTCCGTGTTCCCAGTTTTTTGCTTTTTTCTTCTTGTTGTTTTAAAATGCGAAAGCTACCACCATTTTGGCTTTCTCATTTCTCTGTGTCTTCCCAGCCTTGGGGACCTATTCTCTTTCCCTCTTCTCAGGTTGGTCATGACTACGGACCTCTTTTCTACGTCTTGGCTTCTTGCCCCAAGGCTCCCCCCATCCGACGCCAACCCCCTTTGTGGACTCCCCAACCGACCAAGTATGAGTCGGGCAGGCTTTAAATTCCCCCGACCAGAAAACATCGCTTTTCATTTTTGAGACCCCCCCCTTTCTTTAGGGTTTTTGCCTTTCTCCTGCCCCATAAATATAAGAAGTGTTTTTTTTTTTTTTCTCCCCCCCAGTTGATTCCTATTATCTGGTTTCTTGGACTTCAGTACCCTGTCCCCTCCCCTGAGTCCTTTATCCCCCCTCCTCTTTTTGAAGACAAACCTCTGGGAGGCACAGTCCCTTGAGATGTTCTCCCTTCCTCTGATTTCTTCCTTTGACGTAACGTCGCCCTTCGTCCGACAGTGGATGATGCCGTCTCCCCCCGGCACGTTTGAAGTGTTTTTTGTTTCTGGAAAGCTTCAGTTCGTGTTTCTCTTCCTATGCCCTTGCTTTGTGATCCCTACTTCCCATCCAGAGTTTTTGTCGGCCTCTTCTTGAGATTTTTCCCTTAGCACTCCCCCCCCCCTCCCGACGTTTGGTACCAACTCTGGCGCTTCCTACAGCCTCAAGGGCGAGCATCCCAGCCCCGCACCCAGGGATGATACACTGTTCCCCTGACGCGGTTTTGGCACAGAGATGCCTGCCCGACTACATTATCTTCCTGGCGTCAATTTGCATGTCGATTTGCTGAATAGCAGTCAACCTCATTCCCCTCGCAGCTTATTTGTGTAGCATGTTCCCCCTCCCCCCGCCTCTCCCGTCCCTTCCTTTTCTCGATGGATGCGCACAACTCAAGTGCCTTTGCCCCATTGTTTTCCGCTATCCCTCTCTCTCCGATGAAGCCCGGCGTCTCCTCCCCCTTACTACAGCCCGGATCACCCTTTTCCTGGGTTCCAGCTCAGAAGGATAGCTGTGTGTTTGTCCGCATTTCAAAGGGCTCCCCCTACTTTTTCTAGTACGTAGCGAGCGCATCTTTCCTTTTTTTTTTTTCAAGATTTCCTCCCCCTTCCTTTTGTTGTTTGATATGTACGTTACACAGGGCGTCGCTAGATAGCATTTCTCTTTTCACTGCTCCAGTTGCACTAGCGCGACACCCCTGCTTGCGTATATGCCTTTCTTCCCTCCTTCACTTTCAAAGGACCACGTTGTGTCCTATTTATATATACAGGGATTTTGCGACAGCGTCTCTGTTCGTCTGATTACAATGCAGTAGTGCCCTTCTTCCCCCCTCGGCCTCCAAATTCTCCAGGGTTGCGATTACATAACTGTCTTTTGGCCGTACGGTTTGCTTTACTCTGACCAACCCCTCATTTATCGAGGATGTGCTCGCTCCGGCATCCTTTTATGCTTATCACTTTTATTCCACGGATCGCTTGCCGGGCCCTAATAAGAGGTTACCCCACCCCCTCTGTAACTGGGACCCTTTGCCTGCCTCTCGGTGGTGAATTTCGTTTGACGTCTCTTCAGAAGTTTGGACAGGAGCTTCGCGCCCAATAGGTTTGCAGTACCCCTCTTTTTTTGTTTCCGCTAACTTTAAAGCGCCCATCGCCCTCGCCTTCATCATTTGATGTCCGTTCTGATACCCAACCGGGCTTTCTCTCCCTTAAACAGTATCAGTTATAGCCCGACGCTCACCCCACTCCCCCCGTCCCCCCCCGCACTCCGTTCTGCAACCACGCGAGATCATACCCCACGTCTGCTGTCCCCCGTCTCTTAAACGCTTCCTCTTCCGACTCCCCATGTTTCTCAAACTTTATTCGATTACAGGTCCGGCTGATTCGAGGAGGTGATCCCCTTGGGATTCAGGGTTTTTTTCCGCCTTCCTTCCCCCAAAGCCGAAAATCTTCCCGTCAGTACGGAAAGGTAGGCCGTCCTCGCCCCCCCCCTCTGATTTTCTTTCATCTTCTTCAAAATCCCTCTTTGGTATACATGCAGAGCTGCTTTTTTGTCGTTCAGTTTCCCCGCCTCTTCCGGGATACCAACCTTTTTTGGAGGATTCTTTTCTGGGTGGAATTATGTCCACTTTGCAAGCCCCCCTTGTCGACCCCCCACTCTCTTTTCCCCTTATTTTCCTTCCCGATTCGAATCTGTCCGCATCCATTTGTAGTAAGACTTTTCCCGCCCTTCCCCTTGTAAGTTGACCTTGACGTCCCAATACTGTTCCCTTTCCCCGACTTCACTTCGGACAACTTGGCCACGTATAAGGGTTAGTTCGACAGTAATTCACCTCTTTCCCCCCCTGACAATAAAGTCCTTTTTTAAACCAACTTTTTCCCCTTTTGTACCCCTTTTTGCCTTTTCTTGACCTTTACACTCCCACCCCCCGTCTGGCGCCTTTCCTTTAGTGCCTGTGAATCACCCCAGGAGACCGAAACCTTTCCTCCCCGACTTTCCCCTTTCGAAAGCTTCAATCATAATCCTCGCTTGCTCCAAAGCGCAATTCTCAGCTTTTCGCCATGCCTGCGCAGGTCTTAGAGTCCTTGGATTTTTTTCCTTTTGGTCCCCCCAGGCTGGCACTAAGTTCACTTGCCTTTTCTACATTGTTGCCCCCCCCACCCACCACTTCCGTTTTTTCCAGTTCGCACTAGGCCTGTTCCCTCCAATCACGTTCCTAGATTGACGGACTCCTTGAGATATAGTACCTTTCTCAGGTCTTTCTTAGGCTCCACGTCTAGTTTAATCCTATACCCCCCGTTCCACTCCGCCTTAGAACCGTCATCTTGAAGGTTTCCACCTCCCTTATGAATTCGGCGACACGATATCTTTTCCTTCCCCTTTTTGTGAGAGCCTCGCTCCCAGTTCCGGCTCAGACTTTTTTCCACCCCCTTGAACCCCCCCTTTTTTCGTTTTAGGGTTTGTCGCATTTCCTGCTTTATTTGTTTGACGGCCTATTTTCCTCAGGCCTGGTCGGCTTTCAATCTAGGAACGGGACTCCTTCCTCTCTTTCCCCCGAGTCCTGGTGTTCCTTTTAGATTTCCCCATTTTTTTGGAAAACCGGTACACCTGGCCCCCCCCGTCCGTCACTTTCGTTTAGTGACGTCCCCCTCATGTACTTCCTTCCTCCTTCTTGTCCCTGCTTCAAGGAAGAAGTTACAAACTGGGCCGTCTGGGCGCTTATTCTCCTGTGCGGTCGAACTTTTTTTTCCAGGTGAGTTAGCGCGTCTTCAATTTAATTTTTTTCCCGCTAAGTGTGCTTGGGGGTTTGCCCTTTCCTTCCGCCCCTCCATTTTCCCCTTCAACAAAACCTTTTCCGGTGGTGTAAGAACCTTGTCCTATCTTGGGTACCAGGTATCTGGAGGTTCCCGTTTATCCTTTTTTCCAGCCGCTACATTCACAACTTTTCTTCGCAAGTTTTAGTTGGACCCCAGTCTATGTTGAAACTAGCCCGTATCAAATTTTGTTTCCTCCTGCTAGACGTCTTTCACCTGCTCCGACTTGGGAGAGATTCCTTTTCTCTCGTCTGTTTTTTTATGCCATAGGACAGACGGGTTTCCTTCCTACCAGCGTTTTTTCCTTGGCTGACTACCCCCCACAATACACCATTCCCCTTCCGGATTTTTTTTTTCCTCCCGTCATGAACCATCCCCTTGAAACACGCCTCGGTCGCAGATCAACCCCCCTCGTGAGGTGTTTTGGACCTATCTTCCTCCCTCCAGACGCTCTGAGTGGCATTCTATCTTCTTCCCTAGAGCCTCGGAATTACAGACGTATCTTGGTTTGTTGCAGGAACATACCTGCCCGACCACGAGATCCCCCCATCTAAGAGTTCGGAAAGACCCACTCTTTTGATGCAGTTTACCCCTGCTCTGCCGTTTTTCCTATGATCCCTGCGACCCCGGCAATAATTACTGCCCCAATTACCCCGCGTTCCGCTTCTCCTCCTCCTTCTGATGCGTTATATCTTTAATCCCTTCACGTTTGTGCCCCCCCGTATTTTTTCTGGCTTCTCCCCAGCTCGCTGGTGTAAGGAGTTCGCGGACCGAGTTTTCTCTCACTCAAACTTGTGCTTTTATTCCCCCCTTTTGTCTATTGCTGTGACCCATTTCTTTTAAATTACCTAGTTTTTACGCCCCCCTATGGTGCCATTTATCCATTATTTCAACCCCCACCCTTGGAGAGGCGCCCGTCCCCCTCTTTCGCCCCAACCAGTGGTGCCTATCGTCCAATCCATTTGTGTTTTTGTTCTTTTTCCATAGGTCTGGTCCCCTGCCTTCACCGCTTAGGTAAATATTTCGTCTGCACACAAGACGACGACTCCCCTCTCCCCTCCCTCCTTCCTATGTCCGTGATCGTTGTTCCTTCCCTTCTCCTGTTATCCTTCCCCATGACTTTCATATCCGCCATTGTTCCGCCCCTGTTTTGAGATTTTTCTGCATCCCTTCTTGTACGAATTATTTGTCGTGTAAATTTATTTTTTTGTTACTATTCAATCTAACTACTATTCAGATCCCCGTCCCCATGCCTTTTTCACTTTTTCCTATTCCCGAGTCGTGACTGCTCAGGTTTTTACTTATTTATTTGTCCGCTCAGCCGTGTGTGGACGTCGGTCCCCCAAACTCGACTTCATTCTGTAAACTGGTGGCCTGGAGATCCTGATATTAACGACCCCGGTTCTTGTTTTCTCTCTTCCTTTTCCACCCCTGAGTTCTTCGATTGATCTCGTTTTTCCCCTTAGCACCAACGGCTGACTTTCCACTGGTTGACCCTACAAGCAGATTCTGTCTTGCTCTCTCGTGTACCCGGCACTTTGACGGATCCTGTATTCGTTCTAAGGTCTCTTCGCCGGTTGGCAGGTATCGTCATTTTTCCTTGGATCGTTTGACCCTCAACCGGACTATTCCCCTGGCTCCACTCTCACATCCTGGTTGTTTCTGATGATTCCATTTTAGATCCCGCGCTTCCTCACGGTCATTGTCCTGCCGGCCTGGAATTTTCCAAACCTATTTCCACATTCAGGAGATTCTTCTACTTTTTCCGCGGAGTATATGCACAAAACGTAAGTGGACGTAGCAGGTCAGCTCCGCTTCCCTAACAAAGCTCCTTGACAACTCGATGTAAACTTTGCTCCTGCGGGTCTTTGATCGTATTTTTTTTAATCCCTCAGGGATTTCTTTCTCTCTCCCCTCGGTTGGCTGTAACCCCAGAGTTTGTTCCTGATCCAATCCGCCCATCGACGGATCGAATCGAGCACTTCTTGAAGTTCTCTTCCCCAAATCTGGTATATTTCTTTGGTATACGATAACTTAACCCCCTGATAGCCGCCCTTCCCCAACCATCTTTGCAACCTTTCTTTATTGCCCCAAGATGAGAATTCCCCACTGGTCGTCGTCTTTAACACTTCACGCTTGGTATGTGTATTCCGTCATTACTTAGCACATATTAAGTTTTACCTTTCATCTCCCCCCCGCTTTTCTTTAGCCCGAAGGTCACGGCATTCAAGGCTTCACCCCCTATCGGGATTTGGATCGGTGTCACAGGTTTTTCTGTCCTGTAGCATCTCTCCCCCAGGAAGCATGATCCTGGAATATGCATGCCTCGCTTCATCACTCACCTCAGTCCCTTATATTCTGTGCCTTTTTCCCCATATCTCTTTACACACCCTCCTACTTGACTGGGGTCCAAATGCCTTTCCCTTTTGGTTCCGGTTTTAAGTCGACGATTGAACAAAGCATCTTCTGATATCCCAAATGGTGGTACTGTTGATCGAGATTCTTCACGTGTGCCTACTTTCTGTCACCCCCACTTTTTTTTCTGGAATGGTCCAGGACCCGCCCAGATCTGAATTATTTCCTCCCCACCCTTTTTCCTTAACGGTGCGACATATTCCCCTCCTCTCGTTACCAATCCACCCCTTTTTGATTCATGTGGCCCCGGTCCCCCATTTCTACCCATCCTTGCAAACGTGGTTCCTACGGTAATGTCCGTTTTTACTTTCTCCTTAATTATTCCTTGGTTCCCCCCAAGCACAGCCCCCTTTTCACCAGAAAGAAGTCGTAACCTTTGTTATTATATTTCGGCATTCTTTAGTAACTTCCCCCCAGATGGATCACTCTTCTTTCTGTGACACATTTGACAATTTGAGACTATAGTTCCGACATTCCCTCCCTCTCCCTCATATGGGCATTCCCCGAACACTGCTGTTCGCCCTTGTAAGATTACCCCTGGACGTGCATTATACGCTCTTTCAGTCATTGAGGTGTTCTTTTCTCCGTTTTCCAAGTCCCCCCCTATTTCTTCCCTTGCCCCCACGCCCATTTCCACTTCTGGGAAAGCTGACCCGTGCCCACTTCCCAAGACTCCGCTAGCTGTTCAAGATTGCCTATAGACTTTTTCCCCCCCCTCTTCGTGATGACGACTTGGATCAAAAAACCCCGCTGCCCGGTTTTCCCGTTGAATCTATACCCGGCCCCCCCCGCACTTTTCTCACCTTTCTCCTTTGACGTTGTTTTTGGTCCACCTTTCCCTTTCCCTTCCCTTGGCCCTGATAGGCGCCCTATCCCCATTCCCTCCTTTGCCACTAGTGTTTTTTTGCTGGCCGCTAGTATTTTGGAATCCCACCGGCAAGCTCCCCCCGTTTCACCTTGAGAGGTGTAGGGTCTCTTTTAGCATCCTCCGGCTTTTTCCTCTGTTTTTGAGGCCTATTGAGTCTTTTATTCACTTCTTCCTTGTCTTCTCCAGTCACTTCTTTCCGACCCCTTTCCTCTCTGTTCTCAGAGCTTGGCTTTCCCTTCTCTAAGATCCATTGTGTGTTCAAGGGGAAGAAGGCTTTTTCTTTTCCCGGCGGTTGCAGCACAGTCCCTTCACCATTTCCCCCATTCTCTCCCTCCAGGCCCGGTGTCCCTCTCAATTAAGAAGTTTGCCTCAATTGCGGCGGAAGAACGTAGTTCTGTGATGATTGCGGGCTAAACGCGCTTTACAATTTCCTTATGCTTAGTTTCGTTTGTTTTTTTTATACATGGCACTGAGCCGCCCGCGTCTGTCCCCAGACTGGGTCGGGCAATGTCGACCCACGCCCCTGCTTCTAACCAATTTACTTGTGGTTCAGCTTTCTCCCCTTCTTTTAAAGCTTTGCTGGCGTTCGCGACTTTTCCTTTACTCGTCCTGACGGCAACCACATTCTCCTCTGACCGTTTTGCCGCCTTTAGTCGTGGTTCCCAGTCTTCCAATTTTGATTTCCACCTCTACGCCCCTTTTCCCTTCCCCGTGCCATCCACCTTCTTTTACAGATTATTTCCCTCTCTCTGGGAATGGTCCTTGCCTCGGCCATAGTGTTCTAACCTACAGATGGCCCTTTTTAACGATTTTTCACCCCTTTATTGCAAATTTGTCTTCCTGAAAAGATTCGTGGGCAGCCCTTCCGTCAACTTCAAACCCCGTGAAATCCCAATTTCTTCCTTCCTTGCGTTAACCAACACTGCTTTTTTTGTGCTCCCCGACAAGAAAATAAGTGTTCCCCTTTCTTTGGTGAGAGTCTTTCACGGCTGAGCTACACCGGACGCTTTATCTTGGACTCTTTGGATCGGGGCAGCCTTCCACCCTTATCCTACCCTTTTGATCCCTCGAGGTTCCTGCAACTTTGGACGTGCCCCCTGATTGGCGGCACCTGGGTAGTGAGCCCCCAATTGACCACTTCGCCTAATGTCCCTCCTTCAAGCAGTTCCAGTTTTTTCCTCCTCCCCCCTTTGATCTCCCCGCCCCTCCCCTTTTCCCCTCTCACTTTCCCATTATTGTGGTTAGAGGGTTTCTCGAAGTCGTTCACTGGTTCTTCTCCACTCTTCCGCTTTTTTTCCATGTCTAATTCACTGCTTCTTATGAATTCGCTCCCTTTTCCTATGCGGAAAGTGTAGCCCCCTGACCCCACCCCTTCACTCCTTGGTCTCCACCCTTTTTTGATAGTACCCACACCATAATACTTAAAAACGCTCCTATTACAGTCATCCCCCCCTTTCAGCCTTCGCAAGTGTAAGAATCCTAGGTTTTACCTCAAACCCCTCTTTTTTTTTACACACACCCCATTGTCCGTGAGAGGTTGAGTTCCTATGGAGGCTGTCAAGGTCCTCTCCCCTTAGCCTCACATCATCTGCTATGATTCTCGGTAATTCCGAGGCCAAGACCCCTCCCGATGCCTATCTTTGGTACAGTCAATCCGTGATCATACGCTTGCGCGTTTCCGACTTTTTGGTCCACAGAACCAAAGGTTTCGTTTTGGTACATTCCCTATCCTTTAATTGTCTCTCCCCATTACGCGTGTGACCCCTGCGACCGTCCTCCCTTACCCGGCGTCCCTTGAAGATTCACATTTCTATTTTCTTATGCGCTTCCCTCCAGGTGTGTTGAGCTTAGCTTTGTTCCACGGTTTTGCGTGCTTTTCGGGTAAACGCTCGCTATCCTTTTGGACCTGTATCTCTTCTCCCTCAGTTTGTTTGTTGTAGATGCCGGACCTGTCCACCATCTCGATATTTTTTCGACGTCACCCTTGACCTAACGTTGACTATTCGTTCCTCTCCCCACCAAAGAGGTATTGTATCTTTCCCTCCTTCTTCCGAAAAGCACTGTGCACCCTTTTACCACGTGGACTGAAACTTAGTCGTATCGCCTTTGCTTTTTTGCTTTTTAGCCCGAGTAGTCGCATTTTTAAAAGGTTATTTATGTTCCCATCATGGTCCCAAAGCCCGTGCCCTCGGTTCGGATGAACATTTTCTCCTCCCGATTTATAATGAAGGGGCCGTAATGAACACGGTCTGAAGTCCCCCCCCCCAAGCTCTTTTTTGGTATGGTTTTTGAAGCGTTCATTCCCCGGTTGCGCCTTGCTCGCCCCACTATCGTGCCGAGTATAGAATGTTTCCCGCGGTCTACCACACCTCCGAGTCTTTTCCAACCAATCTCGTCCCCTTGGTTTCGCATCTTTTTAGGACTTTTAAGCCCCCTCTTTGACGATTTTATTTTGTTTTTTGCACAACCTCTTCTCGGTTTCTTTCATACCACAATTTCCATCCCACCACCTTCGAGCATCCGCGCCTTCGGTCCCCGATAAAAACTTTTTGGTGCCTCTTTTTTTTGATATTCCGTTAACCATTTCCTATTTGCCGCCCCCGAACACACCAATCGGGGGGCATAGGACCTTGCCCCCAAGCCGATTTTCTCAAAGGTCTGCTGCTTAACCTCTGAAAAACCTCTTTTGATCCGTCATGACTAATGTCCCCCTCTTACGTTTCTACCTCAATCCACAAATTGTTTTCGCTCCATTCAGGCCTCCGCGTTTGACGCCCTAGATGAGGGGCTTCTTTTCCAAATGTGGAATCTTTTTGGCATTCTGCATTTCCTACTCAGCTTACGTATCTACACCCCCCCCGTCCCGTCGCTTTATCTCTCACAAGGAGATGTCTGAGTTTGTTTAATCTAGCGGTCAAACCCCTCGCCTGGGTTGTTCGCCCTGTCCGTCGCTTCGTTTGTTTTTGCAGTTCAGATCTGCTAGCTTGTGCAATCTTTTCATTTACCCAAAAATGCTTTTCGGTCTTTTGATGGATGATTTTTTTTTTTTTCGTAATCCCCCCCACCAGGGTCCATTCCCACTTTCCCCACAGGTGATTCGCCCGAAGAATTCCTCCCCCCCCCCCGGCCTTTGCTGGAGCACGGCCCGAAATCAACCCCCACCACCCTTTTCCTCCTGCCCCCTTTAAACTCTCCCCCCCCCCATTCCCTTTGAACCAACCCGTTCCCGACGGAGGAATTTTTTTTCCCTTTTGGGTATTTTCGGGAACACTCAGCAACTTTCCTTGCACCAAGTGTTGTTGACACCCCACCTCACTTGCTGTCCGTTTTGTTTCCCAGTCAAATCCCCCAGATTGACCCGCCTCTGAGATGCGTTTAACAATTTCCATTATGACCATACCCCTTTTTTTTTTCTGTTGCAATGACCGACTTGAACGTCGCACATCTCCTAGCCCCCACGTTCCCCTTTTACTTTTGCCTGCACTTTTACCTTGTCCTGTCCCCCACTGGCGGCGCGCGTTCATTGCCCTGGGTGGGTGCCCACTGTTAAGGGCAAGGTCCACGGCCTTTCCCTTGTTCAAAAGTCCCATCGCCCACTTTCCCCATTTGCACGCAATCGCTCCTGTCTGTCATGTTTCCCCGTCGTGTCTCCAAGATCTATCATCTAAACTCCTGACCTAGACCCTTCTCAGGCTTTGTAGGCAAACATGTAGTCGCTTGGAGAAGTGCTCATGATCCCCCCGTGTTTGTGTTGGGGGACACGACTTTAGCAACCCTCCCGCTGCCGCATTCCTTTGCCACTGATTTTTGCCCCCCCTCTCCATCTTCTTTCCTCTCTCGTTTTTTTTGTGTCTCTCTCTGGGTCTTTAGTTTTCGTACCATGGAATTCCCCCGGAATTGCACCACCGGAAATTTTCCCGCGTTCAACTTGCGGTCTTGTATGCTTGATCCCCCTCCGGCTTTTTTCCCCCCTTGGTGCCGTCCTCCCCAATTGATGGCACATTGTTCTTATTCCTTGTAGGATCTTGTCCCATCTAACTCTTGGAAAGACGTGCCCCCTTTGTTTGCGAATCATTTGTGCCCCCTGGTAGAATTTTGCAACATTGGGGACCTTCCTCCTACTCGTGGCCTTGTCCCGTTCGGCAGTCTCCGACCCATTCATTCCGCCGCTGCCTGTCTAATTTCGCCTCCTCCCCCTGAATCCTTCACGAAATTGCGTACGGACCTTGGTTACATCCGTTTCTGTCTATCTGGCGAACAGTTCCTACCTTTGCCCGGGAGGCTCCGTTCACTGAACGCCGTGAGGCCCCCGTTTTTTTTTTTTTTTTTTGTTGCGACGGGTAACGAACTCCCCCCAAGGCGATTTCAACACATACGTTTTTCCCTCAACCTTCTGCGCCAATTTGATTGCTGTTCCGAGATCGCCTTCCGTGCAACACTCTCTTGTTTTTTTTTGCTAGTGGACTCCTTGTTCACTTACAGTTATCACAGCTTCTCCCTCTTACTCAGCTTGCGGCAACTTTTTCCCCCACCACAGCTGGCTTATTCTTTTGCCTCTCGATCCTGTTCTGATTCCCCCCTTCCCTTTAATTTTGGTTTACGAACTAGTTCTGTGTGAATTGGCACCCTCGCACCAACACCCTTCATCCCCCCTTTTTCTATCCGAAAGATTTTTTTGCCTCATTTTTCGCCTCGCCCCCCCCTTCAACTTCACTGGCTTAATGTGCGCCAACCCCATTCTATTCTTTTTCTGTAATATCTTGAAATTCACTCTCATTGACTTTGTTTTTTCGAGTCCCAGGCTAGGAGGTTGGGTGCACCCGACCTGAGTCTTGGGGCCTTCAGACCGCCCAGCACCCCCGATACCCCCTTTGATTACACTTGATTTCATCCACCCTTTGGGCGTGACCGGAGGGCGCGCTGTGGGGCGATGCGAACGGCTTTCCAGCTATCCCCCAATGCGTTGAGCTTTTCCGCCTCCCTACAGTGGATGATGTCTTTTCGCCTGTCCTCCCTGGCCGGTTGCAAAGTTCTGATTTTTCTGAGGGTAAATGCTTCCCTTGGTTTTTTTTCTTTAGAGCAGCTTTTTTATCTCCTGATCCCCCCCCTAAATCAACCCGAGTTTCTCTGCCTTCCGCAGTTGGCGATGGGTCTTTTTGACTTGTTATGCTGAACTACCGTGTGTATCATCTGGTCGAGATTTTCCCCTAAATGACTACTGCCAACCTATGTAAGAGAGCGGCCGCCTCAACTCGTTCTGTTAACCCTGACGATCGTCCCCGTTGACATTTTCCATTCCTTCTCGGTGGTATTACCCCGGATGATGGCCTGCTATCGTCTTGAGGAAATATTTGATATCTTCAGTCTACCGCCTACTACTGAATCTCTAGTCCCGCCCCTACCGCGTGTTCTTCCCATCCTTTCCGATCCCGTACTAGCTGCACCTTGGTCATCCGCCCCAAAGAAGTTTGCTGGATGGTTCAATGCGGTTATTGTTTTCCCCCGCGCCTCCCTACTTACTCTTTTTTCTCTCCAAGCGATCTAATTCCTCCGCTACCTTATCCCCCCCCCCCCTCCCTTTTAATTCATTCGAGAATTCTCTGAGACTTCCTCTTTTTTATTT
>Ga0179593_1499736_pt1 | contig 16525 bp, 19 predicted proteins | sample CZODoug2_1_08_16_FD_185931 | JGI IMG/M metagenome (GOLD analysis project Ga0179593, IMG submission 185931) | Vadose zone soil fungal communities from Angelo Coast Range Reserve, California, USA - CZODoug2_1_08_16fungal (PacBio error correction) | ecosystem: Environmental > Terrestrial > Soil >... | reverse complement strand
GAAAGTATGAGTGGATGGCGAGATCCCCCGAGAATTTTGTCCTTAGCATCCTGAGAAACGCCCTCGAGGTCAAAGTTTTCTGGCTCGACCTTCCCTTTCCTGACCTTCTTTTTGTCGCTCGAGCGTCGCATGTCCTTCCGTCTACCCATCCGTTTTAGATTCCCATGAATCCGCGAAAACCCACGAACCGTCGCGGTTGACCTTGATGTCACGCGGAGCGCTGATACCAGGCGCACCTCCTCCTTTCCGGGATTCGCACCCCGGTCTGCGGACCCCTTCTCGTCTGTGGTGTACTGACAATCTACCTCCGCTCTGTTAGCCAGAGAGGGCCGTAAGTATACTTCGCTGATTTAACCCCCTGTATACGATGGACAGCAGTCCTCCACCCTACGCTAACTAAACGCTAGGCGCCAACGAGCCTTTTTCCTCCCCTTCCCCCTTCTTCCTCGTTTCCCCCCCGCTCCTTTCCCCAATGTGAAACCATATGTCCATTTGCTTCTAAACAATCGGTGTATACATTTCTCAGATAAAGTAACCAAAATCCTAATGACTGACTCCCCCGAGCGACCCCGTTGACTCCGATCCTGCTTCCTGGAGGTCTTTCATCCACCAAGATGCTTTCTTGTCCCGCTCACCTGGGGGCGGGGGTTTTGTTGGGGCCGGTTGGTCATTATAAAGTGAGTTTTTATCTTTGACCCCAAGGCGTCAATTCCATTTTTCTACATTTTCTTGTTCCCTTCTTTTTTTTCTTCGCGTACCATCTCCTTCCTTACTATTTTTGCCGTGTCAATACCCCTTTTGACTAGAATTGCTTGAGCCCACTCACAGGAAGCCCGTCCACACCCCCCCCCCGGGAATATTTTGATTGGTCCTTTTTTTTTTCTTCCCCTCACAAGCAGCCAGAGCATCTTTCCTTTTATAAAGAAGCAGGCGGACGATTTCTTTGTTGCGTTTATGCAAAACGCGGATTGATGGCAAAATGTGCTCCCCCCCCCCCCTGGCGATGTCCATACAATCTCGACTCTTCCCTTTTTTTTCGCCCCGGTTCCAATCCGGCAGTCCCTCCCCTTTCTGGTCAGGGTGGAAAGGATTTTAAAGAAGCCGCAACATGATATTTTTACGATCTGTTACGCTTCTTTTTCGTCGTCATTCCCTCCTGAGACTGCTCTTCCCTCAGAGGGAAGATCGATGGGCGATCTGGTCTATAAGAGGCACTTTCGATTCTTGCTCCCTGCGCATCGCCCACTTTTCCCCCTTCACCTCCACAGGTTCCATTCAAGATGTCGTCCCTTTTGTGCGTATTGAGATACAACTGAGGACTGATCGCACCCTCGTTGTCAGGTCTTCTATGACAGGTTAATCACTTTCGTCTTTTTTTCGCACCCGTCGGCTTCATAAGTAACAGATACCAATCCAGAAATGGGACACAGCGTCCCCGCAGTCCCTTGCCGGATGTATTTGCGCATCAACCCTGTCCTTCTTGTGAAGAATGGAGATGTTACCTTTTTTTCGTCACTCCCATATGATCATTTCAGACCAGCTCCCGCCGAATGTTTTTTCCTTTTCTTTTGACGGTCTTAGACCCCCCCCTACCATTAGGATGATATTCGGACTGTTTAGGATAAGAATGGCAAACCGGGTTCTCCACGTTGGACTCCCCCAGAGGACCCATAGTAGCATTCTTTTTCTCCCTTCTGAGCTTACTTGCCTGCGTACGAGAATGCTCACTGGGGAAAATCTTGAGATCCTAAGGTCACTGGCTTTTCTTCCCTAAATTTTTTCAACTCGAGGCGACTTTCCTCTCATCTTTTGCCCAAAAGTCGACCAGGCAGTGAAATGAGTTTTCGAAAGCAAATCAGGCGTTCCTCTGAAAGTTTACAGTCTTTCAGAAGATTTATGGTGTCGAAAAGATCTTTTTAGGTCTGATTCACGATTTTCCAAAATAGATGGCGTCGAGGGGGATTGGATCGAATTATCAAAGTAGGATGCTATGGTTGACGTGATAGAGAAGCATGTCCCTGAGCACACCCTTTCTAGTCAGGCTCAGGTTGCAGTTTTTTTCTGCTCTTGCGGTAAAACAGTCTTCGCCCCACAAAACAAGAGTTAGTTCTCTTGGTAGTGAGAACGAAACTCACTCCTTCTGCCTCTCTTTCGAAGGGCAGCGATTCATGCATGCTTCTTCTTCCCGTTCCACCCCTTTTCCCACAACACCCCCCCCCCGCTTCAACGCAGTAGACAATTTATATGTAGCAAATGGGAAGAAGTTGTTTAGAAGGCGCATTTTTTCTCACCATCTTTACTGCTGCTGGATCGCCCAAAGACCCCTGGAGCAATGTGACCTTTTTTCCCTTTTTCCAGCCTTTCCTGAGCCTGTTTTCCCCCCTTTCCCTACTTCTCATCAACCCTTTCTCTGTGAGATTTGAGTCTGAGATCCGAACAGCGAGCTTCCCCTTCCTGTTCCGAGAAATCGAACCCCACTTTTTTAGCCCCCGCATCGGCGATTTGACTTCTCCCCCTTTTTCCCTCCTGCACGGGCATTATCTTATCTTCTATGATTTGAGGAAGTGCAGTCGGGGAAGGAGAGCAGTGTCCCGAATATAAACCCCCCCTCTTAGTTACATCGCCTATTTGGAAGAACCAGGTCTCCAGCTACTTGGCAAAGAAATGTGACCTCGAGATCCCGGATGATTTATTTTTCTTGCGGGCGTGGTCAGTAAGCCCACGGCCGCGTTCTCCCCTCCCCTTCGGCCAACTACCTTGCTTGCGTTCCTTGTTCAAGTTGTTCGCGCTTGATTTACAATGGCGGCTTTGTTAATCCCAAGGCCCCTATCCTTTAGAGCTGCATTCTTGTCTCTTTCGTCCGCTCCCTTCCTCATAAGCCCAGTTTTCAAACTTTCTCCTAAGCTTCCATCGGTTATAGGATACTTTTCTTCTTGCGTCTCCCAAACACGAAGTTTGCTTTTGTATACTAGTCGTCCGTTCCTTTTTCATCCCTTGATGAAAGACTTCATGTGAGAGACGTCCTTCTCTTTTCAAACGTTGCTGGGTCAGAAATTAGAAGTCTTTGAAAATTGCCGGTTCATTTTTCCCAGAATACTTTTCAGGTCTTTTTCTGGTCTTTACCCTGTCAATTTTGCCTGCATCTACCCCTCCAACTTATAGTCTTGTATTTGTCGTCGGATCCCTTGTCTAGAGCCGAGAAGGGGAACTTCGATACAAAAGAAGAACCACCCATTTCGCCCCCAAACGCCTGTCTCCCTGATTCTCCAATTTTCTCTCTCACTTTCCCCCCCCCCTTCATGGCAACAACTTCCCCTTTGCCATAGTTTTGCGAGCACGGTTTACCAGGGGTTAGAAAGATAACGAAAATTGCCCCTAAGAGGACTATAGTTTTTTCGTCAGCGGTCCGTTTTGTGATCTCCTGTCTTTTTTCCCCTTTTTTTTTTCGTCTCTCAGCTTCCGTTCTCTAACCCAAAGAAGATTATTTTATTGGAATTTAGTCTTTCATTATTACAGTCCTAGGTAACTGTTATCCACCACGATTTTCTTCCTAATGAGTGCATGACTTCTTCCTCGGCTTTCCCCCCGGCGACCTTGCCCCTCAACCCCATATGTGGGAGAATTGTTTTCTCGTTTTAGATAGCTTAGCAAAGGATTTTGATCCTATATTTTCTTCCGCGCGCACCCCCTTAATACCGGGGGGGGGGTGTCGTGCTCCCCCTTCTTCATAAGGGACTCTTTTTTTAATACTGCAACTCAACCGGAAAGTTGAGTCTGTTTCACCCTCCTGAAGGAATTGCAATACGAGAAGCGGGCGCGTCCTTTCCCTCTTGTTCCCCCCCCTCCCCTGTCGTCTCCTTTCCCCCTTCTCTTCCTCCGGCGCCTCCTAGGACTAACTCCCCCTCTTCTGATAAAGTGGTGGTGTGAGGCCGAGACATAATAAGCCTTCGTCATTCTGGAAAACTTCTATAGTCTCCGTTGCTTTTTTCTTTTGCGATGCTATTCTCCCTGACTTTCCTTATTCTCCAGCAATTATCGCAGACATGATATTACTCTAGGAGACGCAATCATCCACGCCTTTTCTTCTTCCCTCGGCCTCGCCCGCAAATTTCTTGTAGAGTTGTCCGGAGTTCCCGAATCCCCTGCCGTGTCTTCTCCACGAGACAGAAAAAAGGACTCTGCTTCCTCTCCCCCTAAATTTTATCATTGTGTCTTGGACCCTTTTCTCCCCCTCCTTTGCTCTGCCCCCTTCCGAGCTTTGAGTATTCCCCGGTTACTCCCTCGGCGAGACAGGAACTACTCTCCTCCCGCTACTAACCGCTCCGGCTTTAATTTTCAATCCTTGTCCTTCTCCCTCTTCCTTTCCTTCCCTGGGGACTAATTCTCTCCTCCATTTTATTGGAACGACGCTTTTGCCCCCGTCCGATTATAGCGCAAACTCCGCTTTTTTGTCCGAATCGTTATAAACTTTTTTTTCTTTGCCCCTTTACCCCCGGCGTCGTTTCTCCCATCCGGGATGGTGCGCCACCTGCGCTTTAGACCTAACAACTTCTGCCCATTCAAGCAGGGTCGCCTCGCGAGCGTTGTTTTCTTTTTTTTTTGGCCCTTTATTTTTTTCTCGGTTCCACCGGCGAGAGGAAGCATCCAGATTTCCTTTCGATCATTTCCGTCAGCATTCTTTGCGCTTTGTCGGGTCCGTGGTGTAAAACTACAGGATTCCCCTCATGACGTTATTGAACCCCTCTCTCGCGACCCTTCCCATCGAGGACTAGGAAGATGTGCGAACATCTGGAGCAATAGCCGCCAATCCTTAGTACTGACTTTTAGGTTTGCAGATCCCCCCATCCAATCATCCCCCTCTCCTTTTTTTCCATTCTTTAGTTAAGCCATTCGAGAGATTTCTCAAAAATAAGCATCGTCTCCTATATCCAAACTTTGCCATTTTCGTCCTCTCCTGCTTGCTAGTCCTCAAAACCTCCCCCCTTTCCTTTCTGGAGATTTTCCTTTCTGGCCTCCCCGCCCCCTGAATCGAGTTTAGCAGTATAGGAAGAACACCACTTTCAAGAACCGGTGAGTGATCTCCCGGGTCCTGCCCTGCTGCACCTCCCTCTGGTCAAGCCTTTATAAAGACCAGGTCCCCTACTAATGCTCAGAAATTGGTTTTCTGTCGGTCTTTTCAGACCACGGTTTCACTATCTGCTCCATTTAAGAGCCTTCCCGTTGCATGTTTCGGTTCTTCCATCCTAATTCAACCCTCTCCATTCTTCTTGGATCGCTTTGCGAGTTTTCGTTCGGCATAAATCACCGATGTTTCCAATCCGCGATCCGATCCCTGGGGTTCCTTAGACATTCTCCCTGCGTTTCTTCTCCTAAGGTATGCCTGATTGTTGTAGATGCCTGACGCTGATGGAAGCCGTAGTCTGGTTGATGAGTACCGATCGCTTTTTTTGATGATGTGAACGTATCCCACTTTTCCCCTTTCGACCCCTTCCTCCCCTGGTGACTCCCACAACCCTCTGGACGTCCCAGTCTCGTCCCAGTGAATTTCGAACTCTTGTCCGTTTGACAGGTTCTTTCGATTCCTCAGTCTTCTCAAGCCGGACTCCTGGAAGACCGAACCCACGCCCCCCCTCTCGTGCGGCGGAGTGCGTCGATTTCTCCGGGATCAATCGACAACCCCGAATGTCCTTTGTCCCCCCAGCCTCCCCTGCCGGTTTCGCTTACTTTTATTTTGACAATAATGGTCCGTACCGAAGAAAGGGTTTACTCTGGATGTCATTTGCCCCTTGCCGACGCCCTTCAGTTTTTCTCTTTCCATCGCCTTTTTTCGCTCCAATCTCCCCGCAAAGTCCCCGTTCGCAAAACAAGAAACCGAGGAATTTTTTGAGATAGATACTCCTCGCTGAATGCGGTGGTCCTCAAAACCTGGCCCATCCCCGTTCCCTCTGGCTCCTTCTTTTCTGTCCGCCCGGCTGAGTATTCCATCTTCACTGGCTACAATATAGCCAAGTATCTGTGTCGCGTATTTCCCCATCAGGATGACGTACTGTAGTTGACCTTGCGCATTTCACAATCCCTTTAGTCCCTTCTCCCCATGCCAGTTTCCCCTCCTCCCCTATGTTTTTCAGGCAGAATAAATGACATTGTATTCTGTTCTGCCACCCGTAGAGGATTCTCCTTTCTTTAGTCTTAGGATTTTGTTACCAAGGATTTAGAATCGATTGTCTATTTAGACTCCCTTTTCCCCCTCACCCCCTCTTTCAAATGATTAACTTTCTCGTTGTCGTCCAACTTCCCCCTCTGGCTTCTCCAAGAATGCAGTGGAGTCTGCTAGAGTTGTGCTGGTGGCAGTTGATGTCTCGGCGGTCATTCGATTGCCTTCCCCTTTTCAAGGCTCCTTACTTCCGGACTTGCTCTTTCTTCCTGTGTTTCAAAGAAGCGGCCTGTGTTAATTTCGGTACCAACGAATCTTTTTTCTGAGGGAACGATCGTTGCTCTAAGGGCCTCGCTTCCAGGTCTGAAGTTTTATAAGAGCTCTGGTCAAGGACATCTGAGTTTTCCCCTCCTAATTTCCCTTGGTGCTTCTTCTATTCCCTATCCTGTCCTGCACTCTCCCGACAAACCTCTGGCTCGATGTCGGACATTCTCTAGTTGATCCCACCTCCGGATGTTGCTAGGGTAGATCAGCCACTTTTTTTTTTGCACAGGGTTTAGTCTATCGACAGGTCTAGTCCTTACTCCATCCCCACTCCGTATTCCTTCTCTAATCCTTTTGTTGTTCTAGAGATGTCTCCGTAGGATGTGAGTATCGAGACACGGATTTTGTCGTCGATATCCCTTTCCCGCAGTAGTGCGACCCACCGTGCTTGTCTCGACCGCTTTGAGCCCTCTCTCCCCTAATGCCGTCGAGCGGACCCTTCCCTTTTCAGTCTCCTTTTTTCCTTCTGAATACTCGTTCAAACCCGGAACCGTCCCTCGGTTGTAAAGAGCTGATTTGCATGGAAATTTTCTTCCTTCTACCAAACTTTTGAGCCCCCCGCTGAAGCGGTCGTTAGCAATTTTCCCCTGAAGGAAAAATATCTCTTTTTTTTCCTCCTTATTCCCCCCCTTTTCGCCGCCAGCGTTCTTCCGTCAATTCCTGGAGCTTGCCAGATGCATTCTAATGCGCAGGCCGCAAATGAATGCCGATACCGAACTCTCGAGGCAAGACCCAACGCATTTTCTTTTTTTCACTCTCCAGTCTCATTTTCCCTCCCCTCTGATTCTTTAAATAGATGGAGGCTTCCTCTTCTACCCCCTTGTAGAACAAATCCGTTCGCCCCCAAGGTTAAAACCACACCCTTTATTCCGCCAGTCCTCCGTCCCGGTTCCTGACCCCGATCCTAGAACTCATGGGGTACCTATCAAAACAAAAGTTTATTTAGAATAAAGTGCTGTAGATCCAGTTGGCCTTTTTTTCTAGGGCAACCACTCCCACTTGCGTCCTTTTCTATAATCCTCCTTTATGGGTCCGTACTTCCCCCCCAGTTACTTGTGCGACTATGGAGCCATGATCCACCTGGTCCCTCCTTGCTTGTGACATCCCCCAACCGGCCTATAGGCCCCCAGAGTCCTTCACCCTGTTTTGGTGTTTATGTCCCAACCAGCAAGCGCAGCGTATAGCCCTCAAGCAGCGTTCTTTCTTTTGTCTGGTGCGGTTGGAGACTCTTCCGTTTTTTTTTATTTACACTTGCCCCTGCGATTGCAGGCTCAAGCTTTTCACCTTTCAGCCCCGGTCAATCTTCATCGTCTATTTTGGATGTCTTCCGGACCTTTCCATCTCCCTCCCACTGCCCTTTCTTACGTGCTATGTTGCGCTTCGTGATCGCATTTGCTTCTCCGAGAAGGAGAAGGCTTTGCCTATGTGCCCTAGGCGATGGTCGGATAGAGTTTTTAGTCTCTAGCGGTCGTTTCTTTCCTTTCCTCTCCTGCGCCCTTCCTCCCCCAACTCCCTCCCCTTGCCACCAAGGTTCCGAATTCCGCTTAGACCAATGGTAGGGTCTTGGGAGCTTTGGCGGAGACTGAACCTCATTTTTCTCCTTCTTTATTTCCAGGCATCTCTTCTTCCTTCATTTGTTAGCCACCTAGACTTCTTACCTCCTTCCCTCATCAACCCAGAAAAGAACATTTACAGCTTCTTTCGCCTCTTTTTTTGGATTGCGCAAGCCCCCCTCCCCCTTATATGAACATGATCTTCTCTTCCCCTCCTTTCTGTCAGCATTTTCCCTCTACCTCCTAACCGGCCTCCTGGTCTCTTTTCCTTGAGGTCCAGTACATACCTTCATGAGTTCCTATATGATGACCTGCTGCAGGATCCGTATGAAGTTCCAAACCCGGGTTCCGCCCATCCCCTCCCTTCCCCTCTAACGGATCTGTCTTGGTCTCCGACCTGGTCTTCATACGCCGGTGTTAGAGAGACTGGTTTCGCCGCGCGTTCGAAAACAGCCGGGGTATAATGTCCTCTTGCTCCCTTCGAAGCCCCTTTAAACTCTGAGGCGAAGGTGCAGCGGAAAGAGCCACTTGCTCGAAACTCCGGAGACTCAGATTTGCCCTTTCCTCCAATCAGGACCATCCCATCCGGCTCCCAAATTTGAAGCGATTTCGAGTATTGGCTGGAGAAGCCCTCCTGAAGGCGGCTTCCCTAACTCTCACCACATCCCGATTTGGGAGGGGGGTGGAGCTACGAACAGTTTCAGCTTCTCCCGTTTGCTTTGGGTTATGCCCCCTTCCATCCCCTGTTATCTACATCGTAAGATGGGCGGGCATGTTCCTCCCTCGGCGATCAAATCACGGATTTGTCACCCCCTTTTTTTCCTTCGTGTTCGGGTTCCCCTTTTTCCTCTCAAACTCCTTTCTCCGCATGCTCGACGGCATCCTGAGCCTGCCTCTTTCCCGTTTACCGAAGAACAAAGGGATCACAAACCCCCCCGATCCGGAACCCGCTTCAGAGTCAGCCTATTCGACCGCTATGCGTCCGACTTTTCTTTCTCTTCTGACTTTTTCTCCCAAAGACTGCTGTTTCTTCCCACCAAAGCCCTGGAGCAGTTCAGTCAACCATCTTTCTTTGCCTGTTCTAACGCCCTTCCTCAGAAAAAGCTTCTCGGTGCGAGAGATTTTTGTGACGAAACCTCATTCTGAACTGCTCTCACTCCCCCGGAAAATCCCCAGTCCCGATCCTCTTCTGAGGAAGGTCCGCGGTTTTGAAACATCCCAATGAATAAGGAGAGGTGATTCTCGGCGGAAGCGCCGGATCTGGAAATTGATTTACGCCCAGGCGCTTGTCGACCTCCTCTCCCCCACCCTCGCGTTTTTTCAATCGCCGATCGGAAGAAAGGATCCCGATCCCTTCCACCAGACACGAGGGAACTAGAGGCGCTGGACTGTATTCCTTTTTCTTCTTCTTTTTCCGTCCTCCCACGGGTCCCTCTTCCCTTCGCCGCGCCAACTTTGCCCACAATGGCTGAGGACAGGAGACCTGAGAAGCGGTTGTTTCATGGCGGCTCTTCCCTTTGATAATGTAGAGAGTTACTCTTGACTCTTCTTTTTCCTGTCCATCGCCTTTCTTCCAATGATCCTTCCGTCCTAGCGAGGAATTTCTCGGCCTGCCGAATTCTTCTTCTATCCAAAAAACTAATGATTGATTTCTTTCTACTAGACGGAGGCTCTTTCTGCCGCCCTGTGAGTTGGACGGACGGTCTTTTTCCCCCGCGGATGAAATGTACGCCCTGCTTCGATTGAAATTGCAGGGCGGTCTGCCCAACCTTCCGTTCCTTCTGGCTTCCCCAAATTCCTCCTTCCTATGGGCCCGATTGCCGACCGGATATTACTGGTAGTTTGCGTTTTCCCCTTTGGTAGAGAGATAAGCGGCCCTGCCGCCACGTGAAAAAATCTGACCCACCACTAAGGCACGCTAGACGACCCCTCCTCCCCTTGACTCGCCAATCATTTCCACTGGACCTCCCCTTTGTGCTAACGGAACGAGCATTAACATGATGAAGAACCGGCGACAAGTAAGAGCTAGGGTACGCCCGGGACTGTCTATCTTTACCATCCTCCGTTTTTTTTTTCTCAGCCCTCCCTTTGCGTTTTTCCCCCACGAATCGCCTATTACTTTATTTTTTCGCCTTTTCTTTGGAGCATCTCCCCTCCTTCTGACGTTGATACTAAACAAGATTTTCTTATGGAAATGATGGTTGAATCAAGTATTTTTCTCTCTCCTTTCAGGCCGCCCTTTTGTTTTTCTTGGTTCTCCTGTTTTATCGTGGTGATCTCCATGGGGCCCCGGCTGCTAGATAGAAAATTTGATACTCGGCAAAATAAGATTTGATCCAATAAGGCCGCAGTAGTTAATCCCGCCCACGACCCGGACTGTTTGTTTCCCCCACCCGGATGTGCGGCCCCTCCCCCAAGACGACAAGGGAGAGTCAAATCGAAGAGTTGGTTCCCCTAGTAGTCCTCCTTCTTTCTTGTCTGTTTTGATTCCTCGCCCCGGCGGACGTATACATTAACTCCCTGCTACGTTTGGAGGATCGACTAATACGACTTGCGGGAATGATAACATTCTCGGAACTTCCTCTTTTATTGTGATCTTCTCCCCGATGCGCGGACCTCCGTTGATCCCCGGACTCGATAGGACAATGATATTGTAGCGAAGACGCGGTTAATCAGCATGCGCGGATTAAAGCCGGTCCAAGGTCTTTTTCCCTCTTTGGCGGCTTTTTCGTAACCTCCAGGTTTTTCGTACTGCCCACGCCGCAGACCCAAGTAATAAGAAGGCGAGGTTCCAGTTCTTTGCACGGGGGTGGATGCTGTTTTCTAGGGCGTTTTTTCCCACGCCGCGATTTGGTCGTATTCCTTTCCCTCCCCCCTAGGCTCGACCTTCCTGAGCCCTGACTGCTTCAGCCCGATCGGATAAGTACGGAAATAGTTTCCCCGGATGTATTCGAGGCGTACTCGTCCCGAGCGGTTTCCTCCATGGGGATTTCGAATTATCGAAGAAAAAGTTCCTTTTTAATCGACGATTGCGGCCATCCCGATCTCGCGTCCCTCGACGCGTTTTAAGTCGTATTGAGGTGATAGCAATTCAGGCTCGTCGGTTGTCCCATGAAAAAAGTGGTGTGTTGCGATCCAAGTGCGCTTTCTCAGTAGACCCCACCACAAATTTGACCCCTCTTTTCCCTAGCGGTTCCTCTCTCTGTCCTCCTTGAGGTAGGAGATGGGTGTTGCTCCCATTTGGGATTCGGTCACTTCGAAAGCCCTTCTCGGCAGCCTCTTCCCTCCTGCAGCATGTTTTGCGCTTTTTCTTCCACTCCACCCCGACGTACCTCCACGAAGAAGTTGTGCACCGACGATGCACGCGACATTGCCGCTCCCTGCCTCGGCCGTGGTCTCCTCATGATCGGCCTCGCAGAAGAACTGTTCCGCGACTGTCTGAATTCCTCATCCGCAGCCGCTTCGCCCTCGCCGTGAAGTCGTGTTTTTCAGAGCATTCTCGAATCCCTCCCCTACTAATCCCCCCCCTTTCCCGATGATGTCCCCTTATGCTTGCATTCCAAAAAGGTACAATTCAGGAGTCGCTGCGTTGCCTTGATTCTGACCAACCTATTTCTCCCCCGCCTAAACTCCCGCTTCCTTTCTGCTCTCCCAGGTCTTGTGCGCAAAGAGGGCCAAGGAGGCCTACAGACGCGTCTTTACGAATCTTTACCGCATTCTTTCCTGGTATCGCCTTCGGTGGTCGTCCTTTTGCTCCGAACCCCCTTTTTGGACCCCGATGAGGATACTTCAGGGTTGAAGATTAACCGGCATTTTTTCTATGCATCCCCCCTCCCCCCCATTCGGCCGTTTCTCTTGTGAATTCCTCCGAGTTTTCTCAGAGACCGCATCGATGTGACCCTCAGACGAAATCCTGTGCGAACATGGGTGCGAGAAAATCCTGGTTGCGGCGAAGAAGCCTTGTCCTTCGATTATGCCTCTTCTTTTCATCCATTCGCTGGTTCAGCGCCTCAGACCGATCCCTGGTCATAGACGAAAGACACAGAGGTTAGACCTAGCTCGGTGATCTCACCCCCCTCATTCCCATGTCTTCCCCCATGGCATGTGGGGGCGAACTGTTTACAAGGCAGGTTTGAGTTAGAGCAGACATTTTTCGATGATCGACGAACACGATCCTCCCCTTTTCTTCACTTCTCTCTTAGGGAAGTATTGCCTAGCGGATTAACAGACCATGATCTCTGACAGATCGTCAATCCTTTGTCTCGGGAGTAGGCCATCCTTCCTCCCCCCTTAACCTCCCGTCTTCTCCCAGATGCGAGGTGATTGAATCGGAGCCACACCGTAGATGAGAAGGGTTACCACAGGATCCCCAGAACGTCCGCGTTTAGCCCCACCGCCACATCACAGGCGTCCCTTCCTTCTTTTCGATCGATTTCCAGAGGTTGCTTTTTTTTCTTTACATAAAAACGGTGGCCCCCCATACAACGGTGAGGTCCCGTCTCGGTGATTTCCCTTGAGATCGCCCCTGTTTCCATCTCGCCAGTATCTTCTTTGCGTTTCCCCCTCCTTGAACGGAACTTTTTCTCCATCCCCTAAGTCCATAGCAAAACCTTGGAGCCTTGCGGAACCTTTTGACGCCTTCCACCCCCCCTCCCCTTGGGGATAGGCGAAATCCTTTTCCTGATCGGTCTTTCCTAGAGGTCCGCCTCCTGCCCCTTACTTATTTTAAAACTGGATCGAATCTCTTTTTCAAGTCTGTAGAGGTCCTGATCACAATCGATTCCAAATGTCAATGCGCGTGCTATGAAAACCTTTTTCCCTCTCCCACAGACTCTTCTTTTTCTTCCTTCGGCTTATTTCTTAGTTTAGGGTTTTGGGAGACGGCGTAAGTATAAGAGTTTAAAGAGCCATAGGATCGAGGAGTTGCCTGGTGAGATTGTACCCCCAAGCTTCTTTTCCTTTTTGTTCACCTTCTTCCTTGCGATCCGTCCCCCCTAGTCCTTCCTTGCTGAGTCCTTTTCCTTTTATCAGAGATAAGAGGTATGGCAATAAGAGCCGTCCCATAGCAAGGGAAGGGGGTTCCCTTGAGTATTCAAGAGCTCTTTGACCTAACTGGTTAGTCCGTACTTCTCCCTCAAGAGCGGGCCCCCCTACTTTCTGTTAAGGGTATTTTTCTAAACTTTCTCCCCCCTTCTCGTGATCATTCTTGATACAAATCTATGGTAGAGTCGCCATCCCACCTTCTTTCCTCCTCCTCTTTACCCCCTCTTTTTGTTGTTGAGATCTTGACCCTCTTCTGAGGCGCGTCCCCAGAGAATTTGTCTTCGACCATGATTCGCCGAGTGAGACAACCTGCATTTTTTTTCGCCAGGCTGTTCTCGAGCTGCTCTGTGAAGATCGATGTCTAATTCAGCTTCTATGTCCCTTCTCCCCCCCCCTGGAACCCGTCTCGTTTTCCCCCTCTTTCTTCCTTTCCCTCGAGCGCTGAAACCCCTTCCCCCGGGCAACGTCGAAGAGAGTCCGGATCGCAACGCAGGTAGCCTGACAAAAAGTCGATTACGAAATCGACCTCTGAATTTAAGGAGTAATCTCTCTTCTTTCCAGTTTCTCTCTGACCGCCGTTCTAAAATGCCCTCGCTCCCCCGTCCTCTCATCACGGCAAAAACCGACACCGTTGCATCCTCCAGAAGTTATGACACGAAATTTAAATGGGCCCCCCCATTGGTGTCGGGACAAGTTTCTTTCCCCCCCCTTCTAGACAATCCTTCCTTTTCCCCTTTTTCCCCCAAAAATCCATACATTTGCCTTCGGAAACCAGGCGCCTGGCAGACGAATCCCTCATGTAGGTCGGACCCCCAATGATGGTTTCGTTCAACGCGGCTGGTCCTCTTCCCCTTTTTTTTGAGATGTCCACCCCCCTTCCTCCAACTTTCTCGACATGACTTCGGTCTTCCTTCTTGGAATTACGCGAACATGATCTTTGTATCGGAGCATTAAATGTGACTGGCCGGGGACAACGGAAGAGCCCAGTCTTCTTCTTTTTTTTGGGCCTTTTTTTTTCTGAACCCTGCAAAAAGCCCCCAAAGAGAATCCTGTCACTCTATTCCGCAGCCGTCCGCAGAGAAGGGTGTGGTTGGAGAAAACCTGGATGTCTTCCCCCCTCTAAACCTTTCTTTGCCCCTTTTTAAACTCGTCTAGACAGCGACGCGAGCTCCCCCCGGCATCGTTAAGACGGTCTAGGTTTAGGAATGGTCCCCCTAGAAACCTCTATGTCCTCTCGTGCAAGGTCCTCCCTTCGGTCTTTCATTGATCAGGCTGACTTGCCCGGACCGGCTTCCGTGACGGGGCTCTGGAGATCGAGTTTCTGTATAGGGATCCCATTTTTCTCCTATCGACTCTGCCCCCCCCCCCGCCCCCGGCCAGTGCCAACAGTTTACCTTCACGTTTCGCGACACACTGTTCTTGCTTAGTATGCGGGAGAAGACTTGTTTCAACCCTCCCCGTTGGCTTCAGGTCTTCTCCGGCAAGGCATCTATGCGGATGTTGTGCACCCGTATTCCAGCGAGCTTCATACAATTCCCCCCGTCACAAGCCCTTCCTCTCCCCTTTGCCGCCACTTTTCCGTGCTTATTTGCTCAAACCCCATTCGGTAGTTCGCTCGTTAGGTACATCGTTCTTGGATGCGAACGCGTCCCTCCTATAGAACACGTTTTTGGCGAATGGTTTCCGCTACTGGATGCAGAAATTCCCGAAATGCCTTTTTTTTCGATCCCTGCCGTTCCTGTGAAGATAAGAATAAGGTTATTCTCGAGGCCTCCCCCCCCTCAGGTTCGTTCTTGCTATTCTTTTCGTTCTCACTGTCGTATATAAGGATGGACACGATTCCGCAGCGCCGGGGAGACCCCAAATCCCAGTACTCGGTTCTTTTTTTCCTCTTCAATCGTGACCACTCGTCTTAAAAATTTGAGCAGTTTCCCTCCGTTCGACCAACAGATAATCCCCTTCATTTCTGCCCCAGTTTTTCCCCTGACATGACACCCATGTAAGACGGAAGCAATTCAATTTGGCCCTCCTTCTCCTCTTCATTGGTGCGGTGACGATCGCGAAGGCGGCTTACCCCCGATTTCACAATGCTATGGCGGAAGATTTATTGATTGGGTATCTTTCTGAGAACTCTTGGCTCCTGGCTTGTCGTGCGTCCTCCATTCTCTGCGTGCCCCCTCTCCGACTCTTCTCGTTGGGTCCCAGGAGACTAGGAGGTTTAACTTAAGTCTCTCCTCCCTTGGTGAGTTTCTTTTCCGCGCACCCCCTGCTTCTGCCTGCCTATTGATTCGGCAGCTCTATTCGGCTTGCTACCGATCCCAATTCCCCTTACTCACCCCCCCAGTCCTCCTCTCCGATCTCCTCGGCAAGATATGTAGTCAATTGGCAGAGTGTAGCGTTCCTGCCGGTGGCGAAAGACCCCTTTAAAAAGCCCCCACTCAGAAACCTCCTCCGTTGCTTTAGCTTTTTCTCTACTCCTTAGACGTACCTTTCGTGTTCTCTTATATTCCCCTTCTGGCCTCCCCCACCTCCCCTGTTCTCTACACCCTATTCGAGACTCTTTTAAGCCCCTCCATTGCTGCCGCTGCTTTTCCCCCTCTGCCCTTCCCTGCGCGGATCTCCTCTGCGGAACATCCCCCCCCAACAAAAAAACCCACAAATGTCATCTCTGGTCCTTGCTACCCTCCTCCCCAAATCTTTGGTCTTTCAACCGTAAGGGAAGAACCCTGTTCAACCCGCAATACCCTTTAATTTGAGAGCCCCCCCTGGAGACTGGTTTTTTTTTATGGACTTCCCTTCCCCTTATTGTCCCTCCACACGCTTTTTCTTTCAGTAGACCTCCCTCCAACAGCTTCATGACTGATGGAGGGAATAAATATTCCTCCCGGGTCACTTTCGGCTGCGGACCCCTCCATCACTATCATGTTATTCGCTATCTCTTTCTATCATGCATCGACTCTAGCACAATGATAATAGCTATGATCGGATGCGTTAGGTATCTTCCCCCACACCCCGTAGAAGCCTTCTTCTATACCCTTAGACGGCGGCTTTATCTTTTTTCCCTCCCTTTGATTAGACGATGATCTTTACCCCCGTTTTTTGTACGACCATTCCTGCCTTTTCTCATTCTTTTTTCAAATGGAAGGCGTAACTAATGTTCTTTTCGGATCTTTCCCCTTCCCCCCTTTTAATATGGGAGTATCACTACCAGGCGGCCGGGTATTTTGGCTCTCCTTCCAAAATGTCGAGCTATAGAAACTTGGTCCCTTCTTTCGTTTCTGGTCCCCCCTTCCCCCTTTTGTCGGCGTCTTCTTTACGACTTACCAAATCTCGACCGCCGTCATGCACTCCTTGCCAAGGAAGAATGGTGCAGAGACTTCCATCCCTAGCAATGCCAAGTCCTCCCCTCAGGCGTTCGTCTATTTTTCTTTTCTCCTCCCCCTTAATGCTG
>Ga0179593_1320506_pt1 | contig 16525 bp, 19 predicted proteins | sample CZODoug2_1_08_16_FD_185931 | JGI IMG/M metagenome (GOLD analysis project Ga0179593, IMG submission 185931) | Vadose zone soil fungal communities from Angelo Coast Range Reserve, California, USA - CZODoug2_1_08_16fungal (PacBio error correction) | ecosystem: Environmental > Terrestrial > Soil >... | reverse complement strand
AATTGGATATGTAAAGTCCTTCCTCCCCCTGAGTTGGTCATCTTTCGAGATTCTCTCCTTTCAGGGGTAATACAGAACATTGCTTTTACTCCCCGTCGACCTCAGCGCTTTTTGCGGGTGGAAGAGATCATGTTATGGCATCATGTGTTTGACTTTTCTTTTTTCTTCTGCACTCACCTCTCATCTCTTAACTTTCAAGCCCTCCCAGGTCATGTCAAGATTCCTCCTTGCATAGAGTGACTAATTCGGCATGAACGCGTGAGAAAGAGTCCGTTGAATTATTCCTTTTTTACAGAACCAGATAACTACCAGTCATTCCTTAAGCCCAGCCTGCATTTTTCCGAAGTCTTTCTTGGATGACTGTGGGATTGGCTAGTCTCGAAGATCCTTGCCGGGTGACCCTGTTGCCGTCTCAGAGCGATCGTTCCTCGACAATTTTAGAATGAGACCTTCCTTTCCCCTTCTGGAGCTGCTCGTAACCTCCCTCTCTCTAGGAGCAGCAGTAATTCTGCACCTGATCGAGCAGATCTGTCCTTTTTTTCCACTCTTTCCCCACCGAAAGCGACAAATATGAGTAGCCTAATCACCTTTATTTGCCTTTTGAGGTGAGGATGAGGACTAAGTCCCCTTCCATATTTATGCCTTTTTCCCTTGCGCCTAGATGCCTACTAGTAAGTATCACAGTTTGCTTAAGCGGCTCCTTAAGCGCATGAGCGAGCTCTCACCGCTCTTACTTCGAAATCTCCCTTTAGTGGCGGATGCGCAGTTTTTTCCTCCTCCCAGTTTTTTCTTTCCTGCGGGCTGCGAGGCGTTGTCTGACGTGTCCTTTCTCTGAAATAGTCCACTTGATCCTTTGCTCTCTTTGAGATTGCTTACCTCTTTAGATTTGGCGATGGAACTAGTTTTTTCTATCCTCCTCCTCGATTCTCTCCTTCTTTTTTTTTTAGTCATATAGGCCATGAACGTTTTTGGCGTGGGTTTGTGGTTGGGATATGTTACCTTCCCCTTGCCCCTATGCAGTTTTTTTCGCGTCTAGCTGTACCCAAATTTAGTAATTGAGGAACTTCCTAAAAGTCTATGATATCCCCGATACGGGCCATTTCCCGGGTTCAGCCCTCACAGTCCATAAAATGGTCGGTGGCGGGGTTAACAGGAGTGCTTCTCCTCAGTCCTCTAGAGGCAGTTTTCCTGACTTCCTCGTATTCTCATACCGTCACTGCTCTTCAGGGATTTTCCCCCCCCTCCAGAAAGGAGCGAAAGAAGCTACTTTAATATTGTCCCATATCTGACACGCAGTAAACCCCAGCTTAGAGGGCGTGCCGGTGATGACCCACCTGTCCCTTTAAAAGGCTCTCCCTCCATTAGCTCCGCCAGTTTGTTGCTCCCATTTGGGAGGCGCCAACGGCGTGAATTTTCGATCATATGTCTGAGAATTGTCTCGTTGGAGGGGTTCCCCATTTTCGAATATTTTCCTTTTTATGCTTCCCCCCACTGCTCAACCTAGACACTATATGTACGGCAGCTTACGCGCCAGAACTAAAGCCCCTACAGACTTCTCTTCATAAAGGAAGTGGTGAGAATCCTCTCCCCCTGTCCTACTTGGACCCCTTGTTCTACGGTCTTTCGGGTAAAAGGGAAGTGCATTCATCTCTATATTCTCCCTTCCCGTGTTGTTGGTTCTATCTCCTTTCCTTTTTGACCTTCAGCTTGGGCCCGCCCTCTTAGCCGCGGGCACGTTTCGCCATTCCATACACCCGGTCTTCTGCGACCACGGCCTTGTCCCGCCTGGTTGCATCTTACTGTATTTGTGGATTGGCACGGAGCGTACGCTGGATCGGGTTTACCTTTTTTTCAACTCCGATAAATGACCCCCCTCCGAGTTCCGGCGTGATTACCCCCTCGAACCAAAAGGGACGCCTCTGGCGGAAACAGAGCCTTGCCATTCGCCCTGGTCGAATTCCTGTTCCCCAGGACTGAGGTTCGTGATCGTGGAATTGCTTCGGTTTTCGACATGGTCGCACCTCGTCGCCCCCCTAGCTCCTTTTTCTGGTTGATCCATTTTTTTCCGTCACGCCGTGGCTCACTGTACCTTTGCTTTGAGCGACTTGTCTGACTGTTACTCTTGCCTCGCATAGAAATATCATTCTCATCCCCCTTTTTTTCTTTTCCGACACATAGCAGTATCTGAGGCCTGTTTAGAGGAGGATCGTCCCTTTGCCCCCCCCCCCACCCCTCCCCTTCCCCCTTTTTGCTCTGTTTGCGCTCTCTGTGGCGAACCTTAAATTTGGCTTTCTTTGTCTAGTCTCCCTTCCTTTTTCCTTCTGAACTATTTATCCCGCTCGACTTGTCCAATCGTCCGGCATTTTTGGGCGGCCAGGGCAGTCATAACCCCCCCCCCCAGGCCGAGATGGACGACCCCTGCCCGTGATACGAGGATTCTCGTCGCCCCCACAGATTACCTCTCCCACGTTTGTAAGATTAGTTTGCACGGGACCGATGATCTTTTCAAACTAGCTTCCCCAAAAAACCGAAACACTCTTCAATCCCCCCCTCCTTTTTCTGAAAGCCCATATTGCATCGAATGCGCGTTATATCCTATTCAGTGCCTGTTTTCTCTATCTAGTCCATGAGTTGAATATCTCCCTCTTTTCCTCCCTTCTGGTCACGGACCTGAGGATGGACAGATCGGAGAGACTTATAAAGGAGATTACCTCTCCAGTTGGAGTTAATGATTTTCCTTCATACCCAGGGCCCTTGAGGTGCCGTTCCTACTCCGTCTGCCGTACTTTTTTCTCAAGAATATTCCGGAGTCTTCTTCGTGAAGAGGCAGTGATCTCCTTTCTCAGGCGCACCGACTCTTATTGTCCTCGGACGTGATCTCCCTTCCCCCCCCCAGCCTTTTTTTGGAGCTGCACCCTGGTCCTCTTACCCTCAATGCGCTAGTGATGATCAACGAAATGTCCCTGGTCCTATTGTGGCGGAACAACAGGGCCATTCCCTTCGAAACCAAGTTTTTTCGCCATCAAACGACAGCGACCCTCTTCTTTCTCCCTATTTTCGGAAGATTTCCTCTTTTTACCGGACGCGTTCCCCTCTTCCTCATGGCCGACGATGGTAAAGATATTCTCGTTGATCCGGGAATGGAGACGGTAGTGCGCTGCTGCGAGTTCTGCTTAGTCAATCTTTTTCCTCCCCTCCAATTTACCCTGGTGGACTCTCCTCCGTACCTGGCAGCCTGTTTGTAGTCGCTTTCACAGGCTGTGGTGCAATCGACTTCCTCCCAAAGAAGCGAGGATATCCTTTGTGTTTCCTTTTTTTCCCTTTCCAGATTCCAATTCTTTCCTATTTTTTCCCAATTCCTCTTTTTCGGAGATCCGCTTCCTGGCTTCTGGCAGCATTCCCAGTTCTCCTTCGGTTGAGATGCCCTCCCCTCTTTTCCCAACCTCTCAGAGGTAAAACGTATAATAGGGACTCCTTCCATCGTGTGTGCGGTTCAGCTCTCCCCTCCCGTACTTGTTATGGCATAGGTGTGTCAAATAGGCGTCTCCGTCCGAAGCAGTGCCTCCTCCTAGGTCCTTTTTCGATAATCATCGAGAATCGAGGTTTTCTGTTTTTCTTTCAGTCCCGGACTTTCCCCCTTTTTCCTTGAGGTACTTCCGACCTCATAGCAGGTCCTGAGATGCAAGGTGAACGACAGCCTTGTTGCTCCCTGGACTTCTTTTGAGGCTCTCTCAACTAAGCTAAGTATTTGTCTCTTTTCCCTTTTATAAGACAGAGCTCAGGTTTTTCCTTCCCCCCAGACTTCGAGATTTCTTCCCCTTTTTTCGCGACGTCCGATCTCCGTTTCGGCAATAGGCCGGCGCCGAAGCGTTCGCACGCTTCTTCCCCTTCTCAGAATCTTTCGTTCTTCTTTTTTAGACAAACGACCGCACCCCCCCTTTCTCTCCTTCCAACTCATCGGATGGTTCGTGGGCTTTTTTTTATTCAGTCCGGAAAGCGTTCTGCCCCATTGAAGCAGCGTCCCCGTCAATGGCGTCAATAGCATCGTGTACACCAGCCTTGTCAGGAAGTTTACCTCTTTTTCCTTACCTCTCCCTTTTTCAAACCCACCTCTCTTCTCCCTCTACGCGCGCGGTCTGCGCAGAGTAAGTTTTTTTTTTCACCTTTCTCCCCATTTCATGTTCTTTGCGATTGAGATTTTTTTTTAGTCCCGTAACCTTGATTCTCTTTCCTGCTTTTTGGTTCGCTCTTCTTTCTCCCCCCGATCTCTATCGTGCGAGTTGGAGCTCCTTCCTCTAGTACTTCTCAGGAGGTGTCTCCCCCCCCCCCCTTTATGAATGCCCGTCTTGTTTTTTGTGGTCGCCCGGTGGTTCCCTCTGCATCTTTTTCTTCGTCGAGCAAATTTTGTAGTAACTTTCCCTCCAAGTATCAGGCGGCCTCGCCTGCCTTCCACAACCCAGCCCTTCGTTTCCGATCGAGCAGAGCCCCTTGGGCTGGCGGTATTTTTTTCCCGGGAGACCTCCCTTGCGCCAGCGTACGGCGAATTCGTTAGTCACGGGATGAAAGGATTTTCCTTCTCTTCGTTCTATCCCCATGTTGGAGCTCATCTCTTTAATAATTGTATCCAGAGCGGACACCTTCAGCCATTAACCTTGATCGGGATACGGAGATCGGTGTCTGACACCCTGGTTCATCAAAGTTCTCTTAAGCAACCTCCGCCTTCGCGGCGCCTAGGAAAACATGTCACCCGGCTCCCCGAGAGGAAGGCGCTTTTTCCGATACTTCTTCGTGCCTTTTCGCGCTGCGTTGATCTCCCTCTTGACTCTGATGGGGGATTTCCTTCAATGAGCCCCCTAACTCGACCACGATTTGTTCCTCTTTCTGTATCCCCAAGCACGCCCTCCCCAAAGCACTCCCTTTCCCCAGTCTGACCAGTCCCCCTTCCTCCTCTCCTGAGACCGTGATTTCAAGTCACAAGTGAAGACTTCTTTCTGGCCAAGGTCCTCGTATCACTCCTTTTCATCTCTTTTCAATTGTGATCGATATTTACTCTTACACGGCCAGGGGATCTCAGCCTGCCAAGTGTTCTCAGCCCCAACGTGAGGAGTTCTCTCCCCCACTTTAAGTACTTCAATCTTACTGCGGTTGGTGCTGGATGGTGCGCCTTGGAAGAGTAAATTCTCCTTTTTTCTGAGAGTCCTTTTGTAATTCCTCCTAAAATTCCAGATTCCCTATCTTTTCCCCCAGCACCACCTCGACACATAGAAAGCTGAGATAGGTTTTTTACCCCTCCAAGACTTTTTCCCCTTGTCGCCGAAAGTTTGAACCTTAAAGCAGCCTAGAGGTCGTTAAGTGGACGCTTATCGATGTCTGATGTAATTTGTCGAAAGAGAGCCCAGATGTTTCATGCGCGTGTGGACGAGTTTTTTGCTCTGATCCTTCTTCTGTCCCTTTGCAGCCTCTGTTAAGCCTGCGATCATTCGTACCTCCTCAGCGCGTTTTCACGTCTTCCTCCGACTTCGAGCCGCGTTGAATCTTTCTCTGATTTTCCCCTCCACTCTTCAGCCACCGCCGACCCTTTCCCAGTTCCTCTTCTGCGAAGCGAAACTGAATGATGGGGAAATTTTAGAGACTCTCGCTTTGAATTCCACCATTAGCAACCTTTTCCCTCTGACCGCCTCCCCTGAAAACTCATGCACTCTGGGCCCGCATCAGCGCGTGCCACACCCCCTCCCCCAAACATGCATGCCGCGGATTTTTCTCCAAACCTCGTTGGAGTCTTCGCTTCTTTGCGCGCTCGATGCCATCGATCTTTCTTCCATTTTCTGAAAAACCGTTTTTTTTGTCCCCCTTTCCCCTTTTCACGTGTCCCCCTTCCTGTCCCCAAAAGCCCAAAGCGGCACCGGCACTTCTTTTCGTCGTATTGATGCGACTTCACATCCCGCTAGATTTTGAGAGTACGAAAGTCGGGGGTGTTTTTTTTGTGTTTCCCTCCCTTCCCGGCGCTATTCCTTTTATTTCCCCGATCTTCACGGATGCGGAGACAGATGGACGCTCGTGCTGCCAGGAGCTGCAGGAACTGATTCCTTTCCCTTTTTTTTCATCCCCGACCAAGGACAACAACTCTGTTTTTCAGTGACGTACTCTTTTCTTTTCTCCCAATTATCGTGACAAGTAGATGCTCTTCCCCAGAACGAGGATGCTTCCTACTTTCGGCATAAGAAGTCTAATGGATGCTTATCCTTCTCTTCTTTCTCCCATCATGTCTGAGAACTCCCATTTTTCGTCGTCACCGATTCGCGTTGATCCGGCGAAAGGCGCAAGGGCTGCTGGCGCCATCCCCCCTTCCTCCAGGTCCCCCCCCTTTCCTTTCTAACTAAACTGAAGAGCCATGGTTTCTTTCCTGTGGATCGCGAGCTTTTTCCCTTTCCCGAATCTACTACCAGGTTCTCGCTTCGGACCTATTCATGTCCGAAACGCCACGCTTCTCTCGATGAGCGGCGACATTGCCCTCTGCTCCCTGGTGACTGATTTTTTTGTGTTCATGAGCCCTTTTATTCGGTGGGCTCCTTTGAATTTTGGGTGTCTTCACGCACCGCGACTGCAGCAGTCTCTCGGTGGCATTCCTCGACTGTATTACCGCTTTCCCGGTGTTGTTCTTAATAGATTGTCGCCCCCCCCTTCCCCCTGCGAGTTATTTTCCCCTTGGCTGCACCTTTCTCGGATTCTTCTTTCATCCTCGTTGTTTGAGCTCGACTTCTTGCGCCGAAGTGAGACAAAGGAGAGGATTATTTTCCCTCCGTCGTTTTTTTCTTTGGGTTCTCTTTTCCCAAAGTCATTCGGTCCCCTCCCCCCCTCGCGTCCTGCCCTTCAGGTGCGGTGCTGCGTCACCGGGTGCTCTGCGGTGTTTGAAAATACGGCTGGTTCTCATCCTCCCTGCGTACCTTATTATCCCTGACGACCACTTCCCTTCCTATCGGCCCTACGCAGTCGGCGTAAGTTCGCGTGATCCGTTGTTTTAGCTCCCTTGTGCCCGAAACCTCACGAAGGTAATCCTCGTCGCATTTCTAGAAGAACGTTTTGTTTTTTTTCTTCCTTTTGATTTTCTCCCCCTTTACCGGGGACCCCCATCAGAATAGCGAATAGGTTCCGGGGACAGTGTTTGAGCTAAAATGCGCTATTGCTAGAAATTTCTCTTTTCCCTGAGAAGAAGAATTCTTCTCAGTGAATTCTTTCCTTTCCACCTAGGCTATCTTCTTGGCGTGAGTAAACTCCTGCGACATCTGATTCGCTGATTATCCGGGATGTTTACGGTGATGATGACCTTAAGTCCCCTTGTATGCATGATAATTTGTTTTAAGACCGCCCTTCCCACAATTTCAACCTTCCTTTTTTTGATCACCAGATCCAGAAGATGCTCGATGCCGCCCAGCGAATTTGCGCGGCGTTTTTCCCCCAACTTTCGTCTATCATCTCGTGCCTTTTTGGTAGCATTCGAATTTCCTTCTCTTAGACAGTCTCTTGCGGTGTCTTCGCTGCGGTTTTTTCAGGCATTTACTTGCTTTGATAATCGTCTTGCCCTTGTTCCTAGTTTGAGAGCAGACTTTTCTCTCTTTTGAGATTTTTCCTTTTTCGCGATCGAGGTGGGCTGGGGGTTTTGGTTGTTGGGTGGGGGTTTCAGGGTGTTTTCTTCCCCTTTCTGCAGGCTTTTGGTGGCGTTGTTCAGACCTGTGGTGGGCTCTGCAGGCGATTTTCTTCTTGAGCGTCAACTGTTACCAAACTTGCGTGAAAGTATCGTTCCTTCCCCCTCTCCCGCGCCTCCCCCATTTGGTTTCGCCCGCTCGCGAGCACTTGGGCCTTTTGAGCGGTTTGATTTGAGAATAATCTCATCTTACTAGAGGTCGTCTCCTTTCTTCCCCGATGTTCTTTCTCCGCTTGGCCAGTCGCCTCTAGCAGGCCTGCGTCAAAGAAGAAGGTCATCCCCCAGGTAGTAGATCTCACCTCCTCATTACCCAGTCTTTCTTCGCGGCGGACCCAAGGTGCAGCTGCCGCAAGCCCCCCGCTTTCAAGCGGACAGGAGCCGCGTTCTCACATTTAATCAGAAGGGACTCCTCTTTAGGTGTTTTCTCTTTCTAATGTTCTTCGATTGTCGCTCTTGGCGGGTTATCCAACTCTTGGAATGTTTTGAGTTCTGAGAACAGGTAATTCACTCGATTGTTAGATGCCCTCACTCCACTCCAGTCTTGTCCGATCCGTGCCGGTCGAGCAGAGCGGCCCGGTTTGAAGGAGTTCTCCCACCGTGAAAGCCTTTCTTTTCCAGTGGCCGTGTCCTTTAATCTCTTTTCCCTCTTTTTTTTGTTAGAGGTGGGTACGGGACGGTCCCAGAGGAATTCGTTGCTGGTTCGATACACCCCTTTTTTCTTATCCCCCCTAGTAAAAGGCGGGCTCTGACTGTCTTTTTGTTTCGTTCGTGGATTCCCGGCAGAGTACAGACGTGTCAGATTTTAAGTTTCTCCTTCCGACTTTTTTCCCTCAAATTACGGGACTGCCCGCAAGCTACCCAAGTCTCGTCCATTTCCTGTCGGACCCCCGCACGCCTCTCTCCCCCTTTTTTCGCACCCCCCTCCTTTGGTGCCATCACTAGGTTCTTCTATTTCTTGTGCTGTTTTTGTGGCTTCCTTGGGTCACCGCGACCCTCCGCTGGGATCTGGGCTTATCCTTTTGCACTGAGGTACTTATGTGCTGCAGTCCTGGCAGAAAGGGAATGGAATGGCTCTTCTTTTTCCGAAAGGTCCCCCTCTCTGCGGACTACGGCGACCGCCGAGCCGCTTATTCGCTTGCGCGATTTTCGGGCACACCGCAACCCCTCCCTAAACCGGGAACTTTGCTTAGCGATTGATGGCTAACTTGATGTTGATGCGCGCTCGGCCCTGCAATTTCGCATTGAGTACCCCCCCTTTACTGATATCTAGAACATAGCGGCTTCTTTTTTTCTTCGGCCCTCCCACGCGTGGCTCCCCAACCACCGTCATTATGATGCCCACGCATGCGGGGGCTCTCTTCTGACTTTTCAATATCGCACTCCCCCCGAGAGCTCGCTCGCCAACCCCTGTCACTGGAGGTAGACAATAAGGAAAAGATACCACCCCCCCCCCTGCCCACCACAACCTCAAGACCTTCCTTCCTGACTATGATGGTGATTTCCCTGCTGTCCCGCTGCGTCTCGGAGAGTTCGGTCGAGGCGGGGAGAGCTGACCCCCCTCTTTATCCTTCGTCTTACAGAAAAGACTTTTCAGTTCCCTGGATGGAACACTGACGGTCCTCTCCTGAGCTGGTGTACCCGCTGTGAAAGAATCATCCTACTCTTTCCCCCCCCCCTAAATGATGTGAGTCCCTCGGAGTCGTTTCCCCCCCCTCCGGTTCCAGCATATCTTTTCAGAAGTTCGCTTGACCTCCGGTTCAGGCGTCAGTGGATGTCCTTGACACAGCGCAAGGGCTATAAGTTCTCTCCTCTTGAGACCCCCCGCGCCTTGCCCACCAGATTTTTTTTTTTTTTCCCGGCGTAACCCGGCTTGCTGTCTCGCGCCATCCACCTAGTCCCGGCGCCAGTTTGGTCCCTGCCACAACTCGCAATCGGAGGACCTGCTGGCTCCCAGCTTTCTTTCCCGAGCAGGTACCCCCCCGGAGTCACGCGTTTTCTCCCCTTTTTCTATTATGGCCCAGCGATTGCTGCTCGATGCGATCTGTCCCGATGCGGCGCCTGAAGGACTGCGCGTCAGGAGAACGTACTTTGTTTACTCCCGCTTTGACCTTTAAAGTGCAGGTTGATACTCATCCCTTTCCACATGCATCCTTCTTGTCTCGCGAGGATCTACTCGCAACGTGGTTGCAATCTCTTGATCTCTCCGAGATTATCCGCTCATGGTTTTCCCTTCTCTCCCCCTCCCTTCGAGCTTCATATTTCCCTCCTCCTTTGTTGTTTTTTAGTCTATCTTCCTCTGCCGTACTGAACAGGAAGTGCCGGATGCGGCAATCCTCGCGTGCGTTTTATCTATGCATTCGATGGCACCCGTTCCCAGGCTCTAACTGCGTTGAAGTTCTGAATTCTCCTGGGTCGTGGTTCCTTCACCTCAAAGTAAAAGTTTATGTTCCCTTTTTACCGGCGTGAGTCTCCCCGCATCAACTGCAGCCTCTCCTGCTGTCTGATCTCGCCCCAAGCTTGCCGCCGTACGCTTCCTTCCCGAGGTTTTGAGTTGGCCGGTGTCCTTATCTTTTTCGTCTCTTTTCTAAAGGTCCCCTCAGTCCTGATTGTTCGCATCTGCCCTTGTGGTATTTTGCTACTTCCGATCCTTGCCGGTGCCGATTTGTTATCGCACGAGCGCATCGTTACTACCATTCTTTAGTTGCTTCTCTATTTGACTCTTATGTCAAGATATCTGCTTTCCATCCTTTTTTTTTCTTGCCGATTCCTCTTCCGCCTTTCCACTTCTCGAGCAGCTCTGCTGTCTGACTGCACTACACGCATCTGACGTCGCCACCTTTCTTTGCCGTGGAGACCTTATGTTTTTCTCAAAGCGGTTCGTCAGCATCCTTTTCCTTCCCGATTCGTCCCTTTCCGCTCCTTGATCGCCTGGGGAATCGGCTCTCTTGACGACCCTTCGGGCTCTCAACCGCTCCGTCTTCGATATTTTGATTTTTTTCCTCCTGAGCTCCCTTTTTCCCGGGTCTATTGGAATCGGGTCTTTGCGCCTTTTTTTTCATTTGATCGTGTCCTCTTTTTCATTCTTTGCCGTTGAGATTATTCGATTTGAGATGGCAAATCTGAGTGCTCTCTCCCATAGAGCCCTTCTTTTTTGGGGGTTTCGTAATATATTGAATTCGGTTCGTTGTTCACGTCTGGTCGGACATTTAGGTCCTCACATGCATCGCTGATTTTCTTTTTCGATGACTCATGGTGTTTCCCCCTTCGGAGTTTATGCGAGCTCTTGACACCTCATTTCTGTTCTTCCAGCCTGGGTTTTGGTTTTTTTAAGGAGATCCCTCAACCGAGACAGGCACCTCCTTCTATTCGGTCTCGATTTTTAGTCCGATGCGTTTAGGATTTAAGTCTCTAAGGCTTACCTGAGAAAGGCTCTTGATAACTTCCCTTCTTTGCACTATGCTCCGAGGCCAACCGGAATTATCCCTAACCAGAGGAGATTGAGTCCTTCCCCCCTTCCCAACTTCCCACCTCCAATACATTCCCCTTCCTGACTCTCCTTTGCTTCGCCCCTTCCGCCTCCCATCTCTTCGTCTTGCGCGTCTACCCACCCCCCGACACGACATCAACACTATATTACTATCTCCCACCCTCCTGCTCTTCCTGCAACCCTCTTATCCCACTATCGCCCCCCTCACGCTTTTCTATTTCCACCTTCTAACCTTTTCTCCTCACCTCTCGTCGTACTACCCCTTCCCAGTCCACCCTCCCAACCTTCCTCTCCTTCTTCCTTCCTAGTCCATCCAACCCCCTCTCCATTTTTCACCCTTTGCCCGTATTTCCGTTCGTTCTACCACCATCTTCTCCCCCCCCTTCCCAGTTCTACCCCTCCTCCACCCTTTCCCCCTTTCCCATATCCCATCTTTCCCCTTCTCTCCCGCATCTTTCCCCTCCCCTCCCTCTCTATTTTCCCTCTTTGTCTTCCTACACCCCTCCTCCTTACCCATCCCATTTCTCTGCTCCCCCCCCTCCCTCTGTCCCCATACTTGCCCTCCATTCCTCACTTACCATCCTACGATTACCTCCCTCCCCCGCACCCACTTCCAATCCTTCCTTCCGCTTTTCCACGTCTCCTCTTCACCAATTCCCCCCATCCCAAACCTTTTTTCCACAACCACTCCTTATTCTCCTTTGCCCCCTTATTTCCTTACCTCTATCTATCTTCCCCCGCCTCCTCCCCCGCCCCTCCACATGTTCTCCACACTCCATGTTCTCATCACCCTAAGTCCCTTCTCCCTTACTCCCAATACTCTCCTCCCTCCTCCTTCCCCCCCTACCCACTCTCGTCATATCACCGCCCTACCCCTCCTACCAGCAGCCCTTAATCATACCCCCCCCCCAACCCCCTCTACCCCCTCCTCCCCCCATGCGTTCCTTGGCCCAGCCCTCGATCGCACTATTTATCCCGACAAAACTTTTCTACTCCTCCTCCCCCCTTCTTCCCCCCTTCTTCTCCTCTCACTCCGCTCTGCCCCCTCCCCCCCCATCCCTCTCTCCTCAGCCATCCTTCTCCGTTTCTATTTTCTCAACTTGTGTTCCCCTAGTCCTTCCCCTTGTCTTCCGCTCTTTTCTGCCCTCCCCATAACTACCCTACCACCCCTTCTCCTCCCCCGACCCCGCCCCCATCCCCTCTTCCCCCCTTTACCCCGATTAACCCCGCTCCCTTCTCCATCCCTCCCCTTTCTCCTCTCACCCCTTCTTTAGCTCTATTACCACGCTTCTCACTTTTGCCTCCACTTCCCTCTCTCACCCCCTACTCTCCTATCCGCCTCTCTCTTTCCACTATTCCCACACCCTCTCTCTCCTTTCTCTCCCTTCCCTCTAGACCACCGCTCCCTTCTCTCCTCCACCCTAGCCCCCCCTCGCCTCTCTTCACCCCCTTCCTTCTATCCTCCACCACTTTCCCCCCTCACCTGCCACCCTCTCCCTCTCCCTCCTCCGCCCCCTCTGCCCCCTCCATCCCCTATTCTCCATCTAGTCCTCCTCTCCCGTGCCCCTTAATCCCCCTTCCCATGCCCTCCTCTACACTCTTCTTCGTCTTACTCATTCATTGCTCTCCTCCCTAACCAAACCCTTCCCCCGATTTTCTCTTCTCCCTCCGTCCCCGTTTCTCTCAGCCTACTGTTTCTGTCCCTCACCACTACATCCGTCCCGCGGTCCCCCTTTTGTCGTCGGACGTGTGCCCAGAAAGGTCTGAATCGAGCTTGTGCCCCCCTTAACAAGGTCAAGCGGCGATCCCCATCACCTGACATCTTCCTTTCGTTTGCCCCCCGTGCAGGGCTTGAACAAACCCAAGGCGAGGCAGGGCTTTTTTGTCCTTGATATGAGCCCTTTCTATTGGGTTCCTCTCTTTTTGGCGATCATGATCTTTCCTGGGTTTGGTGACTTCTTCCATTTAGAACCCCCTTACTCCTCCATTCCACTTCTAAGTGTTCCTCCCCATTTCCCCAGCCAGAAACCCTCCTTCCGATGCCACCGTGCCTTTGCTTTTTGCTTAAGTTAGCCTGATTTCGGCGACAACGTGAAAGTCTTCCTTTTTTCTTCTCCACTTTCCGCGTAGTCCATCCCCTACTTCGTTGTGTTTAGTCGAGACGTTCGCTCATTAAGGGGATCCCTAGAGATTCATGGAAAGTTGTTCCCCCCGCCCCTTTTAAAAAATCTCGGCGGCTTTTACAGTTCCGGCAACCCGGTAATAGTGGGTACCTGTGATTCGTTGCTTTCGCAGGCCGGGCCTAGTTCAGATTTTCTGGCGAGCAGGGAGCATAACCCATTGCATCAGAGTCCGAGCGTATTCGCAAGAAAAGCCCCTCCCTCCATTTTAAATTGCCTCCCTGAGCCGGTTACCGACTAGCTCCTCCCTGATTTTGTAAGAGTTGCGTCCGTGGCGGAGTTTGGCCCGTTTCTCCCCTTTTTCTGAATTGGGGGCCCCCTCCCCCCCTCCGGTCTTCGGGTGGCTTCCTCCCCCGTTCAGCCCCTTTGCTGCTGCAGCTCCTGGCGCGTTAAGCTGCGGCAGGCGGTCAATCTGGCCTAAGGCGCCATCGGTACGCCGCTCTCGTGCAGCTGGTTCGCGGGACTGACGGGGCAAGACCTCCCAGGGTTCTCTGTTGCTCTCCCCCTACTTTCGAACCCTGAAAGCCCTTTCGTTGGCGCGCGCGCTCGCTCTGATCCATGTGCGCAAAGACGCCCATTTTTTTTCGCAAACCACCTAGCAGCAGTCGGCGCCCGCCGACAGCAGCCCTTTGACTAAACCAGCCGGCAGTCCCCCTCATCGGTCCCACCTTCTGTCGAGGACGGTCCTTTAGAACCATTGTCATGACCACCAACTCGCTCTGCTTCGCTCACTTGGCTTCCTCCCAAAACCCGGTTTGATTTCCTATTGATCACATTTTTAGCCACGACACCAAACTCCCCCGTTTAAACTCGTGGTCGACGACGGGTACCTGATCTCCGAGGAAAAGCCGCTCTTTGATGAGTTAGTGGTCCTCTCCGGCAGGCGCTTCGGCCATCTTCTCCTTTTTCAACAGATTGGTACACGCCTCTTTTGGATCCAGCTGGACGGCATAGGTTGATTCTCAAGGTTTTTCAGCGGTGAAGGCCTCCTCCTATCATGCTTTTCCGAACCCTTGCGCGTTTTCCCCCCCCCACCGGTAGAAACTTTTTTTCTTGTCTCAGTTTGCAGAAGCTTGCGGATCTCCGGCTTTGCTTTCCGTCCTAAGGCAGAGCGTAGATGAATCCCCTCCTCCCCAGCATGCGCGCAGGTCCCCCGATTCGATTTTCCCGGCTCCAGCGTTTAAGGACCTTAGGCTGAGTCTCTGCGCATCCACGGGCAGTCCCCGGGTCCTCACCCCTTCTTTACGTAGCAACCCTTCCAGCGCAATTTAGACCCCGACTGTGATTTTCGGAGTGTTCCGTTCTCCCCCTTTCCAGTCTCTCGGAGGAACTTCGGACGCTTGCATCTGCTTCCCCCCTGGGACTGGCCATTGTGAATGCTGCTTCCCTCGTGCCAACGTCCATTCCGGTGGTCCGATCCTCGGTGTGACTTGCTTTACATCAAAAGAACCGCGACTCCCCTTTTGCTGAGTCGAAGTTATCTTACTGAGTTATTCTGAACGTGGTCCCCGAGTCCTCCGCCTTATATCGGCCCTTTTTTCTCCTCCTTTTTTCATATCGCCCCCTTCGAGCTGGACTATCCCTTTGTTGTTGTTGCAGACCTTCTTCATTTCGATCTGCGCCAGGATTTTCACAAGGAGCGGAATCCCCTCGCTCTTTTTTCGCGAGGCATATAGCGTTTCGTCAGGATTTAATCCCTCTCCTCCTTGCTGTTCGACCGCCTCCATCTCGTTTTTTTGTGAAGCTCTCTCCGTTGGGATGTAGCTGCTTTTCCACCGGGGCGGTTCTTGCAGTTGCGCAGGCCATCCTTTCCCCCTCCCTGCATAGCAGTAGTCTCAATCGTGCCCTCCCCGGCCTTGAGGCCGCGGTGAGCACTAGTTTTCCCCGGTGTTTATTCGACCTTCTATTTGAGATAGAATCCAGCGCCTTTTTTGATGTTGACCCCTCCTGCCTTTGAGCAGGGTAATGCCCTGGTCTGCGCGCCCTGACAGCATCTCCTTCGGTCCCTTGATCAGAACAGTTTCGCCACCATTCGCCTGAGCTCCTTCATGCTGGCGATGCTTTTCCGCCTTGAGACTCCGAAGCATTCTTCCCTGTCAGTCCTTTTCTCAGAGCCAGCTGATCTTTTGGGCTACCAATCCCTCCCATGCATACCACTTATGTTTCTTTTTCCCGTTTTCTTTTATTTTAAATTACTTATTCGTATGACAGCGTGGTCCACTATGCGTTGGTACATGTCAAACCAGCGAGGGGTCTGCTCTTCCGAATTGCTGCGCTTTTTATTTCCCCCTTCCCCTTCAGGCACCCTAGAGAAGGTCCAGAAGGATCATCCCCTCCCTGGTGGCTTAGTCAAATTCTCATCTGGCTGCTTTTTGGTTACTTAGTGGGTAACTGTTTCCTTCCCTCAAGATAATGTCTTTCTACCCGTGAAGAGCAGGAGGCTGTGGACGATGTCCTCGAGTTGGCGCTCTATACTCGGCCCTGAGTAGGTTTTTTTAGTCCCTCTTCTAGGGAGGGTGCCGTCCATTTCTTCGGAAAGGGAGCCCCCCCCCCCCCATTGAATCTTTTCTGCGTTTTCGATGACCAATCTTTGCGAAGTTCTCGCGGCCGCGGCCCCTATTTAAGTTGTTTACATCAGATCTCCCGCCCCTTTTCCATGGGGAGTTCTGTTGCTGTTACCCCTTATTCTACGACTCCCATCCTCCTACAGCTCGCCCCTGGATAGGCGTCGATTGTCTTGTTCAGGCTTCCCTCCCCCCTGCTGCGGCTCATAAGTTCTGATCTCCAAGGACCTCCTTGAGAACGGAGTCTCCCCCCACCGCTCTCGGAGGGGCGGTGCCGTTTTTGCCTTTCATCAACCTGCTTTTGCGCCACCTGTCCCCGACCCGCGCTTGCCCCGATTCGGGCTTGCGGTTCCCCGGCGATCCCAAGGCGTGCTTTTCCAAGATAAGAGACTTTGCTTGCGCCTTTGTTTTGCTTCCGATTTTCCGGTTTTAGAAATTCGACCCCCCCAGCCACTCCCCGCCTTATGTAAGGTCCTAGTGCGCAGCCCCACTCCACCCTACCCCCGTCCGATATTGAATGTCCCAGTTGCCGCTAACTTTGGTAGGAAGGTGTTTCCCTGACCCGCCTTATCTCGTTTCGGGTCCCCGGTCC
>Ga0179593_1687695_pt1 | contig 16526 bp, 17 predicted proteins | sample CZODoug2_1_08_16_FD_185931 | JGI IMG/M metagenome (GOLD analysis project Ga0179593, IMG submission 185931) | Vadose zone soil fungal communities from Angelo Coast Range Reserve, California, USA - CZODoug2_1_08_16fungal (PacBio error correction) | ecosystem: Environmental > Terrestrial > Soil >... | reverse complement strand
ATTTGCGTTTTCCCCGGCCCTTCGAACAGTTGTCTCCCGTTTTCAATAGCGAACGCAGATCCTGATTTCCCTCTTTTTGGCCCAAAACCTTGCGTCCTTTTGGAGGAACTCGGAGATTTATATGACCCATGCTTGACCGTTAATGCCGAAAGCGGTTATGCATTACACTTCACGAGGGCGGCTATCCTTCGCGCGGACATGCAGGCGCAAGGGCCAGGCGCGAGGCGACGAGGATAATTAAAGCATAATCGGATGCCTATCAAGAAAGGCCGGAAATAACTGGAAAGGAGAAACCCGGGCGAGACGATTTATCCCGCGGGACCCCCCACCGCCGATCTCATGGGACGTCGGACGCGGGCAATGGCGCCGATCGTCACTCTGTATCGTGTGGCGAGGTCGAAACGATACTTTTTAAGTAGTTGAGAGGGGAGAGGATCAATGACTTGGTTTGATCGCTCGTGCTCTATTTCTCTTTTGTGGGGACTTAACATGGTTCTTTGGTCAAATCGACAGGATGTGCCTATCTGAAGTCCTCTTGTGTGATAGCACATAGCCTTGCGGTTCGGGATGGGCCTTCTTTAAGTCGGACGCTTATTTGTGGTGTCCCAAGATTTTCCCCCGTTGGCCCCTGTCCTCACTCATCCCATTTGGTGCCCGGGCGTTTTGAGGACCTGCTTGGATTGTTTTTATGATGGTTTTCGTGCCATCTTTGCTGATTCATCGAGCTTTTATTCTTCGAAAGGACAAGGATGGCTTTTGGCTTTTTTTTTCCCCCAAAGTCATCCAAGGGTCGATTTGTTTACGAGTGAGGGGCCATCTAAATTTAGTTACTGATTCTTTTCTGGTTTGCGGTCTGAATTCGTCTCCCTGAACCATTAATTGAAGCGCCTCGCCCGATTTCAGATTTTCTTGAAGATTTTCCTTTTCACTTTTGCAGGCGCCTCTCAATCGCTGGTTTCTTAGGATTGGAGCCTCCCAGCTCGGTTTACCGACGTGCAATGTTGATGCCGACCGATCCTTTTTTTTGTCTCCAAAAAATTCATGCCCCCCAGCCAATTGCCGTTTGCTTGCCTCTGACCGACCTGACGTCATTCCACTTCAGACTTTACGTTTTCCCCAACTCTTTTGGTGCGTTTTTTGATGTATTTGTGCTTCTTTCCCGTGGAGCGTCACAATACAGGTCGCCGTCTAGGCCGTACTGTGACCAAAGCTGTTAAAGAACGGATGACTCTTTTGCTTGACACTCCTGTTTGCGTTCTCCTCACGCTTATACAACCAACTCACGCCAGAGCAGCGCCCGCAGCCTCCCCATGGGGCAGGTCTTAGAATCAGGGCGGAATCCATTGCGTTTGCCTCACCTGGAAGGTCCGTTGGCCGACGATCGTGTTCCTCTCGTCAAAGATATCGACCGGTGTGTCCCGACGAAACTCACTTTTCCTTCACGTTCCAACTCTATAGGCACTGCAGAACAGATAAAATCCCGGGACCCCATGGTACCCTCTTTTGAGATTTGGCGGCAGTGTGTCCAGTAGATGCTTTGTCCTGAATTTATTTTTTTTTGTTTGCACAAACGGTCTTTTCCGCCCGCCACGCACGCCAATGCGTTTGGTTTAACCTGACCAGCCTCGAGAGGTTTTTCGTTCTGGCTCGAATAGAGCTGAGGTACATTTGACAAGATTGGCGGGCGCTTTCTCTCGGACGAAGAGCAGCGCTGAGGACGCTATTAACGACAACCCATCTCCACCATGCCCCTATAATCTGGATCCCTATCGCCCACCATCTGGAAAGGAGCCGCTTTGTTTTTTTCGGTAGGTTCGGCTAAAAGTGAATCTAAGCAAGAGCGTGTAGCCTACATTTTTTAGTTTCGGGAGATTTTGAATCCCCCTGTACGCAACCCCAAGTATGATCTGTAAGGATACTTTTCGGTTTTTCGGGAAGATCAGATTTGTTGGTTGCGGAACAATTAAGTTTCGATTGTCGTTTCTTGTCCAATTCGCTCCCAGGCATCTATCCCTTGACCACCCTTGAGGATCACGTTCTGCAAACGATTTCTATGTGGGAATGTTTGAGGGCGTTTTTTGTGATGGTTTCACTTTGCGGTCATCGCGCCCGAAGAAAAAAACCCCCCGCACCAACCAGCAGGGCCCGAGAAAGTGCACGCTGGGAGTTGACCCGCCCCAATGAAAACCCGCGTCAGCCAGTTGTTGCATAACCGTCGACCGGAGAAGGGAAGCTACTTCTCCACCGGCGGTGCTGGCCTGTCCGCCAGATGGTGCGAAACAGTTTAGGAGCATTAACGCATGGTCACCTTTTTGGTATATAGGTTCGAAAGAAGCGACCGGCGATCAAGCCGGACAAGGTCCCTATAGAAGACACATTGGAGAGAGAGAACGGAATAGGAGAAAGGGCTGCCCGCTACCGAAAAGATCCTCTTCAGTGCGTATTCTGTCGGCATCGAGGGAGAATACCGTAGCTATGGGGTCGTCAGGAGTGCCTTTAGAAAGAAGTCTGCGCTGAAGTTGACCCCCATGAGTTCTTTGTACCTCACGCCCTCCGCCTTTAGGGCCGAAACAAAAGGAGCAAGAAAGTACAGGATGGGTGAAGGGGCTTCTGCGCTCCAAGGTTCTGTCCGGCGCCAAGACCCGCTCAAAGGAAGGCAATTAATGAGGTTGACGGCTCTGCAGGTACCTTTCTTGGTCACACTGAAGACAACACCGTCGAAACAGCTCGAACTCAGGATTTGTTGCAGTCCACTCTTGCCCACCCTCCGGGTTAGTCAGGAGTCAGGAGAGTTGTCAGGAAGTAACCAAGCGGGTCCCCCCCCAAGTCACCTCTGTTTTTACCTGACGTCCCACGAGACAAATTAATCTCCTTGTGGTCCTTTTTCCATTTCAACTTTGTGTGATCCGTGAGCCTTTTCGAGTAAGATTAACGCATATGTGATTTGTATCGCCATTGAGGCCTTTAGTCGACTGTCCGAGTTTTCTTGCCAAAAAATAGCCCTCCTACCTCTGTACCGAAACAGAGCAAAGATTTCACAAGTGCCGGGTAGGCAAGCAACAAACCACGACTTGGCCGGTATTAGAACCAACGATTGACCCTAGGAAAGGAGGAAGTTGCTCGAGTCTCGATAGTTAGGGTGGAGACTCACGTTGGACGGCCACCCGTCACTCTCCCACTGGTGAACCCCCCCACCTTTCCATCTGACCTCGCTCTTCTCCGGGGCCAAATCCGCCTCCTTTTTCTTCCCCGCAGGAGGCCTTTCTTCCCGACGAACGCTCTTGGTTTTTTGTTTTCCTTTCAAATGGTTACGGCCCCCGACCGTTTTCCGGTTTCCTTTCTTCCAGAAAGTGCCATTTTCAGGTTTTTCTTTGCTCCCTTCTGGTAGTCTTTGTCGGCGGGCACACACTCCTAGGTTTAAAGGGCTTTCCAAGCTTCACTTTCACCTCCCCCCCCTGATTTCACCGGAAAACTTCCAGCCCCATTCTGCTCCCGCACCAGGAGATTCTTTCTTTCCCCTTCCCCCGTCAAATGCCGACCCTCATCCTTTTAGGCTTTTTCACTCCGTTTTTCCCTCTTCCCATTGCGAGAAGAATTTGATCTCCTTCCCCCCGGGCCTTCTTTCGGGGGCCGCGTCCCGTACTCCTTTCTGGGTTTTGAAGTGAACCTGCTTCTTTTCCGTTCCCCAAGAAACAGACTGCTTTTTTTTAAGCTCTGATCCCGCCAGTTTTCCAGGCTCTTCATTTCTCCATATTTTTGTTGTTTAGATTCAGGTCCCTTTTTCTTTTTTTCATATCGTTCCTTTCTCCTTTTTTTCCTTTCTTCTGAGGTAAGAAATAGCTGTTCTCATTACCTCCTTGAGTCCCCTCCCGTGGTTGCAGGAGCCGTCCCCCACCCATTTTCTCATCGGCGTAATTAGGCCTTCTTGCGCCTTTTACCTCCCCCTTTTCGAGACGTTAGCTTTTTCGACCTTCCCCAGATCTCCCCCTTTCGAGTTTCTTTTGATCATCTTCCGTTGTACGTATGCAGGAGTTTGAACTTCTTCGCTCTTTCATGTCCTTGAACCGTTGAGTTTTTCTTCAAGTCCGACGGGAGTCATGCCCTACCGGGGTTTAATCATCCGACCCCTTTTTTCCTTAGGAAGGAACACCCCGCCTTTAGCTTTGAATGCGTCGGCCAGCGCGGTCAGCGACTCGACCTTCCCGGAGCTGCTTGTTGGTTTCTTGAAAGTTGGTAAAATCTCTTGGCTGGTTAGTCTCTCTTAACTTTTTTTTCTCTTTTTCAGCAGTCTTCGTCTAGGGGGCGGTTCGGAGTTGTTTGTCAGTTTTTCGGAATCTGGGGCTTCTCTTCTCCGTTGATATCTTTCCACTTTTCTGCAGGAACAAGGACTTTCCTTTTTTTGTTTCTGTGGGGACTTCTCTCTTTATGGTTCCGATTTACGCTTTGTTTTGACCCCTCTCACTTTTTTTTGCCCCCTTATTGGATAGTGTTTTCCTGCTTTCGGCCAAGTCTTCTTGTTGTCCTACTCCCCTTTTGTTTTTGAGCCTCTGTCACCCTTTTCCTTCTCTTGACGCCATTCTCTGCGCCTTTTCTTTTTTTTGACGTTCTCGTTCCAGATGGTCCCCAGCGAGCTACGTCTTAGTTCTTTTTTCTTGTGGCCGTTTTCTTCCCTCTTTTTTTCTCGTGGTTTTTGGGGTTTGCCAACCACAAATTTCCCTTTCACCCCCCCCTCCCCTCCTCTGTTGCACGAAAGGGATAGATCCTTCCACTTTTCATTTTGTTGGAGCATTGTATTTTTCTTCTTTTTTGGTTCCCATGATCCTAGTTCGGTTTTCCCCCCAAGTTTTAAGAAAAACGAAAAAAAACCAGCGGGGGCTTTTTTTCACTCTTATCTGATTTTTCCCGGGCGATCTGTCTGTTACGTATATCCCCTTCAGTTTCCCCCCAGTCAGGGGCGGTTCTTGGAGTTGGTAGTGCTTTGCCCTTAGTTTCAAGAGACACCCATCGTCCGCTGTGTTTACCCCACGTAAAGCAGTGCCACCGAGTCTCCTTTTTCTTTCTGAAGAGTAGAATCCTCGATTCCCCCCTACGTTTTCGGTCCCCGGGAGGACGACAATCCTGGTACACAAGACGAATTCTTGTGCTTTCTGGGTCTCTTCTTTATCGCCCCCCTCGCCGACCAATCGGTTTTTCGAGACCTGTGTTTAATTGAATAGGTGACCCCATCATTCTTCAGGTAATCCGCACACATCTTGTTTTCCGATCTAAGTTCACTTTCTCCTTGCCCTTCGACCCTGTAGTCTTCTTGCCCCCGCTGGCGAGGCTTTGCCCCTTTTCCTCAGGCGTTTTTTTTTCCTTTTTTTTTCCACCCGCGGCCCGGCTTTTTTGACCCCCCTTTTTAAAAGAGATTTCTTCTTTTGAGGCTCCTTTTCTCACTCTGCAACTCGACTTTAGTTCCAGAGCTGAGTTTGGTTCTTTTTTTTCTCAGCCGGTTGGATTTCAAGCCGGGAGGAGACTCCTGTCCTCAACCCAAGAAATAACCTTTTTCCCAAATCGGTCAGGGAAGTCTAAAAGTCCGTTTTCCTACTTTCATCGGACCCGTGTTTTTAAATAACAGCCCTCTCACAGCTCAAATCTTTTTCCTTCCCATCCCTGGTCTGCCCTCCTCTTCCCCAGGATTTTCGGATAGTCACCTTTCTCGTCGAATGCTTTTAAAGGTCCAAGCCTTCGATTGTCTCCTTGGCATGAGTTTCCCGCGATACGTCCCCTATGATCCTGCCCGAGTTCCCGTTTTTTAGGTGCTAGCACCATGAGTAGAAGCCACTGTACACGGGAGTACATTGCCTGGACCCCTCTCCTGCGGGCGTTCCTCTTTTTTTTCTTTTTCAGAATTTTTCTGTCCTCCACATATAGGTATTCGGCTCCAGTTTCTGCGCTTTTCTGCTTTAGACATGTCTGGCTTTTTCTGATCTGCCGGGCTTCCGAGTGTGTGCTTGGTTTTTTTGAAAACCCCCCCCTCTTGGATCTCTCTTTTTTGTTTGTGGGGTGATGCGGGTTCCTTTTTTGACCACTGCCACGTGATGAGGACCGACCCCAACTTCCCTCCTGTCCCAACTCTTCCTTCCCTCTCCCTCCCTCCTACCCTCCGGCCCCTTTATCCCCCCATTCCCCTCCGCCCCCCCTTCTTCTTCCCCCTTCCTGCCTCTCCCCCTCCCCTTCCTGCTCTCTTCGCGCCCTCCTGACCACATGCGCACCTCCCTACTGTCTAACCCATTTCTCCACATCTTGACCCCCCCTCACCCCTCATCATCCCCGCCTCCTCCTTTACCCCCCTCTCTTCCCCTCTTTACCCCCTTAACTCCCCCTTTCTTTCCCGCCCTCATTTAGCCAGCCACTCTACCTCGCCCACTTGGTTGCATTGTTATATCTAACCATTTGCCCTAGATACCCCCTCCCCCTTTCCTCGATACTCTCTAGTAAAAAATGCGTTCCCCCCCCCCCTTCTACCCCTTATCCCGCACCTTCCTCCTCCCCCTCTCTATTCTACTCCACTCTCTTTCCGCCTCGTCCTTCCATACCACCTCCCCGCGAAAGCCCTCTCCCTTTCCTGCTCCCCCCTAAGCTCCCGCTCCTTTGCTCGTTCTCGACAATTCGCTAAGTCACCCCTCCCCCCTCTCCCCCCACCTCCCCGACCCTTTTCTTTATCCCCACGTACGTCCCCTAATGCTTTCCCCTCCCTTTGTATCCCTCCTCCTCTCATACCTCTTGCCTTTTCAATGTCCCCCCCAAAGCCCCTCCTAATTCTTCCCCCCCATCCCGTTCCCCCCCTTTTCACTGCCCTGCCCCTGCCCCCCTTCCCCTCTCCTTTCTCTTTCCCCCTACAAGTCCGCCTCCCTTTCTTCTCCAGTCCGCCCCCCTTCTCTCTCCCATAAAGGCCTTCCTCCTCCCTCTCCCCCTCCCTTCCCCCCGTGATATGTATACCCCGCCCCACACCCCCCCCTCCCCACCTTCCAAACCAAACCCCACACCTCACCTCCTAAAAAAATAGAGCGCTTTTCCCCCCCGGTTTTTCCCCATCGCATTCCTTAGAAGTTTTTCCTTCTCAAGATTCCGCTCATTTTTTATTCAGTCCCACGGATCTTTTCCGGTCACACTTCCAACCGAGATTGCACGCTACCCCAGCTTTTTCTCGCCTTAATGAATGTTTTTTTTTTGAAGGGCGGTTCCTTTGCTGTCTTCACCCCTCACACCCCCTGCCTTTTGACCCCTTCTTCCTCCATGTTTCTTTTTTTTTTCTCGTATACGCCCCAAAGCTCACTGGCTCGGGGGCTTCCGGTGAACTTTCTGACCTGTGGGGTACTGATCATCCTGGTTTCTTCTTTCTCGGACCCCTTTGGGCGTGAATGTCTTGTTGTTTGTCTTTGATCGCCTCCAATGGAGTTGCTTGCCCCCCGCCCATACGTCGATGAGAACCCGAGTCCCTCCCTCCTGCATCGACCTCTGCTGTTTGGATTCTTTCGCTTTTTGCCATCTTCGACACCACGCTTAACTACTGCGCCATGCCTCTTTTCCTTCTTCCGAAGAGCCCTCCTGCGTCTTTATATGAGGCTTTCCCCCCCGCTTGCGTGGCACATAACTTACATCCCCAATTACTTGCGGGGCCGCTGCTTTTCGCCCCCTCCACTTCGCGCGGGGAGGAAAGACCACTTTTTTCTTTGTTTTCCACGACGAGCTTTTGCTCCCCGAAGTGCCAATTCCTCCTGTTTTGTACCCTTGTGTCCCTTCTCTTTGTCCCGCTTCCCCCTCCTGGGAGGTCCTCTTCGCTCACCCCCCTCTGCACCGCCATCGCTTCTTGACGTTTGCAGAGTTCGTCTCTGGTTCCCCCTATCTTCGTTCTTCTCCGGCATTCCGCGTGCTTTCTTTTCTTGATTTCTTTTTTCCCCTTCTCCCTCTTGGTAGATTGGCCCGTGTCTGCCGAAACCACTCCAACCTCCACCCCTCTTTCCCCCTTTTTGCCCCTTACATTGCGATGAGCTTCGTTTTTCTAGGTATATTTTCCCTTTGTCCCCGCTCGGCTCTCACCATTTTCCATTCCCATCTGGGAAAGGAACCTTGTTTCTTTTTTTTCGGGCCTTTCTTCGGACCCCCCTTTTTTTTATTCATCCCCCGAACCCTTTTTTGAGTACTTTTTTCGGGTCACCACCCCCCTGTCCTCCCAACAATTCCTCGATTCGCACTGATTTCCCCCATTTTCGGCTTATCCGTTCCTTCTCCCCTTCTATCACCTTGCATTTCTTTTTTCCTTACTTTACTTTTTGGCCCCCCAAAAACCCCACGAACAGTCACACCCCCTTCCAGACCCTCTCCAGAAATTGTTGAACACGTCACTGACCCCCGTTCTTTTTTTTTTTCCCAAGTAAAGTCCACCTTTCGCGCGAGCTGGGGCCTCCCCTCTCCCCCCGAAAGCCAAACAATCACCAATGACTCAAACACCCCCCCACAAATACTGACGGGGCGTCCAATTGCTTCTCAAAGGAAGTCTGCTGCCAGACCATGTTCGCGCACCCCAAATTTCCCAGCTCTATTCGGGAATTTCCCAGACTCCAAATGGACTCCCCTGAATGTGGTCCGGAAAGACAGTTTGTCCCCAGTCCCTTCCTTTTTTTCCACCTATGCTTCCTTCCCCCATGAGGAACAATTATTGTTTTTCTTGAGCCTTGCCCTCTTTTTTTTTTTCTTTACTTTTCCCCCCACCCACGTTTCCAATTTTCTCCCCTTTTTTTCCCAGAAGCCTACTTTTGGTGACTGTCCCTTTGACCGGCTTCTGCAACGCGTCAAAGTACAAACCTTTCTCCTCCCCTACCGCTCTTCTCTTTCGGAATACGCCTCTCTTTTCCCCCTCCCTTTTGCCGTGTCTTTCGGTCAAGGTATGTGTGCTCGATCTTCCCTTTTCTTCTTTCCATTGTGTTTTTTTCACTTTGACCGGCCCAACGTTCTCCTTGCTGTAAGATTATAATACGCGCAGTTTCTTAGGTTCTTCCCTCTCTGAGATTTTCTTCGCCCCCGTGCAAGGGCGGTTTACAGTTTCGAACCTTCTTCGTGACCTCTCATTAGCCGTCATCTTTCACCCCCACTGAGCACACCATCTAATTCCTTTCCCCCTGGTTGTCTTCATGGACGACCGGGTTTTCCCTTCCTACTCGCCCCCCTTCTTAGGTTTTTACTGGCTCGGCCGAGGCCCTTCTTCCGAGATTTGGTTTGGACGAACCCCCCCATTCTCGTTTGGTTTTCAACTTTTGACAGGTCGTTTTTGCCCCTTTCGAATGTTGGTCGATTCTGCTTTTCCGGCCTTCCTTCTATCAGTTTATTGACTGCTCAAGGCTCTATGATTTTTTTTTTTTCTTAACCCATCCCTTCTTTTTTCCTCCATAATCAAGTGTTTTTCTCTTCAGGGCCTGATGAGTCGGGCTGGCTCCCCTGAGTTCTTTCTTTTTGTCCTTATATTCTGGCCAGGCTGTTGACTCTAGTCTCTACACCCTCCTGACCCGCGTTACCCTGCGGGTCCCTTTTGACTCCTTTTCATTGCTTGGTTTTTTCTTCCTCGGGATATTTTTCGATAAAAGCCGCATCTTTCCCCTCCCCCCCATTGTCCATAGAAGTCCATGTTGAGCATGGTCTTGCTCTTTTTCCGGTTCTTCCTGGTCCTGAGATGTATGACGGAGCTGTCCTAACCGGGGGGCTGAGTTGCGCTTCGAATCCTCCTGACTTCTCTTTTCTGCTCTTTTCATCATCTTACAGACCAGGTTCTCGCGGTTTCCTTTGGTTCTTCCCCCATCCCCAAAATTGTTCAGTGAATCCTCTTTTTCGATTCAAGCGCGTTCTCCTCTTTTTCAATCCTCGTGCTTTTGGCCGATATTCCCGTAATTTGACTAGCGATCGTCCCTTTGTCCCTTCACCTCTTTTTTTTTTTCTTCGACGCTGTGCCGCCCTCCCCTGGGTTTCGAGGGACGTTCCCCCTTTTGATTTTCTTTTGCTTCGCTTCCCGGTTCCGGCCCGTTTTTGATTACGCTATGTCGTTTTTCACTTAGGCTATGTGTGTCTTCTTCCTCGCTTCGGCTTCTTCTTTGTTCTCCCCTTTTGCACTCCTTTTTTTAAATTTTATTTTTTGCTCTTTTTCGTACTCTTCTTGGCGCTTTTTTCGTTTTTTGGAGCCTTTTTTAGACTTTCGGCTGGCTTGACGCCCCTCTTTGCTTTGTTTCGCGCTTCTTTCTCTTTTTTTTCCCTTCAGTTTTTCTTGACGTCTGCGCGCGCGTTCTTTTGTTTTCTTTCGCTTCTTCCTTTTTGTTTTTTTTTTTTCTTTTTTTTTTTGCGCCCCCCACCAACACCCACCCCTCTCCAATCCCCATCACCCCCTCACTTTTTTTTTTTGTTTTTTCCGCCAGCGCTCTTGAGTGTTCTCTCCTAGGCTTATTGTTGTGAGCATGATCTGTCCGTTTCCTTGGATTTCATTGATCTAAGAGGTTTTGCGTATTTTGGTCTTGCGAACACCTCAACCCCCCCACTTTTTTTTTTTTTTAAAGATCCTCTGGATTAGGTGTCGCTTTTTTTTTTCTTTTCGATCTCTTTACCCCTACCTCGCCCCCTCGGCCCCTTTCCAGTTTCGAACTTTGTTGTCTTCTTCGGCTTGCAGTCCGTCAGCCCCTTCTTTCCCCCAGCTCTCCTGACCGCTTTTTCCTACCCAGAAGACACTGCCACTCCTTCTGATTCTTGACGGCCTTCTTCTTTTGATCGGGCGTTGGCCTTTATTTTCTTCGCTTCTAGACCCTCGGCGTCCAGTCCCAGTCAGCGCGCGGGTGCTTTTTACCTTACTTCTTTTTTTCTTCTTTTTTCCCCATTAGGTCATTTTTGGCTTCTGTCCCTGATGACCCCCCTAGGTTTTTTCGAGTGCTGATTATTGGTTCAGCCATTATTAGTCGGGGGTCCTTGTTTTCTTCTCAAGTGGACTCTTTCGTTCTTCCTCAGCCTTCTTGAGTCGTTCTTCAATCGAACAAGTCATTTGCCGGCAGCGCTTCTGTTCTCTGCTTTTCATGGCTTTCATAAAAGAGATTGCTTTGGCCCCTTTTTTGTCTTCGAAATATTAATGTTTTCTTTTCTGGTGCATTGCCTTCTCTTATTTTCTTTTCGGTTTTCTCCTCTTTTTGACAGACCCCTCCCCCCCCCTCCGTCCGGTAGAGCTGTTTCCCCCCCCCTAGATGTTCGAGCGTCAGTACGTTTTACGTGTGGGACTTCCCCCCCTTCGTTTTCCCTGAGTCGCTCCCCTCGTCCCCTTGGGATGACATTTTGCCCTCTCGTGGCGGCCCCTGATTTTTTTTGCTTTTTCTCCCACGGGAGGTCGAGCCCATTTTTTCCCCCTGCGCGAGGTTTTTCGGCTTTTTTTTAGCTCCTCCCGGAATTTGCGTTTTCCATGCGATAGTTTTGCCCCCCTCGTTTCCTTTTCGCCCTCCACCTTTGTCACGCCCGTCTTCGCGGCCCCTGCGGGACCTGCTTCTCCTTTGTTCATGAAAGGCGGCATCGTGACTTCGACACAGAATCGGCGGTGCCGGTGGAGTTAGAGGGATGCCTTCTTCCTCGTTGGGGTCTCTTTCATGCCGGTTTCCCGGCCGCTGTTTTCCTTAGTGAATTTTGGCTGTCGATCTCTCCTTCTTTTCCCTCCTTTTTTTTTTTGATCATCTCTCTGCCCCACTTTTCCCATTCCTCCCCCCCCCCCCCATTCTCCGTTGATCCCCCGACCCTGAGCTTGTTTCGCCTCCATATGGCCGTCCGGCGGACCGCTCTTGTCCCTCCGATTCTGTTCCCCCAGATGGCCTGCCAACCCGACGTCTATTTTTTCCACGTCCATTACCCCGCAGCTTGAACCTACGGAATGACTGTGTTATATCTTTTTCGCAGGGTTCGGAAAAATCGACTCTGGCCTTTATTCCTTTCTGAGGCTTGCTTGCAGCCCAAAGATCTTCCTCCCTTGGAAGCCCGACCCTTTGGTGTTTCGATTACAACTTTGAGTTGTTGCGCCATTATTTGGACCTTCTGGAGTCCCAATGGAGTGCCATGTGACTTTTTTTTTTCGCGATCTTTTTGCCCTGGACAAGTTTTTTTTTTTCCCCCGTCATAAAGGGATGATCCCCCTTTTTTGCGGACCATCGACTGGCTCCCTGCGCTTTTTGGTGGGCCGAGTTTTTCCCCGTCCCCTCCCCCCCTCCCATACCGACCCCCCCTTTCTAAATTTTTAAATAATTGTTCTCTTTTTTGATTTTTCTCTCTTCTCCGGTTCTCCTTCTTCAATCCCTGTTGCTTATTTTTGAGGTCTGCCCCCTTCTTTTTTTTTCTTCGACCCCCCCTCCTAGATGTTTCCAGCTCTTGTCGTTCGCTTGCGAACACCCCACGTACTTTTCGCGCGGTTTGGTAAGGCCCCTTTTTCGCGCCCCTCTTTACCTTGAGAGTACCGATTCCTCCGAGTAAGCGGGCCCCGGTTTCTGCTCCTTCCCACTCTGTGGTGCGCTCTCAAAACTTCACCCTTTAGCACCGACTTTTGTTCCTCCCTTTGCAGGTGTCGCCTGCCTCCTCACACGCCTTAGTCGATTTTTGGGTTTTGGGTGCTCGTCCGCGACCTCCGTGGGCGCGTTCTCTTTTTTTTTTTTCCCTGCGTCTGGATCGTCTGGGACCTTTTCCCGACGGACCTCCCCCACGGGTCCCCCTGCCTTCCCGCATTGTCTCTTCTGGCGTGTTATGGGAAGTTTTTCCGCGCCTTCTTCCTTCGACACCTGGTTGGGCTCCAAGCCCTTTTTCTTGTTCGGTTTGCATTTTGTGGCAGCAACTTATTCTCTTTTTTTTTCCGATTCTGAAACTTGCGTTTAAACGATCATGTCCCCCACCCTCCTTCCGATCATTTTCCCTTCCGCGCTATACCTTTTTTTTTAACAGTCGATCAATCGTTTTTCGGTGGCCATTTTTTTTTTTTGTTTTTTCCCACCGTGGTGAGTCCACCCCCCCCATTTTCCAAAACCCCACGAAGAAAATCCTAACCTTGGTCCCCCCAGGAAAACCGCACCGCACTTTCCCCACTTTTCCGCAATTTTTCTCTGTCGCTTTTTTTTTTTTCTTTCAAATTTCTCCGCACAACAAACTTCCATCCCTTTCCCGCAACCCCCCAAGGCAAACGTCCTTCCCCCGTCGTTTTTCCCATGGCGGCGGCGCCTTTAGTTTTTTTTCCCCCTTCCCCCCCCGTTCGTCCTTTTCACCCCCCCCCCCCCCCCCTCAAGTCAATAGAATCGGAAGGAGGCTTCCCGTTTTTTTTTCCCCAAAGACGGCTCAACGGCTGAGGGCAAAGGCCCCGCCTTCACCCCCCTGCCGACGCAAGGAACAAAAATTCCTTTCCTACCCTGCTTGGACTTCCAAGTTACACATATCGAATTGGTCCCCCCCCCTTTTTGCAGTCTCCTACACACGTGACTGTATCCAGCCGTCGAAAGTCAACTTTCCTCCTCCCAACAGTGGGTGAAGTCACTCCTTACCCCCCTCGTCGGCTCGGAATTCCACAACAAACGCTTTCTACCACCTTAGTCTCTCCTTCTTCCCCAACTTTCCCCCGTACCTTCTTCCCCCTGCAATTCTTAGATCCGACCGAACGCTGGTCTTTTTTTTTTCCTGAGTCATCCTACTGTTTTCTCCCTTGCCCCTTGCCCCAAAGACCCCTTTTGGATTCCACTTTCTTTGATTTCTGTGGACGTGATCTATCTTCGTTTCTTAACTTTCTTCTTTTTCTTTTCTTTTCCTGAGCTCCCCCCGTTTTTCTTTTTGGTTTCAAGGACAATGGCCAGTTTTATCCTTCCCTTGACCCTGTCTTTCAATGCCCGACCTCTACCCATCTTCCCCTCTTTTTCTTGGGCCGCCCCCTTTTAAATGTTTCCCTCTATTATCGACCCTTTATTTTGGTACTGTTGTCGCGAATAGACGTCCTGATTGTTGGACCGAACCAAGCTTTGATGAGGAACTTTGAGGAGGGCCTCCCGTTTTCGAATGCTCGCTTTTTTTCCGGCTGTACGACTATCAGGAAAGTACTTCTATTATGAGAGCCCCATCACGACCCTTTTCCATATTTTTTCCCTAACCGTTGTTGTTTTTGCAGAGCCTTCGTGGCTCTTCTCCCCATAAGATGCACGATGCCTCTTCCTTTCCTGTGCGCCTCCCCTCGTATTTCTCATACTTCGGGTGACAGGCGTACCCTGTTTTGCGCGCTTCTCTGTGAGCTTGGTCGTTTCTATGTTCTTAATATTTCGCCCCCCCCCCCGGTAAAAGCCCCGCCTGCTTTTATTTCTACTGTCCCATTTTCTGGCCATGTCTGCCCATCCTTTGTGGTCGCGATGGTGTTTTTTTGATTTTCCCTTTTTTTTACGGTTGCTTTTCCCTTTTTGATGTTCAGGAAGTCTGGTCCCTCCTTGTCCCCCCTTCCGGCTCTCGGCAAGCTTCACCGTAATCTCCATCCCCTCTGCTGGCGGTCTGAATCATTTGTTTTTTTTTTTGCTCTTTGCGTTCTGTCAGGGAACTGGACTCCTTCCGGGCCGCTTTTGGATGACGCTCAGCGGCGTCGGGTTCTGGCGACCTACATATTTTGTGGGGCCATTCGTTTCTTTTTCTTTCCTCGATCCTTTCCGGGTCGTTGATGTATTCCCCCTCCTTGGCGCCTCCCCCGTATGGGGGCGGGCTCTGGGCACGTCACCCGTGAGCCTCATTTTTTCATTAGATTGCCCTACTGGGTGGAAAAGCAGTTTTTTGTCTTTTTCTTCAGGTCTTACTTGGTGTCCCGTGTAGTCAGCGGGCTGGCCGCTTTTCGTGCTTTCTCCTTTGGTCCTTTTTTTCTTCCTTTTGTTTTTTCCTTCCGTACTTTTTTGAATTCTTAGAAGGTTCTTCTTGTTTTTTTCCCCCTTTTGGATCCTTTCGCAGACTTGCTTTCGTCGAACACTTCATTTTCTTCCCCTTGGTGCTGCGCTTTTTTGTTTAAGGGCCTTTGGATCCCACGTTCTTATCCGATCTTGTTTTTCTTTTTCCGCGGCTTTCTTTAGTTTCTTTTTTCCTTCGTTTTTTTTTTTCTTCTTGGTTTTCTGTCCCACCCCCCTTAAACACCCATGTCCTCATTGATCGACGGTTCACCCCCTTTCCTTCCTTTTTTTGGCGCCCCCCCTCTTTTCCAAATTTCTGCGCTTTAGCTTCTTGAGCACTGATATTCACAGTCCAACAACGGTTACCCCTGATGCTTTCTAGCTGTTTGTCTCCTCCCAGGCGCCCAACACCGCAAAAACCCCCTTTTTCTTCCTACCGATTATAGTCTTCTTTTTTTTTCTTTGGGTTTTTGTTGCGAGCGAGTGAGGGGATTGACTATTCTTTTTCACCCTACCACTCCTTTTCGCCCCAAGGCGGGGCCTTCGTTAGCCTTTGTGTTTCTTTTTCGTAGTTTGGCCTATCGACCAGAGATTTCGCTGTCACCTCCCAGCCCGCAAGCGCCCAGGCTGATGCCTCGGGCGCATTCGCCGTTTTTTGTCTTTTTTTTCTTTCCGTCGCTCGGGCCCAAGGTATCCATCTTTTGAGTTCCTTTTTCCCGCTGGTAATTTTGATCGCCTCGTCCGTATTGTCAGATCATTGCGCGTTACCCGCTTCCACTTTTTTTTTTCCAGTCTCTTGATTCATCACTCTTTCAGACTTGTCGGGGTAGTTTCCAAATTCTTCGCCCGCCCGCCAGTCTGTTTTTGAGAACGTCGTGTTCTCCCTTTTCTTTTTTTTACCCCTTCCAATTTGTCCCGGCCCCCCCGGCAGAGTGACTGTTGTTTTTCCCTCCCCTGCGGGTGCCCTGTTCTCAATAGAAGCAACCACCGTGCGCCCTTTGCGGCGGTCTTCGATTAAGCGTCCAGTGCGGGTCTTTTTTTCGGAGAGTTCGTCGACGGCTTGTTGCCGTCGCTGCCGTACCCTGGTCCATCCCTCACGCAGGATCCGCCGAAAACCCACTTTTTTGTTCTCTTTTCTCCTGACGTCTGTGTTGATGGGACGGTTGCCCTCAAGCACGTTTTTTTGTTTTTCCTGATCGTCGTTCAAACCGGCCGCCCATTTGCCCCTGCTCCCTTTTTTTCTCATATTTTCCCCCCTCAAACGGTTTCGGATCCCCAGCGTCTCGGGCATGCGGAAACCCTTAGCCTGTTTTGGTCTTCCCTCGTTTTGTGAGGCGGTCGCCCTCCATTTGGCTCCCCTTTTCCCCCTCTTCTAGTTTCCCCTCGCAACAGAATGCCCCCCCCCGGGCATTGGAATGTCGTTCCTTTTTTTTTTTCTTTTTTTTTTACTTTTCCCTGAAAGGGCTTTTTCCCTCGTGAGCAACAGCTTCGGGAGGCCGAGTTTTCTTTTTCTCCGGCCTCTTCGACCCGTCGTTCCGCTCCATGCCGTTTCACGGCGTGGTGGCCAGGCCTTGGGCACCCCCCTTTTTTTCG
>Ga0179593_1622790_pt1 | contig 16526 bp, 20 predicted proteins | sample CZODoug2_1_08_16_FD_185931 | JGI IMG/M metagenome (GOLD analysis project Ga0179593, IMG submission 185931) | Vadose zone soil fungal communities from Angelo Coast Range Reserve, California, USA - CZODoug2_1_08_16fungal (PacBio error correction) | ecosystem: Environmental > Terrestrial > Soil >... | reverse complement strand
CCCCCCCGATTCTTGAGCCACTTTCTCTTCTCGTCTTTGAGGACCCCCCTTTGGTTTATCCACCTGTTACCCCCCCCTCCTTCCCAGCATAGTGATTTCTCTTCTGGTATTTAGAGATTTGGAAACGACCATCGACGGATCTTCAGGGTTCTCTATGATTTTGGTTAGCAGGGCGACAATTTCCTGTGTTTGAATCCCAAGGAGTCCCCCCCCTCGTCCGGGCCTAGATTCCCCCGAGAAATGGCCCAACGCTTTCCAGGTCTTCTTGTGTTTTTTTTTTTCCATTTTTTCAACCGGTTCGCGGGGACCACCTCTTTTTTTCACAATATTCCGGAGAAAATTTTTGTGCGAACCCGTTGGTCGCGCATCACCTTTCTCTCGGATTCATCTTATTTTTTTATTTTGTTTTCTCTTTCCTGTGATCTTTAGATACCCAGTTCCCTTTTGCTGCTCATTTTTGGTCCTTTTTCCCACCTTGGCAACAACGTTACCCCCTCCAGTTCGAGTTTTCCCACCGCGGTTTTTTCCTTTGAAAGAAATTTTCCGGGTCCCTCGTCGATGGTTGTAACCCCCTTCCTGGCCCTTTTCCAGGGTGCTTTTCTCGGTCTAGTTTTGTTGCGGTGTTTTGAGTTGTGAGCGTTTTTGCGGAGGTGCGTTTGGTCCGGCACCCTGGTCAGACCTTCTGAGGGGTCCCCCGGCGGCTTTTTTGACATTAGGTGGGCCCCTTTCCCCCCTGACAGTGATGCTGAGATCGTTCCCTGTCCTTTCGGCCGGTCCTCCTCTAGCGTTTCTTCGCTTTGTGTTTTTCAAATGGTGTGACCAGTTGCTTCCTTCCGCGTTGCCATCACCACGTTTTCCGCGGTCTCTACCTTTTTTATGTAATGTTGAATTTTTTGTCGGTGGTTATTGGTCTTTATCATTTGGCCTCCGTTTTTTTGCAACGCCCCAGTCGGCTTTTTGCATTCCCTCCCCCCACCCCCCCCCTTTCCGGGCCCCCCCTTTGCCAAGACGAATCCTGAGGAACACCGTTCTCTCCTTTTGCGCCCTTTTTCTGTCCTTTTTTACGTCCTAGAAATTGCGTGTGCGTTCTGCTACCCCGATGTTTGTTTTAGCTGTGTCGGCCAACCGAGTCTCTTTCCCCCGGTTGGTATCTTTAGATACCCAGGATTTTTTTTTTTTTCCTTGGTCTTCTCCCCCCCCCAGCTCGCCCTCCCCCCCTTGTTAGATTTCCCTGCCCCCCCTTTTAGATTTTTGAAACTTGTCGCCATTCGTATCTGTCTTGAGGCGGCCCTCTTTCTCCCCGAGTGGGGCGTGTTTTGTTCCGAGTCCGCGCATCCCCCCCCTGGCCCCGTTTTCAAGGGACGGGTTTTAGTCTTTGGTTCCTCCCTAGCGTGTTCTGTCGGAGCCGCTTGTCCCGCGTATCGAACCCTTTTTTTCCCTCTTGAGGCCAAGTTTTCTTGGCCCGTCACCCGGCCCCTCGTTGTACACCCTTCGTGGTTGAAGTGTATCCCCACCGGATCCGCTTGGTTAACGTTACTTTTGTTAACCCCAGTTCCCTTGGAAAGCTTGATTTTTTCCTTCCTGTTTTCCTCTTTGTACGGTGGGGACCCCCCCCCCCTGGTCTTTCTTCCATCTGCTATTATTTCCCCCTTTCGTACTTGCCCGTCACTTCCCCCTTCCCGATCGGGCTTGTTATCACCTGCCTTCCCCTATTTTTTACCCCCTCAAAACCTTGCTCCTTTTTTACTTGCTGTCTCCCTATTTTTTTTCCCGATCTCACCGTTTTTTTGTCAGGAAGGCCTCGGCCTTCGCCTGAGGATTTCTCCCCCCATTCTGTGAGGGTACCTTCCCCTTTTCGAGTTTCCTTTTTGGCCCGTTTTCCCGGGTGTGGAGTGCACACTTCAAGGGTAGTCCCGGGCAGTCCGACGCGTCGCGGCGTACCCACCCAACCCCCCTTCCTTCCTCCCCCCCTCCTATGGTATTGGAAACTTTGTCGCCCATTGTTCCCCCCCCCCTTTTTTTTCATTCGTTGTTCAGACACACGGTCCCTGGTGCATGTTTGCCTTTGCAGTTTGGAGGTTCCGGCGAGCCTCGCCCTTGGTTTGGCCTTTTTTTTGTAAGGATTAGTTCTTACCCCCCCCTGGCGTCCCTGTGCCAACCCGGTTCCCTTCTCCCCTGTCGGGAATGTGACCCGCCTGTTTGTTTTTTTCTTGCCGACGCCCTTGGCCTCCCCTGTGCAGTCCCGTTTCGTCAGCCCATCAGTGGCCCAATTTTGTTTAGCGCGTTTTCAGAATTCTTTTTTTGTTTTCCGCGCCACGCCACCATGTTTTCCTTACAGCTTAGTTTTTTTTTTGAAGACGCCTTCTTCGGACGCCGCTGGTTCCCGGTCTCTCTCCTTCTCCTGTCTTTTCCCCAGTTCCCCGCCCAATGGCCCCCAGCTCGCTGTCTCCCCCAACCCCTTGAGCTTTACATCGCCTCGCCGGTTGTTCATTTCGACTCCCCCCCCTCGGTGACCCCTCCGCGGTGCTTTTTTTGACCTTTTCCTATTTATTTCGAGATTCTTTTCCCTGCGTTCATCCTCGGCTATTATTCTTTTTTTTTTATGCCTACCAGTTTTCATTGTTCATTTTCCTAAGGGATCTTGAGTTCCTCCTAAACTATCAATTGTTGCTGCCCTTATGTTCGTTTGTCTTTTTTGGAAGTCACGTTTTTCTTTTCTCGTCCCTGTAAAGCAGCCCCTATGCCCTTGGTCCAGCTTCTAGGCTTTGGTACCGCATCAACCACCCGTGTCTGATTCGTTTGCCGTTTTTTCGACCGTCGGCTGGTTGGCGATCCCCCCCTTTAGCCGTCTCTCTTTGTTCAATTTCGTTTTCCCTTGCCGCCGATGAAGTTTTTGAGTTTCCGAGTCCTTTGCCCACGTCTTACTCCCTTCCCTTTGACATCGAAGCGTCTCCTGTTTTCTGAGGGTTGTCATCGTCGGGCCTTTTGATTGGTGTTTTGTTACTAGCTGCTCCGTCCCCCCTTTCCCCAGGTAGTCGTTTCCCCACTTTTTTGGTAAGGCTATTTACTCTCCTCGGTCCCTTCCCCTTTTCTCCTGTTCTATGATTGGACTTTTCCTCTGGTCCCCCCTCTTGGCCGTCGAGCTCCTACCTTCCTCCCCCCATCCGGTTAGCGTGGTTCCCGTGACACCGTTTTTCCTCTGGAACCACCCTTTCGGGGGGTTTTTTTCCCCCACCTTTGAAGTTCGTCGGTGGTGTTGACCCCCTTGCGTTCCGGTCTTTTGGAAGTTGTCCCCTTCACCCGTCGTTTCAAAAAAGGTCGTGTCACCAGTGGTACTTGTTTTGTAGATTCTATCCTTCCTCCCGTGTTGTTTGTTTTTGAGACTTACCCACCGTTAGATGAAATGGTTGCCCCCCCCCCCCGAACCTGGCCGCGTCTCCGTTGGGGACCAGTTCCCATCTTAACCAACACTATCCCCCTACGCAAAACCGCGTTCCCCCCAAACGTTTATCCCCCCCGGTTGCGGGTGGTGTTTCTGTATGAACCCCCCCCCGAACAAGTTCACGTACAAACGGTTCTCATCCCCCCCCGTAAGATTGGTGGCTGATGGGACTCTGTAGGCCCCATCCTGTTTCACCCGGTTCCTCCTTACCCCCCCCTCTTTTCACACTCGTGTACTGGGGGGTGAGTCTTCCTTTGTTTCTATGCCTCCTCCCGTTTCTTACTTGATACCCTGGGAGATAGTAGTGCGTGTCTTCCGTTTCGGGGGGTAGTGAAGACATCCAATTCCCACCATTGTACAGTTCGCCCTCGCTTAACCTCTTCCCCCTTTCGGGATTTCTTGGTCGGCTAATCGGGGCCCCAGTCTTTTCCTTCACCATTAATTGTCCTAACCTTTTTGAGACCCTTTGGAAGCAAGTTGGCTTCTCTGATTCCCCAAACAGGTTACGCGAACAAAGAAGTATAACCCCCGGGGAGGTTAATCGTCCGGTTGTTTAGACGTCAATCCAACGGTTTCCCTCTTCACCTTTCGCCAAGTTGAGGTTTGAGTTTTGTGTTTTCTCAACTTTTCGTCCCACAAGGTTCTCCCGGCCAGCCTGTCCTTCCGCCTCTTTCAGCCCAATTTTTTTTTTTCCCGAACCTGTGGTGATTTTTTTTTTTTTTTTTTCGTCGACTTCCAGGATCCAGTTTCTTTTTGACCATTCAGTCCATAGGTTTCTGTTCGTTTGTACACCAATAATGAATCACATATACTTCTTTGGCTTGCCAAGCTTTCAGATCTTCTCAAGATTCAGTTACTTCTAGTATTGGCCGTCCATTTAGAAAAGGTCCGTCGTTTCTGGCTTCGAGGGGTCCCCCCCCCCTTTCGTTGTCAGCCCTTAGGGTAGTCGTTCTGTATATTCCCTGTCTCGCGGGATCCGTATGGCATCACGGGTTGCCCCTGCGGATTGGGGCACTTGTAAAGGCCCTCCGTCCCCCCCTTCAGCTTGTTAAGCTCTCTTCCCCCTCCTTAGGGTGCTTACAGTCGTCTTAACACTTTCACACCTTTTTAGTGTTGGGTTTCCCCGGACCCCTTCCCCGTCGGTTTTGTGTTTTCCGGTGCTGGGATGCTTGGCTGCCCACTCCTTCTTTTTAAGCTTCACTTCGCCTACCCTGATGTTCGCCTTACCCCGGTTCTTAGCTCTTGATTTCCCCCGTAGGTGTTGCTTTGTCCTGGGTACCATTACTCCGAAGTTTTTGAGGGAGATCAACGGGTTGTCTGTGACGGCGCCCGGTCTTCCTTACTCAGGAGTTTGGACCAACGACCTAGTCGTTGCTCATCGGGCAGTGGCCCACCTTACTACGCCTCTGCCTGGGTGTGTTCCCGGCACCATCCCCCCCCCCCCTTTTGTGGAATAGGGCAGTTTGTTGCCTAACGTGGCTTCCTTGCGTTGATGTTTACTACCTCGTTTTTTACTTGCTGCGCCTTTCTTACTTTGGCAGTACGGCCTGTGTGATATTCGTGCCCCCGCCCGCCTTTGAGTTTTCAGTTATTGACCTCCCCGGTACTTAGACACAAGGTTTTCCCCGGCCCATTTTCTCGTTGAGGGACCCCCCCCCACATTTTTGGTCTTTTCGCCCCCGGCCTTCCACTGTTCACCCGTTTTTCTTTCCCCCCTCCTGACTTTTTTTCAAACCTTCCCCTGACTTGTGTCTTTGCGCCCCCGCGACTTTTTTTTTCCATCCCAGTTGCCAAAGACGTTCCCTGAGTTTCCCAGATTGTTGTGCTGTTTTACGACCTTTCTGGTCGACTTTTTACGCGGACGGTCTGACCCCCAACTCTGTGCGGGTGGTGTTTTCTTTTTTTGAACTTACTGCCCCCCCCTTTTAGGTCATTTTTTCTTTTTTGACCAAAAGTTGGTTTGTCCCCCCCGTAACCACTTTTTCAAATTTCGGTTACCGAGTTTCTTTTGGAACTGAGGTTGGGGTCCCCCGTTTTCGCTGGTCCCGGGCTCTCCTTGTGATCCTGTCCCCCCCCGTCCCTTTTTGGTTAGGGTTTTGCGTGGTGTCCGGCCGGTTAGGTCCTTCATATTGTGAGTCAATCACTCTTTCCCAAACTGGCATAATCTCCTGGTTCTAAAGGCCCCGATCTTTCTACCCGTCACCCCCTTCAGCACGGTGTTTTTTCGTTCACAGTCTACGTTACCCCTTCATTTCAACCTGGCAGTGCGGACGCTTTCTGTTTGGTCCTTTTGATGGCCGAAGGAGTTTGGCCCTCCACCCCCAACCACCTCCGGTTTTTCGCTCAAGTTTGCACCGGGAGGCCGTCTTCAGCAGGAGTGTTGGTGTTTCTTTGGGGTTTGCGTTTTCCACATTTTATTCCCTTTTTCTGAGTTTTTTTCGGCCCTTCCCTGAGATCTCGATCTACCTCCCGGGAAAAGTCTTCCAAGCTGAATTTTTTTTCTTTTCTCGGCCCCACCCCACGTCGTTTTGTATGTCAGAAAGTGCATTTTCATTTCCTCTCTTTCAAGGTATCCCCCCTTTCCGCATGGAAGAGGCCGTGCCCCTTTATGGAAAGTGGGTGTGTGGTGCCCCCCAGAGAGGAGGGGGTGTTGTGATTGCGCCTTTTTTTCCCTCTTTTAAGTGGTCGTGGTGGAGATATACCTTGGATTTTCCTTAAAACTAGATGTGATCTCACGAACTTCTCCCACCCTTCATAGCACCTGGGTCTTTTCCATTCCTGGGCAAGTCTTTTTTTGGATGGGTTGATTGGTGTTTTGCTAGAGGTGTACCATTTTCCCCCCAACGTGCGGTCCGCCGATGTTTCTTGTTGGTCGGTTCGCTGTTTTTTTTTTTTTATCTCCTCACAGGCCCGATGTCGGGTGTGCCCTTTCGATTCCTCTTTCCCCGCCCTAATTTTGTCTTTTAAAGATGGCCTTGGTTTCCTGGCCCCCGACCGCCCCGCCCATCCCCACCTCCACCCTTCAAACACACTTTTTTCGACCTAGTCAGGCTTCCCAGTGCAACTGCCCCCTTTCAAACCTCCGAATTCCCACGAAGTCTGCCCCGGCGCCCTGCTGTCATCCCTTCCGGTTTGTCACCCCCTAGGCCCCTCCCCAGAGGGGTTCCAGCTGGGTTCCCCTCCACTGGCCGCCCGCCGTTTTCCACCCCCTTCCCCCGTTTTTTTCCGCCACCCCTTCTTCCCCCCCATGCGGGTCCAATTTCCCCTGTGCTGATACATTGCTGCGTGCCCCCTTTTTCGCGACCTTTGCTCGTGCAGTTTCTGGTGGAATGTTTCTGCCTGAAAAACCCCCAGGAACCCCCTGGCCCGACACACCCCCCCCATTTTTTATTGGCCCACTTCCTGAGGCTGCTAGCTTTTTGAACGGCTCCCCGGATTTAAAACCCGATTTTCCCTATTCCTCGATTTAAACGTCTTTTGTCCTACGTAGTACCTTTGAGGACATGTCTTCTTCGTTTTCTCCTGACCACAGTCCCGCGCCTCTTTCCCCTAAATGTCTTCATGACAAAGGGAGAGGAAAGGACCCGCCTCCCTTACTGTTGGTTTCTTTTTCTTCTTTCTTGAAAAACGTTTTTCTTTTCCCGAACACTCCAAAGGACGGCCATTTGAAGACATTAGGGCATGGAGTCCCCCCCTTAGTGTCCTCCCAAAGCTTCCCGTTCGGATGACCCTGGGGTGGGTGTTCCCGCTTTTGGTTCAGTCCGGAAACGGGTTTCTCCTTTCCTTTGTGTTCACAGGGCTTTTTTGCAAGGAGGGCCGACCCCACGGTAGTTTAGGAGAGCCCCTGTGACTTTGTCCCTATGGGGGCTCCGTTCACGATACCTGTCTCTAGTTCCCTGTTACATTGTTCCCTGCACCCCACCGGTATTGCTACTTGTTCCCGCCTAACTCCTGCCCCATTTTGCAGTCCGCATCTTTCCGGTACAGGCTCCCTGTCGTGCTTTCAACAGGCTCCGAACCCGTTGCAACCCGCTTTTTAGTCCTTTATGGGGTCCACGAGTCACATGCCTCGGAGAGGTACCGCCCTTGGTTACCCTTCCCTATCCCGCCCGATCGTCGGGACTAAGCTCCTACACCTTCTTTAACGCTTTTTCTTGGGTTTTTTCTGACTTGACCAGCATATCTCCTGTCCGTCGCCTCATGGATCCAACACACTCTACTTTCCTTTCGCCTCAGTGGCTTCTTGAAAAACTTTCCCCCAAGAGTTCTTTCTACTTTGGTCGGCTTTCCCCCTCCCCATCACCGGGCCCCCGGAGGTCCGTCCCCTTTCTCTTTTGTTTGGTCCTCCTGATGTCCTGCTTTTTTTTTTTTGAAATGTTTTCCTGCGGCTCTTTTTTTTAACCCCCCCCCCATTTTTCGCCCCCGTTGCTCCTGTGGATCCAGGTCCGTAGCCATCGACGCACCTTTGCACCCCCGTTCTCGTGCCCCTGAAAACGCCCTCTCCCCCATTTTTGACCCCCCCCCCCCCTGTCTTTCCACTCTCCCCCGTTCCCCCCTGGCTTGGTTATCTGATGGCGCTTGACGATTTTCTAGTAATGTTTTTCGGCCAGGGTTTCGTGGCCCCCCCACCTTTTTTCCTTTTTTACGTCCCCTTTTCTTGAATTGTTTCTTTGCCTCGATTTTTCCCCCTTCCCCTACCCGTTTTCTCCGTGGCCTCGTCCGTCCTGGTCTCGATTTTCCCTTCTGTCTCCCTCTAACACTAGGTTCGGTTCTCTCCCACCAGAGTATTTTCCCCACGATTGGTCATTCCTTTTTTCGTCTTGTCCACCCTCTCCTGTTCCCTCCTTTTTCGGTTGGTTTTTCCTTTCCGTCCATCCCCCCCGTTGTTTTTTTTTGTTAGACGACCTCCTCACCAGGCTTCAGCCCACTGTTTTTCTCCTAAACGGGGTTTCTTGCCCCTGCAACGCCTTTGTCTTTTTCCTCCTTGTTGCGATGTTGACCCTCCCCTTCCTTGTTAAATCTGGCGGAAGGTGTGCAGCTTTCGATCACACTGGAAGTTGCCTTCGTGCCCCGGTGTTTTACCGTGGGACCCCTCTTTTTTTTGATCATTGTGTCCACGGCCGGGTCTTCCATTTTTTTTTATGTCTTTTCGTAGCTTCTCTTTGACAAAAAACTTTTTTTTCTCATTCCCTTTTTCCCCCCCCCATTTCTATTTCCCTTACTCTCTTTAGAGTGTTTCCTCCCGGTTACTTTTTTTTTGTTTAATGCTGGGGGGGCTGGTTTGGTACCTCACAACTTTCAAAGAGGGACCGAAGCCCAAACTAGTTTCAGGTCCCCCCCCTCAGTCCTTTTCTGACTTACCTGACCGTTTTGGCCTTGCTCTGTTTGCCTTTAGGGACCACCCTTTGGTTTTCGCCCTCTCGGGTTGGTGGTTTATCCTCTTGGTGGCCAATTGTTTCCTTCTTTGCCTTATGCGGCCAGGCAACCATCAGCTCTTCACCTACCTTTACGTCTTCTCCCTCCCCTGGCCATTTTGTTGGAGTTGCTGATCACCCCATCTTGTCGGACCAAAACCCCCCCTTTTTTTTTTTAATTTTTTTCCGCCTCTTCCTCCCTTAGCATGTTTTCAACGCCCCCCCCGTCGCAGTTTTACTTTTTTTTCTGAAACCCCCCTTGTGACTTTTTTCCGGACCACCCCCTTTTTCTGCTTTTTTCGAACTTTACGGAGGGAACTCCTCGGCGCCCCTTGGAAGAATTTGTTTCTCCCGGCCTTTTTCACCTGTCTTTTTTATTTGTCCTCCAACCCTTCACGTTGTGTGAGGTAGGTGCTCTTGTGTCCATATTTTCGAGTCTTTTCCGGAGGGTCGAATTTCACATGATCTCTTCGTGGACATTGAGTCCTGACTTCCCAATGGATGTCCAGATGTTTTGGCCCCTAGGACCGGAAACCTTTTTTCTTTTTTTGCCGCTTTTTTTTTTTCCCCCCAAAATGCATTTCGTTTTTTAGCCGTTTGGGAGTAATATTTCCGGCCCCCGATTTTTCTTGCTTTGTGAGGCACTAATAGTTGAATACCGCCACCACCGTCCACTTCAAGTTGACTTTCTTTTTTCCCCGCCCCCGTTTTTTTCTTTTTTCTGTCTGGGCAGCTACTGGCGTAGCGCCGTCAGTATCTGCTACGGGGTTCAAACGTCGAGTCGAGCATTCCCCCCCCGGAAGTTCCCCGCCCCTCACCTCCTGTTGGCCTGTCACCCAGTCGGTGTGGACTTCACCGTTCTTCGTCAGCCCCCCCCCCCCCCCCTCCCTATTTTTACGCCTTCGGCAGAGCCCCTGTGCAACCCATTTTTTGCTTTTTTTTTCTTTGTTTCAAGTTTGGTTTGTCTTGGCCCAACGTCTTCTGATCCAACTTTCTTCGATGATGTGCATTGTTCGTGTCCTGCACGCCCTTTTAAACTTTTTTTTTTCCCCCACTATTTCAACTGTTTCGAGGCAGGGGTTTTGGGACACCATTCGACCAGCTCTGGGAAAGTGCTTTTACCTTAATTGCTGAGTTCTCACAAAACACCCCTAATCCAGTGGTTTTTGCCTTCCCCCGATCAGTTACTTTTTTGATTTTTTTCCAGGACCACGGGCCTCGGCATGACTCGGCTTGTCGTTTCAATCCAAGTTGTTCCCCCGGAACTCATGGATAGTCTGGTCCCCTGTGTTGGGACGAATCCCTGGTAGTTGGTCCAAGGTTGGACCCTTTTTCCGTCGACCAGGGACAGGTCGTATACCCGTTTTGGTTTTTTTCAGTCACTCTTAGATACTGTGTTGTCATTCCTGGCAGTATTTCCTCGCGCCCCCCTATCCCATTTTTGGACCTCCCGGCACCCCCCCCTTCCACTTCCGGCCCAAATTCCTCCGATTGGTTCCCCCACCAATGTTTGTTTATTTATTTTCCCCCACAACCCCAGGTTTTTTTGCGAAGTTCGCATTGCGTCTGGCTTTCCGGGCTGCATCTCGTGTGTGCCCGCGTCGGTTGTATTTTAGCCGGGGAGGGATTTAACCCTTTTCACCCGGTCTTCCCCGTCCAACACCCTTTTCATTGATCTCCTTTTTCGTCGTTGGCGAATGGTAATCCCTTCCCGCCACCGTCCTTGACGATTTTTTGGGGTTCCGTCTTTTTTCCCCTCCCCCTCTCCCTTAACCTGGTTTTTTCCCCCTGTGTCCCCATTTCTTTATGGCTCAGTTCGGCGCCGAAGCAGTAGTTTGTCCCAGCCTCAGCCCCTTTGGACGCGCCACACGCTTCCTTTTACTTTTTGGGCATCCCCCCCCCCCCCTAAGAGTCCTGGGTGTTGCAGTGGACTTTTTAGCTCGCTTTTTTCCGCAATTCCCCCGATTTTCTTTTTTTGTTTGAAGGCTTTCTTCCAGTCTCCGGGTTTCGCTACACCTGTCCCATTTTGTCCCGAAGGTCCCCTGTTTTTTTTTTCTTTCCCCTGTTCCCCCCTCCCTCTTAGATCGCGGTTCGTTTTCAATATCACACCTCCTCGAAAGGTTCGGCCGTTCAATCCTTGACCAGCCCCAGGTACCAACCTTTCGGAGACTTTTCCTTAGGTTTCCCTTTCCTTTCACCTCTTTTTTTTTTATTGGCCCGTTCTTTATATTCTGCGTGGTGGTGGAGCCCCAACCCACCATTCACTCGACTGCCTGTCCTCTTTGGATATGTTGCTAGTCGACTTTTCCCAACCTCCTTCCCCCCTACATTTTGTTTCTTTCAGGATTCCGTATTCGCTTGGATCCTTTTAAGCCTTTTTTTCTTGTTAGCCCAGTACCATTTGTCCTCAGATCCCTTAGGACCCCCCCCTTTTATACACAGTAGCTCGGTCCCCGGGTTACTGTATTAACGGATCACACCTCATTTTCCCTGCATTTCTCCCGTCGGCACCCTTTTTGGAGGCTCACAGCAGAAGTACCTCCCCTCAGAATTTGGTCAGGTTCCCCCCGTGATCGACCCCGATTTCCGGTTTTTTGCTGTTTTCGTTAAATTTTCCTTTGGCCACCGTTTGTCGAAATTCGGCGGCCCGTTGAACGTCTTTTCGCTTTTTTTTTTTTTTTCGGTTAGTGTTTTTTTGGTGTGTCTGTCTTGGCCCCCCTTTTGTGGATTTTTGGATTTTTTTTTTGTGAGCCTATTTCTTGCTCGCCACCTTCCCTTACCCTTTTTTCCAGGTTCGCTCCCCCCCCCTTTGCTTCAAGCTTGTTTTCTCCCTTCGTGACTCGTTTTTTCCCTCAACTCCGACCTTTTTCTTTTGAGTATTGGACCGCCTTGGAGTCACCCCCCACGCGTTCTTCCTTCTCCGAGCTTCCCTCCCGGGTTCCTTGACCCTTCCGCTTCTCGGGTTTTTTGACAGCCGTTTTTGACGATGACACTTGTTAGTGTTTTTGTTCCCTCCCCCCACCCTCCTTTTTTGTTTTTTTTTGACCCCCCCCCGTTCTTTCCTTTTTTGATTTGTTTTCCTTTTGCTGGAAATCTTTCCTTTTGTAAACGTACCAGTCGGTGAAAACATGGTAGTTCCCCCCCCTGTGCTTTTTCCGGTTTTTGCTTTTTGTGTAAGTGCCATTTCTATCGTAGTTTTTACCCACTCCTCCTTTTGTGGTTTGTATCTCTCTTCTTCCCCCTTGATTTTCCGGACCTGGTTGTTACGCTTTTCAATTGTGTCCCGGACCCTTGTCCCCGTGTTACCCCTTTTTTTTCCCTTTTCCAAGTTCCAACTTCCCCTAACTGCACTTCTACATTCACCGGTGTTTTTTCCCACCCCCCTTTCGCGTTCCTTTTCGCGGTTTTTTTCTAGAACCGGACCGTCTTTTTTTTCCCCTGGGCTTCCCGCACACCCCCGCGGAACGAGAGGGTTCAATGGACGGAAGTTTATTTGTAGCGAATGGCCCCTCCCTGCTTGCGGTCCTCTTCACCCATTGGTAGGTACCCTACCCCGTTTTTGAGTTGTTTCGGTCTTCCCCCCATCTAGTTTCTACAAGCTGACAGTAAACGTTGGGCATCCTTTGCTATTTCTCCCGTTGAGAACTTTTGCCCCCCTCAAACAACATCCACCTTCCCAACACACAGGGGGGCCAGACCCTTTATTCTCCCCCATTTTCCACCTTTTGGTCTTTCTGATTTTTCTCGTCCTTCTTTTTCGAACACCCCTTTCCCCCGCTTTTCCCTCCCCTTCCCCTTCGTTCAAAAGTAGTCCACTTGAAGTGCTCCCCGAGGTACTTCTTCTGGTTCGTTTACACCAGGAGGCGTCCCTTTCCCGTCTTACCATCCAGCTTCTTTTTTTGTTTTGCCGTTACACCCACGGGGAATCAGCTTACTTCGCCCCATTCCCCCTTTTCTTTGTTCTTGCTTTACTTTTCTCGACTTATTTTGACGCGTCTTCCCTTTCCTGAAAGCCGTCCTACCCCCCTCCCCATGGAAGCACCCCTTTGGTGTTTCTCCAATTCAGCCGCGTTTTTTTCCCCTCTTTTCATTATAACGCTCCCGTTTGGACTGTTTTCCAGTTTCCCGTTGTCCTGTTGTTGGCTCCCCCCCATGACCTCAGAACTGTAGAACTCCTCGTATGGTCACTTTGCGAGGAAAGTCTACTTACAATCCTCTCGAAGTTCCCGCCGCCTGGTTCCCGCGTTTTTCTCTTTTTCCCAACTTCAGCGCCGTTTGTCGCTTTTGTCTACTGACGACCGCGTCAGACTAGGCCGTTCTGCTTTTCTTTTTTGCTCCCCCGCCTCTGCTGTTACCTTTTTCTTTCCACCCTGTTACCCCAGGTTCCCCCAGAACCTTTTCCGCTGTTACGAGGCCTGTCCCCCCTCCCCTTCTTGATTCTTCTCATGATAACAGTCTCAAACCCCCGCCCGCTTTTTTTTTGAACCTTCTTCTGGTTTCGCGGTCGTGTCGCTTTCTTTGAAAACCCCCCCTCTTCTTCCCGCACTTCGACCTGATGTCCTCCTGCAAGTGTTTCCTTTTTGCTGCGGGCTATATACCGTTCAGTTCCCCCCCATTCTGCTAGGGTTATTTTGATTTCTTGGCTTTTTTACCCACTTCCCAACTCCGAGTGAGTCTCCCATGACGGTTGTCCTTTGTTTTACCCAGGTTCTCTCCCTGGTATCTTCCCCTTGCCAGATAGAAACCACCTGTCCTCACTCTGGCAGGAGGTTGGGTGTTTTTTTTCCGATTTCCCCCCTTCCCCCCCTTTACCTTTTTTTTCCTCCTGTCCTTTTTTTTTTTCCCAGGGGTGCTTGGTTTTCGGGCCTCCACCAATTTTTTTTTGGTTTGACATTTCGATTCGGTTTTGTGCCCCCTCCCCCGTGCGTCCTTCTGGGAGGTTTCCCCCAGAGTCTGGTCCCCCTGGTGTTTCTCTGAAGGACTTTTTTTTTCCCCCCGGCAGTTTGATCTCGGAGCCCGCGTGGGTTCCGGAGACTTCCCTGGTCCCTTTATTTTCGGTCCCCCCCAGGGTGGCCCACCACTGTGTTTAAGTTTTTGACCCTGGACGTTTGCGGGCCAAATCCCCCCACTTGCTTTTGTCCCCCCTTCCAATTTCCCCGTTCAATTTGAGGGCCCCCACACCTTCTCTTTCCTCTTTTTTTTTGCCTTTTATGGCAACCCGGGTACCTGAGATAGGTGATGGTCCCCCGCGATTAGTCTGTTTTCAGGGGTTTTTTCCCCCAGACAGTCCCTTTCCCCCCCCTCGACCTGTTCATTTTCTTGCGCAGGTCTCCGGCCTAGGACTTTTTTTGATTTTCCTTCTTTTTTTTTGGCCGTTCCTTTGTTTGAAGGACCCTCCCCCTTTCCCATAGTACGTCTTTGGAATCCTACTAGGGGTGGTGGCCCCCCCCCTTGAAGTAAACCCACCCTCGGACAAAAGGATTTTTTTCAACTCAATTTATGGCTTGGCCACCCGGCGGGCGACGGCGTTGTGCCCCCCCCACCTTTCGCTTTAGTCGATCTTTCTGTGTGCTAACCCTTTCACAGCTGGTGGCCTGCTTGATTTCCCCGTTTTTGGCGGTGCCGTTGTTCCCTTTCCCGTTTTGATCTACTCCATGATCCGAACCCGGACGTTTCGTTTTCTCTATAATTTGACTGGCGGCCCTCACGACCCCTCATGTCTCCGCCCCCTCCCAGTCAACCTTTTCCCGTTCGTTCCCAAGCTCGGTCCCCGTAAATGGAACCGGTCCCGGTAGGTGCTGGCCTGCTGGCCCTGCCCGGCGGGTTTCCTCCCACGCAATCCCCTCCCCTAATGGCCCCTCAGCGACGTTTTCCGCCCTGTCGCCCGAGGTTTCCTGTCGGTTGATCGGGCTGAGTGTTTTTTGTCCGTGGATCGGGGACAACCTTATTTACCGGGTTTGCTTTTTCTGGGGGCTCTTTTCCGATGGTTCCCTCGATCACGTTGAATCGACCCCCCTTTTTTTTCTCAAGGGCACTTCTCCTTATTTGGCGTCTGTCCAGCCTCGGGTCTGTCCCCCCCACACGCCCTTTTGACCGGGGTACTTGCAACGAATTTTCTTCTGTGGGGAAGTTTCCAACCCTTGGGACCCTCCCTTCGTTAATTTGAGGAACCCGAGGGGGCGTTGTCATCGACTTCGGTCATTTCCGACCAGGTGGTTTTCAGATTCTTGGTGTTGTCGATGCTGCGCACGGGTCCTTTCACCTACAACTAACTGCCCCCCTGTTTCTCGGCTTTGTCGTTCTATGTTTGACCTTCTGATTTGCCTTTCCACCCATGTCCAATTTCCTTTCACATAGTACCATTTTTTTTTGCTACTTTTCCTCCCGATATGTCCTCAGCTGATGTGCTGGCCCCCCCCCCCCCCGCGAGCGTCTTTGTCACCTTTCAAGTCTTTTTTTTTTTCTAACCTCTAGTAGTCCTGTTCGTGTGTTGACAGCCCGCTTGCAGCCTCTGGTGTCCAAGGAACGTTTCGGGGGCCCTTAGTTCTGCTTCCCCTTGACCCGCCGTTGAGACCCCTGTGTGGTTTTTTTTCCCGCTGGGGACGGTATTTCCCTTTCCCTGAAGTCCCCCCCATCCCCCCCTCACATAAACCGCCTTTTCAACCAACTCGCCGGACTTGAAAAGGTGTGATATACTTCCCACCAAGTACCACATTTCGGTCCCAACCCCATACGGAAAGGCGTACTCCTACTGACCCCCCCTGTCCCCAGACGTTGTTGGTTTCCCCCCCCCACTCGCCAGCACGCTTTTGCCCCCGTTCACGCTTTCCCCGCAGTGGCCGCACCAAAGGACTGATCGAAACACTTTCCCCACTGTTTGCGGCCCCCGTCCCCCCACCCCCTGGGAATTTCCCAATCGCACTTTTTTTTTGGACTTTCAGCTTGCGCGAACACTTTTTTTTCTTTAGAACCTTTTATCCCCTCACCTCTTCCAGTCGGTTAGTCGACAAAACACACGACCAACTGGGTGGTGGGCGCCCCTTCCACCCCACCCCAACTTTCGACCACTTCCGGTCAACATTTTTTTTCATAGGGTCCCCCCCAGATGAATCTGCCTGTGATAGCCTTTACGACCGGGTCTGCTAACACGATTGTTTTTTTTGCGCAGAATTTTCCCCGCCGGACCCTCGGTTCCCTAGCCCTCTTCTGTTTTGTCGAAGGGACCATGCTCCCGCGCCCCCATCTCAAACCGGCGAGCGGATATGTTTCCGGGTTTTGGCGTGAACCCAACTGGCCGCCATCAAGCTTGAATATATCCAGGTGGACGCGCCTCTGCCACACCCCACAGGAAGTTTTCCTGGTGGGGCTCCCGTCAAGGCGTTGGTAAAACCTGTATTAGTCGCTAACGTGTTTCCCCCCCTTTTCGTTGGACTTGTTTCATTTCGTCGATGTTTCTTCTTCCTGGGATCCGGTTACTCTTTTCCTTTCCCTTTTGGTTTTTCCCCGACACCTGTAAGGCCTTTCTTTTACCTCCGAACCGTAATCTGTATGCCCACGGCGGAAAGATGGGTTACTGACCTCATTGCCGTCTTTGATCCAGTAAGGGTACTTCAACCCCAACCGCTTTTGTTCTGTTTGGCCTGGGAGTGAAACCTTTTGCTCCTTTCCTT
>Ga0179593_1293642_pt1 | contig 16526 bp, 12 predicted proteins | sample CZODoug2_1_08_16_FD_185931 | JGI IMG/M metagenome (GOLD analysis project Ga0179593, IMG submission 185931) | Vadose zone soil fungal communities from Angelo Coast Range Reserve, California, USA - CZODoug2_1_08_16fungal (PacBio error correction) | ecosystem: Environmental > Terrestrial > Soil >... | reverse complement strand
CAGCGATCTTTCCATTCTGGCTCCGAAGCACCCTGTTCCCGCATGAATGCTGGCCTGCGACGTTTTCTTATCACCTTTTTTCTGTGTTCAGGGGTTGTCATTCCCGGCATACTTCCTAGACTAGCTGCAAAGACGGTTTGTTGAATAATTTGATCTTCCCTGTTTCCCATCCCCCCCTTCTTTTTTCTCCCCCCGGAACCCCCCCGCCCCTTTTTCCCGGACTTTTTGGCGCTGACTGACACACAACTGCCCTTTGGTATGTATTACGTGACCTATTCCAGTGTGAAAAGATTATCTTTTTCTCCCAGACCAAGCTTTGGGGCTCCCACTAGCCCTCTTTTTCTCCCCCATACTTTGTTTCTCCTTGATGTTCAGCGGCGCAGGAGGGAGCAAATCATTGTTTGCGTTTACCCCCAAGGTGAACATGTCCCCCCCCAGAAGAACCGGGAATCTTTGGCCCCCCCCCCTTTTCTAGTTCATTTTTTCCGTGCGACCTCGAGCCCTCCGGTGGCCAGCACTGGAGCTTGACGGCAGTTTGGTTTGCTTATTCTCTTGGCCCCGATCCCCTCTGGTGGCCCTTCCTTTTCCCCAAGTTCTTGCCCCCAGTGCTTCCCCGTCACTCCCTTTCCTTTTAGCGGGAACGCCTTCATCCCGACCAGTCCTGCCCCCTCCCCTGCCGTCGCGTTCCGCCTTGCGAGCGTTCCATGGGGTGTTACTCTATCAATCCCCACCAGCTTTGGCCGCCATTAATTAAGTCCCCCCCGCCCAACGCTGAAATAAGCCCGTTTTTCCCTCGGTTTTTGATCACCAATATCGCGCCCCCCCCCCCCCATCCGGGTTCGTAGAGATTTATCCTTTTTGACCCCAATTTTTTTTTCACGTCCCCCGATGTTTGCAGGAACTTTTTTTAAGTCCTTTCTCTCAGACCCTTTTCTCTCTCTCTCCGGACTCGGCCTGTCACGCAACACGTTTGGAAAAGCCGGTGTTACATAGCAGAGTCCGTCGTTTGCAAACGAAGCCCCGCTCTTGAGAGTCTTTGTCTGCTCTGGCCGCCAGAGTTACTGTGGCTTGCTGTGACCGCACCTTTAATCCCTGCCTTCTTACCCGTTTTACTCCATCTCTGCCGTCCAGAGTTACGGCCCTTTTTTAGCTGAAGCGTACACCCATCCCTGACTTCTTCCGTCCATGGCTCGTGTTCTTGTCACATCTGTTGGGCGTACTCTCCCTCTCTGAAATTCTAAGCGTTTGTACTGTTCCTGTACCTATCGTCTAGTAGACTCCCGGTTTAAGAAAGGTTGGAAAGCGATGCTTTTTTTCCCTCCGTCTCTCCGACTTCCTTCTCTTATGCCGCGTCGTCTCCTTTCCTGTATTTTTATGCATCGGAAGTCGTGGAGTCCTTCACGTAAGGTCTTTCGGAGCATGTGAATACTACCCTTCTGGTACCTCACTTCACTTTTCCATGTTGATCCTTTTCTAGCCTTTGCTCTTCCCGATTGGAGCTCGGGTCTGTCACTACCTTTTTCCATTGCGGACGATGCCTAATACCTTCTAAGATGAATTGAAACGAATCCTGACCGGTCCTCTTTTCTTCATTCGGTTCCTCCTTCTTTTCCTCCCCCCACTCCCCTCAGTTGTGTTTTCTTTCTCTCCCGCTGATCAACTTCGGCCCGATTTGATGAGTTCTCCGTAGAATGTTTCGTTTGCTGCGTCCCTTACCTTTGCTTGCTCGAGCTCCCCCACCCGGACTCTCCAGATTTCACAGTGACTGAAATAAGCCAGTGACGAGTGATTTTTCTTCGAGCGGTCCGATTTCCATCGCGACGACCCATGCCGTACTTCTTATGACCTCGCCCTTCCGAGTCACCTCTAATCCGCAGTGCATCGCACCCGGCCTTTGGCCGTTGCGTCTCCTCACTTTGTTTCGCTGTGTTATTTTTTGCCTCAGTTCCTGTTCATCTTGCAACGCCTCGACTTTGACACACGCGCATCGTGCCCTAAACATGTCCTTTTTTCGGCCATCCCCCCCCGGTTTTTCCCTTCCCTTCTTTTTGAAGCCCTGGTCTCAACTCTGTGGGGTAGCCCCTGAAAAAGACATGTTTTACCTGGATATCTCGGGATTCCCTTCTTCACGGTTCTCATTTTGTCCCACGTTTGTCCGAAGATCAGTTTCCCACACGAGTGTTCCTTGTTGTTAAATCCAGACTGTTTTTTCTGTATTTTCCCTTTCCCGAGAACCCCTTCCGTTGTTTCCACGTCTTTCTCTCCGACGACTTCTTGCAATCGCTGATTCCCCGTTGCTGCGGTCCCCCCTCCCATTACTGACTTGCCGAACCGTTCTTTCCCCCGTGCGTTCGGGACTCTTCTTCGTCCTAGAGTGAAAGATGTCTGAGGACTACGGCGACAGTTGCCCCCCCTTTGCGGGTTTTGGTCTTCTTCTCCTCGGCCGTACGCTCTTTTTTCCCAACACCGAGGTTTCTGCTTTTTCCCTCGTGGTATTCGTGTACTTTCTTTCCGATGGCCAATCCCCCTGTTATCTACGGTTTTTGCCCCCGAGGAACCTGTTGGGGGGGGTTTTTTTTTTGGTGCTGATGGGTTTGTTTGGTCGGCGCACCGGTTTTCTCTTCTTGGGTGTCCTCGTTCACTTGTTGATTTGTTTTGTGTCCAGCTGCCTTGCTCTGATTATCATTCCCGCTTCCCACTTCTTTTTTTCTCCCCCCCCCCCCTAGGTCCTTTAAGGGCAGCTGCCACATTCGCGGGACTGTCTTTCCGCCTTCTGTGTACGCTTCCTCCCTTCCGGTAAGATCTTTCCGGAGGGCGCGGTCAAGCGCACCCCCCTGGGCGGCTGCCTTTTTTCCCCCTTTTCCTGTCCCTTTTTTTCTGTCTTTTTCTCCTGGCCCTTTTCGCCCCCTGCCTGCTTCGCCTGACCCGCCCCGTGTTAGATGAACAATCGCACACGTCTTAGGGTTTTTCGCAGCTTCCGTTTCCCCACCTTGTTTTTTTGTCCTGACGATGTCCCTCTTTCGCTGTTCTCGTGGTTAATCATGGTCTGTCACGAGCACTGGTTTTTCCCAAATTTCCCCATTTTGGGGTCCTCCGCAAGAGAAACCCGTAGTTTTCGTTAAATTTTCCCTGAGTGTTTTCTTTTTAACCACTCGTGGGATGCTTTTCTAGGAGCGTCCTCTCACATGATCCACCCCCTCTTGACGTCTTGCATTTTCTCTTTGCCGTGCTGTCGTATCGACACATCCTCCCTCCTTCCCCACCTCCCCCGTGGATAGGTCACCGTCACCTCTCCCCCCTACCGCGTTTTACGGGTTTCCAAGGGCTGATAAGTCATTCCTCGGGTTGTTAGCTTTTTACCCTTATAGTGTTCGTGCGCGAAATTTCTTCTTTTCGTCTTTTTCTGCTTCTGGCGCGTTTCCCTCTCTTCCCGCCGCTGAACTCCGCTTCGTCCAAGCTCAGTATAAGCGGTCTATTTCGCGTTTAGTCTGACCCTCGTTTAGTGTGCTTGGGGTCGCTCAGGCCTTTTTCCCGAAGTCAGAGCTTGACGTCTGTGGCTGAATCCTGTTTTTTTGCATTCTCGCCCCGTTTCAATCTATCTTATGAGTGCACTTGTCTGATGCCACCCCTTCCCAATTCTTCCCCCGTTGTCTTCCCTGTGCCTTAAACCTTGTTTTGCTCGTATCGAAGGGGTTGTTTCGGACTTTTTAGAGATAGTGACAACATTGTCCGGATACGACCCACCCTGCTCTCATTTCATTCCCAACTCCCCTCGATCTGCTCGCAGTCCCTCCCTTCACACTGTTCTCCCTCTCCTGCAACCAACTGAAGTGTTTCTCCAATCAAGGCAGTTACCGTTTTCACTTTAATGACCCACCAAAACCATTTTTTTGCTCCGCCTCCCAACCGTCTGGAGACACATACCCAGTTCACTGTCAGACAACGCGCCGGACGGCGGTACCCGATTCCCCCCCCAAATCGGCGATTTTTAATACGTAGCGTTATGGCAAGGCCTGGAAATGATTTGTTTACTGCTACTTCTTTACACCCCTACCCTCGGCACTAATTCCCCCGCCATGCCGATGACTTGGAAGTCGCGGCTTTCTTCAGGTTTTGTGTTTGCCTCTTTTTCGGTCTGTCCCCCGAACCTTCTACTACCCCTCCACCGACGCTCGTTCACGATGTGTAGCTGGCGGCCTTGAGATACAACCCCCTTTCTCTTCGTTGGCACTAACGATGCATCCCCCGGTCTGGACCCCACCTGGGTCCCCCTTATCCGGTGTGCCTTGGCATTACCTGCCAGACAGAAGCCGCTACCCGACGATCTAGTACTTCCTTTTACGCACCCGCTTGAGTATGCCCCCCTGCCGTTTTTTCCCATCTATCCCCTTCTCTATGCCATCCCGCCGCGGTTTTTCTGCAGACCGTCCTCTTTTGCAAGCGTTACATCCAGGTTCTTTCGACCCAGGTCTCCGCTGGCGAGGTATCGGGCCCACACCCTCTAGAATGGACCGGAGGTGGCGACCTTCCTACCACCGCATCCTACGCTGTTTCCTAGGAGCTCCACCTCTACTCGCTCCCAGGGGTACGAACTCCCTCGACTTGGGTTCCAACCCGTCAACTTCCCGCTTTCCTCCTTTTTTTTTCGCGACTTGGCGCTCTTCCCGACCTCGACTGTCTGTGATGAGTCATCTTTCATTACTGGCCGGTCTGTCCACGTGGTGAACCCCCTCTCTCCTTTATTCTCGCTGAGCGTTGTTGAGCTGCAGTCCGCTGACAAGCTGCGTTCTTTCTGCAAATTTTCATCTGCTTCCACTTCCTTCTTTCCGTTTTGTTCTCCCCTCTTGCACCCTGGCACAGCGGGTGCTGGTACGAGCGCTTTCATTTCGGCAGCATTCCGGGTTTGGCCTTTTTGCCTGGCCGGCGATCCTTTACGGCATCTTCGATCTCCCCCGCTGCTATTTTTCTTTGACGGTACATGCACCTCCGGATTGAGGCGGGTTGTCTTTGCGGTTCGCACCGGGCGTCTTTCTTTCCCTTTTCTTCTCCCGGTGGTCTCTCGGTTTATCCCCCAATTGGCGTTGGATACCAGTCGCGTTGATAGGTCCCAGCACCTGACCTTCGACACGCTCTTTACCCCTTTCGATTGCTTTTTCCCGCCTCTTTGTCATTCTCCGGCTTCGCTTTTTATTTCTTGGCAGGGTGTGCTCGGCGCGCTGTCCCCTGAGAGTCGACGCTGACGGTCATGTCCTACGGCACCCCAGCTGCAACACATGGGATCCCCTTTTTTTGATTTACCCTTGTTCTGTTTTGCAATCAGTCCTTTTCTTTATTCGCTCTTTTTTCGATGCGCCCTTTCAGCTTTTCTCCCTCTCGTCAATCGCGGTTTTTTCCTTCGGTGGCCTAGCTTTGCGTCGAGTTGCCCACCGCTTCGCCCTCCCCTGTCCCCTGGCACTTGTAGTGCCAAGAGCTTCCTGACATCCAGTGGTAGAACTCGGTGAATTTCTGCACGTTTCTTTTGATATAGATCACGTTTTCTTTCACCTTGCGCCAGTTCGACTGCGGTTCAGCCCCCTTAGGTGGCTCGTCTCGACCGGTCAGCGCACGTGGGCGTCAACCCCTGTTAGCTCATCCTTTGATATTCAGAGACCCTTGCTTTTTCCCGTTACCTTCCACACCATTCTCGTTAGAGACCTATTCGATTCCATTCTTTTCACCGGTTGTCCTCCGGCCCTGCCCCATTCCTCCGAGGTTTTTGCCGCCAGTCATTAACTCCTCTTGAAAAGAGCGTCTCGTCAGCACCCGAGGTGCACCGTTGTGTCCGTCCTCTCTCCAGCGTGACCTTTCTTATTACACCCCCTGATTTCCCGGATTGCCACGCCTTGTGTCTCAGCTGCGGTCTTGCGCCCACTTTTTGTTGGTTCCGCGAAGCGATTATTGCGTTCACAGGAGCCCACTACAGGTCTGTCTCTTTCACCTCCCTGTTTTTGTCCCCCAGTCTGTTGGTCCGGCAATTTCCGCCACTTTTCACACTCACGTCTTGACATCCTCACTTAACGTGCAGTTTCCTTGCTTTCTGTGAGTATGTATTTACTCGGTAGTTTAGCGGGTGGTCGCTCTTTCTTGCCGCGTCGTCTTCCCTGATAGGTTTTTGCTTTCACCCCGCGTCCACTCATCCTTTTTACCCCGGTAGACATAGTCTTTTTCCCAATTTCCTTTGTTATCTGACTTGCAGACTCTTTCATACTCCGCCTCGTTCCTGATTTCCCCCGATCTTGTTTCTCGTGGTACCCCAGAAACAGCGATTTCGCTATTGACGTGTGCTGCCTCCAATCCTGTCTGCCTTCATCTGCCCTTGTTCTTTTGGTTCTAGTCTTTTCGAATTCATGTCAGCACCTTGGCCTTGGGCCTCCCCCTTGGGCTTCAGGTGACAAACTTTGTGAGGAACTCTATTGGATTTGTGGCACCGCCTGACATCAATTACTGTCGTCCTCGTACTATTTACTGTAGTTTTGCGCAATTCAGATCAAGTGGCGTTTCCTTGTCATCTTCAAAACCTTTACCCCCGATCGAAGCAGATCCCCTTGCGTTCGGCAGTTTTTCTTGCGCAGCTTTAGGTGGACAGCCGCGCCGTCCAAGCTTTCACCGTTGCTAATACCCAGCCTTTTCATGGATCGCTTGCTTACACGAATTATGGTGTGCCCCCCAATTCACCATTGTTATTTTACACCCCTTTTTTTTTCTAGTTGGGCCACGAGTGTGTTTCCTCTACCAGATTCCCACCTACGAGTTTGTGTCAGTTTCCGTGTCGCGTGTTCCAGTCTATTTGTCTCCCCCCTGATGAAGGTTCGTATCAGTAGATTTTCTTTTGGGCATGAGCGCGCTACCTCGGTCTATCCGAATTACCCTCCTAGGAATAGGACCCCCAACATGCAGGAATGATGTTGCTCTCGAAGCCGGCTTTGAATCGTCCGTGAGAGTTGTTCGTGATCCTCTCTATGCACACTCCTCGAGTGTCTTCTTGACGGCGATTAGTGTCCCTCCCGCCGCCTCTTTCAGCTCTTAGGCGTCCCATCCCCTATTTTTAGTCTTTTCCACCAGTTTCCCTTTCTCTCCCATCCATACATCTGTACTTCGTCGAGGGCTCTCTCCCTGACCCGCAAAGCTCTGAGTCCTTTTTTGCAAGCGTTTCGTGTTTTTTAGAAGGCTTTGCCCGGGATTCAGCCCCTGCCCCGGCGACCTCGTGGCCCGGTTCGAAGTTTTCCTGTACAATGCCTTTTTTTCGCTGATTTCAAGGGGCCCCCGCATCTTTTTTTTTTTCAGCGAATGACTGCGGTCTTGTTCATCCCTTTTTTCTGTGGTACTGCAGGAATTGAGGAAGCCCGGTTCTCCCAGCTTTTTTTGCAAATTTTTTTTTCTTTTATATTTTGCCCGCTATCGCCACATCCCCCCCGCTTTCGCCACAGTGTAACCCCCTCCAGTCATTTTCGAACGTCCCCTTTGGAGTACGTGACGACCCCAACTGTTCACATTTTAGGCTCGACCCCCCCATGCTTAACGGTTTCCACCCCCTCTAACGATGCGTTTTTTTCCTTACCCCCAGTACCATTTTTTTTACCCCAAACGACATTTGTGAGCACCCCCCAGACTTTTTGCGTTTCCGACGGACAGAACGGTTTTCCTCACCGTGTTCTTTAACCAGTTCCCTTTTGACCTTTTCCCTCCGAAGAACCAGGCGTCCCCCTGATACTTTGCAGGTTGGTGCCCGCTCCCTTCTCCGACCTTTGCGCTGAAGGATTGGAGATGCGGCCAGCCTTCCAGGGCCACCTACCCCCGCTCGGTGGAACCGTGACCAAATTTCCGACCGCTGGTTGTCCACGTTGTCTGCCCTCTTGGTTCTAGAGGAACCACTCCGCCCCCCTGGGCCTTCCTCCTTGTTCCCACCCCCGCCACCGGTTGCCGCCTCGTGCTGCTCGAGCCGATGGTTCGTCCCCCCCCCGAGGGTTTTGGTCCCAATATGAAAGACAGTTACCCCACCCAGGATAAGTTCTTGCGTTGTAATACCCAATCTTTGTCGGTCGGCGTTTTTCTCTTTTTTAAAGCACCACACTTCGTCTGTGACCTTTCTGTCTCGTAGCCCGAGCCCGTGTTCCTCGATGTCAGAGTTGGTCCTAATGTTTACTTGTGACATGTCATCTGTCAGGCATATCCTTGGATGTGGACCCCCCTTGCTTGTGCAAATCAGCCACTTAAGATAGTATGCGACACTCGTTCCGACCTACGTTCCCCCGGTACGTATGCGCCTGACCGGCCACCTTCCGGAGTCACTTTTGGCAATCGCATTATCTGTCAGGTCCGAGCGAAGGTGAGTGTTAACCATTTGATCATGGTCTCATGATGAAAAGGCTCTCCTGTTTTTGGTTTTTAGCCCTATGTGCTTACTGCTTCTCGAGTGCTTGATCTCCAGGGGTTTACCTTTGAAGCACACTGTAGAGTAATTATCCCTTCCTCGCCCTCACTTTTTGCAGAGATGAGCTTTCCTTAGTGCACAGTACCTTTTAAAGCAGTCTTAATTATTTACTCCCCGCTGAAGATTTCTGAGTCGAGTTTTCATGCTACACTGTGCTGCGTGGAGTTTCCCTCCCATCTTCTTTTTGGAGGAGATGGCCCCTCCTTTCCAAAGCCCCTGCCCTCCCTCTTTTTTCCCTTGACCCTCTTCTCCCTGTTGATCACTATTTCGACCATCCGCCCTTAGTCCTGGTATAGATTTCTGTGTTGCGTGGAGTTTGTAGTCACTCCCCTTCACTGTTCGCCGCTTTCCAGTCCCCACCCCCCTTCATTCTAGCAGGACCCTCCTCCTCGGGGCGTAGTTCGTTTTTCCCTGAGGGCCTCTCCTTCCCGTTTTTGTTTGAGAGATACGCCTGAGATCAACTTTCCCCTCCCTTATTCGTTTCAGGCTCGAATCTTGTCATTGAATGCTTCCATCCTTGTCACCGGATCTCTCGAGCTCCCCAAGGGCCAAGGCGATACTTTCCTCGTCATCACTCATCTGTCCCCTGTTAAGAGTGGCTGGTTACTGAGTTTCGTTGCCTTTCCACCCCGCCAGTTTTTGGCCCACAGCGACTCCACGTGTGCTGCAAGTTTTTGTTGCCTCCCTTGCAGCAGCCTTTTTTCCGCCTCCTTCCGGATCATTCCCTGGGGCTTTCCTCACTGGGCATCCAGTCGTGTTCCGGGTGTCCTGGCGAGTTCTCTAAGATAAACGGAAACACGTTGTCTTTTGTAACGCTTTCCCGTACATTCCCCTCATATCGTCGTTTCCCAGTACTACCAAACTGCTCCTGACCTTTCCTTCTGAGGCCATACGCACAGAGGGCAGTTCCACCCTGTCGATTATTTTGCGGTAGTTTATCACGGCCGGTACGGATTTCAGTCCTGGATCCCCCGCATGTGTTTGAACCCTTTAGAATAGGTGAACTCTCCAGGTGTTTCGGTACCGCCCCTCCTTTCTTCCGCTGTTCAGCCAAGGCACTTCCTTCTGCGGCCTCGCTGTCCGAGTTATCTTGTCACCTTGAGTGATCTAGTTTCTGTCTTAACGGATTCTTTCCACCCTCTTCCTTCTGGCCTCCTACTGCTTCAAAAGTGTGTTCTTTTGTCCTCCCTGACTACATCCCTGTTTCGGTACAGTCCTATTCGGTACGACAAGGTCTGAGACCTCTTGTGACTTTTCTGCCCCCTGCTCACTATCTCTTTTTATACCCACCGATTGTCTGCCTTATAGCTTTTTGTCCATTTTTAACTTCGTTTTTTCCCTGCTCAAAGGCCCCTTGTTTCTAGGTGGAGAAAAGGCCCTCGCCTCGCCGGCTTCCCCTTTTTTTGGTGTCCTCAGGCCCTTATGGCTGGTGGTTTCAGCTCTTGTTTTCTTTATTTCGCGAAGTGTGTGCCTACCGCCTGTGCCGAGGCGTCGTCGCTGCCACCCCCCTTTTTTCTTGAGCGCCACTCCGCGTTAGCGTACGATGCTGGGTGGCAAGCTGAAACCGTGTGATGTAGTCTGTCCCGCTGACGGTCTCCTGACCTCACTTCCTTTCCCGCAGCGCCAGTTCTTTTTCCCTTCTGGGAGGGGGCAGCATGGAAACCTTCTCGAGGTATGACCTGGTGATTGGGCTCTGTTTTGTTTTTGGGTGGCCTGCTGGTTGAGCAGTTCCCCCTTCCGGGTTTAACGCCCGTATGATGGACCAGTCTGGTGCCTCTAGATCAACTTATTGGGTTTTTTGTTTTGTTCGACCCCCAAAGTGTCAGTGGCCTTTGTTCCCCTGTCCATGACTTCACTGTAATAATTTTTGTTGTTCGACGTTTCCCCCTGAGCCCGTTTTGGTCTCCGGAGCGCCAAATTGTTCTCGTGGAATTCTCGCCTCTCGTAGTTTCTGTTTTCAGGGTAAGGCTGTCATTTTCTGTCCCTGGGAGCTTCACTCTGCAAAAGACGTCGTCGTTCGCTGGCTTTACGGGCTCACCCCGATAAACTTGACCTCCGCCCCTTCGTGTTCACCCCCGATGTTTTTTTCATTAGTCAGATTTCCTTCCTCCCGCCTGATTTTTGTCCGGTGGCCACAGGGTACGCTTCAGGGGCGGCTTATCTTGGACAACTTCTACGGGCCCATGTTCCCTCACTCTTTTCTAGTCTGCGTGCGCATAGGTCTCGCTATCAGATGAACTCCGAACAACCTTCGTCTTTCTCCTCCATTGGGCTCTTTTTTATACGGCGTCTCCTGACTTAACTTAGGAATCTCTGCTCTTTGGAGATCAGCCCTCCTTTTTGGTCGCCCTTTTGAATTCCGATCCGGACTCCCTCCGGAGCTGAATCATCTGCTCTGATAATAGCTTCCCCCTCCTAATAGAGTTTCGATCCTGTTCAGAGATCTTGTCCCCCTTTTCACCGAGTATTAGCTTCCGGCTCCGCCGCTAGGGCATTGCCAAAATGGCCTATTAGGTCGTGTGAGGCGTCCGTTCAACCTGCTAGTGTGTACCAATGTCCGGATCCGACTTCTTCGGACCCTTTTATCCCCACTCCACCTCGAGCGAGACGCCTTAATAAGTTGGTCCCTTCATAGAGCACCCCCCCCCCCCCTCTAGCCTCCCGGCGCACCTCGGTGGTTTGTGGCACCCACTCGTTGTGCCAAAAACAGGCTTTCCACTACATTTTCCCTGTCTCCGTCCCACTCCGGAGCCCTGTGAATTCCCAGATCCTTCCTTTTTACTTCTTATTTGCAAACTGCCAAGCTTGCACTTGTGTTGGGCTTTCACGCCTAGCGGCTTACTCCCCCGCCCTGCCCTCTTTCCCGCCGATCGCCTGCGTCTTTTGGGTAGGAGGTTGCTTGCGCCGATGCCATTGTGTACGGTTTTAAATTAACTTGCTATCTCCATCAATAGTCTCACTTGATGGCTTTCGGCCGTTTTTTAGAAAAAAGGTTAAGAAGAGCACTTCCTTGGCCACATTCCCCCCGTTTTCTGCCGGGCTTCGACCTGCCAGAGCCCCCACGCAAATGATGGCGCTCCTCCCCCCCGTCGTTTTTTTTTCCCCCCGGCGCGAGGTCCCCAACTTCTCTTTTTTATTCCTACCGTAGGTTGTGCCTCCGCATGAATTAGCCCTTGCGTTTTCTTCGAGTGCGATTTATTTTGCCCGATCTTTTCCCCGCGCCTCCAGGTCCTTTCGACAACTGTTCAAGGGTCGTGATAATTCATTTCTGGTCCCCCGCGGTGCTCGGCGTGTGCCGCCCGCTTTCAACGAATCCCACGCTGGTTCGTCGCCCCTTGCCCTTTCCCTGGCTCACGTCCCGACCAGTTCGACCGTGGGCGGAACTGTTTTTATCATCAAACCCCTTGACTGCCCCCCCACGGACATTTCCCTTCCTTTGAGTTCCGTTGTCGATCCCCCCTTGAACTCGAATTTCTCTTTATGCTTCATCGCTTCCTACTGGCGGGTGGCCAAGTTTGACTGACCGCGCTCGCTGGCATAGCTAACGATTGGCTCGAGAGAACCGCACATCAAGCTGCAGCTCCTCTTTTGCATCCGGTCAAATACGATATTGTCATCTCCTCGATCCTTTCCGTTTGCTGACTTCCATTTCTTCCCCCTGGCACCGCTGGTGGCTCAGTTCTCTCACGCTTTGTCATTTTGGCCTGGACTTGCCCTCTTTCTCCCCGGTCTTCCTGTTGCCCTTCCCCGTTAACCTGGTCAGGTCATCGACTCGCTCTACCCAGGATGCCTGGTGATGTAGCTTTGAAGTAAAGTTTTTCAGGCACGGTTTTTTCTTGGTCCCTCTCCATCGATGTCGTTCTTCACATGGCTGCGTTGGAGACTTGAACCGCTGATGTCTCCTGTCCGTTCGCAGTCTTGCTCAAGAGCCTGCCCAGAACATCGACCTTTCGCTGGACTTTCCCCAGCAAGCTCCACAAGATTAGGCCATCCGCGTCAATAGCATTCGTTAAACGCTTTTCTTTTTCCCGGCGGTTTTTTTGTTTTTGTGCAGGGGCCGGTTGCTGCGGCTTCCTCTGGGCACATCTGACGCCCACGATTCTGTGAACCCTCGCTACTCGTATCACCGCCGGTTCCCTCGCCATCGCTAGACCTTTTTGGCTGCAAATATATTATTCCTAGTGTTGTAGAGATTGGCTAGAGATTTTGCTAAGGTTGCCCTTCTTTCCCAGGCGTTGCTTCCTCCGCGTGGCCGATTTATTCCCCCCTCCCGGGAGTTCCGACGCGCCAAAGTCGCTTTTTTTTTTACCCCTGCCTGACGTTTTCCCTGCCTTTGATTTCCTCGCCTCAAGCGCGAGGTCAGCATACTCGACAGCCTTTCCCCCTCGGTGCGGCCTCAGTCTTGTGGCCAATTGACGTTTCTTGGGGTTCTGCCAGGTACCCCCCCAGTTTTCTTTTCTTTCGGGGATGGGAGTCCCACCATCCTTTCAGCGATACCAGTAAATTATACGCGCCTTTTTCTGAGAACACCCCCTTGCGATTCTTTTTTCCCCCGCCGCAAGTCCCCGGCCGGTTCACTTTTACGTCATCAAATTTTCGTGTATGCATCGAGTCGCTGCCCCCCCGTCTTTTGCTCCCCCGTAACATTCACCCACTGACCCGATGAGCCCCGGGCAACCTTCTTCCGTTTATGTTTACCCGCGGTCCTCCAGCACCCTTTTTTTGACAAGCTGTTGAGATGTTATAACGGACTCTTATTCGATTTTGACCCCTGTCTTTTTATTTCCCCGCAGCTTGTCTCTGAGCTGCGTCTGGCGCTCCCCACATCGAGGTAGTCATTTAGCCCCCGTAGTGTTAAGGTTTCCCCAACGTCACTACAGATGTCGTCTTAGCATTCCTGGGAGGTGAACCCATAGTTTCACCGGACATCCTTTTCCGCCCCCCCCCCCCCCCCATTAGTCGTCGTTCCCGTCGATTTTTGGATTGTTCCGTATCTTAGTAGATTTTCTGTTGCTTACCCTGGCCCTTAGGATCTTGTTTTTTTCCCCAATCTGTGGTCTTTTTCTCGAGTATTTAGGTCGCCCCCCTGTTGATCACGACACGCGAGTCCCCAATGAGTTCTATTGTGAATACTTTAAGGGGTATCCTCCTTTTCCAGAATCTTTTCGCAGCCCCTTTATTGTCTAGATTGCGTTAAGGATGGAATAGTCTTTCAGCTTATTCTGGAAACGACCGAAGGCCGTAAAATACCGTTTCTCCCTTGTCAGGATCCTTCGGTATTTTTTTTCTATTCCTGGTCTACTGCCAGCCTTTACTCCCCGGGAATGTTCCTACACGGCTCAAGTGCACGAAATCGTGACGGGACCCATACCTTGGGGCGTCCTACCTCCCCGCCCAGCCCCCTGCGGTCGGCCGTATGTGTGTAGGTAGCTAGAGTACTACAACACGCAGTTTTAAGTCTTTAGTTAACCTGCCAGTCGCGCGACGCTGCTCGTCTTCATGCCGCAGGCTTTTGTTAGAGCCGGGCATGCCAGGCGACTACCATTCCTCGTGATCCCCCCGCGTCACTGTTCCGTTTGATCTCAGGACTTTGCTGGAATTCACGGTGTCTTTTCGTGATGCCGGCTCTTTGACCCCGTATGTAGATAAAATTGCTTTTGTGCTGTCGTTTCCCAAGACCGATGTGCGCCCGTCTTCTTCTCCTCGGTTGTTTGCAGCGATGTCGGGCCCCCCTTATGAAGGTTTCCGACTCCGTCGAGGGCGTTCATTTCCCAGTTCTCCAAGTTCCCTCCGGCAATTTTTTCGCGATCATGAACGACGGCCCCGTCCCCTGTCCGGAACCCCCCTGGCTGCGAGCCCCTTGTTTACCGACCCTACGTTCTTACGGTTTCCCCGGTGAATATTCCGGTGCTGCTGTCTGCCGGAGATTCACATTCTCTAGGATTGCCTTCCGGCTCTCTTCTTTTTTCCAGCCTACGCTTTTTTAAAATTCAGTGATGAGTCCAAATCCTCTTCCTTCGCTTTGCAGATAATCTCCTTGCATGCTCCGCCCAAGGCCACGATGATTCTCGTCTGGCTCGCCTTGTGATCTCATTTAGAGGTCTTTCGTCAGTCAGAGTATTCCTTGCTCTTGACTCTTCCCGATTTTTTGACACCCCTCCTGCCCCCCCCCTCTTCTCACGGCCGTCTCCTTTTCCCGTACACCCCCCCGTTCGAATCTCCCCTTTCGCCCAAACGGCCCATCGTAGTTCGCAAAGAAGCAACTATGCCGCCCTTGGATCGCGGACAGGTTGTTTTTTTATTGACGGTGAGGCATTTCGAGGCCTCCCTGTTGAAGCTCTGTTTCAGAATTTAATTTTCTCTTTTTTTTCTACTTTCGTTTTCCCCCCACAACCCCCCGTATTGGTTCCTCACAGGAAACCTACGCCTTCCTTTTTTTTTTCGCACCTACTTTGGTACGTCTTCACACTTTTTCACATTTTTAATTGATAGTGACCCCATGCAAGTCTCCCCCAGCTTTACAGGGTCCGTCCCCTTTCGGCGCACCGCAGGCGTGTGTCCCCCCTCCCGACTGTTTCGCTCCTTGATGTTTTCCGCCGGCAACTGGGCTTCGTGATGTCTATCTGGTAACACCAACGGGGACTCTTTCCAACCCCTCCTTCCCCTGCCAACGGTGAGTATACATCCGAGCAGTTTTTCCCTCTTCCCTCGCCCTCCGGCAGAGAAGTACTGCCTGCACAACTGCAGTGCGGGCGTGTGCTAGTTGCCCTGTTGGTTCCCCCTCCCTATGGTGCAAGTTCCCACCCTTTTTCCCTCCGGGGGCTCCACTTTTTTAGCCAGACTGTTGGCCTTCCCAGCGCACGCGCTCCCCCCCGCCATGCCTTCCGAGTCCACCCCAGACCACGTTTTCCCCCGCCGTGCGTCAGAATCTCGTTGGTCGCCCCTCTCAATCCCGGTTCTGCCATAGCCGACGTACCCATCCCAACGCTGACATACCCACCACCACGTTCCCCCTGGACCCCCGTTGTTGTATAACACAGCTCTTTCCTTCCGTTACCCAAGGCACCCAGGTTTGGCATCCCCTTCTTTTTATCCGATGACCCCTCACATCGTGGACCGCGGATCCCTCTTCACAAGTTTACACAGTGTCCCCCGTCTGGAAGCTGGTCTGCTCCTGTTTCGTTTTGCTTTTTCACCGCTGTCAGCTCCTATCAAGTCCCTATTTCTACCTCGTGTTACCCTCCGACGTTCCCCCGTTTAGTTTGTGCCCTTGCCGCTGCGTTGCCCGGTTTTGTCCCGGTGGTTGGGTGGTGTTGGGGTTGTGTGGTATTTTTGGGTGTGGTGGTGTTTTGCGGTGTTTTGTGTGTGTTGTGGGTTTTTGTTGCGTGTGTATACCGTTGCGTGTTTGGGGAGTTTTTTGTGTCCTTTTGTTTCTTGGGGGGTTGGGGGGGTTTCCTTGGGTTTCTGGTTGTGTTGTGTTTGGGTTGGTTTCTCTTTTTTTTGTTTTGGGTGGATGGTGGGTTGTTGGGGTTTTTTTTTTCTTCTGTTCTTTTTTGCTGTTGTCTTTGGGCTCTTCCTTGTGGGGCATTTGTTCGTGGATTTCTGAAATTGTGGTGGCTGCTTACGCCGACTTGACCCGAGCCACGTCAGAGGCGGCTTGGTTCGGTTCTCCCCCAGTGCCTTCCTGAGTAAGCATTGATCTCTGTGTCACTGGCCTACAAACGTGGCTGTGTTTTTTCTGCGCAGCCGTTTACAGCATTTTTGGCCGCTATGTCTATTAGGAGGAGTGCAAGCGCACGTTCTTATCTCGATAAGACTGCTTTTTCTTTGGTACCTGCTCGGACTTGGATTAGTGTTCCTGAATCCACGCTCGTTTTGGGCTTGCGATGCCTTGACTTCCTGACCGTTCATTCCATCCCACTGGTTTGATCTTGACAATTCCCTCCATCTGCCTTTGCTCTTCCATTGGAAGCTCTGCGTCCTCCCGTTCCCTTGCTTGCTAGGCTCTCGCAACCGATGAAGAGAATGAGTCCGTAATACAGCGGTTTCCCCTCTG
>Ga0179593_1730975_pt1 | contig 16527 bp, 25 predicted proteins | sample CZODoug2_1_08_16_FD_185931 | JGI IMG/M metagenome (GOLD analysis project Ga0179593, IMG submission 185931) | Vadose zone soil fungal communities from Angelo Coast Range Reserve, California, USA - CZODoug2_1_08_16fungal (PacBio error correction) | ecosystem: Environmental > Terrestrial > Soil >... | reverse complement strand
CTGTGACATTCTTGGTCGTCACGGCGTCTTTTCCTTTACCCGGACTTTAATGGCAACGGCCCGCCCCCTCTGGTCACCCCCGCATTTATTTGCGTCCAGTGAGATTCTCATTCCCATTGCTTCCTTTCGTCGGGACCGGTCTGTCTTCGGTCAGTAGTGTGTTTTTTTTTTCAACTTTTTTTCCATAAGGGCCCCCCTGTTAGGGTCCGTTACAAATCCATCTGCAGCTTCCAGAGGATTCTTTTTTCGCGTGAGATGCCTCTTCTTCTTTGGGAGTTATTCCAGTGCTCCTTTCCTTCCAGAATGTGGACCTTTTTTCTTCTTCCCCTTTTGTTTATTCTCTTTGGGTCCTGAAGCGCCTCAAGGAGCAACTTTTTGAAAACGTAGCGTACACTTGTTAGGTTCCGTTCCTTTCCCATCATTTTATTTCCGGCTCATCCCACGCCGGCACCGGCCCCTTTCCGGCCGATTTTCCCCTACTTGATGAGATAAAAGATTGTTGTATGCTACGGTGCTATTGTTTAGGCGTCCAGATCATGAAACATCATCAGTGCCACTTTTTATGATGAGTCCCGGTTCCCACCTCTCTGGTCTTCCGTCTACCTCCTGCCGTCGTCAGCTGACTCTCCGTTTTTCGCACTTAGACGATTTGTCTTCAACCCATGGAGTTTATGGCCCTGCCACTTTCTCCACAAGACCGTCTCTCTTTTCTTGAGAACATGTACCACCGTCTGAAATATCAACAGTCTTAAAAGCTAGTTTCTAAAACAGGAGCCCCATTCTCCTCACCCCTCCAACCGGCAATGCACCCCGCCCGCCTCCGCCTGCAGCCTTTTTCTTTCTGCCAAGACGTGACAGCCTTTGCAGGGCTACCGCGCCGTGCCGAGATCCTAGATTTGCCACGCCGATCGTTTTTCGCCCACCCCTCCCCCCCCCGGCCAACAATTGCGTCCCCGTTTTTCTTTCCCCGTTTCATCGCGTTTGTTTTTGCTTATCGCCGGGCCTCCTTTTTGGACATTGCCTAAATCAGCTTCCACCTTGGACTCCGGCTACTACGGGAAACGCATGCGCTACAGATGAACACCACACCTACCCTCTCTTTCTCTGGCTAAACGGTTGTAACGCGCTCGCCCTACGCCGCCTGTGGCCAATATCATCGATTTTTTAGCGAATCCTTGACAATCGTGGGGGCTCCCCCACCATTCTCATCCTAACTGGGCAGACATTTCCTCCATCTTTTTTACGATTGTTCTTCCCCTTTCCTCTAAATACCGTGTACCCTTATCCCCCGGAAGCTTAGGAAGACATGGTTTTTTTTTTTCATTTCAATTTGGGTTCTTTTTTTGTTCTGTCGGTGTTGTCCATTCTGTTTAGGCCTTTGATTGTGGGTTTTTGACTTTTTTCTTCAGTCGGGGTTTTTCTTTTGTGATGATCTTGCTGCCCCAGTTGAGAGGTTTATATTTTTTCTGGCTGAGTTTTTTGTTTTTCCTCTGACTTTTGCGATGTTAGGCCCGGTCACGGTGATTTCTTCGGCGGGGGGTGTCCTGGATCTCCCCCGATGTGACGGTTTCAGACCTTTAATATGCTGAGCGTTCGGCGTCACCTCGCAAGTGGTCTGTTACTTAAATTCTTTTTCGTGTTTTATTCTAAACCTTCCTCCCTTACCTTTCCTCCGAGCAAGCTCGGATTAGTATATTGGCTCTTTGGGGGTTGGTTCCGGTCCAGCCTCACTTACCGAGGGCGCTTGGCGACTGGTCTTGTCTCATTGTCTTTACCATACGCTTTTGCTCTCTTCCGCTACGATGGTGAAGGCCTTGGTTCGACCCCATCCGCTGACTTGGTCGCTAGTTTTTTCTTGGCGCCCCCTTTTTTCAACGCGGGTCTTTTCGCCTTGTTCCCGTCTCGTGCACTGATCATCGGTTTCATGCAGCCGCCCTTTTTTTTCCCCTGGCTATATCTCTCTTCTCCTCATTGAGCGATCTTTAATCCTCGTGGGGCTGCGGCCCCCAGCTGCGCAACATTACCCGAGTTTCATGCTTCCCCCCCCCGCCCGGTGAGACCTTTTGATTTTCCTTTTTTTGCGTCCGACGTCAGCGGCGGTCTTTTTCTTCCCGGAACTTCCTTCACCCCAGGACGGCACCCTCCCGCTGATCGGCGCGAACCGCCGTCACCGCCTTGAAGCGCTTGCCTTTTTAGTCTGGAGAATTTCAAATTCTTTTTTTTACGACTCTTCGAGCTTGCGCCTCTCATTTTATGCGGGCCCCTTTCTCCTTAATTCGAATCCAAGTTTTTTACTACCAATTGGGCCTTCTTCCTCCCCCTTTCGCGGTGCGCCACTTCTCTCTTCAGAACTGCCTCCTTGCTCGTCAGATTCACAAAACCCGACTTTTTTTTCGGCGGTGTCTCCTCCCACATCCTTTTTTTTTTGACCTCTCATCCAGGGGCTCTTGAACCTCATAACTGCCGGGCAGCAATCTTCCCCCGTACTGGCATCACTCAAACACTTTTCGATCCCCCAAATGGGTACATTTGTTTTTTTCTACTAGTCTTCCACAAGTGCTTCCCCCGCCGGTTTTTGTAGAAACAGACCCATTCCATTTTTGATAGGCGGTCCTACCTTTCCGAGTATCTTTTTTTTTTTTTTTTGTTCATCGTGAGACGTTCTGTTCCCAGGCAGTTTCTGGCGCAAGTGCGGTTTTCCCCTTTGTGCGTTTCGTCTGTTAGGCAAAAAACTCGATGAGCGTTCGTGTGTTCCCCTTTTTTCATTTGTAGTCAGGTACATTTTTTTGTTCCCTGCGGTGCTGGTGTCACGTTTGTTGAGTGTTTCGCTTTTGGTTCGGCGATGGTTCCAGTGGCGGGGATGTACGGCAGGCCCTTCTCTTTCTTTTTTTTTCTTTTAGGCGGGCTTACGGTTCTCTTGGTCCGGTGATACGCCGCTTGCTTGCGGTCTCGGCGTTTTTTTACGGCTGCGGCGCATTTTTTGGTGCCCGTTCTTACTTCTGATTTTTCCCCCCGGCGATGGTAGTTTTGTTCGGGGCCGCTAACGGGTGACTTCGTGCCCGGGTGCCTTTTCTCTTTCACGGTTTTGCGAGGGGGTGTTGTGTTGCCACTCGTTGTTTCATGAGGTCTCCCTGTCTGGTGTCCGGCCGCCTTCTACTTCGTCATGTCTCCGATGACCTTGCTGGCGTCATGTGCCGGCCCATTTGCTGCGGACGGTCACCTTCGACGACCCTTTATTTTTTTTTGGTCGCGCCCCTGCGGACTTCCATGTCAAAAAGCTTTTGGTCCGTCGGTGGTCCCTCACTCACTCTGTTTTTTTTTCCCCCCTGTACATACCTTTTTTAGCTTCTCCGGATTCCATTCGTCACATTGTTTTCATCACCGCCCTTTTCGTATATTTTTTCTTTGAGCCCTTTTTTCGTTTTCCCGGCGTCGTGCGCTCTGTCAAAGCGCGCTCTTCAATTCCTGTCCCGCGCGGGTTGTAGTTCTTTTTGCTCGTCGTTGCGCGGATTGGGCCGTTGCTGCTCGGCAGCTTTAGGCGATTTTTGTCAACGACGTCCAGGATGAAGCACAGCGGAAGAGATCTTTTTTTCCTTCGTTGCCCGTGGAAAAGGAGCAGCCTGTTTGTGAGTTCCTTTCCCTGATGGCCGTGCTGCTTCCCCAAGACGTCCCCGTCTCCTTGACCGTCAGGGAAGGGCCCGAGCTTTTTCGCCGACTGCACGTCCTTCGTTCCTTCTCTTTTTCGAAGCTCGCTTATTTGCTGAACGGCTTTTTCTTACCACGTAAAAGACCGCTTTATTTTTTTTACGGATTTGTGCCCGGGCACCCATTATTTCTTCTTATTGATATTACATGCGTTTTGTTTGTTTCCCCTGTTGGCCGTACCTTGGCCCCGCGCCCGGTTCCCGGTCTTCCCCCCCCGGCGTCGTCGGGCTTTTCAAAGGTCCGCTTCGGTCACCTACTCCTATTTGCGGATCTCTAGTACCCGAGCCATTTCTCCTTTTTTTTCCCGGGCCGTCGACGGCTGCGCCGTCTTTTTTCATCGGGGGCCATCAGTGTCATTCTTTTTGGTCCTTTCCCCATCCCATTTTTATGCTTTTGGGATTTTGTTTTTGTAATTTTGTCTCTGGCTGGGCACTTCTCTCTTTTCGTCGGGGTACCCTTAGCAGAATGCTTGCGCGTAGCCGCTGGCGCCCTGCCCGCGCACTTTAGCGCACCCCCGGCGTGATCTTTAGTTTGTTCCGTTCCGGCTCCCTGCGCTTTTTTCTTTTCCTTTGCCTTTCCGGCACGTCTATCCCCATTATACGGTGATGGCATGATGACGAAGTCCTCCGCCGGTTGTAGCGTTATGTTGACAGTGCTTCAGTATTTTTGAGTTTCCCTTGAGTTTCACTCCCACCGAGCTGTACCGCCTGTTTTCTTTGAGTTTTTCTCGCGCCCAGATTTCGGAGTCCCCTCGAAGTGTTGGGCCTTCACATCCAGCTTTGCAGGATTTCCTTGGCGCAGACCCGCCCAATTCGCTTTTTGAAAAACGAGGTTACTCCTTCCCCAGCGTCCCGCGACACCAGTCGTCCTTCCGCCGCCACCCCCCTTTATGCCTATCGGCCGCCCCACGCCCAACACCATTACTACGCCTGCTCAACAGTATACCGAGTGGACAGTTGCAAGTGCTTCACCCGTAGCATGATCTATAACAAGGCCGACTTGCCTCCTGTCCACACCGACCCTTTCCGGTCCATGGCAGCCAGCATCTTGTCTTCTGTTTCTCTCCCATCGCCCGGACTTGGGCCCTTTGATCGACCCCCCTTTTCCCCTCCTACATCGCTCGATTACGCTCTTCTTTTCCCGACTTAGTGAAATTCCCTCTCACTTGCCGCTACGCCCCCAGACCTTCAGTGGTCTATGGCTACCCTTTACCTTCTCGCTACGGCACGCTTTATGGCAGTTTTTTTCCATCGCGTCGGACCGAACCTCTCGCGGCCCCCTCTGTTCTTTCCGCAACGCCCATGGACACTTAACTTTTGTTTCGTCCCCAGTACTCGACGCTTCTGCGTGTTTTCCGGTTAATAGTGCGACTCCCCTTCTTTGAACACCGAGGAATCCCATTCTTGGTGTTATAAATTATTTCTTTTCTCTTGATCTTTTGTTTTTGACTGTGGTTTTCGCCCTCTTGAAATGTCCACCTTTTCCATGCCTTATTTTTTGTGCGTGAGGTGGTGAGCGTATTCTTGCTGCCCAGATTATTTCCGGAGGTGCAACCCATAGGCCGCCTGCGATATGCGCTTTGCGCCTATGTGGTTTTCTCCCTTTCGTGTTGTGCAGTAATTTCTTGGTGGAATCTTTCCGTCGTCGAGGGCCTTTTTTGACCTAGAGTCCCGTTGAGTTCCGGTAGAGATGCCTCTTTCTTTTTTCGTTGATCTGGTTTAACGCAGGGTAGTTTGTAACTTTCCCGACCGCCCTTCATGGACCGTGCCCGACCGGAATCCCTCTCAAGCTCGAACTGGCCTTTTTTTGGTCCTCATTTTTAAGTTCTACCGCTCGGCCTTTTCGCTGTAATTCAGCGTCCAGTTCTTGCTCTTTGCAGTTCGCGCCGCTAATCTTGTTAGCCCGTAGGAGGGTCCTTGTGCGTGCCTCCCGAGCTGCCCCATCACGTCCATCTTTCGCGGTGATCACCGTTGTTTTTTTCTTTTTCTTTTCTTACACTTTCGTTTTTTGCGATTTTCTTCAAGGCGAACAGAGGGATCCCCGATCTCCCGTTGTTGTTTTCGATAGCTTTGACATCCTGTTTTAGTGCTGTTCTTTTTCCTCTTTTCCCGCCGTCCTATTTTGAACCTCAAGGCCCCCGGCCTTTAGACCCCCCACGATTTGCTTCCCCCCAGCGATTTGATTTCTCTTTCAGGAGTCCCCCCCTGCCGTCACCCTTCCCGGTTTTTTTCTTCTCTTCTGAGCGGCGCCGTCTTTATGGGTCGAAGCGCTGTCCTTCGCCCTTTCACCCTTAGTAACTGAATTTCTGTTACCGCCCAAGCACTACTTCGATTTCGCTTCTGCCAACAGGGTACGGTTTTCACGGCGATGTATGTTCCCCCCCGCGAAACATCGACCACCTTGCGGTCCTTCTCTCCGTTTCCCCCAGCTCCGTTTGAGAGCATTCTACATTCTCGACCGAAGTCGGCTCCTTGACACGTCAGATTTCCCTATCGCAGCAACCGTTCCCTTTTTTATCTCCCACCTTGGCGTTCTTTTTTTTCACCCACGGCCTCATCAGGCCCCATCACCTCCCTCGCACGCTCTGGCAGTCCTTCTTCACCACGTAATCGAGAACTTTCCCCCCCCCTCACAGTTTTACCAATACGCCGACGCAGCAACCCGTCCACCTTTTTTTTCCTTTACTTAGACCCCTTACCCAGGTTTTCCTTTTTTTTCGTTTTTTTTACGGGGATCGCCATCCAGCTGTACGCGTCCTTGCTTCATCGTCGATGTGCCCTGTCAGGTATAGATGGCGTAATTTTCTTCCAGTGCGGCGCAGGTCTCATTTACGAACCATATAACTCACACCCCCAGACAAAACAACCACCCTTTATGAGCTTGCCGTTTAGTGCCTAGCGTGTCGAGTGCCGTCGTTTTTTATACAGTTATATGGTGCGGTGGCTGTTCACAGCTGCGTGGTCTTGGCCCGGAGCCGTTCTCTACATTGGGGCGATGTATTCCCTTTTACAGGTTTTTTTTCTGACCTCCTTCTTGCTGTTTCTAGGTTGCGATGGCCGGTTCCCCCCGAACACGGTGATGTTTCTGGCCAGTCTACCCTCTTTTTTTTCGTGTTGCGCCGTGGCGGGGCTTGTTTTTAGGGTTTTAGCTGCTTGGGTGCGGCGTCCCCCTTTTTTAACCTTTTTTTTTTGTGAATTGCTGTTATCTGGTGGCGTGCTTGTTGTTGGTCTTTTGAGGAGTTGCGGGCGGCGGTTGGTTCCCGACTTTTAGGGGTCCGCCTTCCCCGCTTTTTCCTGGCCGATTCTTCGGTTTCATGGTCCATGATGGAGGATTTCCTGTTTGCCTCGGGCCATTCATGACCCTTTGCTTTTTTTTGACTTGGTACCTCGCGATTTTTTTTTTTTTGTTGCCTTTTTGTTGCATCTGCGCTTGCATGACCCGGATCGGTCCCCCTCCCCATGTTTTGCAGCTCGGTGTTTCCTCATCTACCCCTCCCCTTTGTAACTTTCAAAAGTCCTTTCCTTCCCTCCCTCTTGCCACCGGAAGAGGTTATTAATTTTTAGTCCCTCTTCACGTATAGAGTGTATAGTGACTTTCTCCAATGCTGACCGTGGTCTCCCCCCTGGCATTCCCCAATACGCGGACCCGGCGGATGTTCAATGACGTGAATTTTCTTGTTTGTTGATTGCGCCTGTCTTGTTCCTGCGGTTTGCCCGGTGTGCTCTACCGTCCCGAGGTCCGACGCACTTTTCTTTTTCCTGCCCCCTTTCCTGTCAAGACCGTATTGAGTCACCGTGGGAGCGGCAGCCTGATTTGATCAATTTTTTGCCTGCTTTCCGTTTGTGTTCGGACGGCGGTCTCTGTCCGGTCCGAAGGTTTTACGTTTCCTGCATTCAGATCGGCCACGAGGCGATTTGTTTCTGGTGACGCTGAATTCAGAGTTTGCCCGTCTTTTCTGGAGTTTACGGGTCTCTCGACCTTGCCGTGTGCACCCGGCAAGGGGATGCTTTGCTCTTTCTTGTGTGTGTTGAGAGAGATCATAAGGATTTTTTTTTGAACCTCGGGACGAGCCCTTTTTCCGCACTTTAGCATTACATAAGTTCCTCCCTTTGTCCTTAGACTAGTAGGTCACCTTGAATGCGCCCGTGCGAATATCTCTCAACTTTCCTGCCCGCCGTTCTCCATTCGTCCGGGACCCTTGTACGTTTGCTTGCCGTCAGTATTTCTTTTTCCCATCAGGCAATCATTTCCATATGGTTCTCCACCCAACGCGCGGACTTTTTGTTGATGAGGTGATAATTTACTCTTAGGGCTTGTCGTTCTGTTCAGCACAGTTAGGAGCTTGGCGCCACATAAGAGGAAGACCTCTTCCACATTCCCCCCGTACGAGCCCCCCTCCACCTGATCCTCTTCTCAGCTGTTCCTGGTCTTACTACCCTCCGGCTTTCCCCCCCTGACAACCCCTTTTAGAGGGCGTGCAATTCTGGGAGCGTCTGCCGCGGACAACCTTCGGCAGCGCTCGCGCGTGTCTTTTTGTTTCCCTCTTTCATCACCCTTTCTTTCTGACTCATTGGCGCTCGTGGCGGCCACGTGACCGCTGCAAGCCCGACTATAAACCATTCTTACCGTCAGCTCCCCTATTGCCCCTTTGTTTTCCCCTGTGCTAGTGTCTGTTTCCAGTCAGATCATAGATGTTGCCCGTGACTTCCTTTTGAGTTGGAGGGTATTTTTTTTGGTTACACCGCGAGTCGGGCCCTACAGCACTCCATTCAAGGTCTCCGCGCTGCGCGCCCAGGCTTTTTCTCCTACCCTTCGCGGTGGACCCGTCATCCCCTTGGACCAGTATGGCCTTCTGCCTTCATCAGACCGCCTCCAACCCCTCCGCCCATGAAAAATCTGCCCGCCTTTGCCCGCGGGACAGCTCACATGGCCCCTCTCCACGCCCGCATTCGGCGCTTGCTTTCACCGCAATTTGAACACCATCCCTTCCAAGACGCAACGCAGTCACACCTCCCTGTAAAGCTTTCCGTACTCCCATTTTCCCCCCTAGCCGAATCTCCCCTTAGCTCGGCCCGCGTTTGTTTTTTTTCGTCACCGCGTCCTAAGTCCTGACCCTTAGAGATCAACGTCTCTTATCACCTCTTTCCCGCCGAACGGGAGAACTCTCTGCGACCAGCCCCCCCTGCCCCTCGGCGCCTGTCTACCCTCTCCCTGGCACTTCCGAGCCCTTCCCGGTGCGATTTTGAACCCGCCGTTGCCGCTAACGATGTACCCCCACCACCCTCGTGGTCCTTTCACCCCCGCCGCTTTCACACTACCGATGTTCGAGTACGCCTACCCACCTTGTCTCGGGCGTCGCCTCCACCCTATCATTGGACACAAATCCTGGTTTACCTGGAAGTACTTTTTTTCGGACGGGTATGTCTTTAACCTCCCTGCACTTTCTTTGATCCCCGCCTTAGCGCCATTTTTTTCCGCCCCCGTTCCCTTTCTGAAGGAGAGAACAGTGTTTTTTCGGGTCATAGCACTGTTTTTTCCCCTTTTCTGCTGTATTTTCGGTTTGTCCATTCATGGTCTCAGAGCATGGATTTTTTTCGCGTGATGCCCACTCGGCGGGTTTGCCCCTTTTGATATATGTTCGGCGTGTGCGGGCTTTTGTTACCATCGGAGCCGTTTAGTAGTTTCGAGACCTGTATTTGGGAGTTTCGCTCCCGGTTGTTTCGCCCTTAGGCCTGTTTTCTTCTTTTTCGTCCTCTTTTCTTTTTTCTTGGTCTTTTATACTGAGGTAGAGATGCTCTGAGTGACGGGCGTTAACGCCGAAAGGTCATAAAGGGTTCGACGTGTTGTTTGCCTGCTCTCTTGCCAGTTCCCGTTGGCAATTCTACCCTTTGCATCGAGTGCTTCCATTCTGGCGGTATCGTAGGGCACTCTCCAGGTTGCTACACGGTGCTTTACGTGTTGGTTCAGTTTTCCCAGTCCCCCTTTCTACGGCTTTTCGCCGAATCCCTTTATCCTCTTTCGAATAGATTTACGGTACGTCAGGTGGTCCTCGTCTTATACGTTCTCCCCTTTCTTTGCACTTCGCGGTTTCCCTTATGGATAGTGTTTTTTTGTACTGTTTTCAGCGTTTTACTGCAGCCGCCCCCCCGATGTACACGATCTCTTTTCTATTTTCCCTCACTCGTTTTTTTTTCTCTCGATAGTTCCTTTTTCGCGGCTTGTTTCCCCTTTCCTTACGTGTTTTGTTTTCAAAGGGCGCCCCCCGGTTGGCCGGCGATGGCGTGCAGTCGCTTCGTCTATTCAGTTTTTCCTTCCCGGACCCTCCTTACCCTCACACCGAATTGCTTCTGCATCTTTCTTTGAGCGGCGCGAAACGGCGCAGTTTCGATTCCTTTCACACCTGCTGATTCCAAGATTCCACCTGTACCTACTTTCTACAATGGTTCATCTGTGACACTCACACTTTCCCGTCCTTTCGCCGTTATTCTGAAAAGGGGTATCGAGGCCCGGTCTCCTTAAGTTGCGCCATCCACACGTCTCCTTGACCTCGGAGTAGCTTGTTAAGCTCCGTGTTTTAGCTCTCCGATAAGAAATCACGTCCACCTCTGATTCCAGATTTCCCTCCTTCCGCTCCCGTTGACGGCGTTTCCCTCCACATATTTTCCTCTCAAGTTGTTTCCCAAGGCAGGGGGATTGCCCCTCCGCCCGGCTCGGGCGCACTCCAATTCACTCACCTCCTGGCATCCATTCACCTTCACCACATCGCTCGCAGCCTTTGTACCTTAACGCGCAGTGTGCAGCACGAACCAGTGCGTGATCCCGAAGGTCTAGTCCTTTCTCCTCCCGTTTTTTTCGTTAGGCGGATACTGTTTTGGTCTTTCCGATTGTATAGCGTTCGGGTCCTTCTTTTCCGTAGATCTTTCCGATGTTTTCCCCTCTCCCAAGTCCTCATTGGAGGGCTTTTTATTTCATTTTAGTCCCGTGCCACGGCCGATTGTCGGCGTACCTTTTCCCCTCTTTCTCTGGAGTCCGCTCGTCTGTTCGTGAGCAAGATTCCCTGAGTGCGGTGGGCTTTCCTCTTTTATGATCCTTTTGTGTTTTCCGCAAGGGTGGCGCCCCTTGTCATGAGATTTAGGCCATTTCTCGCGCGGCTGTCGACCTGCCGAAGTTCCCCGGTACGTCTCTGTTCGGGATACCGACTGTTGCGCTTAATTACGGTCGTTCCATTCGTTTTACCTGTGCGGCGCAGGAGCGGCCCGGATTTCTCTGAGTCCCTTGCGGCGATTTTAGTCACCCTTCCAAGGAGGTGAACTTGTTCCTCGGGGTGATGCTTTTTGGGTTGCGTCTTGCTGACTTCGCGTCTGGGATTGGTCCCCTTCTTGGGGCTAAGCAGTTCGCTGGCGCCGTGTGTGGACGGCGGATACCTTTCTCCATCTTTCCGCCTCTTCCATGGAGTAGTTATCTTGTTCGTTCAAGATGACTCCTGGATGTGCAGGTTCCTTCCTCCCGTTCTCCCTTCCCCTTCCCCCTCTCTTTCAGACAGCTGCCGTATCACTCCCTTTCCCTCCTTCAGACGGTAAAGCTCATTACTCATGTTTACCCCTCCATTTTTCGCACTTCCTAACTGTGTTCTTTCCCATCTGCGTTTTTTTAATTGGCCCCCCTGTCCTCTTCTTCTCACTCTGTGATCTGACTCCCCTCTAAGTTTATCCTTTTCTTGTACAGTAAGTCGCCGTGTCTCCCCCGGCCTGCTCCGTAAAAGGCCTCTCGTATTTTCAGATCAAGCCGTCTGGGTATTTTCGAGCGTTTCTGCGTTTTCAGTCCTCCTTTTCTCCTGTCTCCTCTCCTGTCTTCTTGTCACCCATTTTTTGATCTGCCCTTCCTCTATCCTCTTTTTTTCAGCCTCACTCTCCCCTTTTTTTTCGGAAGACGCTGGATTGACCTCCATTTTTTCGATTGCTTCCTTCGGAACCCCTAAGGAGTCCTGTCTCTAATTCCAGCAGGGCCTTTCCCCCACTAGTATTGGCTAGAGATGCACGAGGTGGTTTTGTTTTCCCGACAAGATGAATTACTTTCGTCCTTGGTACTTGCCGTCAACGGTAACGAAGGTCCCGCTTCGGTTTGGGAAATGGCCCGATGATTTCTTTCTACTAATACGGGTTTGTTTTTCTTTTTTTTAGTGAGATATATCATTACGGATTGCCCCTTTAACTTGGACATCCTAAAGGCTTCCGTACTTTTTTAAGGACCGGCACCTCCCTATTTTTTCACGGAAGCCCCACAGTATTCATCTCGGTTTCTCAACCCGCACTTATACAATCGATCTTCCGCAAAACTATTTCCCTCTTTTACACTCCGGGAACGTCGCCTTGTCTTTGCTGTCGTGGTTTCTCCCCTACCTTGCCATCAGGAACCTCTTTTGTTAACGGCGCACCCAACGCCCATGATTGTTTTACTTGCTCTGTTGAATCAGTTTTTAAATTTGGCGGCAGGTGCTTCCTTTTCGTTTTCCTCCGTTGCGGGAATGTACCCGTGCTGCATTCCCGACCGCCGCCGCTCAATTTTTCCACCCCCCTTGATTCCTTTCACCTTTTTCAGTTCAATCAGCGTCGGCTGCTCCGCCGGGGCCCCAGGCACGGCGCCCCTTCTCCCTCCTCTCCCTATCTTTTTATGAAGATCATCTTTTACCTGTCCTTCCGCGGTGCTAGCTAGTTCGCTAAGTTTCCTGGATGTGATTGTCCTTTTTTTTCTCTTTGCTCCCCGAATTTCTTCTGATTATTCCCCCACTTTCTTGACCGGCCGCGATCTTTCCTGCGGTCCCCGGAAGCTCTTTAACCGATCGCCCTTTCGCTTTCGCACTTCTGCCATCCCTTGGAAGATGATGGTTGGTCATGCAGACCCCTCCAGTGTCCGGCTCATCTTTTAACAGTTCTCCTTTCCCGTCGGACCCTCCCAACCGCCCCTCAAGCAGAACATCGTCGAACCTATCCGTCGCCCTCATCTAGCCACCGTTCACCCCCCTCCACCTTACAAAGAATACTGCACTGACCCTCAGTCCCCCTTACCTTTCAGTTGCTCATCTTCCCTCTCCCCCCCGAAGAGACGCCTTTTCTGCTCCCTCTTGAAGCTTCCCCCGATTGCCCTTTTTTTTCTTTCCTTTCCCCCATTTCCCCGACCCCCGACGACGGCACGCTCATCACCCGTCTATTTATCCCGGGTTCCTCCCCCCTGGGTCTCCCCTGCCCAGGCCCTTTCCGCCGTTTCTACATGCCGAGGCCACTCTGTGAAACCGCTTGACTTTTCTGATCGGAAAACCGCTCCCTCCCCTTTCCAAGACCCCTTACTCAGGTTTCTTCACCCGTTGGTCACCGCTGGTCCCCACTTCGCTGAAGGAAATCTCTAGTCTTCCTCCAACCCCCCTTCGCCGTGGCACTGACCGCTTACGCCCCCCATTCTCAGGCCACCTTTTCAGCCCGCTCCTTCTCGCTTCCGGCCCCCGTGGGTTTCCCGGTTCGACCCTGCTCTTTTTTTGACGTCAATTGCCTTACCCGCCATCCCACCCCCTCTTCCAGAGAAGATGGTTACCTTCGGGATCGCACTTGGTTCGGGTTCTGCTTAGGATTCTTTCATTTTGGTCATTACCCTTGTTCTCGGCCTTATCTCGGGTTGATTGCCCTACGGGGTGAGCTTTGCGCCCTTGCCTTTTGAAGTTTTTTTCGTTCTCGTGAACTTGATTCGTTTGTTCCCCAGCTGCTCTTTTCGTATGTGTAGGGATGTTTTGGCTTTGCTTTGGGTCGTTCTTCGCAGCTTTTTTGTGTCTGCTGTTTCTTCGACGAGAATTCAGTTATCTCTTTTCTATCGGAGAACGCTCTTGGTCGGTTTATTTTCTCTGTTTCACGACCAATTCCTCAAGTGCCCCGTTTACTTTTCCCCACTGTTGGCCTTCCGAAGAGGAAATTTGGGTTTGGTACAGTAAATTTCTCCTGGTTCCCCCGTGGTGGGCTGCCTCCGTAATTCCAGGCAGTCAGCTCTTACCAATTAGTGCGGCAGTTTCTTCTTCGAGCAAAGCGTTCCTTTTGTGTTTCTTATATTTTTTCCGTGTCCGCGGCGAAACTCTCTCCCCCGCTTGCGGCATAGTTTGGCGCTTCTCTTTTCAGTTGAGGTGCACAGTTTCTTTTTGCACTCTTTTGCGCTTTTTCCTGCAGTGGATTTCTTTCTCTCTTACTCCTCCGTGTTTTTTTTTCGATCCTTTGGTTTCGTGGCTGCAGGAAAACCGCGCATGTCACCCTCATTGCTGCCCCGCGAGTACTGAGCACCGCGGCCACGTGGCTTGCGTCTTTTTGCGTGCGCGTTTGACCGTCCATGCCTCTCCCTTTTGTAGCGGCCTCGTGACAGAGCCCGCTATGGGTTCCCCCGACCGCCTGATACCGCGCACGTTTTCCGGCTCACACAAAATTTGTCTTTTCAACTCCTTTAATTTTTTTTTTTGCTCCGGATTCCAAACAGGGTCTCTGAAGTTTCGAATACATTGTCGCAACCACTGTACCGACCTCCCTTTCCGTCAGTCTCACGCTTTGTCCTTCCTTAAGATTCACAAGGTTTCCTAGACTTTTTTTTCCCTTCTTACCCGGAATTGCATCCCCGTGGCAACTTTTTTTCTTCCCAGGTCGCAGATGCATGTTCTGAAACATCGTGCGGCGAGGATTTGTTTACCCTCTTCTCCGCTCATCCATAACCACTACTGGCTCCCCCCCCTGTCCTGCTCTGACTCATTGGCCATTACCCTCTTCTTTTCAGCCCACCGAACCCTTGCGCGACTTAGACCCTACCTTTTGGGTCTTGTTCAAGGGTTTTTCGTTGACACTTTCACTCCTGGCGATTTTTCTGACCTTTCCGTTCATACGTCTGAGTTTACTTCTTTTTCAGGGTACTTTGGAATGCAGATTCCCAGATGTCCATAACGTGCAAGGTGTCCTTCTTTTTTTTTTGCGTACACGCCCGATGCTGCTTTGTCCCGAGTAGTGTGCCGAGCGCTCTTACCAGGCCCTTTGGCCAGAGCCCCCTCTCCCCTTGTACCTGTTAGACCCGTTCTTTTTATTTCGTCGGCATGGTGGGCTGGTTCCACAGGTTCCTCTTGCAAGGTCAAGGCCTGGAATTGGTGCTTCTCGTTGATCCCGGTAGGACTTTTACTTTTTAAGAAGTCCCTTTTGATTTCTTTAGAATGCTTTCTCTCCTGTGGTTAGTCTTCTCTGTCTGGTGCGGGGGAAGGTGATCCTGAGAGGCGTGGGTTCTTCGTCTCTTTCGGCTGTGCATGTTTCTTCTCCTGGGTGTCTGTTTAGGGTTTGTGCCCCGTGCCCTTTTTAGGAGGCTATTTCTTGTGGGACTGACGCTTTTTAGACGTCCGGCCCGGTCCCGCTTTCCCTTTTTCTTGTTTGCACCTTGGCTCGTTTGTAGCGTGCCAGATGTCATTCTTCCCCCCGTTTTTGCGTTTTTCTCGGTAACCACGAATTCTCCGATTATCTTTGTGCTCGCAGCGCCGCTTGCCTACCCGAGTCTTCGGCCCTTACTCCGGTGGTCTTCCTAACCGCAATGACGGCGCCTTTTTAACCCTTGAGATTCCGCACTTTCCTGGGTAAGCTTGGACTCCTATTCTTTTCTTCCTTCACCTTATAGATGGGTTAGTCGTTTCTTTTTTCTTGCAGTCCCCCGGTCCAATGTCCCTGTGCAACTTCCGCGGATGCTGTGTGATCACCGTTTGGGTTTTCGTTTTTTGCGCCCGGCGGGGCCTGCTTTGCCGTCCATTTTGTCACACCCTTTCCCGGCGATGGTCCAAGCTTTGTGAGGAAGCTTTTTAATGGCAGATTCTTTATCACTCCACGCCTTTCGGCCGTACATCAAGGTTACTTTTGCTGACATCAATTTCCCTTCTGTTTTCTGCATGAACCCTAGGCTCATAATTATCTGTTACGAAGGTTTGTTTTAAGGCACCCTAGTCCGCGACAGACTATATGCTCAGTTCGGGGTCCGGGTTAATGCTTATCCCAGCTCGGATGCGTCGTTTCCTTTCCGTCACGCCGGGCGGGTTGCCCCTTACCGGTACCCCCTACGGGATCCTCAATCTGTTGTTGTTATTGATCCGATCATCGTTTCTGTCTGCCCCGCGCGCCCGGTAGCTTCGTTGACGAGGACTCCCCGAGCCAGGACTTCTTCACGTCCTTTTTCCTAACACGGCTGCGCCTCGTGGCTCTATTATCCCATGCCCTTGCGGGTGCTTGTCGTCTGAGGAGACGGCGCGTTGGTGTCAGATCAAGGCGGTCCGGGCCAGAGGCGGTATTCACAAACCTACACCCCAGCGTTCCTCCCTTTCCCCTGACGTAACTTCGTGAGCGTTAGCTGGCGTTGATCCTCATTGGGTTTGCTCTTACCATTTTTGGACTAAGAAATACCTTTGCTTTGATTTCCCTCACCTTGCGGAAATAGCAGCCTCCAGCCCCTTTTCGCGGCAACCCTCTGTTGTCCATTTCACCGTCAGTTCCAAATCTTTAAGGCATTGCGACACTCCTTCCCCCCCCCCCCTGTAATCCCCTTTGCATTCCGCCTTCTCTTCTTCCCACCATTTCCGCTCTCTCATCCCCATGTGACGAAGGTGTTCCGGGGTTTGCTGTAGTGTTTCTCTGTTCTTCTTGGTTTCCATTTTTTTATCTTTTCCCCCCGATGGGGGAGATTTATAACGAGGGACCAACTGTTTCCTCTCCTAACTTTGACTACCGTTTTTCCCTTAAGTCGTCCGCTTGAGCACGTTCTTCGTAAGTGCGGTGTTTT
>Ga0179593_1720319_pt1 | contig 16527 bp, 19 predicted proteins | sample CZODoug2_1_08_16_FD_185931 | JGI IMG/M metagenome (GOLD analysis project Ga0179593, IMG submission 185931) | Vadose zone soil fungal communities from Angelo Coast Range Reserve, California, USA - CZODoug2_1_08_16fungal (PacBio error correction) | ecosystem: Environmental > Terrestrial > Soil >... | reverse complement strand
GACTTACGGAAGCTCTTGAGCTTTCTTAGATATCCCGTGCACATGCAAACCGAATTTCCAAATTCTTTGGCATTTTGTCCCCGATGACCTACAATATCATCAAAGATTGCCCTTCTGCTCTTTACACACCCTTCCATGATCCTTTCCAAGTTTTAGAGCCGACTTTCTTCCCCTTTTTGGCTCCATCCTCTGCCTTCAGGATTTTTGCCTTACCACAATCCTGAGTTTTTTTTCCCCCAAGTCACGAATTTTTTTTTTTCCTCCAGTTATGCAGTCGGTGCCCTTTTCCAAGATACCCGATCACCGATCTTCTCCGTGTGGTCTCTTCTTTATGAGCGCATTCCCCCCCTCTTCGGTATCTAGAAACAGTCTGCATGTAAGAAATTTTCCCCTTCATAAGAAGTCTCCCCTTTAGCTGCGGCCCAAAACCCATCTATATCTCTTTTTTTCAGAGTTTGCGCATTGGGACTTTCTTCCCCCCCTTGCTGTTCGTTAACAGGAGGTCTTGTTTTTCTGAGTTCGGCTAATTTGTGGGCGGTTCGTCCCTTCCCCTAGTCGTGGTTTGCTTTCTCCCTGAGCTTGCTTCTGTAGCGAAAGCCTTAGTTGACGGTTTTATAATTTACCCTCTTTTTAGAATATAGCTTTGACCCAGATCCTTCTTTTCCATTGACTTTTCTTTTTTCTCCGTTTAAATGCACCCGTCTCCAAGTGGCTTCATGTTAACCTTACTCCCAAAGTGATCTTTTCCCATAATTTAGTTTTTCCCTGCATGCCGTATTTTTGTTCTTCTTCTTTCCCCCAACGCCTTTCTCAGGGGATGTAATTCCCCTATTCCTTCCTACCTTCATCTTAACTACCACGCGGCTCCGAGCCTTCCACGCCCCTGGTTCCGACAAGATCTTTTTTAAGATATCGGTAATAGAGTTCTTATTCCCCGGTTAGTTTTGTTTTTTTATCGCGAATTCCCCCTCCCTAGGTCCTCCCCCTCCCCTCTCGTAACTTTTTTCCCGCGGGACCTTCTCCTCTTTTAGCACAATTGGTTTTTTGCGGCCTCGCCTTTCTCTCAATTTTCCCCTCTAGCATTCTTTTTCTCTTTTTTCCAGGTGACCTTTATCTTTCCAGTTTCCCATCCTTCACCGTTTCCTTCGTTTTCTCTTTCCATGCATAAAGTGTATGGTGGGACGCCAGGTCCACCCTCCCGCAACATCTGCTTACTTTCTTTTGTCCATCTGACTTTTTTTGATTTGCACTCTCCCCTTGGTTCACCAGGGGCTATCGCAGCAGGATTCGCGCTGAATCACGCTCTTTTCCTTTACGGTTTGCTTTTTTAAATACCCGCCCCCGCCACCCCCTTTTTCCCTGCTGTTTTTTCCAGGAACCCCAGTTACCCGTTCCACCCCGACCTCTCCCCAGAATGCATATTTCTGAACGGTGGCTCCCTTCTCGTCTTACCACCCTTTTTTTTTTTTTTTTCGGTTTTTTCCCCCCGCTAACTGGCTTTTTCTGTCTTTTGAGACAGCGCGTCCTCCCATTTTCGAGTTTTTTTCTAGACACCCTAAATTTCAGGCTGCTAGACATCCGCGGCTCCGAGTCTCCATCCTAAGATTTCTTCTTCTGGCCCCTCCTCTTTTGTTTCCCCTTTTTCTGTCCTTTTAGTTCCCGGTGGGGATAGTTCATTTTCTTTTTTTTCTTTCTTATAGCATCACCAGCGTCCTTCTTCCAGACCCCCGATGAACGCTGAATGGCCTGCCTTCGTTTTTTTTCGTTAGCTTACCCCTTCATGTCAGGTGGGCGATTTCGCTAATTCTTGTACGCGAAATTCTATTTCTTTTATCCAGATACTTTTTTCCCCTGATTTTTTGACAAACGAATTTGTTCGTCCCATTTCCACAGACAAGACCCCATTCCTCCCAGCTTTGATCTATGTTTTTTGTTTCAGCTTTCCTTTTTCCCCCCAAAATGTTTCAGACTTCTAGTCTTTCGCTCTGGCTATCGATCTTTCCGACATCTCATGATCTTTTCCTTAGTTCCCCCTTTCGAAAGTGGTGAATGAAAGCTACTTTTACCGTAAACCACCACGCGCAGGGCATGGTCCTTTCAGTCGCCAGTTCCCCCACTGTTTCCGTAAAGCAGCCAACCCGTAGAATTCGTCAACGGAATTCATGCCCTAAGCTGGTTGACCCCCCCTTGTGTTCAGCATATCTACCCTTACGCTGGGCTTTTGTGGTAAAGTAAGAGGTTTTCTTCGTGCTGGAGTTAGCCGTCGTTCATTGAGAGTTGCTTCATTCGCGCAACGGAAGGGAGTTCTTTGCTTTCGGATTTAGGAAATGCCTCTGTTCTTTCCTTAATCATAACTTCGGTGCGTTCGTCGCGACCAGAGAATACGTTCCTCCCATTTGAGCGTACTTCATCAGACTATGTTCTTGTCCCTTTTTCGTTTTTTCTTTATCGGGTGTTTGATGTTTTATTCTCCTCCGTAAGATAAGGTCCGGATGGGGCTGTGAGAGTTCCAGTCATATGAAATTTAGCCCTGCATCGCAGGCCACGCCTGCGGAGCGTCCCCTTATGGTTTCAATGTAGTCCAACTCCCCCCTCTTTTTTCTTTTCCCCCTTCCCAACCTTTTCCGGAAGATTGGATCTTTTGTTAAAGAGTTGCGGTACGCATTTTTAACATTAGACCCCCCTGATCTGAAGTGATGTCATTCTTTACACCTCAACTCTTTTTTTTGCTGATCACCACCCCTTTCTCTTATCACCTGAACCCTGATCACACTCGTCAAGCTGCTTTTAAGGCCGCCTTAGCTTTTCTTATTCTCCTTATGAACTTTCTTCCTATATTTTAAGTTAGCCCCTTATCCGGAGTTACTTTTCGTGCTGCCTTTACATCGATTCACATTTCCCTTCCCTCTCCTTTTTTTTCACAAAAATTAATAAAGTTCGGCCGACTTGAACCATGTGAAATCCTCCTCCCTACTTCACATGCCGAGTTCGTGCCCCTATTTGGTACAATATTTTAACTTAACTCAGGATTCCCGAGCTTCCCTTCTCCTTGATTTGTCCTGCTTCCCCCCTTTATTCCCTTGAACTTCCACCGTTCCTTCCCACAAGGATAATGATCATTTTGATTTTGACGGTATGTGCACTCAACACTTTGCCGTTTTTACCCTTCGATTTTTTCTCCGCCTTTCTGAACTTCTCCTTCTCTGAGACTAGCAGTAGTCGCCCGGAAGATCCTCTCCCCAACGAATTTCTTCTCATGAAGACTCCCCCTCCTCCACCAATGAACCTTTTTTTCTGGGGTCTTTCGTGCCACAAGACTGCCTCGGAAAAGCTGTTTTTTTCCCTTCATACCCCTTTTCCCAAAACGAACCCCATCTTTTCCTACTTTTTGCCACCCCCCATCCTAAGATTTCCGCCGTCTTTTCAGCTGCACGAAAGATGTTGACAGACTTTTAGTGCACCCTCTTTAAGGAGAGTGCAGGCCAAGTCATCTCCCTTTTCTTAGGACCCCTCATATAACGACCCCTCTGATATGCGAGCACTTTTTTTCTTTCCGTTTCCGAATCCGTTTTGTTGATGCGTTTTCACATAGATTGCGGCCTCTGATACTTGAAACGTCCCCCTGCCATTGACAGCCTCCCTGGTATCCCTTCCCCTAGATGCGGGTTCCCGAAACTTACTTCCACAATATTCCTTTAATGACCACTTTTTAGACGCGGCGAACTTTGTTTGGTGAAATGGAGCCTTGTTGCCTATACCCTCTCTTTTTGCCTAGTTTCTTTAGAGTTCTCTCAAGGAATCCCCCATGAGTAACTTTTCATTGGTTGTATTTTAACCGAGCTTGTTCTCTCCAATTTATCTTTTTTCGTCTTCTTCTCTTTTTTCAGATAGCCTCCTTTTTCGCTCACGTCGCGAGAAATGCCTGTTTTAACTTTTTTCCATCCCTTGGGGCTTAATCCTCAACTTTTGGCCCCCCCCCCCCTCCTGCTTAATGATTTTTTCTCTTCCCGGATTCCCTCGCCCACAGGACCTGATTAGGGAAGATACTACAATGAATGATTTCCCTCCTTTGCATTTTGGGCGTCTTTTCCCGCTTATTTTGACCTTCTCTGGAAAGGTTCAATTCTCCCTCTTTGATCCAGACCCCTTTCTCTTCCACTAACTGTTTCTATCAAACCTGGAGAGGGAAGCACCCGAGCCTGTATATCCGTCGCATTGTCCTAGGAGCACAATCCTTGCGCTTCTCGAAGGGCCCCCGCTGAACCCTCTTCTAAGCTTCGCATTGGTTTGTTAGGGATTATCATGAACGTTGGTCCCGAAGTATCCAATCGCCCCCCTGATTTTCTTTTTGGGCCTCTTCCCACTTACCTTTTTTGGGCTAAGGGAACCTCTTCACTTCCCAAACTTTCGCTTTGTCTTTTTTCCACAAATTCTCTTTTTTTTCTTTGACCTCCCAAATTGAACTGCGGAATCTCGAAGGAGTTTTTTTTCCCAGCTGACCCTTCTGCGTCCTTATTCCTTGTGTTTCCTCCTCCCCTCCCCCACCCCTTTAGCGTAAAATGAGTTACGGGGTCCAGAACAATCCATTCACTCGAACCCGTTTTTTACAGCTTCTTTATAATGACCGATTTACGACTCCCCCTCTCCCGTGAGATCTGCTTGACTGATTCAACCACCCGTTCCCTGGTACGTCCCTTCCACCTTAACTCCTAACGTGAGAGGAACAAGCTAGTTCTTACTTCCTGCCGATTCCTTCGCAATTACCCACCCCCCCAGTCTCTTCTAGCTTCCTGCATTTCTTCCCCATTACTAAACTCTTCGCATGAAAGTTTCCTCCTCTCAGGAATGCTTGTCCTGCCGAACGCTCGTCCTCTTTCCATATTCTTTTTTTTTTCAGACGTTTCCCCCCGCGTTTGCCGGATTGAACGAACCCCCTAGGACCGCGCCCTCCCCATCTCACATTTCTCGATTTCTTTCGCGCCCTTTCCCTAAGGGGCGATTTTTCTACGGTGTAAGATTCCCTTCCAATAGGGGATTTTCGGCAATCTCTTCCCGATCCCTTATTTATCCAAGCTGTTGTCTTTAAAGACCCTCCCTGCCCCCATCTTTTCCTCCTCATCCTTTTAGTGAGAGATCCTATAACCCCTCGTTACCGTCCAGTAGTCGTTCTAGCTTCTTCCACACAATCTGCTCGCTCAGTAGTTATAGCCACCTGACCCCCAAAGTCCCGCGCAAACCCCCGTTTCACCCCTTCGAATGTTTGGTTTGCGACCTGCAACCAGCTTTGACTTTCTTCCATTATCTTTTTTCTGCATAGGGTAATCTTCCTGCCTCTAAAAGAGCGCGCCGGAGTCAGAAGTTGAAGCTTTCCTCTTATTTTTACTTCCTTTTTTCTTCTTCCGCTATTGTATCCTATCTCTGTTTTTTTTTGTATTTTTTTTTTTGCGATTACTTGAGGAAGGTAGGGAGGGTGTTGTTTTCTTGTTATACATATGGGTTATGAGATCCGATGCTTTCTCGTAACGACCGTTTTGGAGAGCGACTGGTATTCGTACTTTATACTTTTGGCTTTGTGGTCTCTCTCCCATTTCTCCCTCTTCATGGTGTTGCCTCCTTCATTCTAAGGAAGCTTTACTCCAGTTTCTTTGCTTTTTTTTGGCCCGTAACTTTTTCAGTTGTTTGTGCTTTGGGACTTTTTACGAATTAGTAGTCCGTATTCTTTCGAGTCAGGATCCCTGAGTCCCACTTTTGCAAGTTGTATTTTTTTTCCCCAAAATCCCAAGGCCCTTTCCTTTCAGATTTCCCCGTTTCTGGTTTCTCCTGGGTGGTCAAGATTAAGATTTGTTCTCGAGTTGCTCTCATACCCCCCCCTCTCTTTTCAAAGCTGCGCTTTGTTTTGAATGATCTAGGCGGGACAAGTGAGTTCCCCCCCCAAAAAACGTTTCTGATAAAGCACCAACCGCGTGTTGTTCCTTTTGATCTCATTCAAGGAGTTTTTCCACCCAGGTGCCTCCCCACCTCCTCTTTTTTTTAAAATTTTTTTTCTCCGGAGGTGCGCACATAAGGAACTGTTTTCTTTTCGCGGAGGACGCACACACCTCACTCTCTTAGATCAACCCTCCTCAAAAGCGGGGAGAGTTGATTGCCACCCCTCTTCCCCTTCCAAGACTTACTTCTCTCCTTCTTTGTTCCCCTTTTTGACGCACTCGGAGGAGACTCTGCCCCCCATTTTCGTGTCTGAGAACTCTGATGTCCTCCTTCCCTTGAAATCATCAGGTCTTGTAACCTTGATTCCTTTCTTCTCGGATGTCCATCCCACCCTTTCTAATTCACAACTTTCCTTCCTGCGATCCCGAGTTCTCTCCTCTTGTTCATCTTCCTTCCTTTTCCGGTTTTGGAAAATGTTTTTGATCAAGCCGCTACGAATTGATTGAGCTTTCCTCACCCCCAGTGATGGCCTCCCACCCCCTGTTTTTAATGTTTTTCTGTGTCCCCCCTCCATCCCGCCTTCCCCCTTTCAAGCGATAGGGCCTCCTCCCCTCAAGAGAACTTACATGAGCGTCCTCCAGGCTCCCTTCCCCATTTTTTGCTCTTTCGGCTCCTTTCTTGCTCCCTTGACTGACAGTCTTCGGTGAACCGAAGCGAATGATTTGGAAAAGCAGTTGGACTCTTTGCAGGGTGGCTTTCCCGCTAAGGACGCAACATGATACCTGCGCACGTTAATATAATTTTTCTTCTTCCTGCCTGTTGATCGGCGGCTCCGCTTCGAAAACCCCCGCCTTCCGACCATTCCCCTCCATTCTTCCCACGCATAAGTCGTCGTTAACCTTCCCCTCTTGCCCCCCCCAATGAGGTTTACTGGTCCGCGCTATTTTTTTTGTAAATGTCCTACTGGATTCCCTTTTCGTCAGCCTTAGATTGTAGAGGCTATTAGGTCTCGAAAGGCATCAACCCGTGAATGAACTTTTGCCTGTCACCGATTACCCTACATTAGTTTTTCTTTCTCTGATGAGCCGGGAAGCCACCGTTTTTCCTTCTAGTCTTCTAGCTTTTTCACCTTCTTCTCCAGACATTCTTCCTTTTGTTTTTCCCCCCTGAAAACTGCCAAGGGCTTCTCCCCTGATCCCCCCAATGATACACAATGTGGGACCCCTGTCCCCCATTGATCGTTCACCCTGTGACCTCTCACGAAAAGTTCTCATACGGGCTCATCTTCATTTTTTTCCTACCTCCCTCCACACTTTTTTTTCCTGGACGCGCATTTTCTTTTGTAATTAGGTTTCACGGGTCAATCTAACCGACCCGACCCTTTTTTACCTATCTACGTGTACGTCATCCATTGTTTTCTCTTTCTTCCTTGGTGGGTTCCCCCTCTAAAGCGTCCCTCTCTAGCACTTGACCCAATTTGGGGCGTTTTGGTGTTGTGTGTTTGTTTTGGTCTTGAGGTTTGCCTCCCCAGTGTCCTTTCTCTTTTTTTAGCAGATTTTTTTTTCAAGGTGCTTTATCATGCATTGTGTGAACTCTAGGCGAGATAGAAACCCTCTGTCCTTTTCATTTTTGTGGCGTAATTGGTATTTTTCCCCGGGGACCCCCCGTATTACACGCAACATCTTGCACAGCCGATCCTTCACCTCCCTTTTTTCAGATTGTGACCCTTGTTTGTTATCCTACTTGACTTTCTAGTCATTTTTCTTCGCGATGCTCCGGTATTAATTCGGCTTGTGTTAACTCCTATTTGACCCATATCTCCACTCCGGTGGATCCCAACCCCGTCACCTCGACTAACTGTCCTCGACCCTTTTACATGCGTTCCCCTCTGTGGGTTCCCGCGCTACAGCTTCATGCCCCCTAGGAGTTCCCTTTCTTTCCAACACACCCCTTTTTAAGTTCTCTTTCAAGCTCTAACCTCTCGTTTTTTTCCGGACAGCCATCTACACCACCTGAGATTGCTTCACTCTCAGCTTCCTTTTTTCCCTGCCCTATACCCCCTTCACCTCTGTCGACATAGCGGCCTTCTTGCCTGTGTACACTCTTCTTCTGCGATTCTTTCCTCGTCTTCTCATATGTCACCTTCCTAAATTTTCTTTCTCAACTCTAATTGGTGGATTGTATGACACAAAAGATGGGTTTGTTTCCAGATACTCCCTTCGATTCCCCTCCTTCATTTATCTTCTTTACCCTTCTGATATCAAACTTCCTGACCTGCTGTTTCCTCTTAGTAATCCCTTGTACGAGCGACCTTTAGGCTTCTCTATAGACCCAATAACCCAGCGTAGTGAAAGAATTTGGTCTTTACGATGGACTTAACCCCCCTTCCCTTCCAGTTTGTTCTAGATATGCTTTTTTTTTTTCACCGGTTTAAAGATCTCAAAATTCTTCCCTCTCTTTATCTGGTTTGCTCTCCCCTAAAATATCTTGTAATGCGTCAGGCTCTTCCTTTCCCTGATCACTTTCAGTGGTTTGCTTTCTCCGTAACCCCGACAAAGACGACATGCCTGGTAAGTCTTCTCAATGCGTTTTTTGATCTGACCTTTTTCGTATCCCATTCTCGTAGACAGAAGACCCCACAGAGTAGATAGTCCGCCCGTGAAATCGCTAAGTTCTGATGATGCCTCCGCAAACAATTTCCTTCGGGATTTTTCCTCCTTTTTTTTCCTATTAGGCTTTACATTCCTTCCTTGTGCGGGAATGCAGTCCTCGAGGAACTACTTTTTTTCTAGTCATTGACCGGGGTCCAGACTTTTCCCCTCTCTCCTTTCGGGTTCCATTAGGAGAGTTATAATCCTACTGTCTAAGAGCCCCCATGCTTCTGGCGATGCTCAAACGCTAATTTTTTTTTTTTCTCCTCTTTCTCTGAACCTTGCGTTCATACCGTCTGCAGACTCCCTTCCCTTTCTTTTTTCCGATTTGCTTTTATCGTTTGCCTGTTCCCCGAAAGACTCTCCGGTGGGGCGTTTTCTCGGAGGGTATTTAGACCAATCCCCCCCTCCCCATGGTCCCTACCGCTTGCTTTGATTTTTCTTTCTTTTTTTCCCTGTCCCCGTTGAGCTTCAACCCACGCCCGAACTTTTATCCCCATCTGAACCTTACACATCCTAGCTCTCTCCTGTTTTAATGGGTTCCCCCCCAAGAGGATGCCAGGTGATTCCTGAATGCCCCCCCTTCCTGATTCACCAAGCTTTACTGATCCCTTTTTCACGGTCTTTCCAGTCAACTGAACACCTTCACCCTTCCCTTTCCTCTTTAGAGTTTTCATGCTCTTCATTCCAATTTTCTCTTCCTTTTCTCGAGGTCCTCTGGTTTAGACCCTTCCTAAGGAGTCAGTTGCTTGCTGTGCTGAAACCACCCTTTTTATTTGTTCCCCATTCCTATAGACTAGCTTCCGGTTTGACCACCCCCCCATTTCCCTCAAAGCGGGGAAGTTTCAAGTGCCCCTCTCGAAATATTCAACCCGCTCTCCTCCCAGAGTTCCCCCTTTCTTAACAGTCTTTTTTTCAGTGATTCGTCCTTAGAACCTGGAGGTGCTATGGCTCACAGGGATGCCTTTCATTTCCCACTAAAGGCTTTCAACTTTGATCTGGTTATTTCTGTCTGAGCCCCACTGCACTTTAAAACCCATGTTCCCTCCTTCTGATTTATTAATCCTTTTCTTTCGACGATTCGCTGGACATGTCGACCGGCTGCTCTTCCGCTCTGCTTTCTCTCCTCGCTCAACTTGGCCTTTTCTGGGAATTTTTACAAGATCTCCCTCTCCCTCTTTCTGAACTAATTCTCGAACAGCCCCCACATCCAAGCGCCACTTAACGATCGTCCCCTTGCTCTGTTTATGAGACGACTCCTCGGATTACAGTAATTCTCCCCCCCGCTTTAACCTTCCCCTGTAGCTCTTTTTCCCAGGTTACGGTTTCCGTATCCGTCCCAGCGATGATAACGGCTTTTTTTCGATATATTCTTTTTTCTTACTCCTTTGGTTTTTTTCCCTTCATACTTTCCTCATGAATCATCGATTGTTTTCAGGAACACGTCCCCTTCCCTGCATTGACAGAAAATCCTTTTTGGTTACCCCTCTGCTTGGTTACCCCTCTTCCATAAAAAATGATAGAGAAGGTTTACTGGAGGCAGATTTCCTTCTTCGGATGCTGGTAACTTTGAGCCTTGGCTCTCCGATTTTTTTCTGGACTTCTCTTTAGTTGGATTCACTTCCAACAGAACTGCCACCCAAGTGGCTTTCCCCTCTGACGGCCAAACTTCTCTTGAGCCCAATCGTCTTACTTCTCCTTCAGTGGCTAGGATCTCCTTTTGTAAGTTAGATAGAACCATTTGACTCTGCCTCTCGCCGGAAAGCCTTTTTCCTTTAAAACGCCACTTTTTTGATACTCCCCCAAACTCCGTTCCCCTATACCCAAAAAAGCCGTCATTTTTTTTTTCCATGTTGTCGGAATACTTGAAGTCTCTCATTCTGTCCATCTGCACTTTTCCTACCCCCCCACTTGAAAGAGGCGGAATGAGATGTGACTTTCTTTGAATCCTTGGCACTCACCCCTTTCTTATTCTTAGAACCTCCATCAAAATTCATTTTTTCTCGCGAACCCAAAACCTTCTATTTTTTGCAAAGCCTCCCGTATTTCGAATTTCTCCTTAGCCCCCACTTCGGCCTTCTCATGGGACTTGCTGCCTTCTCTTCGAAGCTCGATTTTCTATGGTTAAGGTGTTTCCCTCAAAGTTTGGTGAACTGTTCGGCCAACCTCATACCTTGGAAGTAATTTCAAATTCTTTGTTTGGAGAAGCGAACACCTTTTACAAAGCACCCCCCTGTTTCCACAGGGTTATCTCTTCCTCCTGCTTGTTTCTCTTCTTAACTTCTAGAATCTCCCCTACAAGAGGATTCAGGCGGTCCCCTCGCCTGAATAAGAGCGTCTATACTTTCTTTTTTCCCGCCCCAACTTTTTCCCCAGAGCCCCGGACTTTCCGGGCATAACAGTAACCACCCGTTCACATCGCCGTTCCCCCAGATAGAACCGTTTCCCGTACAGTTTTCTCACGCTACCCCTCGCTAGGAGTGAGCGGACCGAAAAAAAGGACTTAGTTGATCTCACTACCCACTTTTTTCAAGGTTCGACACGCCCAGCTACCCATTTCCCTGCCGATTTCAAATTCGAAGGTCTTTCGCGTTGAAATCTACAATAGTTTCCAAAGAGCCTGATGTACATCTAAAGGAATATCGATCTTCCGCGCATCTTTTCATGCATGCTGGGTTTTATCCTCTTTGGCGTCCGCGAATTCCTGATGTATGACTCTGGTTGATTTTTCTTCAACTCGTGCGAAGGGCGACCCTTTTGCGTTACCTTTTTTGCTCCACACCTTCTCCGCAGGTGGTGCGATTTAGACGAACTCCCGGTGGAGTCATCTCGGTTCTCCACTTTCCCAGATAATCTTAAATACCCGATTTGTCTACAGCTGACCCCTTTAACACCATATTCTCTTTCCTACTTTTTTTGCGATCTCTATTTTATCAAGATTTCCCCCTTCAAGCCTCTTTCGGAGTGAGCGTCTCTGGCAACGAGCTGGAAACCCAACCTCCTTCTCGTACACCGGATTTGGTCTTCACCACTTCCCTCCTTGGTCTTTTTTTTCAAGCCCCAAACTCCGAAAGGAATGTTAGTGATGTCCCTGAAGAGTCTCTTTTTTCTATCCTTTCCCTTTTTTCTAAACCCCCCCTCGCTATGTTCCCCCCGGAAATAGGATAAGTTTGATTATTATTCAATCGAATGCCTTACATGACGGGCGTCATTTCCTTACCTCCTGTTTTTTTATGCTCTCTTCTTAGATTATGTTTATCTCCAAGTCGCGCTTTTTCTTATTTTTTTTGAGGCTCTTGGTAGTCTCATCTTCGTGAGAACCTACTCTCCTCCTTCTCCGCGGTTTTTTTTTCCGCATTCGATGAATAGCGGCGTCCACTCAGAATACTTCCCTATGCCTAGATAGGCGAATGCTTTTCTGTCCTTAATTTCCTGTGTCTTTGATCGGCTTGGTCCTCAATCGGATTTCGAACCACTCATATCCATGCGTCTTCTCTCTTCTCTCCTTTTCTTGGCCCACCTCTCTGGCATCCAATTCAGCTAACAGTTCCTCTTTTCCCCTCCCAACGAAACCTCCCATAGTGATCTGGTTCCCTTAATCCGCTTTTCTGAGGGGACTTGACCCCCCACTCTTCTTCCCCCTCCCGCGATTTTGTCTGCGCCGTACTACTTTTTCCACCCTACCGGTCAGATAAAGTTACCTGTTAACCTCTCCCTCTAGCTTGCTCCTTTTTTCAGCTTTTGAGTATCCCTTTCTTTTTCGCCCTCCTCTTGAACCATTCGTGCTAGCCCAGACCTTTGAGTTAGATTCGGCTCTTTTTTTGCATTAACATTTTTCTTAGCGAGTTTTAAAAATTTCACAAGAACCCTTGATTTGACTCGATCCGTCCCAGGTAAAAACCCCTCTTCACACTTTCTCGCCGAGCCCTCAAAAGACTCTTTCTTCGCCGTAAGGAAGTCCTGCCTTGTGCGCAGTGAGCCTACACGTGAGGACTTCCCGCTTCGTGATCCCACAGGGACGCTTACCGTCCATGCCAAACTTTCCCTTGACCTTCCCCCTGTAGAGTCAACCCCTTCAACTTTCTTCGGCTATCCTTTTTTTTTTTCATCCCCCCACAGTTTCGGCCCCGACTCGTTGTCCCCTTCCTCATTTTCGATAGGACCCCAGAACTGTCTCCTATTTTTTTCCTCCATCTTACCTCATGCTTGTCGAGAGCAAGCGTGATGGGGCAAATTGCCCAACAAGTTGACATATGGTGCCTCTATTGCCCGGAATCTTCCCATATTATAATTTTGAGTCTCTCGACCCAGGCCAAGCACTTTAAGAGGTTTTTTCTCCCTTCTCCGATCCTTTTAGTTCATTCTCTATTTTCCCGACAGCGGGAGCGTTCTAAAGAAATGATTCCTTCCCGTCTTGCAGCCGTTTTCCTCCCTTCTTCCTGAGACTGGCGCATAGCCCTTTCTCCCTACCTACGTTTCCTTCGTTGTTGCGAGATTAGCTTTATGGATCATGGGATCTCGGGTTCCCCTTCCCCCGAACTCAGACATCCTCCAAACCTTCCCCCCAGTCCACCTAAATCACCCAGTTTGTCCCCCCCATCATCCTATCCGGATTCTTTCCTCTTCGATTTTTCCAATGGGATTTGGTTGCGCTTCAACCTATTTCCTCTGGCTAGGCTAGGTCTTCTTTTTTTTCTCTTTGTTCCAACAGTTTTACTGTACTTCCTGTGCGGCCAATACGACTTGCCTGCGAAGATCAAGCCCGTTGAGCCCGGTCTTTCTTCCGGCCCTTTACGGTCTTTCTACCAAGATTGGGCTTTTTCCGCCAGGCCCATGGTTTTCCTGCAAACACGACAAGCTGTCTCCCGCTCCATCCATCAGTTATTCCTCTACCCCCTTTTTTTTCTTGATTTTTTTTTTTTGGATCCCTTCCCGTTTTCCTGAAGATCTTTCACGACACCGGGGTTAAAGGGAAGCTCATTTGCCACTTCTCCTGACCAGTGATCTCTATGCAGGCCCACGACTCTTCAGATTTTTTTCCTTCTCTGGGCCCTTTTGTTCACTCTCCCTCCGGTCTTAATCTCCTTACGTTTGATTGAAAGGTTGCCTCGAAATCCCCCCACCCTGTGGATTGCCTCCACCTCTCCTTTTCCCCGGATTCTCCTTAGCACAGAGTCATATTTCTTGGCGAAGACCGCTCCTGGGTGTTACTCACTCCTTTTCTTGAACTTTCATTTGATCTTTTAGGTGTCCCATGCGTTTTTTTTTCCCTTCTTTTCTTTGAAGTAACCATCGCTTTCTTTTTAAGCTGTGGGAGGTATCACATTCCCCCTCCGTCTTTGGCGAATCCCCCTTCTCAACTCCTGCCCCCCCCCCTTTATTTTTTGTCGCCCTTGGAAAAGACTTCGTCTTATTGACCAAAGCCCCAAAATTGTCCCTTGCTTGCGGTCTTTCCTTTTCCGGATTCTTTTTCGAAATACCCCTTCACCAGCCCAAAGACCTTCGCAAATTATTTAAGGAGACCGAACCATCCCCTTCCCTCCTCCGTTCCGAACCTTCACCATTTCTCTGCCCAGGTTGACGCCTGTATTCAGCGGATGTCCCCGCTTTTTCGCGACAATGCAGTCGTCTCTCCCTTAAATCCAAGGGAGGGTTTGATAAACCCTAAGCCATCAATGACTTTTTTCGCCCGCGATTCTTGCTTACAAAGTACCCTTCAGAAGCTTCTCCACCATAGCGTCCCCTTCGACCTCCCTCCTCTCTCGATTTTTTCCGGTATGTGCGGCATGTCGTGAACAGCCTGCCATTCCTATCCGATTTCCCTCATTTTTTTCTGTATACTCTGGTTGCCCTGAATTCAAACCGTTAGTACGAGGATGGCCCTTCCCCCAGAAAATTCGCGTTTTGTCGCACGATCCCGTTTTGTTCTAACTCGAATACTTTGGTACTTTTCCCCTTCTATTTTTCCTTCGATCTCCCCCCTCCTTTTCTCAATGAAGAAGTTCTGAACAAGAATTTTGTATTTTCTCTCCTGTGAAACCCAGCACAATTATCCCTCTTTTTTTTTTTATTTTTCTATGTTTTCCAGACGGCCCCCTAGTACCCCCCCAGTCGTTTTCCCCCTCCTTCTTCCTCGTTTTGCTTTTTACCCCGACAAACCCCAGATTCTCCTCTTCACCCCCGGTATTTTTATTTCCTCTCGATTTCTCAGTTTCGTCTGAGAGCGCTCTCACACCGAAGGTACAGGATCCCCCCTCCCCGCATCGGTTGTGTTTCCTTCTCTAAGCAACCAGTTTTCTATACGCCAAATCTTTTGGACTCATATTTCAGATTATGAAGCGACTCTTCTACATCCCCCCCGATTTTAATCTAGTGCAATTCCTTCTTTCCCTCGGAATTGAGAATAGTCTCTCATCTGCTTTCCAATTTTTCTATAGAGTTATGACTTTTCATTCGATCCCCGGCTCTTTCTGGTTTCAAAGGCGAGCGTGTTTCTTCACTTCCTAACTTTTTTACGGGCGGTGAACCGCTCAGAATCCGGTGTTTTTTTCCTTTTTTCGATCGAGTAACCTCGCCTTCCAATACTCCTGACTAAGATTGCGGTCGATCTTAACGGCTGCTTTAAGTGATTGTTTTTTTTTTCTGTAAAGCTCTTTTTTCTTTTGTTTTTCCGACTGAAATCTCTCAGGATCCGATGAGGAGGCCTTCCTCCGGCGCCCTGCCTGAAAGCGCCGCGGTTTTGATTTTCGGAAAATCTCTGCCCTCCACGACAACCAACCTGATAGTGCGTCCTGTTGGCTCCGCTTTTAAAAGGCACCCTTCGTTTTTCAGTTTCTTTACTGCCCTTCCTTTATTCTTTTCTTTGTTGTCCGCGGATACACGCGTTAAACCCCCCCCCCCCCCACGGTCTTATTCACTACCCCGATCCCCCCGAGGCTCCTTTTTTTTTCTTTTCAGATTCCCCATAGCTTTTTGGCCGCCCCTATGACCCCCTTGTGCTAAGGCCTTAGATTTCGTCCCCCTGATCTCTTTGTTCCCATGGTTTTCTTATCTCCAAACCTAACAAGAAAATTTCTAGACCTCTTCCCTCCCCTCCCGTAAAACCTCCAACTCTTGGATTTTTCCCTTACCCCTATTCCCCCCATCACGCGCGTCCGCAACTCGAGTGACCGTGAGTTACCTGGTTTTTGGTATCTAGGGGCCTCACTCATGAGGACCCTTCGCCATTCTCCTCTGCAACTACAGGCGTTTGCTTTCAACCCATAACTTTGATCATGTAGTGAGCGTATGCCCCAATTGAGTTTCCTACCCCCAGGCCTTTTTTTTCTTTGCCCTCATTTTCTTTCCTGCACCAGAAAAGTCTAGTGCGCCCCTTCCTGCGCTCAAATTTAGGCAGATCCTCTTGATCTCTCTCACTCTTTAGTGATTTTTTCTTCCCCCTGCAAACAATGACAAGTTGTTTACCCCTTTTCTTTCATGTTTTTGCCTCATGACTCCTTTTTCCAGCTCTCAATCCCCTTTTCATCCCTTTTTTTGAGCGAACAGCAAGGCTTTTTCCCAATTTCCCAAGACCGCCGAAGAGGTCTGACCGCCCGGCGCATTCTGTCTCCCTCTTGCCAGCTTTCGCGCGTCCTCAAAGACATGCCTTTCCTTCCTCTGTTTTGCAAAAGTTTTCAGGGGCCACTTTGAGTTTACGAAGATACCGACTTTATGATAGCGCGCACTTCTTCTTCTTTGTTTTTCTTGCGCTTCCTCTGCTTCGGATCTTGGAAACCGACGCCTTAAAGAAAGTTTACTCCCTCAAATTCCTTCTTTTTCCACGCTTCCTCTAGTTTTTCCCCTTCCTAATCCTCCGACTCGCTCGCTTCTTCTTGCGGGCTTGGGTCAAATGTTGAGCCCCTTGGCTTTTAATAAAATATGGAGGGTCGTGGCCATTCTTTTTTTCTTT
>Ga0179593_1474491_pt1 | contig 16527 bp, 17 predicted proteins | sample CZODoug2_1_08_16_FD_185931 | JGI IMG/M metagenome (GOLD analysis project Ga0179593, IMG submission 185931) | Vadose zone soil fungal communities from Angelo Coast Range Reserve, California, USA - CZODoug2_1_08_16fungal (PacBio error correction) | ecosystem: Environmental > Terrestrial > Soil >... | reverse complement strand
GAGGAGTTTGGTGTTTCTGATCTTTTTCGAATTTCACCCGCGCGTTTCCCCCTTCTCCTCCCTCCGGTTTTTTCTTCCCGTTCCTCGTTCCGCTTGACCATCTGGTGGACGGACGTTGTTTTTTTTTCTTGCCTCGACCGGTTCATGATGCTTTTCTCGGTCTCGGGCTTCCTTTTTTGCTGCGCATCTATACCGTGGTCCCCTGCTATTCTCCCCCACTTCTTTTTTCTTTTTTTTTCGTGTTTGAGGCAGCTGGCGACACCTCGCTTTACTTTCTTCCTAGTCATTCGATCTTTCGACTAAGAGTTTGTTGCTTTTCTTTCCTTAACTCTTACCTTCCCTTTTTGAGCAGCTAAACCACCCGTCGTCCCACCCTTTGTCCTTCGCCCCTCTCCACACCTTTCGGGGTCTCCCACACCCCCTTCGTCTGGCGCGCGCGGGCCAGCCGCGCTGCTGTCAACAGGTGGTTCTTACCCCCTTGCTCCCCCACGCACTAGCGACCCACACACGACGCTCGTGGTTGTGGTACTAACCCCGAGCTCGATGCTGTCCCCCCGCTGCCCCCCCTGGGAGTCCTCCCTCCAAACCCTAACACTGCCCGGTTTCTCTTCGTCTAGTACTTTCCCTTGACAGACCGACGGCTTTTTCACCTCGCCCCTACTGGGACTGCCAGTATGAGTTGGGGTACCGATTTCCCTTTTTGCGGCCTCCTTTCATGGCCGGTCGTGTCAGGCAGACGACTGTTTACGGGGGGTCCGAGTTAGTCGCATAGGGTAGGCGCCCTCGAGGCGAACTCCCACCCTGTTTTTAACCCTTTCTCTCAGGGGGCGTTGAATGTGACCTCCCCTCCGTCCCTCTTTTTTTTGACGTGAAGAATTTTGTACCATGACCTCTCCTTCCCTGCCCTGCGAGTCGTTTGCGGTACTCTTCTCCTTGCTTCTGCTGTATCTTTCGTTGTTCGGCATTGGCCCCACTTATCGAAATTTCTCCCCCCCACCCTCCTTCCCCCCAGCCCTTTCCGGCTCCGACTGGGGCGTGTTCTTTCACTGTTCAGCTTCTCCGTGACCCACGTTTGCCTGAGTCCCCCTTCCTCGGCGTCGCGACTCGTTGAACTGAAGGTGCTTTCCTTACCCCCCCTGCCCCCCCTATTTGCATCTTTCCTTCCCTTCGCCCCGCCCCCCTTCGTGTTTCGTTTGCTTTTGCGTTGCTCCCCGACGCGAGCGCCTGTTTTGCACACACTTTATGACAAGCCTGGTTGCCTGTCTGCTACTTTTGTGGGTTTGGGTCCGCAACAGATCGCCGTGACAGACCCCAGTTTCGCACAAACTCCCTCGCCGAGGAGTTGCCCCTGCCCCCAAAGTATTCGCCTTTCCCGTTGCCAAAATTTTTTCCCCTGCCTTTTTTCCTCCGTTTGACCAGAAGTTGAGTGCCTCTTCACCGCTCTCTGCTGTACCTGTTCCACGCCGTGTTCGCCTCAATTTCACTTTTGACTGACTGGTGTCGCGTCGCAACGGAACTTCGCTTGTGGCCTTATCAATTTTCTTCCTTGGTTGCTCCACCTTTTCCCTTGCAAGGCCGTTTTCCGCCTCCTTTGCTTCGAAAGACCAGGCGTCCAAGGGTGTATCGCCTAACCGTCACCTAATGTTTCGTCCACGCGTTGAATCCGTTTTTTCTACGACTATCCTTCAGTCCACACTCCTCAGCTCCTCATTATTGTGGGTTTTGGCTAGGGATTATTTGATCAGTTTTTTGCTTTTTTTCTCCTCTTTCCTGATCTTCTATCCTTCTCCGGCCGCTCCTCCCCCTCTCGTAAGTTTTTCCGGCATCACCCATGGTGTTTCGCTCGTATTCAAAGGTCCGACATACTTACGGGCCGGTTCCGGGAGTTAGATATTAAGTACAAAGGGTGATTGTGTTTTTCCGCCCTCCCTTTTTCCTCCCTTTGCGTGAAGGGACCTTAAGTAGCCTCAGTGAGCCCAAGCGCCTGACATTGTCCCCCCCTTGATTGTGTCTTGAGGTCGCTTTTGCTCGTGCGACTTCGTAGGTTGGTGGGTTCGGGGCTCTGCGTTTGTTTCTTTCGTTTTTTTTATAGTCCCTTTTCGGCCCCGTTGTGATTTGTTTACTTTCCTGACTTTCAGAAGAGACTCCCTCCGCCTCTCCCCGACCGATTGCCCTTATCTTCCTCCTTCTCGCCCTCGATCCTCGTGCTCGCTCGTCGTGCGCTATCGTGTTTGATTCCCCAACCATGTTAAATAGTCCTTTTTTTCTGTGAGCATCCTCCAACGCTATTAGTTTCCAGGTCGGTTTCTCCTTCCTTTCCGCGCTTCTCTCTCCCGCGCCCTCCTGCTTTCGGTCTTCCCTACTGCGTCCCTCCCGCTTCCATCACCGATTCCCTGCACGCGTTATGTTCCAGGATATTCCTTCACTACGTGTTGCTGCTAATGTGGTTTGCAGCACGTCCCTTCCTGCTCCGTGACCTTGAAGTTTTCTTTTGACGCATCATGCAGACGAATTATGGACTGTTTCTCCGCTTTTTGTTTGTTTCTCGGCGGCGATACATCTTTGTTTGAGATCTCATCGACGCCCCCCTTCACCGCTCTTCTCAGTTCCGCGTTTTTTGATAACTGTTTTTTTTTCAACTTTCTTGGTATTTTCGTTCCCTCCTCGTGCGGTCATTCGGATTACGTGATTCTCGGTTTTTCTCTGACCCCCTTTCCCGACCGCGGCGCGGTAATCCTTTTAGATTATCCGCAGGAGAGTGGCTGACGAATCGGTCAGTGTCTTGCGCGGCGTTGGTGAGATCTTGACTTTTGTAACCTCTTCCCTCTGGGACCTTTTTGCCCACGAGTTACCTCGCCGAGGTCCGAGCACGCGGTCAAGGACTTAGGTAGCTTCTCTTGTTGGGTAGCGGGTTTTTGACTATTATCCAGGTACCTGGTTTCGTGTCTTTTCCCCGGCTTTTTCGGGTAGGACTGTTTTACATCTTGCTGTCCTGCGACGGAGTGCATCGTGATACGTTCTTCGTTCGCGCAGGGAGGGACCACTCTCCATCTCTCTTTTGGCACACTTCTTTCGGTTTCTTAAGGTCTCCGAATGTCCTTCCGGTCCCCCTCTTTTTTTAATTTTAGCCTTTGTTGTAACGATGTATTTTTTCAGGTCTGGCTGATCCTCAGGTTTCCTAGTTAGTTTTGAGGCTTTGGCGCTCCCCCCCCGGTGAATTTGCCCCTTTCTGGTCTTGATCTGGCGTTTCTGCGTCGATGGCGTACCTGCAGCGAGTTTGCTTTTTCTTTCCACCGTTCCCGCCTCCTGGATCTGACATCCGCGGTGCGGACGTGAGAGCACCGGTGGGGGACGTTGTTTTGTTTTCGCCGAGTAGTCCGGACGTTTACACGTTCGGTTTTTTCGCCGGGACCTTCGTCGTCGTAGGCGGCGCTGGCCCCTTTTTGCCCTTCTTCCCGTTTCTTACTTCCTTCGTATTTTTTTTTTTTTTGACCTGTCATTTCCCTAGGGTTGGTGTTGTCACCCCCCTTTCTCATTTGCCTCGGTTTTGTTCCCCACCCTTTGGTTGGGGCGCTGCAACCATTCCCCGCGCCGTGTCCCCTTTTTTTTTCGTTGCAAAAGTTGGATTGCCCGTATTAGTTTGAGCTTTTCGTGCCGTTCTTTGGTTCCGAATCTTTTTCGGACCCTTGACCCTTCCCCCGTTGTTACTTCTCCGTTGTCTGTACGGGGTTTTCGCCTTCCCAGCTCGCGCCTCCCTATTTTTTCAAAGTTTTCATTAAGGTTCGGATTTTCTGTTTCTTTGGTAGTTCTTTTACCGGCCCTTCTCTTGTCGTTCGGTGGTGCCGGTGAAACCGACGATCAAGTCTGGTATTATGCAGCATCGCACGTTAGAATTTATTTGTGTTTCCGCCTTTTTTTTTTCACCCCCGCTGTGTTTTGCCATTTCCACTTCCTCCTTTCGCAGCGAGGCTCGCATGCTTTTTGAGAGGGCATTTTTTTTCCACACGTTTGCGTCTACCGTTGCATTTTTACTCGTCACTCTTGATCGGGTCTTTGTCAGACCGTGTTTTGAAGATTCTTTTGCCGTTTCCCGGGCGTCCATCCGTCATTCCTTCGCCTGCACCCCTGACCTTCTGAAGGAGATGGACTGTCCCCCTTCCACTCACAGAAATCGTCTTTTAGTTTTCGCGGTTTTGACATACACCGACGCCATTTCCTTGTCTCTTCGTGTTAGACTCTAGAAGTCGCCTCTTACGGCGCTGAACCCCCTGTCAGTCACGGGGTTTCTTTTCGTTTTCGACCTTGTCCTCTAAAAGAGCTTTTCGTCCAGTGCAGATGGTTTTCCTGCTTCTGTCCCCGTAGTCTTTTAGGTTTTTGATCCTTTTTTTCTGTCTGTTTCGTACTTCCGAGCTTTTAGAAAGATTTTTTGCCGTTCTGCGCGGCCTGTTGTCTTTTTCTTCCCTCCTTTTCTGGATGTTTTTGTTCCATTGTTTTCGAGCAGATAGGTTTTGTCGTAGTCTTATCTTTTGTTGTGTTGCGTCAGAGGTCCTTTTCCTCCTTGATCTGTCAGGCGTTGCCCCCCTTGCGTCCGTTGTCCGTTTTTTGCCTGGGCGCCGTTTTTAATACGTTTTTCGCTTTAGCGCCAAGCTTGTTTATTTTTTTTTTTTTCTTTTTTGTGTCGCCGGGGATCGACCCCCTAGGCATGCTGCTGATCTCTGCCCCCGCGGGCTCCCCATTCCGAGGGTTCCTTGAGTTTCCTCTGTGCCCTCGTTTTAATAAAGTGCTACTCGATGAGCCCACTTCCCTCCTTTGCCTCCCCCCCCTCCTCGTTTCTTTTGTTTTATTTTCTTCGTATTCGCCCTTTTTCTTCCTCTGGCCAGGTAGTTCCGTCTCTCTCCCCTCAGGAGTGGTCGCCGAGCACGTTTTTACCGCATCATGTCCTTGCCTATTTCGGACGCCCCCAAAACCCCAGTCCAGATCTGGGGTTGAGATCTCGTGACCCATGAGGCGGGCCCGCGGTCCCCCCCCTTCGTCGATCACAACGCCCCCTTGCTCAATTCTCGAGCCCCGGCCCTGCATTTTTCGAGGGCAACGCTCTCTGAGCCTCGTGTTCACTTGTTCTCAAAAATATCGAGAGTCTTTGACTTTCACCCACCATGGCTTAGAACCACAGCCGTTCTCTCTTTCTATGTCCCGCTGTGACATCTGAACCACTGTCCTTGTGATCTGGTCAAACCCCTGTGCGTCCCTACTTTTACTCCGCCCTCCCTTTACCAACCCCCTCTTCCCCGGTTGTGCTAAGACTGGCTGACCCATGTTTCCTCCCTCCGACTTTTTGAGGGTATTCGCTACGGATTTACCTAGGGTCTTCACCCTACGTAGCCATTCGTCAAGGGCGTCTTTTTCTATTTCCCACAGAGACCCCCTGCCATCAGACTCTGCGGAATTTGTCTTAAGGGTGGGACCCGTCTCCGTCTTCCCGCTTGGTTCGTCGTGTCTTTTCCTGACTTTGGGTGCGCTCCTTGCCGGCCCGGGCATCCACCATATTGTTTTCGATGCTGCCCCGCAAGACAAGTGCCCCGTTTCGTGTCTCGCCCTGTGTGTTTGGTTCTCACGGGCCGGTGTATCGTGCTCCCGGCCCCCCACCCCTTTACCCGCTTGGCCGTCGTCGTCGTTGCCCTAAGCTTCGCGCTTTCCGCACCCCCAGCGTTGACTCGGCACCCGGCGTCCCGGGTATTCGTTTGTTGTTTTTTTCGTTTCATCTGCTGTAGTCTACTGTCGGCCCGTCGTACACGCTTCCTTGTCCGGCCGGCTACTCGCTCTCTCCATGCTCTCGTGCAAAAACCCCCCCTGCGTTTTGACGCCCCCCCCCTTTCTCCGGGCCGTTGCGAAGCCGACCATGAGAATTCCCAACTGTCATTCCCTTCTTTCCCCGTCTTCTGCCCAGAAGACCGGCGATTTTTTCACCTCTCTCGCCACTTTGTTCGCCGTGTTCTCCGGCAAGGCCATTTTCTTTCTCGCCCGTGAAACAATTTGACTTGAATTGGTTGAGCACTTGTTTGTCTCCGGACTTCCCCCCCCTCCCCGGCCCCAAGGCTCGCTCACGCGTCTACTTTCCTTCGGGCCACACGGTGAGCTCGTCAGCCTCGACTCCCGCGCCCCCCCGTGAAGGGTCTAAGCCCTACCAGTTCAAAAAGCCGAAGATGTTGTCATTTATAGTCAATTCGATGCTCCTCGAGTGTCAGCGCGTGGCCGGTTGATCTCCCTCCCTGCTCCCCCCCGTTCGCCCCCCTATGTCAGCCTCTTTCTCACAGTTACATCCCCCTTTCCCCTGTGGCTTCACTTCCTTGCCCGCGCGTCTCCCTTTAATATAAGGCAGATTTCGTTTCCGAAATTTTTTAAACCTCATTGCCTGTTCTCCCGGCCGTTTCCTCGCGTTTTCTTTTACCTTCGAGCACTATACGCCCCGTCGGACATGCAAAACGTCTTGATTTCTCGGTGTTTTTTCGCCCTGCCCTCCCGCTCTTTTTGTTCCGACTTTTTTTACTTTTACGGCAAGTTTATGTATCAGTCCAATTTATTCACCTCCCCCCTCGTTCCGGTCGCCTCCTTCGACCTTTCCGATTTTAGCGTTCAGACCACCTCCAGCAACGCGATCCCTCTCCCTGACTCCTCCCTCCCCGGACTTTCCTCGTTTATGTGGCGCGTAGTGAGTGGCCGATTCCGCCTCGAGTCTTGACTCTTCCTTTTTTGCTTGTCTCCCTTCCGGGACTGATCGTATAGCGGACCGGCTCCGGCGCGAATTTTGAACTACGAGTTCGCTCGTCTGACATTTTGAGCTCTCAGACTCATTTAAACATTTTTTTGAATTTTCCCTCCTTCCATGGGACTTGGTCATTTTCGTCGTCCCCAGTTTTTTGTCCGTGCTTCGTCAGCCGCCTTGACCTTGATACGGAGATCCTTGCAGTGGGTTATCTATGCCCTATGATGCCTTGCTTTTTCTGGAATAATCTGTGTTGTGTCGTTAAGGCCCTCCCTCTTTTTGTTTCTACATGAACGCCACCCTTACGATCCGTTGCAGGTCAGTGTGTCCGCGGTTTGAAAGAATGGAGGTGGGTCCCCATGCCACTCTCGTCCCTCCCCCCTCGTACCGGTCCTTCTTTCCTTTAACTCGATTTTCCCCCTTGGTTAGCTGCTTTGTTCGTATCGGGGCGAGTGGAGCGAGTAACGCCTTCCTCTCCGGGCTGTCGGTGGAATTTTTGCCTACGCTCAGTGACTGCTCGCCACGACAACGGCCTTACCGCGTAACGCTCCATATGGTAAATCGGGGCCCCCGCACGAAGCTTTGGCCCGAGTCTTTCCTAGTTCCGATTTCCGTTCGATTTCTGTGCGAGGATCGGTGGTTTTCCCGTTGCAGCTACGGATCGGATAGCGAAGGATTGCCTCAGTTTGTAGGCCTTTTTGTTTTTTATTTGAAGGGACTCCCCTTTTGCATCTTGCTCGTCGTCCTCCCTGCCAGAGCACCTCCCCGGTGCTCCTGGATTGTCGTTGATCTCGTTGCGGAGCACCTTTTATTATATGCGGGTGGTCCTTCTGCGGGACTTTAGCGTCAGGCTGTGAAGTCTACGGCCCGCCAGTCTCGTTCCCGAGGCCCTATGGTCTTTCCATGTCGGGAGTAATTCTTTCTTGCCCTGTTCTTTTTGATTAGGCATTGAATACTTCAGGAGCATAATTTTTTCGCCGACTTCCTTCTAGGTTCCCATGTTCTTTTTTTGGTTGAGCTGTGTTACTTGCCGCGCGACGGAGCCTTCGTTTCCATCCACCTTCATGCCCGGTGTTTTTGCTTCGGACTTGTCTGATAACTTTGTTTTGGAGAGAGATATTATGGATTTGTTTTTCGTAGCTTTTGGTCGGGGAATTTTGGCTTTCTCGCACGGATGTATCTGGCTTCGTCGCTTCACCGTTTTTGCTGCCGTCTTTTCCCTCCGCTAGGCGGCTTTTTGCCTTGGGTGTGCTTCTTGTTTCCCTTTTTTTTAGAGGTTTTCCCCGTTTTTTTTTAGAAACCACTTCTCTTCGTTTTCCCCCTTTTCCGGGTTTCTTGTGAAACTTTTTTCTTCGAGCTCGGTTGATTCTCCTTCTTCTTTACTACTCCCTTTTGGGACTACCTCGGAACACCCCTGTGGACACTTTCTCCCCTTCCGTGGTAGGATTTGTGGATTGGTTATGTTCCCGCGGTCTCCCACCCCGAGTTTTTGGGTACACCCGCCGTGTTTCCTTAGCCGACGCCATTTAGTCCGCGCTTCTTCGTAGCCTGCTGGCCAAAGTGATCTTTTGTCGGTTTTCGTTTGCTTCCCCCCCCTACGCTTCCCCCTAGGCCTGGTGGAATCCCCCGGGCCCTCACGCCCGCGTGTTGGGCTTGGCCCTTCGTTTCTCTTTTATAAACGATCACCTTTTGTGGGGACTCCTTACTATTAAGTGTGGGGTGCGACCTTCTCGGTCTACGTTGGCCGTGGTTAGCTCTACCTTTTCGTGATCCCCGCCCACCCTGTCGTACTTCCCTTTTTGTTTCATTTTGTTCAGATTTAGATGGTGAGGTTTGATTCTTTTTTCTCTTTTTCTACTACTGACCCTTCTCGCGCTGGTTCGGGATTGTTCGTCCCTTAGTCACTTCCATAACGGCTTCTTTTTTCGCGGTTGGCATCAACGACCGCCTGTGACAGATGACACTTCGTTTTGTTTTCCTTCAGACTAGAAAGTAGGCGTTTACTCGGAAGTTCACTTATATTTTCCCGTTCCCCTTTTTTTTGGACCCCCCCCACTCTTTTTCTCTTTGTCATTCGCTCCGATGGGTCCAATTTAGTTGTGCGAGGTTTCCCACTCTTATGTTCCATGATCGTGCGGTACGGTAGGCTGTAGGGGGGGGAGATACGCTTCTGTTTTGTTCTGGTTCCCTTGCTGCGTTATTTGGTTCGTTCTCTGTTTGGGCCCGTCGCGCGTATATTTTTTTGACTTCTCCCATGTCCCACGTTCTCGGTTCCCTTATCCCTTTCTTTTTTTTTCTCCTCCCTCCTGCCGGGCTCGGCCATGTGATAGCCAGCATGCCCTTGGGTACTCATTTTTTTTGCTTTTGACCGCCCGTTGCGTAGCTCTATGGTGACGGACGGGTTTGGTTTTGGTCAGCGCTCTTTTTACCGGCCATGTCTGGTCTATTGGTTGTGGTTTTTCTTGTTTCCCAGACGTGCATCCCCCTAGACGTCGGTGTGCTGGGAGAGTCCCACTGCCCCCCCCGTAATAACCTTTTCGACTCACGATGAGACATCCATCTTCTTTTCTTTTCCTCCTTTGCTTGATTGAGTCCCTATGTTCTCCTCTTGTCTTGCACAGGTGATCTGCCTGAGTCTCCTTTCACAGCACTTCCCCTTGGTTCTTTTTTTTCGACTATCCCATTGCCCCTTTAGTTTCGACTACGTCGAACCCCCCCCCTCTCACTTTTCTCAAGCTGGTTTTCGCTCGGCTCATCGAGAGGCGTTTATGCGAGCCCCACCCCTCCTTTGGCCAACGGCTTTTCCTCAAGTTTATCCTACGAGAACACACGCACTTTTCCCGGCACCAACGAGATTTTCTGTCTTTTACATGATCCAACCCCCCCCCCCAATATCTCTTCTGTACCAGGTGCTAACCAATTCTCTCCAGAAAGCCCCCCTCACCCCTCTTTCTACCATATTTGGTACGGCACACCATACTGACCCACCCTTTGCATGGGCAACATAGCCACCCAATATTTTTTAATCATCTGATGAAATGTCCAACGTTTTTTCTCCATTGGGAATTTCCCCAGGGTTCTCGAAAAGCTACCTATTCCGTCTCTGTCCTCGCACTTCTGCGACTTCTGCGACTTACCCCCCCTCCGGACGTAATCGTTATGTCTGCCCAACCCTCTAACCTCTACCGATTTATGGGACCAGTGTAAGTCCTTTTTACCCAGTTTTCAATCTACGTCTCTTTGTTTTTTTCGGTTTCTTGTGGATGATCTGACCCGTTTGCCCCCCATCTACCCTTCAACCCAACCAGTCTTCTCACCTACTTACTTCTACTGCCTTTTTTTTAGCGTATCGTGCAGACCCGTCTCCTGCTCTTCCCCCGTTTTCCTTCCCCGCTGCCTTCGTGCTTGCGAAGTTTCTTCTTTGCCTTTTCACCGCTCACAGTTTGACCCTGCGGCCTTGCGGCTTTGAGACCCCCAGGTTTCGTGGCGTTGTTTTTATACAATCCCTCTTACACTAGGTCCGTTTGTCCTGCACCCGTTTGCTCCACGATCCTTAGGGAGCCCTTCTACGTCTCACGCGAGTTTTCCCATTTGCGTGACATTACCTTTTTTTTTCTTGCCACACTCTCTCCCCTCCCTGGATTTTCTTCTTATCTAACACCTTCGACTTTCCACCCTTTTTCGTACAAGACACCCCCATGGATTTCCGTCTCTCCTTTCGTCCCTAACTGCTCCTCAACGCCGCATAACTGGTCCCTCCCTTTTTCCGTTCCACCGTCCCGGCCTTGAATTTTTTTACGCGCCCCCTTACAACGACTAGTGATGAAGCCACTTTCCGGACTTGAATTCAAGGTTACCGTCCGCTTTCCCCCTTTTTCGAACCGAATCTTCTACCTTTTGCGCATGCGCCCTGCCCTCTTTCTCACTCCTCCCCCCTTCGCAAGTTTGACCCTTTTGTCTTCGTGCGTCTGCTTTCCGCTACCAAGCGTTAAGTTATGTCCGACACCGGTGCCTCCCCTTTTCCGACGGCGCACTTGTTCATATCCCTTCTGTGTCCTTTGGCGCGTTTCCGGTTGTCTCCCTCGGTTCCTTACCGACCCTCGCCACTCTGCCGCTACGGCCGCTTTCTCCAGCTGATTGTTTCTTCCACCATGAGCTGCCGCCGTTTGACCTTTCACAGGCGATACTTATCGGACACTGTACTGTCAATATCCGCCTGCACTCTTTTCATTCCTGGCCTCTATTTTTCCCGTGACCCAGTCTTTCGAGCTTCAGCACGCAGAGTTTGATTTGGCTAACCCGCTTTGTTGTTGTTTTTCCCTGAGCGCACCGCACCGGATCCTAAAGTGCTTCGGCCGTGCGGACTCCTTTCCAAGTTTTTCCTCATTTTGCCTTCCCCTCCCCCCTGCCTGACCTCGTGTCTCGAGCGTGAGCAGTTGTTTCCTGTACGTGCACGCTTTGCCTCTTGTTTTCTTAAACCACTTTACCACAGCGCAGCTTTTTTCACGACTGCAGTTCCCCTTTTCCCTCTGGTCACCGGCTACTTCTTTCTGTATTCCACCCCCGAAGCTGAACACAGTAACAGGCCGGTTGTCTTCGTGGTATCGCCTTGCTTGCCGGTCGTGTAGGAGTTCTGTGTTCATCAGGGGTTTTTGGTTGGGGTCCTTTGGAGTCTTCACAGTCATCCTCGCGCGTCTCAGCGTCTCTAACCGATAGTTTAATGCTTGCCACCCTTCCATACACGCACGCGGAGTTGTTCTTTCGTATAGACCGTCCCCCCTGTGGCTGCCGAGTGTCCTTCATCCGTCCTACTGCTACTTGCTCTTTACTTTGAGTTTCGACGGCATCCCCGACGCCTACGTTATCGTCCGTTCCCTCGTCTGTTTTTTTTGATCGTGACTCTCCCATTGTCTGAGCCCTTCTACCACACTTCCCGATCATCCATGCCCCCTTGTCGTCTTTTTGCCGCTGTCGGTTGCATCAAAAGCGAGTGGCCATTAGACTGCCGAACCTTTTCAACTCCCCGTTTTCTTTTTTCATGTCGGGACTTGAGCTGACTTCGCGTCTTTTTTTCATTTCGCGAAGTTCTAGCGTCCGAGCGTTTCGCATTTGAGTTTTTTGTAGTGTATCTTTCTCCTCTTTGGCGTTTCTTGGAGACTCCTCCGAGGTGTTTTTCTGTCAGTTCCATCAATTCTGTTTTTTTTACGATTGTTTGCCAGCTAGATGCGGTTTTCAGGTTTCCACCGAAGCTTCCTCATTCCCTTTGATGCCCCTGGGCCCCTGTGAGAGTTCGCATGTGTCCGGATTGTGGGTTTTGTGCCCTGGGGGTAGGTTTTTTCCCGGGCTGATTCCGGGTGAGCGTTCGGAGTTCGTTTTTGGTACCAGGGTTGTCTTGAGTTATACTTCGAGCGGTACCATTTCTTGACGAAACTGGGGGGGGCCCCCCACGGTTCCACAGTTGCAGTCCTTTACCTCGTCCAGGATTTTTTCTGGCAGTGTCGTACCCCCCCCCCATTCGACCCGACATGGCGGTGTGTTTTGGATCCCTGTTGCGAAATTTCGCTGATGGCCGTCTGCTAGAAGACGTACTTCCCTTCTCCAGCAGGAGTTCTCTCGGAATGTTATATCGCATTAACCGTGTTGCGGGGTTGGGGATCCCCGTGCTCAGTTCACAAACCACGTTGTTTGGGTGGGAGGCTCGGCCGTGGGGGAGGACGCCGGTTCCGTCGTTTCTTCGGCTGTAATTCACTCGGTCTTTCTATCCATGTGCCGCCCCCGAAATGTCTGTTGGCTTGTGGGTTTTTGGACCCTGTTCTTGCTGGCTTTTATTCGTCTTGGCCGGCGTGCGAGTCCGTTGCGTTATGCACACCGTCACTCTCGGCCACCTCCAGGCCCCCGCATGGTCGGACACGGTGGAGCTTCACCGGTCGTTTTCGATGGCGGTTAGATCGTTTTGTTTTTCTACTGAGTCGGATGACACGTGACTCCTTTTTGGATCCCTACCTTGTTCAGTATTGTCGTTCCTCTGGGGACGATGAGCCCAGTATTTTTCTGCTTTCTTTCCGCTTTCCAAGGCGCGCGGACATTTGGTCCTTGAAACAGGCAATGTTATAATGACCGAGTCAACGCAACAATGTTCTCCTGAACCGCTTTGGGAGTTTCATGGGCGCGAGACCCTGATTTCCCTGAAGGCCCCCTCGCCGGGGGCCCTTTCATGGCTTGTACCCAGGCTTTTGCTTGCACAGCGTATGCGATACCCCGGCGGAGCGTGGTTTGGGTCTGGTCGTGTTAGGTAGGGGGACCCTGCGTTCACCTTTCTTGCCCGTGACCCAATATGGCATGTGTGTCCTCTCGACTTACTTTTCTTTTTGTCTTGCGCCGCCTTTTTAGCGGTCGTGCTGTGGATTCGAGTCCCGTTTGGCGTCCCCTAGCTTGTTACCTTCGATTTTTTCAGCATTAGCTTGCTACTCTCTTCAGCCTTCTTCGGCTCCCCTAGGGATCGTGTGGTCGTGCGAGGGTGCTTGACAACCGACTGCGCATTTTACACATCAACGCTTTCCCGCCAGCTATAGGTCTTGCTTGAAGCCAGCACTATTTCTTTTGACTCACACCGTGGAGTCATCTTCTTTCCTTTCACGGGCGCGACTCGGGAATTGGGCATGTTTTGCGGACTTTCCGCTCCACGGGCGCCCGTCTGCCCTTTCATCTCCAATACTTCACTTTCGCCTTATGATTGGCTTTTGTCCCGACGTTTTGCTGCTCTGTTGCCCTTTATTTCCCCCCCCCGGCCCTTTTTCATCTTCCTCCCATTCTCCCTCTCCCCGCCCTCTCCCATTTGCGCACAGTATCTCCCATGTGACGACACTTCTCCTTCCCAGGAAATCGGTTACTTTTCTAGTTGGCATACGACGCTGGGCTTCCTCTGGCCTTCCTCGTTGGGGAAGTTTATCGACTTCGCCTCAGCTTCAGGGGGCGACTTCCCCGTGCTGCCTTCAGTGCTTTTCGTCTTTTCTGAGGACTTGTCTTCCTAGCTTTTTTCTACGATGTTGTGTTTTTCCACTTCTCTTTTTTTCGGTATTCCCTGCGCGGTTTCACTGCCTTGTTGTTCATGAGTGCCTGTCCTCCGCTGAGTAGAAAGGCTTATCTGAGTTCTTTTTCGAGTTCCTTGTTGTAGGTCACCTGCGGTGAGATTTTTCAGCTCTGTATATTGGGTTTTGCTTAGTTGTTTTGGTCGATTCTTTTCTCGGCTTTATCGTCCCAGCGGTTGTTCTATTCCGTTTGCCCGGGCTGGCCATCCGTTTCCCTCTCGACCACTTTTTTTTGGTACAGGGTGGCTTGTCGTCGCTTTCACTGGCAATGTCCCTGCTTTAAGTGCGCCGGTCCTAACCCTAGTGGGTTTCTTCTATCCTTTTGCCCCCTGTACTTTTTCCTTTCCTCTCGATTTTCCCCTCTCTATTTTCCTCCACACTCGAGTTTTTTCTTCGTTTTCTGTTCCCATCGAGTGACCTTTCTATTTCAAGGAGCGCTTATATCGCACCTACGACTTGTTCTGGCAGGTTCTACGTACCTGTGTCCTTTGGCCCCTTTCCGGAGTTTTGACAGAATCCACCGTCCCTTCCCCATTTCTTGGTCGCTCGGCCATTCTTGGTTCTGTCCCCAATTTCGTCGCCTGTTAACTTTTCCAGTCTCTTAGACCTGAGCGTCCCCCCGCCCCTCCCTCTTGCACCAATTCCGATCGTGGAAACTGTCTCCCCCAAACCTAGTGTCGGCTGGAGCTAAACAGGCTTGCCTCTCTCTCCTCCACCTACCCAGCACTGTTCGAACCCTCTCGGTAGTAACGGCTCCTCCTTTTTCAAACGGCAATTTTTACTCCCAGACCATTTGATCGAACGTAAGAGCCGACCATCTTCTGTGTTTCGCCCTTTCTTGTGTAGACCAGCGGTTCCCCCTACGCCCTGTGGGACGGGGCGGGTTCTTGCGTCTCTTCGCTCTTCGACTTCCAATCTTCCCGCTCGCGAGGCGTCGTGGATGCCACCGAGAACCACTCGCCCTCTTTCTTGAATTTCCTCTTTTACCAGGACCTCTCGCCTTTGGGTATTTGCCGGTCTCTTCAGTCCTGGAGTCTGATAATCTTTTTAATGAAATTCAACCCACCCACCTTTCGGCCCCCCGCCCTTCTTCAAAGCTTGTGCTTTGGAGGCTTTAACGGGCGAACGGTGCCTCGTGCTCTTTCTCAGTACCAATGCGTAATTGCTGGGTCGTCCTAGCGTGCGCAGTTTCCGGTGAAGTGTGATTGTCTCCCTTCACGGCCGTTATCCACACCTCCTTCGTCTTGTCCCGTGATGGGCGTGTTATTTCCGATGACGCGCTCCTAGTTAAGAGCTCATTAGCCCGTCTGTACCTTGGGGCGGCCTCTGTGAGAGTCGCCGGCTCCCTCCGCGGCATCTCCGCCACGCAGCAACAGCCTGCCCTGTTCACACAAATCTTGTTGCCCGCAAACCCCGCCCCTTCGACCCGCGGCCCGTCGCACACGACCCCGTAATTGGCCATTATTTCGGCCTTTTGACCAACAAGTGTTTCCCTGGCCCACCAGTTCTTTTCCGTAGCCGTTTCTTTACAATCGAACCCCTCTTGCCTCTCAAGCTCTCGACCTTCCGAGTGATGGTTCAAGCCCGTGTCGGTGGGAAGCTCCACGTTTCCATCTCTCCCCGCGCGTGACTTTTTCTCGCCCCGTACCTGGGATGGGGTCGCGATGATCCCCTTTTATCCTGCCTCAGGCCTGCTATACATAGCATTGTTTAATGGACGACCATTCACTCAGCTCGAACACGTCCCAGGTTGGCAACACCGGTTTTCGCTAGCCCCCTCCTCCTAACCCCCTTCCTACTCCCTGTCCTCCCCGTGTCTTCAGACTCCTCTTTCCCAAACAAGCCGTACTTCAATTTTCCCGCCTGTTTACCGCCCTATCCCTCTAGCCTCTCGGGTCTTGCATTTACGCTGGTCATCGCGTTTACCCTTGTTCTCCCGTCTTCTTTCGCTCTCTTCCTGTACGGCCATCTACCGCGTTACCTGTCCTTGCCGTCCCCCCCTACCGCTCGTTGTCGGGCACACCATGGAGCTGACGCCGACCCCTCCCCCAAGCCGTTTTGAATTACACTAAGGCGAACTGGTTTTTCTCCTCTTAGTGCCATCCCGTCTTACGCAAAAGGTCCCGTTCGTCGTTCCTCTGTCAGTCGCGGGCCTTGTTGGCCTTACTTCTAGAGAAGTATCTTCCTCAGCCGCAGGAAGGTTTTCACCCAGATGGATGAGTCTTTCTCTTTTTTTCTGCTTCCTAATCTTCTTTGTAGTGCTCTTCGCTTTTGATCTGCAGCCGCGACTCCTCCCTATAAGGACGAGTCCTTTTCCCCGAGCTACCCCCCCTACCCGCTCTGTCCTTCAACCACGACCGCCGCGCTCTCACCTCGACGCGATTGCTTCCGGCCTCGGCTCACGCTTCGTGCGGCCGTACGTCGCCAGGCGGTTTGAGGGGTCTTGCCATCACGTTTCTCCTTTCCGTCCCTCCCGTCGCGCATGTCGGACAGCGTCCTCACTCTCTCCCCAGTCGTTTATCTTTTCGCGTACCCCGATTTCCAACAGATCTTCACAACAACACCCTGAACCGCATCGTTCGTTTTGTCCATTTCGTCTCCTTGGCTCTTTCTCAGCCGTTTTTTCCTGTCACGGACGTGATATTTTTCCGTTTACGAGATCTCGCATGTCCTTGT
>Ga0179593_1408136_pt1 | contig 16527 bp, 16 predicted proteins | sample CZODoug2_1_08_16_FD_185931 | JGI IMG/M metagenome (GOLD analysis project Ga0179593, IMG submission 185931) | Vadose zone soil fungal communities from Angelo Coast Range Reserve, California, USA - CZODoug2_1_08_16fungal (PacBio error correction) | ecosystem: Environmental > Terrestrial > Soil >... | reverse complement strand
TTCCGGATTGGTTAGGTTTCTTCCCTATCCGCTCCTTCTTATTTCACGCGTGTCCCGGTGTCTGCAGTCACGGCGTCAGTTCTCTTCTTTTTTCCCCCCTGCTTACCGCTTTTCGGTTGGGAGGCATGACGTGTCGTGGGGGTGATCGGTTTAATTTCTCAGTCGGAGGTCGTTTTTGGCTTCCCCTGTCCTGGTACCCCCGTAGTGTCGCCGGTAGTAGGCTTACCGGGTATCTTCGTTCGGACCGCCGATTAGCCAGGTTTCTGGTCCAATATCCCGCCAACATCCTGCGGCATTCTAATTCCTTCCCTGCCCTGTTTTCGCCGACTTCTCCAGTAGATGCTGACCTTCCCCGGTTCCCCCAACCCTACAAGAGTCCGATCCACAGTGTAGTTATCCCTTCCGACAATTTTTTCCCCATCGACCCTCTTGCCGCGCTTCCATTTTCGCCGGTGCTCCTTAGTTTCTGCCCGGGGTCTAGTACTCTCGTGTGCCCGGGGCCAATCCTCCTTGAACCTTCAGGGGCAGTTGCAAGAGGGCACCGGCTATTTGCTCCAGTCTAGTTTTTTTTCCCACTTTTCCCGGTTTGACCCTCCGAAGGACCTTCTTTCTCATTTGGGTCCTCCTTACCCTTTCGTGGCATGAAGACCCGTCGGATTTTGCCTGTCTCCCGACCCCTCCCCCAACATAAAACTGCCCCTTCTCTTTTCTATTTGCTTCTTTCATTGAAGGAGGGACTCGTAACTTCCCCGCTTCTTATCCTTTCCCTCGTTCCCCTTGTTCCGGACAGTGATCCGTGTCATATGGGACCCCTTTTGAATTGTTTGAGCATAAGATATTACACAATGTCGACCGACTCTGACCCTTGTGTCCTGCCTTTTGTTTTGAATTTTGAACCGGGGTGGGGTTTCGCCTTCTTTCTGGCTACTTGTCTTCCCCTCCCATGCAATGTCTTGAAGTGTTTTTTCCCATTTCATCGTCCTCCGGCCCCAGGGCAGACATTGTCTCTGTCTTCTTTTTTAGCTCGAGTTCCCCTTCACCCCTTCTCGTTTCTCTGTTTCCCTGCGAATCTTTTTTTTTGCTACGTTGCCTGTCACGTCTTTGGTTACTTTGTTTGAGGCAATTCCGCGAAGGCCTTCGTAGGCACCTCGGCTGCTGGTTTCGGGCCTATTTCACGTCGTAGATTTTATACGACCCATTTCGCGGCTGCGGTGAGGCGTACGTCGCTCTGTCTTGTCCCCCGATCGAGGAGAGTCAGATTCTCCTCCTCTCGCGTTCAACGATGAACCCCTCCTCCTCTGCCGAGGACGCTCTGTTTTTGGAGCGAGTTTCTTACTTGATACAGTCCATGAAGCGCCCCCTCAGGTTTTTATTTTCTCGTCCCAGGTCCCTTGGTAGCGTTCTGATTCTTCCTCTTGTTTCTAAACAAGTCTTTTCGTGCCGTCTCTCGGGTCCACATAGCTCTGCAGGCTATTCCTCTGTTGACTAGTTGAGCCTCTGGCTGTCCTCCTATGTTTATAGTTATTTACTCGGATCAGTTCCTGATGTCCAGGTCTGGCCCTCCCCTCCTTCCCCTCGACACTTTACTCGTCTTGAAGTACCCCCTTCGTCGGTTACGGCCGGTCCTCTTGCCAAACCTTTTATAGGGTCTCCTTCCGACGGTCGTCACTCCTAGCAGATCCGGCTTATTTGACTGATTATTTTAGATTCATTGCAGTCGTATGTTCACCCCCTCTTGTTTTTCCTTCTCTGATGTCCGTTCTGAGACCCCCCTCCCGTCTCTTAATTGAAAAGTGTCCGCCGCCTTTCGTAGTTGTAAACGTTTTTTTAGGCGACCGTTACCGCACGGTTTCCGGTTTGTTCGTTTCTCGGTTCCTTCTTGCAGCATCGAGCTTCTTAGTTTCCGTGTGCAACTGGTCCGCCACCGGAGAGCCCCGAACCCGTTTTCGGTCTCGGCCCCCAATTTTGGTTTTTGCACGTTCAGGTAAGGGCCCTCTTTTTGCTCGCCCTATTTCGATCCATGTTTTTCGTGGCCAAATGAGGTTGCTGACACGATCTTTTGCTCTCCAACTTCCGCCATTTCTTCACACCCCGCCCCTGTTTTGTTCCCCCCGCAGCTGACTGTTTCCCTTTCCCCTCCGATTAGAACCCTCTACTCTCCTTGGGTGGTGAAAGCCCTCCACCCCCTTGAATTTCGTATGTGTCACCTTCTCGGGTACAAGTTGTTTTCAGCAGGTGAGTCTTGCAGCCAGCACGATTCTTCGCCTTTGTTACCCTCTGTTTTTCTCCCCATTTTTTGTTCCATTGGAAGGCGATAAGTCCCCTTCGTTTGCGTTTTTTCGCATGGCTATAAGTTATGGATTCAGATCGTAGCGCTGTCAACTCATCTTAGGCTCGTTCCGGACTCAAGTTTTATGATGCCTTCCCCGACTACCCCTCTCCCTGCCCTGTGCATTTTGAATCCGCGCGTCATCCGCCTTCGCCTCAAGCTCCCCCCTCCCCCCTTTTAAATCCCATACAATGCGATTGATTCACTCTTCGCGTGTCCTCCCCCCCCCCGCCCACCTCCCCACCGCCACTACGTGATCGAACGGCGATCTTGGACCTCCCCCCCCGATAAATCCCCCTCTGAACCGTTTTCACCTGCCCTCCTGCCGCATGAACTCCCCATTCCTTATCTCTGGATTTTTTTTAGCCGCTCGGCCCAGATGTTGGTTTTCAGTTTTCCCTGTCCTTCTGGCCAGTATGCCTTCCGATAACTCCACCCCCTGTAACTCCCCACTTCTTCCGGACAAGTCGGCGATGACCCTCTGCTTTCTTTCAGACTGCCCCCTGCACGTTTCTCTTAACAGGCTATTCATGAGAATCCCTTTTAACGGTATCTGCCAAGACTGCGTCGTTGCGCCCTTTTGAGTTGAGTGATGAGGGCTTGGTTTCCTTGAGAAGGGCCAATCTCGCTCTTTGAATTACTCGGTTTTTCTTTTTTTGTTGCTTGTGATCTTGAATCTCCTTCCTACCCCGGACTGACCGCTCTGGTACTTTAGTGGTACCGCCGACTGTCCCTCCTTGCGCATTGTTTTTTTCCCTCGATGCGTCCTCCCCGCCTTTCTGCGTTTTTTTTCTTCGAAGAGAGACGCCCCTGCGAATGATTGGTCCCCGGAGGAGTTTGTACCTGTTACTTCCTCTTTCTTGGTTACTCCACATCGGATTCGGTACTGTCTCCCGGCCCCCTGATCCCGCTCGTCCCGCTCTTATTTGGAGTTGAATGCGGAGTTGTCGGCGTTGTTTATTCCTGCCCCTGAGACTTTCTCTTTTTCTGAGGTGAAAGACGATTTTTGCTTTGCCAGACCGTTATTTGTTTTGGCTGAGGCTTTGTTTCTCCTTTCTCCATGTTCCGAGTGCAGCCCCACTTCTTTCCCCATTTCTCATTCATGTGAGTGTGCTTACCCCTTCCGTATCTTTTTGATGGGCTTACCTTTTTCTCCCCCATCTGTTCTTTCCGGTCCCGGTGAGACGTTTCGTGATTTCCCTCTATTTTTCTCTCTTCGAGACGCTTTCACCTTTCCTACCTCTTGGCGCTGAACCGTTTAGGCCGACCCTGCACCGGCATGGGACTGTAATGTCCCTCGCCCTCTACACGGTAGTCATTTATCGTTTTTCCCACAGGCCTCCTGAAATTGCGTTTTCTCAGCTGGTACCCCAACTTATATTCCTTTGCGTTAACCTCGACTCTTCCGAGAGATTCTTTTTAAGCGGATATGCAACCGGATTTCATCCCTATACGTGCGGCTTGTCTGTTTCCCGCGTCTCATTTGCCGGGTGAAATTCCTTCGGAGTTGTTTCTGGTCCCCTCCCTGAGTTTCCCGTTTCCCAAACTTCGCTTTGAAACCGCATAGGTTGTGCCGGAAGTCATTTTCGCCTAAATTTTTGTCAGACAACTCCGTGTCCTTCCTTCCGATGAACACGTTTCAGCCGGGCGAACACCTTTTGTCTCTTTGGTCATTTTTTTTTAGCTTCCGTTCCATTTCCAGACCCTTCCCCGAACTTGCGATGACTTTTGCCGTTTCCAATAGTTCCTCTTCTTCCCCCCGGGCCCTTTGGTCGTTTCGGATGTTGATCTACGCTTCCTTCACCCCCCTTTGTACATCGAGCTGTTCTTTATCGCTCGCCTCGCTCGGCCCTCATCGTCTTGTCCGACGTCATGTTTCGTCGGCGGTCCGCGTACTATCCGTTGGGTCCCGAGGCCGGGAGCTGTCTGACCCATTTCGAATTCTTCCTTTGACGTTTACGTTTGGGGAATACGTCTCGCCTTTTCAATTACGAGGACGCAATATAAGTGGACCGCGAGAGCAGATCCTGATGTTTCGCCACGCCCGATTTTCCAGTCTTTCTCGAATGCGAACTGGTCTCTGACTTGTTTTATCAACCCGTTTGGAACCCCATCACATGTTTAACCCCCCATTCGTCTTTTGATTAGTGCGCACGCTTTTTTCTCTTCCTAGGCTTCCGTCTTTCTGTCGGTGTGCATTCATCGGTCTCCGCTATTTTCCCTAGGGTACCTCCGGTCCTCGTCTTTCTTTTTTTATTTCTCCTCCTAAAAGAATCCTTTTCCCCGATGTACTCTGCCTACTGTGGCCTCGTTTCCCAGATCAGACGAGCCCGCTTTCGTTCTTCCCCGGATTCTCGTCTGCGTTCTTCCCTTCCTAGCGCGAAACCCTGACTTTCCGGCAACGTGATGACAGCCTGAGACCCCCTCCTTCCCTTAGTCTGAGCTGAAAAGTGACATTTCTGGCGCCACTTGTTCCCGTTTCTTTTTCGTCACCTTGAAGGCTGGCGGGACTACCGCCCCGTCTTCCGCCCCCACCCTTAGTAGTTACTACTGTAAACATTTCCTCCTATGCACCTTTGCATAAGCGTTGACACCCCCTAAACCCCGCCCAAATAACCGTTTTTCAGTAACATTTTTGGGACAGCTTTCTTTCTCTCCTTTGCGGGTCGGGTGTTCCCCTCTTCCCCTCCTGCGCCAAAGCCCCGGACCTTTTTTTCGTTTCGGGCACCCTCCACCCTTGTTGAAGGTGGACAACCGCGACTTTAGGACAATTCTTCCTCCACCTTCTTTTCAAGTATTTCCTCTTGTGCGTCCTCACCCCGCCCCTTCTTTTCGCCGACGGGGACCTGACAACTTTGAGAGCCTCTCCGTTGAGCCTTGCCAGCCGGCGTTCCCGACGAAGTGCGTTATGTTCCTATCTTTTTTCCTCCAATTTTCTATCTTCGCTAGAAAGTTCTCCTCTCTGTTCGGAGGTGACTTGAGTGCCGCCTCCTCCTAGTTCCGCGAAAGTTCCTTGCCTCTTGCTCCCCGAGGCCCGATGTTTGCTGGATTTGCCTCGCCTACGGCGTTGCCCGCTGTTGCGTATCCCGTTCTTATCGCCGTTCTCCGCGCTGACGTCCTGTTCCTAATCGCACGCACCCCAACGTCATCCGCCCGACCCACTGCAGCGGTCTCCTCCCATTCCTCCCCCGTGCCCCCTTTCTTTGACCCCTCCCGAGCACTCTTTTCCCCTGGTCCTCCCTGCGCCCTTAGTAGCCGATCATTTTCTGCGCTCGTTCGCTCCGCTTGTTGTTGTTTTCTCTAGTCTTTCTTAGTTCAATGTATCACTATACGCGCATCGAAGTTGTAACCGCGTGCTCTCGTGTCGAACAAAAGATGGCCCGTCTTCCTTCTCCTAGGAATGGTCGGTGGTTTCTTTTTGCTATCTGATCGGTCCGCCTTACTTCCGGCGCGTAGTGCCGTTTTTCTACGGGGAATATCTGGATTGACGTTCCGAGGTGCAAATGCCCTTCCCCCTCTTGTCCTTTTGCGCGCCTTTCGTCAGGCCATCGTCGATCCCTCCCCCCCCCTCGCGCAATCACGTTACACCACGGCTCATAGATCTTTTCGTGCCGCTTACGATCTTCGGCCAACCATCTCGACACTCCCCCCTTCCCTGTTCCGCTCGGCTTTCGAAGCTTCTTTCCTCCCTTTCCCTTCCCTCTTGGCTGTCTTTTTTTGACTTGCCTCCCCCCACTATCGGGTACTGTTTTGGGCCCTTCGTAGACGCCTCTCGCAACCGTTTCCCCACCCACCCTTTGATATTTTTGACTTACCGCTTGCGTTTATTTTCCCCCCCTTTTGCGCGTGCCCCGTTTTCGGTGACCCAGAACGACCAAAACCATCCCTTTTCCTTCGGGTGCCGTACGTGGCTCTCCCCGACCCTTTATTTTCGCTTTTCCCCCCAGGTTTACGGAATTCTTTGCTTTGGGATTTTTTTTTACCTTTCACTTTTAAGTTTGTCTTGTAGAGATATGCCACCCTCGATACCTTCTCCGTTTGTCACCTTCTAAGAATTGCCAGCTTTGTTTTCTTACTGGATTAAGTTTAGTCCCGAACAGTTAGATTGCGCCCCCCTTCCTTCTTTTTTTCCCCCAGAGGCCCCATGAATCTATGGCTTTTTCTCTCTCCGTTCTGTCACCTTGCGGTGAGCGCCTTTTGGGACTCCCCTCCTTTTTCCTTCCTTTTTGTCTTATCCTTTCGCTCCAACGACCGCAAGCCCAGTTCTCCGGATCGTCGAGTATCGGCGGGCCCCCCCCCCCGTCTCTTGTCCCCCTGTCTTTCGCGGTTCCCGTCGGCTTCTTTTGTGCGTTGTTTCTTCTACGTCTGTATTCCGCACAGCCCGCTTGAACTGATCTTGTCCTACGAAATTCGCGGCCCGCCTTCCCCCTCCTCCAGGCCTCTGCACGAGAAACGGCTCCCTTCATTTTCTCCCGTAGATTCCTTCGTCGGTTAGAACCCTATTCCCATGCGCCCTGCCGAAGGTGCTTTTGCTTCGCTTGGTTTTTTGGTGCTTCCGCCTCTTTTGCCAGCCTTTTTGTTTAGCCCACACAACTTCTTTGTTAAAGGGCTGAATTCGCGTCGAGGATAGGGTGATTTCTGGCCTGTCTGAGTCTCCCCATGCTCTCGCGGTCCTTCGTAGGCATAGTCTTTACTGAGCTTGGCCCGAAACTTTGCCCAGCTTGCTTTCTTCTTCGTCACGGTACTTTCCCGACCGTCCCCCGCGGAGGCTTTCCCCCTCTCCTTCATCTTTCCCCCCCGTCTCCCTCTTCGGTCACTCGCATACCCCTTCTTTTTCCCGAATGCTTTCCCTCGCGAGTCGACAGTCCCTTTTCTTTTTTTCGTGTTTCACCTGTGAAGTGAGAGAGGATTTTAGTCCTCCCCAAACCTTCCCTACCCTCTGCCGCTTTCCCGTGTCCAGCCGCTTTTCTTGTTAAACGCGCGCCCCGTTCGTTTACGCCCCCCCCTTTTTTTTTCTTGACGCCGACCGTTTCTCCCTGTGCCCCTGGCGACCATTCTCGCCCACTTTTGTTCACAGTTCATTTCCCCCACGGTGGGGAAATATTCTTTAACTGTGTCGTTCCCCCTCGGTTCCCACGAGCTTGAGTCCCCCTTGCGTCTCTACACGTTGGGGCCACCATCTTGAGCGTGTAGATAACCTATCCTTTCCCCCCCGTTGTTCCTCCAATAATCCTGCACTTTCTCTTTAAAACCCCCCGCTGATTACTCGTTCCAAGCCATCCCTCATGTTTTATTTCTCTTGTGACGCCGCTTCGATTCCAACGTCCTGTAGCAGTCTTTCTTTTTCGCACTGGAGGGTCCTGCTGTGAATTGAGCATCCCCCCAACGATGTTTCTTTCTCTTTTATCCCCCGTTATCTACCCTTTCTGTCCCCCGTTCGGAAAGGGGAAAGTTCCCTCCCGTCGAATGTATAAGTATTATTAAGCGCGAATTCTACGCATGGAGAGAGTCTTTGTCCTTGATCCGCTATTTCTCGATGAGTCACCTCCCCGCAGACTCTCCTGCCTCGCTGGGTTTTCTTTTCATCCTAGCAGAGTTACACCCCTCCGAAATCTCCTATTCGCTTAAGTCACCGGCACCCCGCATAGTCGACAAGTCCGCCGCCGCCACCGGCCCCCTGCTGCACCTCCCATTTCCCTGAACATCACTGAGACAGTCCCCGGGCCGGGTTCACCTCCCTCCCCATCCTCTTCAACCCCCCCCGCGGGTCTTTACTCGGCTCCTGCGATGTGTGGTCCCGAGCTTTCCCTGTCCCAGGTCGCTCGCTTCGACCGGATCAAACGAGGTAACCCCTCCACCTCCCCTTTCTAACCCCCTTTTTTCCTTCGGCGGGCTTCGTCTCATGACCGAGCACGGGCTATTAACTATCCCTTCGGGATTCAAAGCGCTGCATTATTCAGCGCCTAGTTCTGAGCGCCACTCGCCGTCCTCTTTTCTTTCTTCTTTTTTCATCTCTCTCCCCTCTATATATTTAATTAATGGTTTGTTTTTTAGTCCCATCTCAGCTTCCACCGAACGACGATCTGATCGGTCCTCTTTGCGCACCTCCTTACCCACCCCCCCGACGGCGGTTTTTCTCGAATCTGAGGATTCCCCCTCCTATTCTTTTCCCGTATTGCTTTTCCGCGGTTTCTTGAGAAGTGCAGACATCTCTTTCTTTTGGAGTGGTTTTTAGCGGTTACCCGGTGAGGTCCTGGCAGATCTCCTCGGTCCCTTCTTTTCGGCACACCCTCGTGTAGACTCCCTCCTCTTCTGTATGGGGGATCCTGATGTCCCATATGCCTGCAGCCGGGAGGGCCATTTGCTCTCGGTATCCTTTTCTTCCAGGAAATGCCTTTCGTCTCCGGAGTAGCATGGGTCTTCTCTGTACTCCCTGCTCGGAGGCTCCGTTACTCTCTGCTTTTCGGGTCGTCGAGCAACGCTTTCGAGTGATTGGATTCCACTATACCTCTCGCGGCGGATAGCTTTTTTTTCCTTAGTTGGTATTTTTGCTGTTTCCAATAGCCGTTCTTGCCCCGGTGCTATCTCACTCAACGCTTCCTCCTTTAGCTCTGAATCCGTGGTCGACATTCTTCGACCTTTGAATTCCCCTGTCCTAGATAGGTTAAGCCTTTTTTCTCCTTATGAAGTTTCTCCCAATTACAGGTTTATTTTCTCAACCCCCCAAGCGTATCATTGGACGGTGATCTATCTCCCTCCCCCTGATTGAAGAACTTTCGACTCGGCGTGCACAGAGAAGCTTCCATCTTTTCTTTCCGGCTGTTCTAGAGTCTCTCAGCTGAAAACAGCCCCAGTAGGAGAGTTCTTTTCCCCCGTTTTTCTGACGTGTTTACCCCTCCGCCCATTTTTTCCCCATCTCCGTTGTTTTCAGAAGGAATGGTTCGAAGAACATTTTCTCCCCGTGGTCCCCATCCCTGACGATCTCACAAGCTATGGGCTACCACAGTCGGTCCGCCTTGGCACCTCAGGCTCTTCATCTTTGCTTCGAGACTCCCCCTCACTGGTCTCACTTAATGAGATATGTGACGCCCTTACCTCCTTCAAAAGGTTTCAAGGGCGTTCGCTGAGGTGATCTTCCTCCACCCCTGCTCTTCCCACTTTTGCGAGAGTCCTGCCCCTGAGATCTGCTCGCATATTTCTATCTCTTTTACTCCTTTGTTATCTTCTTATCCTTATCTCTCTTGGATCCTGTTCTCTTTTTACACCTTCCTAAGGAGACGTCGTAGTGGAGTGACAGACGAGAGGCCCGTTTTTTTTCACCAAATTACTTCTTCTGTGCAAACTTCCTATCGTCACTCGATATCCATCTTGATGCAAGATTCTCCCAAGCATAGTTTAATCCTTTTTCTAAGCCCTCTCATCGCAGAAATATTTTCCTCCACACTTCTTCCAGATTCGGCGCTAAACCATGCTTTCGTCTTTTCCTCCAGGCGACGGCATCTTTCCTCCCTCCTCCTATATCGTATTAACTTAAACTTGTCTTCTTTACAGGAAGCTTTCTTTGTATTTCATCTGTCGCAGAGACTTCGTGGCCATTTTCGCCTCCCTCCCCCCTTTTGCGCCGTCGGAACTCAATCGCCGTTGACATCCTCTACCTCCGTGCCTCAGAGAACTCCCTCTTTACTCGCCAGGTCCTACTTGCGGAGTGATTTGCCTCCCCGACGCTTCCGAAACCTCCGTTCGCCAACGTTTTAATTTTTTCTTCCTGTCTTCTCTCCAAGCGGACTTGTCCGAAAGGGCGATGTACCCACTTCTCATCCCTGTTGCAGTATGTTTTCCTCTGACTCGGTCCCCAATTCGACCGTCTTTGTGTGTCATACCTCCTTCCCTTCTACTCACCCCCCTTCTTAAGACTTTCCCTTCCCATTAGTTTCCTCTTTGCAATAGAGGTTTTTGACCCCCCCCCCCCGTCCCAATTCCCCACCCATCACAGAATCGCACGTACCACTCTTTCCCCTCTCGGCAGGATCATTTACTCCTCGTTTTTGGGGTTAGAGGTACAATCCTCTTCAAAGTTTAAGTTTTTTCCTTTCTGGAAAGACGGCAAGCATTGGTTCCTCCGTAGAGCCATTTTTGTCGCAATGTTTCGCACCACGGAAGTTCACCCCATCTCCTCTCTCGTCGTTTCTCTAGCCCTTTCACAACTTCCCTCGTATTACGCCTTTTGCACGAAATGTACTATCCCTTCTCTGAGAAAGTCGTCTGCGAACTCCCTCTCGGTCTGGAGTGGTCTGTTCGATCTGTGTCCTGGCCCAAGGGGATACTCTTGTCTTCCCCTTTTATTCTAGGGGGAGGCGTTTGTTCTTTATTTGCAGATAGGACTCTCCCTAATTCTCCCGAGGCTGTTTATCTCGGTCTTTTGCCTCCTCGGCCGTCCCTCTGCAGGGGCGTATCCCCGACTCCTCCCCCTACTTTAAAGCCCTCCTTCCTTTTTACTTAACCAAAACGACCTTCCACCTCCCATTTTTAGGCTCTAAGGTGCCCCTCCACTACCGTCTCCGGGTTTACTGCTCCCGCGGTTACCTAATTCTCTCCTTATATTGAGTCCTCCTCTACCATTTTAACTTTTCCCCCGTTTTAGTTTCGAGATTGGATCTCCCCCTTGAGGCTTTCGCCCCTGCTCGTCTCTCTTTTGTAATCCCCCTGGTTTGTTGCCATTCCTCTTGTTTCCTTCACGTTTTTTTTCGCCCTCCTTAGACCCTTCATGCACCTTTTTCAGGCATTGAGGTTCGTGATGCCCGGTTTGTCTTTTTTAGTTTTTCGTTAGCGTTTTTCAGACAGTCCACCCTTACAGCTTCTTCTCTTAGATTAGGCTCATTCTCTGGCAGGGTCCAGCATTCTCCCTTCTAGCTCCCGAGCCGCCCGAAAATCCGGTAAAACATCTGGGCCTTTCCTTCTGGGCTCATTTGCTAGTCCCTGTCGGAATTACGCTTCTTCCCATCACTTCCCACCTTTCCCGCCCTGTCTCGATTTCAAACGATACTCTTCTCCCTTCTTCCACCTCCGGTCCCCTTCACTTGCCTCTATGCTTAGTCCAGTTCCTTTCTGCTTCCCTTGTGTTGCCTGTGTCGGGCACCCCCCCGGTCCTGCCGTCCCTTCGTGGTCCTTTTTTCCTTTCCCGATTCTACCGAGTTGAGACCCGTCCCCTGTTTCCCCCCCTGGTTTGTCGTCCTCCTCTCCCCGCTGTTTTTTCCTCCCTTACCCTGTCGCGTGGCGGTCCCAGTTGCATGAAAGAAACGTGGGCCGTCAAAACTAAGCTAAGACTAACACCCCCTGAAGTGGGGGCATTTCTTTTTAATTTGCCCTTCGGGAATCACAACCCCGACCCCTCTTCTTGCACGTTCTTTCGTTTTTTACCCTGCGATTCAGGGTCTTTTTGTCACTCGTGAATTTGATTTTTGGCTTATGCACAATGGCAGGCTTCGACGGGTATTTTCAAGAGAATTTCTGTCCTAATTGCGGGTGCTTTCTACTGATTACTTTTTTTTTCCCCCCCCGTAGCATCCATTTCCTGTCGATCGTGACCTATTTTCTCAGTCCCTAATTTAAACGTGACATTTCCTCAGGACTGTCTTTCCTTCGCAGTTAAGAGGTTAGCACCCATACATTAGACCTATGGTATCGCCCATGCGTTTGGCAGCATCCCCCGTTTTCCTGTCATTTCCCTTCTCTTCTTATCTTCTTTGATTCCCACTACTAAAAGCCTTTTAGTGTAGCCTCCTTCTCTCGAACGGGTCCCTTCCCGTGGCCCCGTTCACATTCCCCTTCCCGGATTGCGGGGTTTCTCTACTATCCTCCCCTCCACTCTCGGAGGAGAGTTTTAGATGTACCATCCTGAAGTCGTCTTCACTCCCTCCGGCTCAGAAGTCACGGTCACATCCCCCCTCCATTTTCATTTCTTTCACCTCCGTGCCCGGTGGCGGCGTTTTTATCCATGGCCATGACTCTCCCGACTCCTTCGCTTTTGCTCTTCCTGGTTTTGGGTTTCTCTCCTTGACCCAGTGTCGGCAACCGGGAATTGCTCTTCGTGTCTTGGATCGCCCTTCGCTCTTTCCGCTCAGTTAGCAGTTCTTTTCCTTCCCTTTCAGAATACGGATGCGCATCCCCCAGATAAACTTTTCTCATTGTGAGTATAAGGCCTTGACGCTTCCTGAGATGCCTCTAACTTTTTCGAACTCCCCCGTTCCTGCTTTTCTTCACAGGCCAAAACACGACTCTACGTACACCTTCGGGCGTTTAAGAGCCGTTTGTCTTTCGTGACCACGCTCCTTCTTTTGTCTCGAAGCCATTATTCTTCAATTCTCTTTCTCCTCAGGCTGCTATCTAATCATGATCTTTTTCCACTCTTGACTTCTCTCGTGGGTTGGGTGAGGCTTCAAACCAGATGATCGCGACGCCCTTTACCAGTTCCGCCGATGCCCATTTCGGTAATTGAGTCCCCCAGTTCTTTCAAGTTCGGTCGTTCTTCAACGCCTTACCTCTTGTAGAACTTGGAGCACCCCCAGGAGCCCCTTCATTTGTTTTTCTCCCATTTCATCTTGAAAAGATAATAGGCAGTTACGCCTCTACGAGATTTCTCCCTTTCTCCCCGTGGGCAACCCCTTTCTTTTGTCAACCCTCTTTTTCCGAATCCCTCAACCTAGCCCGACCTGCCCACTGACTAACGACTTTTTATGTCACCCCCGGCAGCTGGTACTCGTCGACCACCAACGCCGCACCTGGAGGCCCTTATCCTATAGTGTTCCCCTCTGATTCAGAGTAATCCTCGTATCTTCTTCTCGTTGCGAACCCTGCACCGGTGTGTGCCCCCAGCCTGATCAGACGCACGCTGTACGACTTTTTAACAAGGATAGTTTTCTCCCACTACCCGGGAAATTTGTCCAGTCCCATGTGCCTGTTGTACGTTCGCCTGCGCTACGGATTCAGCGCGACTCCCTTATACTTTTTAGCCTCTTCTTCGGATCCCTCTCGTAGAGATCGGGAATGGCAGACGTGAACTCTTCCGTCTCTTTTAGAGTTCCCCTGTACCTCCACACTCGAGGCAATGGAATCTTTTGTACCCCGACATAATCAATCTCGCGTCGTGTTCCTAACTCGTTGCAGACTTGTCCCCCGTCTCCGCCCCCGCGCCACCCCTACCCCTTTGCTCGCAGTCTATATTTTTCTCCCCCCCTAGAAAGTCTCACTGCCTTCTCCCCCGCCCCATTAACTCCCCCCCTGCCGTATCGGTTACCGCGGTCGATTTTGTCCTTCTCAGAACATTCCCTCTCTGTTGGCCTTTTCAACTAACACGTGGTACCACAATCCACGGAGATACCACACTTCAGCGCAACAGGACCAGGCTGAAGGTACAGCGTCTATTCCTGAACCGCAGCTCGGGCTATAGCCCTTCAGGTCTCAGACCTCATATTCGTCTGCGCCCACTAGGTCCGAGCTTATCTCTTTCGTTGTCCTATCGATGTCCCTCTTCTTTCTTTTCCTATTGTTTTTTGTTTCTAGTTCTTAACGGATGCTTCACCGTCAGATCCTCCCCTGACTTGAGTGCGTATGATGCTATAGATATTCTCGATGATCCTCCAGACGTTTTTCTTTCCTTTCCTTCTTTTTACGTCTTGTTTGAAGATATCGGAGGTACTTTTTAATTGGAATTGAGTTTATGATATTCTAAGTACTTGGCCGTTTCCAGTGTCCTGGCAACCCCCTTCCTTATTGCCCAGCGACCTTCTGTTTTTTTTTTTTTTTTTTGGTTTTTGATTCATGCGGCCATGCGGTGTAGTTTCCCGTTGAGCTCGTTTTTACTGTTTTCTTTTCATGAAAGATATTGGAGTATCAGGAGTCTTTTTAGAGGGTCGTTCTTGAGCTTCCTTTCCCTTCTTTCTCCCATTTTTCTGATGTCGGCAAGTTTATAACTCGTCTAGAGCTTATGAGACATTGTCCACATGAGTACTGAGCGGATTTATTTTCCTCCTTCTCGACTAGCGTAGCTATCTATCAAAGTGTCGTTCCTTCCCGGTAGTTCGCTTTTCATTATGATGATCATTCTCACGCCACTGGCCTGTACGTTCCCTGTCAACAGAACATACTGTTCGACTCTGTTTGAAACGGCGAATGACATAGGTGTGCATAGCTGGTGGACACCCCCGGGTGTTTCATTGGACCTTTCGGCCTACGTAGCTTTGACAGAGTCTCGAAGCGTGTGACCCTGAGCGACAAAGGTAATCCTTGCGGCGGTGTTCTACGATTGTCGAGGCGTGGGACATCCTCCAGTTCTGTAGTTTCTGTCCCACGTTTTTAGTACTTTTCCCCCTCATGAAACTACGCGGTTTACCCCTGAATGGGGTTTTCCGACTGGTTTCGTCATCCTAAAAGTAGTAAATCCAACTCTCTAACATCCCCCCTTACTTCCCCCTGGTCGCCTCTTCACTGGTCGTCTAACACCTATTTCATCCTAATGGTCCATTGACCCTTTCTCAGCCGCTGTTCGCTAACCTACCAAGAAAGGGTCCGCGCAGAGAGCTTTGAGCCAAGGGCGTGCGGGACAAGGGCACGGCGTTTTCAAGGATTGGACTGTTGAGCTACGCCTTTCGCTACTTTCAGTGAACTAGAGCCTTTACCCTGTGAAGCACGATTTAATCTGTCTTTGACTCATTTGTTTATTTCAGGCCGCTACAGATCTTTTTTTTTCTCTAGCGTTTGAAATTCTTTCTTGAAGATTCTCTTTTTCGTTTTATGAGTGAGTACTCTAGATTTCCCAAATTTCGTCAGCTCTACACCACCCCCCCCCCCCCCCCCCCCCCCCCCCCCCTCCCCCCCCCCCCCCCCCCCCCCCCCCCCCCCGAGACACCTTCTCCCGGCCCGCTCTAGCCTAGTGCTCTGGACGCTTCTCCACCCCGAGCGCCCGCCTTTTATTCGACGCCCCCGACCCCTGCGCGCACGACCGACTGTGGAAAACCCGTGTAAAGGCAGCTGGCCGCCCTAACCACTTCCTTTCGTGACAAACCTCCTATCTGGGTCGGACCTGGGTGCGCCCGGATAGGTCCAAATGGAAATGGAGGCGGACCGCGGCGCGGGCGGATGATGTTCCTCCCCCGTCGAAGCTCACTTCGCTGAATACTCTTTCCTTGAGTGGCGACTTTCTCGCCAATCCGAGCTTCGACGATTTTACGCTACTACTCTTCCGGAGGCGACATGCTACTCGACGTCGATGCTTCAGACTCCTTTCAGGGTTCCCTCCGCTCCCTCTCACCATGACACTTTCCGGCAAGTGAGCTGCCCTGGATACCATCGTACGACGGAACCCCGTGCGAGCGGTTCGGATCCCTTAAAGGGCGTAGGTGACTCGTGACCTATGTGACGGCACACTCGCACCCGGGGCGGACCTCACCAGAATCAGGAGCGACCCCACAAAAGTCAACATTCCGTGATCTTAAACCGGTCAGACTCCCCTGTTTTCCGCTTTGCATAGCATGAGAACAATCCCAAAAACTGCAAGAATAGTCCTAACACTGGGGACCCGATGGACGCGATCATACCCGCGTGTCGGGTGTCGATCCCTCCCCCGTCGGCCCTAAGACCCTCCCGTCTCCTTTGAATTTTTTTTTTCTTTAGTCCCCGTAAAGGACGCGAAGGGGGAAGCGCTAACCCTCTCTGGCTTCCAATTCTTTAGGGGAAGTTTTTTTTTTTCTTCGGATAGCTTTCGATCAGTGTAAACCTTACCTATCTTGCTTCTCTTTCCACGGAACTCTCTTTAGACAATTTATCTTATACATTCTAAAGAATCTTTACCTTTAGTATGTCTGATTCTGGTTTGAAGCACTTTCTACTAGTCCTTCACTTTGATCGAGTAGGAGTGAGGTGTGCCTTGTATTGCTCATCGCCCCTAGCCTGAAGAGCCGTACAGGATATGGCCACGATTTTGCGCGGAATTTGGGCGCAGCCGAGGCGTCGAGCCTTGCTCTCCCTATGAGAATACTAAGTTAGCTCCCCTACGTCCTGCTTTGCCGCTCTCCCGCTAACGCCCCAGCAACCTGCATCCCGTCAATTCCCGAGGTGCCACGCACCTACGTCCGGTAATGAGAAAAGACAAGAGACCAGTCAGTGATGGGTGACAACCACGACACCGAGCCCAGTGATATGGA
>Ga0179593_1353720_pt1 | contig 16527 bp, 21 predicted proteins | sample CZODoug2_1_08_16_FD_185931 | JGI IMG/M metagenome (GOLD analysis project Ga0179593, IMG submission 185931) | Vadose zone soil fungal communities from Angelo Coast Range Reserve, California, USA - CZODoug2_1_08_16fungal (PacBio error correction) | ecosystem: Environmental > Terrestrial > Soil >... | reverse complement strand
TATCAGGATTGGGTTCTTGTTTTCCTGGTTTTTTAACTTCCCTAGTACGCTTCCTTTGTTTTCTCTTGGGTTGATCTTTTTTTTTGATAGGCGTTTGAGTTTTTTTGTTTAACCGGGGAACAATCCTTCCTGATTTCTTGTTTATTTCCCCTTTTCAGGATGCCCCCTTAAGACTGCGGCCGTGGTATTCCCCGGTCCCTGATAAATGATTTTTATCGCGTCCTCCACCGATGAAATGACCTTTCCCGCTGGCTGGCTTGTTTTAGTCGAGAGATTTTCAGCAGCAGGAAATTATGCTCGTTACTTGTTAAATCCCCCCTCAAATTCCCCGTTCGCTTTGCCTTCCCCGACTCTGTAGGTTCGCTACTTCTTCCCTCCCAGGCTTTCCTTCGATTTTTTTTGGTGTGGCTTATTTCTTTCCGAATCTCCCCCCTTTTCCTTAGCAGATAATTTCACCTGTCTTTTCCCGTCTGCTTGTTTCCTTCATTCAATGGTTTCTTCCCTCGGCGCGGGTCCGGCCCGCATAAGTTTTTTTACCTTCCCTTCAGAGAATTCTCCCTTGTTAAGTTTTTGAGCCCTTTCTGGACCTTGCCTGTTTTTTTTGCCCAGCTTTTCATCACCCGATCTTAAGTTGTAAATTTCTTACCGTCGCTCCCCCCAAATAGTTTTGTCGCGGTGCTCTTTCCTCCGACCGCCTTCGTTTACACACGACGGTCCCGCACTACGTTGGGCCTTTTGGGTTTTTTTCACCCCTCGGATTGTTTTAGAGAAGTATTTTCTCCTGTAGGCTTCTGCCCCTCCAAAGGCGCCACGTACTCCCAAGGTGCCTCCCAGCTTTGACACAATCCTCTTACCCACCATTGAACCCCCTGCTTTTTGTCCCCCCCGTTTGCCCCTCTTTTTGGTGACTCTTTTTTTCTTTCCCTCAAACCTTTCCTCTCAATTCTGCGCCTAGGTCAATAACTCTTCCCACCTTTAGTCGGAAGCAACCCCCTCCATGCTAAGATTTTCTCCTCAGGTTCCATCACCCCACCACATATTTTCTCATCTCCCCCTTTAGTTTTGTGTTTCCCCTCCAACGTTAGTGTCCCCACCCTTCCCCTTCCGTTAAAGCACACCGCACCTACACTTTTTTCTTGGAACCCAGTCTTCTTTGAAAACCCGCCCTTCCACCTTTTAATCCTCGTCTCTGGTTCAAAAGCTATCTCCTCCAGCTGTTTCCCCCATGACAATTTCTTTTCCCCGCTCTGCAAACTCCACCCCCCATTTCTAGACCATTCCCCCCCTCACATAATTTATCTTCCTTTGTGCAGTTTCGGTTTTATATCCTCCCTTTTTTCCGTTGACGTTTGGACTACCCCTCCTGGGCATGCCGCTTTTGGTGCGCGTACTTGTCTTTGCTTATCGCTTCCCCCCCGCGCGGCACTTTTTTCGCCACGGGTCTTTTGCCCACCAAGGGGCGACCTCGGATCGCCGAACCCTTTTTTTTCTTTCTCCGCTTTATTTTTTGGATTTCCTTTTAGGAACGCTCGTCCTTGAATGTTTTCCCTTTACCCCCCCCCCTTTTTTTTTCAAGTAGAAATGGCCCCAAAGCCCCCGACCAACACTCCTCTCTAGGCTTGGGGTTCCCCCTCTTTTTTTGCTTGCCATCGTCCTCCCCTTTTTCAAGCCGGGTCCATTTCTGTCTGTTTTTGCCGTTTTCTAGTAAGAATTGTCGAGTCCTCCTCCACCCCCCCAATCCCCGACTTACGTTTTTGCTTTTTCTTCTTGCTTCCTCTATTTGCCTTCTACCTTCCCCCATATTTGATTTGTTAGAGGGACACGGACCTTTCAATTCCTCCGGTTTCCGTTCACAGAAACTTCACCTCTGTTTGATCCCCCCTCGCGGCCAGCGGCAGCCTCTATGCTCTCAAGCTCCTTCATTTTCTGGTTCCCCCCCCTGGTTCCATCGTGTCCTTGGAACTATAGTATCCTTTTGCCAAGTTTAGCCCCTCCCGCCCGGTTTTCCCAATGCTCTGCGTCAACACACACCCTTTCTTTCATCACGAAATTGCGCCCTCCTGTAGATAAAAGAATCCTGTCGGTCTTATAACCTTCCATTGATAGCTCTTTCGGCTTTTCGCTCCCCCTTATGGATTTCCGATCTTTTTTTTGCACTTCGCGCATCTGCCTGTTTGTCGCACAATATATACTTTTTACCATCACCCGATCGTCGTCCCCCTTTTACTTATGTTGTATGTTAGTCTCTCTGTATCTGAACTCCCTTTCATTCCCGTTCGAGCGCGTCCCTGCCTTTATTTTTGCCCCACGTCTTCCTTTTGCCAGTGCACGCCTTACGCAAAACCTGTGAGCCCTTTCAACCCCCCCAAGCTTCGAAGGCAAGTTCTTATTCCCCCGCCTCCTCAATCCCAGCGGCCGCGACTCCCTTCATGTCGGCTCCTACCCCTCGTGTCTTTCTTCCGGGTGGGTTTTTGACCAACAAAACTTTTTCCCCTCCCCTGACCCCCAACAGTCTCAGGTTTAGTTTCCTTCCGATTTTCTCTTCTTTCCGCTTCAAAGTTGTGTTCGTTCAGGTTTTTCGTCCTTTTTGCCCAACTGTCAGCTCCCTGTTGCTACCCTTTGTCGTTGGAAAAACCACCGTTTCCCATAAAAGCACCTTTTTTTTTTTTCCTTCCCGCTTCTCTTTCCCCGTCAAATGTCACCATCTCCCTATCCCTTATGGGATAGGCTTTGGCATACCCTCAACAAATTTGAAAGGGTACTTGCTCTTTCTTTTCTTACGACGAAGCCCACGCTCTTCCTGACCCCCCCTCCCCTTTCAAATTTGCCTTCTTCTTGTCGTTTGAGGTGCCTTTTTTTCCCCTCGACCTTGCGACAACTGATTTACCGGTTTTTGACACGAGTTCCTTGCCGGTACCGTTCATTTCCCTTCTTTATTTGCCTTTTTTTTTTTTTTGTTACACCCTCGTTTTCAAGCAGTCCCATCTCCCCCCGTCAACCTGGCCCAACCGGTGACTCGCCTTCCCCATTAACCCCGTCCTTGCTGGGAACAGGCCGTCACGTCCCGCTGGTCCCCGCGATCGTTTTTCCCTTTCGACGTTGCTGCCGTACCGATACCGCTTTTTGCAAGGGAGTTCATTTTCCCCTCTGTTCTTATCTCCTCCCACCCCCCCTTTTACTTTCTCCCGGAGTTCCTTGTTCCCCCCTCTCTTTGTGAAAGCCCGTCTTTACACCCTTCCGTTGGTCCCCTCCCCACTTCCCCCCGGATCTCGGAGGTCGAGGTGCTTCCCTTTTCGTGCCTCAATGAAAACCTAATTTTTTTTCCAGAGCAAGTTCTTTCCGTTTCGCTTCCACATTAACCCTTTCCTTTTGTTTTTATCAGTCGCAACCCCTGACCCCTCCACTTTCTCCATCCCACATGCCACAGGTCTTCATCTAGTCTGGGCATGTCCCGCAGTTTGTTGTCGTACCCCTATTTAACCTGTGTTTTTACAACGACCCCTTTTTTTTGTACTGTTTTTTACACGATTTCCTTTGCAGGGACTCCCTGTCCTCCCCCTCTTTGGCCAACGGCGAGATGTTTCTTGCTACTCCCAATAAAACCCTTTTGAGTTCCCTATGCCCGATGGACTCTCAGGTATTAGACTTGTAGGTTTTGCCACCGCTTTTCAATTGACTGAATCCACTCTTCTTTTCGCTAGCCGGTTCCCCCAACCCCGTTCCTAATCCAAGGAGATCGATCACCATCGGTCTCTTAACAACCTTTTACATGCTATGTTCCCTGTCCCCCACGGCTTTCGTACGTCCCCAGCTACAATGCTTTTCCCCCCCCTCCGTTTTTTCCCAAAGCTCTCTTTTCCGACGGGGAGATATCTGGGTTGGTGTAATCTTACCCCCCTCTCCCAACTTCCCTTTTCCTTTTGTCACGTTATTCCAGACCCGCTAAGTTAGTCACCATCTTTTCCCCCGCGTTTCCGGGATTCCAAATAAAACCCCTTTTTTTCTCCCGATTTTTTATCCCCCTTCTTCCCTATCTCCTTTTTCCTCATCCTCGTTGTTGTGTTTTTCTCTCTCCGTCCGCCGTAATTTAATTACTCTGGTGTCTTATTATTTTAGGAGTCTGATTTTGTTGACTTTCCACCACTTCTCCCCCCTTGGACGTGGGAATGTAGTCGGGTTTCAATCACTTTTAAAGGTCATTGAGGGGTTTGTTAGGAAGATTAACAGCCCAATGACTCACTCGTCCTTGATTACCTGTCGTTGTGCCAAGTGTCTTTCTAACTCACCTTCCTGTTTTAGATTGCCTCCAGTCTCTAAGTTTTTTCGTGTTGACAATCCTTAAACATCTCCTTTTCTTCTTTGTCTCCCGATTCGATGTTCTCCCTTAGTCTCCTTTCCTTTTTTGTGACCCCCCTGTTGGTTTTTCCCCAACCTTTTACCGAGAGACCTTTCTTTGTCCTTTAAAATCTTATGTCGGAACATGCCAAGATTCCTCTTGGTCCTTCAGGGATTTTTTCTTATAGGCACCAAAACGTCAAAGGTGAATTTTCTGCGCGCAGTGAAAGAACCCCCCTCCCTTCTCCCCTTTCAATTTCCTTGTGCTCCCTTGGGTTATGATTTCCTTATTTCCTAGCAAAGCCGTCCTTCCACCCAGAACTCTTTTTTTTTTTGGACCCCCCCCCCTTTTATTTAACAAGTCTTGACCATCTCCCCTCCCCCACACTCGTTCTTGGACCCATCTCCTGGTTCGAAAAATGTGTTGCATTTTTTTGGTTCCTCCTTTTTCTGTCCTGGTGTTCTCGGCCTCCAAACCTCGTCATAATGATTTACGTGTTCCCCCGAGATTGTACCCATGTGTTATAATGTTCCCTATTTTTGCATTTCATTTTTCAATGGTCCTCTCGCCTCAGCTGACTTTGTCGAGTGTTTTTTTGTTTGAAATTTTGTGTTTTCAGGCCCCTATAGTCCCCACATTATATGGCCCACCATTCCAGCCGTTTTCCTTTACTGGTATGCGCGTGCCGTTGGGAAGTTTTAATTTGTTTGAAAACGTTTATTTTCTTCCTCCGCTGCGCAACCGTCCCCTGGCACACTTTCAGCTTGCAATGTTGCGTTTCGCTCGACTGTACGACCCATCTAGCCTTCCTGGGACGTATATTGGTTTCTTACATGCATTGGAAGATTGGTTGGACACTCGGTATGCTGCCCTTCTCCTCCCTAAATTCTCCTTCCTGTTTCTTTGTGCGATTTTTGCCTTATCTTCTGAGTGGTATCAATTTCCAAAATACCCTCTGAAACCCACCGAACGCATTCTAGTCCCCATTTTCCACCTCTTGTTTGAAGAGGATAGTAGAGTTTTCTCACTTCTTCTCTTGAAGGCGACCTGCCCTTTCCTGTGGACGCTCTTTCTGGTCTTTTCTTGCATGTTTCATCTTATGCTTTTTTTCAACCGGTAATGCTCCTAGAGTGAGTTTGAGCCCTTTCTCTTCGCCTTGTCTTTATTCGCCTGGCCCTGCTCTGGAGATCTTACCCTACTTTTTGCCAGTCTCGTCACCCCCAAACGGTTTTTGATGACTTTTCTTTTGCAACCTTCTCTTCCACAGCGTGACATTTTAGGTTTCCTTTTGCCCGGGTTTTTTCGAGTGGATTCCAACCGGTTTGGTCCGTCGCCATACGCACCTTTCCTAACAATCGTCTCGCGCCCGTACCTAATTGGCGTTATTGAATTTTTTTGCGGCTGTTAATAATTCCTGCTATCATTTTGGTTGTTACCTGGGGGCGTTTCCTCCACCCTGTTGGCTCTTCCTTTTTCCTGTTGGCAATAGTCGCTCTCGGATGCACCCCCCCTGAGGCAGGTAGATTCGCTTCCGCCCTTTTTACCTTTGCCGAATCTCACTTTCTTCCTCTCTGTGCAAGTCCCCAATCTGCGATTGCCTCGCTTGTTACTTGAGTGTACAGTTCATGTTCCACGTTTTTTGTACCCCTGACCCCTTTTCTTCTTTCTCGACTTGTATTCCCGTGTCTTCTCCCCCTCCCTCGTTGACTTGGTCCTTGCGCTGGCAAGCCTGAAAACCCTTTCCCCCGGGGATCCAGGTTTTCTTTCCTTTATCTCGGTGGTCCCCCCGGCTTTTTTGCTCTATTTGATTCCAACACAAAAAAAAAAAACCAACCAAAAAAGACCGTGATTTTTGGTAAGGCCTTAATGGCCCCTTGTAGATTTCCCCCCGCGTGGTAACTACTCCTTATTCCCGTTTGATTGGGTTTTCCTCAATTTTGCAACCGTGGCCAGAGAGTAGTATGTCCTTCTTCCTGCTCGCTTTTTTCCCCTTTTCGTCTTCTCTGCCAGGCCTTTCCGCTTGTTAGCCTTCCCGGCGCCCCGGGGCAACGACGTCCGGCTTTAATACCCCCATCCTTAGGTCTCGATTCCGAGAAGATTAACGTCCATCGCCGCAGCAGTTTAGCGTCGAGGTTTCGCGCTCCCCTCCACTGCTCAAATCTTCCCTTCCTTTTCCTGGTCCTGTTCTAGAAAGGCTAAATTAGTGTTTAAGCTTTTTTGACCCGACGACCCCTCTACGCTTCCACTAATCCCTTCCTACGCTTTTTGGTTCTGGTTCTCTTCCTGTAGCTGATTTTCCTTTTCGAGTTCCTTCCCCTGGGCGTCTTTCATCCGAGACCAAATTAAGAAAGCCCTCCGTGGCCTCGGGTCCCCTTCAAGACTTTTCGGCGTGTCTTCACGCCCTTCCTCCCCGCCCCGTGTTGGGTGGAAAAAGAGACGTGGTCGAAACTTTTTCGAGCCGTCTTGCAGCCCCAGGCCCACCTTTAACACCCTTCTTCCCCAAAATACTTCTGGCGGTTAGTCCCTTTTTCCCTCCCCTTTGCACCCCTTTTTGAACTGACCCTTCATATTATTCTCCGGTCTCCTTTTTTTTGTTAGCGGGACGCGGTTTTCAGAAGATAATTCCGTTTTTTTTCCCCTTTGATGCCTTTGACGCCTTTCCCTCCTAACGAGATCCTTTTATTTTCCCTGGGCGAGTTCCCCCTTTACCCCCATCCTCTTGGTAGATCAACCCCCGTGTCTTTTTTTTTTTCCTTGAGCTTCCATCTTTTCTTTTCAATTTTGCACGCACCGTTGAAACCCCTTGGAGTCTTTGTTCTCCTTATGAATTTCTACCCCCGAATGTCTTTTTTTGGAACCTTTTCCTCTCGCCCCCCCGAATGTTTTTCCTTTGCGTTTTGCTCCGCCGCAAGTGTTTTTAGTGTTTATGTTCCCTTGTCTCCTGACTTGACTTCTTTTCTTTTACTCTCCACCAAGTTCGGACCTTTTCCTTTTCTCTTTGTTTTTACGCCTTTTTCCCCTTTGGTGTTTCCTCTTTTTTCCCGACTTTTTTTCCCAACATTTTTCCTTACACCTCCTCCCTTGAAGTACTGGTTGTGAGACGATGAATCCCCCAGGAATCACCAACAACCCATTTTCTTAGGTTTTCACACAAACAAAACCTTCTGGTGCCCTTCCAGGACTCTTCTTTTCTGCTTCTCGATCTCTATGTCTTAGATCTTTCTTTCATCGCTGGGCCCTCCTTTTTTCCGTTGAGTGCCGGGTTGGATCTCGGGTGTACAATGGCGGGGGACGCCGCTGGGTTGTCCCTTCGTTTTGTACCCACCTTTTCCGAAGTTTTCAGAATCCAAAATCTACAGTCGGGTGTTTCCCTTGCCTTTCACCGGACCTGTGAAGAATCCACTTTGACTTTTTTGCCTTCACTCATTATCCATTTTTCGAGGAGATGTCCAGTTTGATGTAGTTCTCGCCTCTGATTATCGATAACCATTTCCCCGTATCTCGATTTTTTCCTCGGTCCCAAAAACTCTCCTCGATTTTTTTCCCCCCTGGTCGCCGCTTTTCCAAGTACGACCTACGCTTCTTGATCCCGGCAGACCGACCCGTTTTCAATTTAGTTGGTCCAGGAATTTCCCCTCAACTTCTTTCATATCTTACCGCTCGAGCGGCACTCCCCGAAGAGAGGTCATTCCCCATTTCAATTTGGAGAACTTTTACTTTAGTAAGACCCGCAGTTTTCCGGTCAATCTACTTAAGTTGGCGATCGCACGCCCTTTCCGGCTTTTTCCCCCCCCCTTTTTTTTTCTCTGACCATAGAGAGTTTGGAATTGCCCCCCCCCAATCTCTACCCCCGCCAAAAGGGGTACCGAGTTCTTTCCGCCTTCCTGCAACTCACTCCCCCCCCCTGCCGCTTAATCTTTCCTCTCTTTTTGTGTTCTATCTACTTGGCCTTTGGCCTTTCTTGATGGTAAGGATGGTATAATGGGTTTCTTTCCTGTTTTTGTTTACGTCGTTGTTTTTTCAGACGACGGCTTTCCTTTCTCCGAGTTTGAACCAACGGCCGTCCTCTGCTTCTCTCTCCCCCCTTCTTCCTTACTTTACTTTCTCAATGAGGTCGTCTGAATTTCAAGGTATGATAAATCTTTATATCCCCCCTTGAGTCCTCTGGGTAATGACACGCGGCTTTGCGTGTTTCTTTTCGCAGTCTTTCCTCTTAAGGACGGAGATATTTGCGTGGTGTCCAGTTAACTTTCCTCCTCCCCCTTACCGGATGTATTTGCTCCCATGAATGCCTTTCCATTAGTTCGATCATGAATCGGTTTATCCTTTTTTGGCCCGCCTGATCTAATATCTATAACTTTTCCTTTCCAAGATCCCTCTCTGACAGGACCAGGATCGTGACTGAATATCAACCAGGGGTGTCTTTGCGGTAAGGACAGCGCAGTTTTCTGCTTAACATTGACACCTAATTTTTCATGGTTCTTGTTTCTCTCCCGCACGTCTGCTCCATGCGGAACTTCCCCCCCTATCAGACCCCTATTTCTCCCCCTAAAGGTTTTTTTTCCCTGGTTCGATTCCCGGCTTCCCCGGCGGCGAAGTCATTTTCCCCTTGTTCCGACTGACATCTCTTCTTTACCCAAACGACACGAGCCAGATTCCCAGGGTCTTTATTTCATTTTTTTTTGGGTCGTTCCCCACTCGTTCCTCCCTCCCTCGGATTTTTTCGTAGTTTCTTCTTGAAAGCTTTTTTCAACAGTAGCTTCATGTTCATCGGTCCTGTCCTTGACTCCCCATACTCATCCACAACCCCGAATTACACCCCCCCCGCCTCTTCTAACTTCCTTTACTTGCCAATTTTTTGTGCCCATGGCGTATAACCTTTCCCTAGCGCCCTTTTTATACAACTCTTTTTGCCCCTTGCTTCCCTCTCCCACATCACCGGCTATTAAGTCCTTCCCTGAACCGAATTCATGGCGCCCCCCCCTACTTTAGGTTAAGCCCGTTCAACTCCTCTTTGATTTCCCCGTTCGTGTCAATTTCCCCTTCCCTAACTTCCGCTCCTTTCCACACCCTCCAGAAGCGTTTTTCTTGGCCCCCATTTTTGTGACTTTTTAAAAAGATTTTCCGGTTGAAAATGCGTTTTCCATCATCGTCTCTTTTATCTTTGCGATTCCAAGCCAGCTTTTTCAAACCTTTCATCCTTATATCTTCCTTTTGGAGTTCAGCTGCCAACCTCCCCCACTACCGTCAAATGCGACCCCTACAAATCCTTATTCTTGGGACTTTTTTGGAGGATATTTCGTTTCGGCGACTTATCAACGCAGAGTTTGTTTCTTTTGATTTTCACTTTCTTTGCCTTTTTTTTGTCTACTGTTTCCCCCCATCTCTAAATTGCTTCCATGCTGTTTGGTGCCAAACCTGTTGCCTTTTTCCTTTAAAACCTCTCTGAGTCTAGGAACAGCGGTTTTGCCTGTTTTCCATGTTTTCTTAACTTCGCCCTGTGTGTTCCCCAAAGCGTCGCGCTCGTTGCCCCATGCTGCCCATCCCCCCACACCTTCCCTTTTTCTGAAGTCTTTTTCGTGTATCTTTGCAGAATTCCCGTTCAAGCCTGATTTTGCGCTCCGAGGCGAACATACTTTAATCATTTCGTGGGTTTCCTCTCCCACATCGACGACTTCCTTGGCTGCTGAGATGGAGTGGTGTCTTTTTGCGAGATCCCCCTCCCCTCTTTGATGGTTCCGGACCCCTTTTCCCCCGGTTTTTCCTCACTGAGTAGATTTACATTGAAAATTTTGATTTTTATTTCTCCCACCATTTGAGCGAGTCTCCGCCCTATCATATCCTGTTTTTCCCCCCCGGTTTTTTTTTGCCATGGTCCCCAATTTTCATTCCCTTTCCTCTCCCGCGAGTTTTTACCTAGATTTTTTCCCCCTGAGATCCCCCCCCCATAAAGTTTCTTTATCACGTCCCAGGACACGGCCCGTCCTCCTCCCTCCAATCCGTCGCTCATCAAATCTTCCTTTTTTTTTTTTTCTCGCTGTGACCTCGCCGTTCTTTCCCCCGCTTTTTTCCGAGCTCTTCCCCAAACTGAGCAGGGACAGGTGTCGATGGTATGATAGAAATTCTCGGACGCCTCACAAGCTCTTTTTTTAATAGCGCTGTGTTGTTTTTCTTAACCCCGCTCTTAATTTATTTTTTTGCACCGTCCTTGTTCTCTTGCGAACGTCCGCTCTTTTTTTCCTCCTTGGCCGTTTGGCCCCCCTAATGGAATGAGCCCACCCTGTTTCGCTTCAAAGTCACACCCACGGAGCGTCAAGGCTTTCTCCTCTCAAGCATGCCCTCCCGCTGCCGCTCCGCCCTTTAACTTTTTGTCCCCTTCCCTAGGACCCCGTTTTTCTTCTAGGCGGGGTCTGCTGTGCTCAATGTTTCTTTAAAAAACCTCCCCGATCAGGCTAGTGCTCCCTCCCTGCTTCTGTCTGACGTTGCCTCCTTACCAAAGTGTCTTTCGGTGCTTTTTGCCGTTAATGGCTCGTAAGCTCACTTCCCCGTCGCCCTTGACGCGAAAACCCCTTCCCATCCAGTTCCTTTTCCCTCCCTCGCGCGTTGTTTCCCCCCTTCTAAAAATCGCGAAATTCGCTCCTTTTTTGGCCGAGACTCACAACTTAGACCTTTACTTCCGCCATTTGAACGAATTTAAGAGCATGCACAATCCCGCCTTTACAAACCATGTTTTCCCTGCCGTTTGAATGTGGTCATAGCCGTAGTTACCATCGACCTTGACGAAACATCTGCCCTGGCGCTGAGAATTCTCTTACCTACTCTTTAGTATTTTTTTCCCCTTTCTTCCCCAACTCCTCTTTACAGGCAGAATCCTTCACGTGACCAACCCACCTTTTTTCATGCTAACTGCCCCCCTCGCTCTGTTTGCTGCTGAACATCACGTCTTGACCAGATTTCCAGCTATTCTGCCCCTTCTGAATTTTTCTTTCTCCGTCAGTACAGTCTAATCGACTTTGAAAGAAGGGAGTGAGGCTGCGTTTTTGTTCTTTAGCCGTTATAACGAGTGTTGTTTCCGCTATTTCCTTCTCTTACCTATACTTTTACCCATGAAACCCGCGAGCCTCGGGAGTTTGATTGTTTTTCACTCTCTGGCGCCCTACCCCCGACGTGGAAACTCTCTTTACCGTGTCTCCCCTTCTGTCTGGCTTAACCAATAAACATTATTCTGTTTGATTTTTTTGACCACAAAAAGGAAGTTGCCCTGTTCTCATCACCACCCATGCCCCTTCTCCCTTTTATCTTTTATTTCCAATGTTTTTTGTTATCTTCTTAGTCCTATTTAATTTGTTTTATTCCCGAAGATTCCGCCGGCGTGTACGCCCCCTTTGGAGCTTTACTTCCTTCCGCCCCCCCTTTCTTCCCTCTTGCCCATGTGAGGCTTTTTCTCCATTTTCGAACCTAACTTGTCTGCTTTTCGCGATTTCCCCCTCCAGTCTCCTCCTCTGGAGTGGGTTCCTCCGTCCCCATGATTCCATCACTCAACTCTGTTTCCCTCCCTCGTACGGGTAAGGTTCCTTACAGCAACCCATGGATTCGCGTTTACCGTCTCCATTCTCTCCCCGAGACTCTAGTTTCTCTTTTTCCCCATGTTTTTCTCCCCCTGTCGTCAAGATCCCCCCTTGGACTAGTTAATCCACGCCCGTTGTACCACTATCATGACCGCCTTTCTAGTCCTTCCTTTGGGTTGGCTGTTAATCAGTGACCCCCGACCTTTTTCCCCCCCACCGTCCCCATCTTCAAGTTGAACCCCGTTGACAATCTAAAGCCACACCTTTCATTTTGTTTCTTCCTCCTCTCCCCTCGACCCCCTTCCCCTCCTTCCCCCCCAAGAATAATCGAGAGGACATCATTTTTTTTCCCCCTCCCCCTTTCGTTGTTGTTCTGAGTCTCTTTTTGCTTTTTTATAAATTTGGGGTCTCTTCTAGGATTCTATTCCAAGGAACTTACACCCTCTTTCTGCCCCCAGCTTTCCGTTTGGCTATTACTTTAGTTTAGTGCGTTGCCCACTTTCCAAACGGGCATGGTTTTTTTCGGTAAGCCTTACCCTCCCCATTCCTCCCTCCCTTCTTTTTGGTGGTACAAATCGTGTTTCCATTTCCTATTAAAATTTTCTGGATTTTCCTTAATTTCCCATTGCAGTGTTTTTCAAAATTTACGTTCCCCCCTCCTTCCTTCCTTTTTTGTACGATCTCCGCGTTCCTGAGATACTTTGTTTGTTTCTTTTTTAAACCGCTTTTGCCCCCACGTACTCGCTTTCTCGGGGATTTGGCGTCCTCAACCCCTGCAATCGCTGTTCACTCTGGCCTCCCTCTTCCGTCCCCCAACCTTTCAAACTTTGTTCAATTTTTTGCGCGCAGAAGAAACCCTCTCCCATTTGCCAATCGTGGCCAGTCACATGTCTGCTGTTGCAAGGACTTCCCGCAACAATCGTCCTTTCCTCCGGCACTCCCCCCCCCTCGGTTTTGTGTCACCCAAATTGGGATTTCCCTTTCTTCGCGACTTCCCCCCCCCTGGTACTTTCCCCCTCCGCTCCTCTCAACAGTGTTCACCTGGTGCCTGTCTGGTCTTTTAGCCGGCACTGCTTTCTTGGTAACACACCCTCTGAACCCTTCCCATTGTTAAGTGTGTCCTCTCCTTCCCGATAAAATGTCTTCGCCCTTAGCGTTTTGCTCCTTCCGTTGACTATTCCCTTAGCCCTCTCAGCTTCATTCAGGAGAGAGGGGTTTTTTGTATCGGGGGATCCTCATTCACTTCCACTCTTTCGCGGTGACCACAAGCTCCTTCATTCACGGTCTTGGCTGAATGCGATGAGAAGGACTTTGGTCAACTTTATCTTCTTCCCAAACGTGAGGATGTCTTAACGGGAATTCGAGGTGAACTCCGACTGTCACTAAGCGCTTTTCCCTCGGTTTTCCTTTTCGCCCTCATTTCCGTCCCTCTCTCCTCCATTTTGGAACGGAAATACTTAAAGTTCTTCCCTTTCATGTCGCCTTTTTTTTGTGAAAAAGCGCGTTTTAGACTGTCCTTTTTCCCACCTAATACACCTCCTTCCCGGTTCGGCTCGTTCAGCGCGTCGATCCTAGTTTTTTTTGTCGATACCTTCTCTTTTTCAACTATGCGAGGGAACCGTAGTAAAGTTCTTTATCGTTTCTCCGGTCGGCTTTGTTCTGCTCCTTCCACACGGTTTCCTCAGTTCGCCGTCCGTCTTTATCTGAGTTCCAAAGCGATGAACCCCCTGGTTTCGTCATGTATTCGCGATTTTGGTTCACGGAACGCTGCGCCTTGGATCCGACTCATGATTCGCCCGTTTTACGTTGCCTGCTCCTTGAGATTAGTCTCCCTCTTTTGCCATCCTACCCCTTTTTTTGCCCCACTCTCAACTGGTCCTTTATCTTGCGAGCGCCATCGTTCGTTTTACCGCCCTGCTCTTCTAGGTTTTTTTTTTTCCTGTTAGGTCATTCCCCTGTTTTTTTTTTGGCAAGTCCTCCCCCCTCCCAGGGATACAGCCCCTAGTCCGACCTTTCTACCACACAGTAATTGCGGCTCGGGCCGTTTTTTGCCGCGGCCCTTCCGTGACCCTCCATTTCGCTATTCCTTGTTGTAGAATGGCGTGGATGATTCACTTTTGGGGCTTTGCCTGCAACCGGACGGCTTTCCCATCACCTGATTCCTGTCTCTCGCTTGTCCTCAGGGATTTCTCCTCCCCCTTCAACCGAGATGTTTGACTAACCCCCAATTCCACCGCGTCCACCTATGTTATTTTGAGTCTTTTCCCGCTAATAGTTCTTAGACCATAGACCCCCCCTTGACTGTTTCGATCCTTTGTCCCTTCTTATACAGCCCCTAGTGTCGCGAACGCGCCGTCATTAAAATTCAAGTTGCTCCAGCGTTCTCTTTGATTTCTTTGGGCAAACTGGTCTTTCCTCCCTCCCTTTCTTGTATGCCAATCCCCCTTTGACTTTTGTTCCCTGAAGAGAATTTGGAACAACCGGTCTCTTTTCCCTCGTGGGCATTTTTCCCCGCTCTTTGACGTCTGGGGGCACGCAGTGCCACCGGGGAATGCTACTTGCGGACGTGCTCTTTGCTGATCGCTTTTTTTGAACCGCCAGTCCCCCCTTTCCTTTTCCTCTTGATTCGACGGAAACTGGTAGGGAAATATTTCCCCTCGTTTCAATTTTTTCCCCAATCCCAAATCGACCTTTTTCTCGATTCCATGCGGTTTTTTCCCCTCCTCTCCCGCCTCTTCTTAGTAGATGCTCCGAGATTCCCCTCTTACTCTCCTTTCACGGACCTCTTTGACACTGTTTCGAGCCGGATTTATGTTCCCCGTATAATCGGCCCCTCCCGCACTCCCCCATTTCTTCCCCTGAAGTCTATAACTAAAGGACAAGTGTGGGCTCTTGCTTGGCGTTTTTTTCATTGCGTTTAAGGGCCCTTTTTTCTTGACGGCCCCCCTTTCTTTTAGTCCTCGAGCCCCCACTTTTTCCTCCCCTCCCACTCCTTCTTTCCGAGGCCTGAATCCTCTATTTGAAGTAGTCCGCCGCAATCAAGGGTGTGTTCACTCCATGTTGGCGACACTTTCTTTTTGCTTTATCAGAACTCCTCCACCTTCCCCAAGGTCTCCCCTCGGCCAATCCGCTGGCGTTTTTTCCGTCGCCCCCGTTCCCTTCTTCAATTCACTTAATTGTTTAGATTTAAGGAGTTCTTTTAATTTCATTGGAGTTTGTTACATCTTCGCGGGTTGCCAACCCCCCTTCTCCTAGCCTTTTTTTTCAGTTTTCCCCCCCCGCTGAGCGCGTTCGCTCAGAGATTTTGTTTCTTTTTTCCAGTTTTTTTAGGTTCCGGTCAACCCTCCGTTTGCTTCCTTCAAACCCCCTCTTTCTTTAGTTTTTTTTCCTTGAGCGGCTAACTTCTTTCCCTGTACCGAACTTTATGTACAAACGTTAACGGGGAGGTTTATTGTATTCAGGCTTATTTTTGACTCTTTTTCCTATCCTAGCGTGTTAGTGTTTTTTTTCTTCTCCGACTTTCCCTTTACTCCTTCTGTTATTTCCTCTTCCAGAGACCTTGATATTCTTTCGACGAGCAACCGAGGCACAAAGCAAATGTCCTTTTTGTCCCGCCTGTTGCGCTTTCCCTCTCCCGGTTTTTTTTTTCTGCGGTGGTTTTTTTATCTGTATTTTTCCTTTGCAATGTTTCCCGATGTTGAACCCTCATCCCACTTTTGTGGACGATGCCTTCCTCCGCACTCCCCCCACCCCCTGAATGCGGAGGTCGACTTGGTTCACCCAGTTTCCCCTAAGCCGGGAAAAACTGATTCCTCCTTCGTTAAAATTTGGTCGCTCTCCCCGCACATGCATGTCGGAGCACGCAATTTAGTTCCGCCTATATGGTTACCCTTCTTGGTTTTTCGTGCGGTTTCGGCTTAGCCGGGGGTTTTTCCCACCCCCATTTGTTGTGTCCCTCTTCTTGTGTATCTTCTGGAAGGCACAGTGCGTAAGGATTCTCATAACTTCCCCCCCCCCCCAATCCATGAGTTCTGGTGTGCATTTTTTAATCCTCCCCAGGTCTGCATTAGGTTCCCCCCCCCGATTTATCAAAGGTTGGGGCAGTCAAGCATCAGGTGTGATATTTTGTCTCTTATCTCTTTCCCTTTTCCCGGTTTCCTCTCTTCCTGACTTCCGCGGCACCACCCCATGTTACTCCCCTGAGATGAAGGAGGTTCGCAGATTTACCGTAGAAACCGTTTTTTTTTACTGAACCCGCGACCGTGTTAAATTGTTCTTATGTCCCAGTACTTTTTCCCCTCCCCCCCCTTTCCTTTTCTTCTCTCTGACGCGTGGAGCCGCGACAACCAACTCACCAGAGCGACATGAATTAGTTACTTGATCGCTCATCAGTGGATACACTTACCTTACTCCTACTCCACTCCACCCCAAGGTCTTCCCTTTTTTTTTCCTATCTTCGTTTCCTCCTCCTGCACTCCCTCTTCTTCCCCCTGGTGTTACCCCCCCTTCGTAGCCTCCCCCTAGCTACGCTTGGTCCCAACAAAGCAACCAACGCGCCCCAAGTCTCGGTTAACCGATTTTAGTTTATGCCACAGTTTTGACCCCCTTCCCACCCCATACCCA
>Ga0179593_1300956_pt1 | contig 16528 bp, 19 predicted proteins | sample CZODoug2_1_08_16_FD_185931 | JGI IMG/M metagenome (GOLD analysis project Ga0179593, IMG submission 185931) | Vadose zone soil fungal communities from Angelo Coast Range Reserve, California, USA - CZODoug2_1_08_16fungal (PacBio error correction) | ecosystem: Environmental > Terrestrial > Soil >... | reverse complement strand
TTTTTTTCCTTTTCGCGACCGCAGTACGGTTAGATCTAAGAGTCAAGGAGTACTCCCATTGCCGTCGCACGATTTTTCGCTCTCTAGAGAGTACTGGCCCCCCCCAGACAAGTCGCGCCGAGATGAGCGAATTTTTCTTGCGCAATGGCATTTCCTCATCGACTGCTCCCGCTGTCGTAAATATCCACGAGCTGACGTCAAAGGACACCTTTTTCCGGCGGCTCCATTAATAGGCCCCCCCAATAAGCCCTTTCAGCAAATCCTGGGAAGCCTTGTCTCCTCCATACGTCATCGTTTTGAGGGAGGTTTCCCCCCCACTTTCTTTGAAGTTCCAGCGCCTTCAATTCTTAGATTGATAGACTTCCACTCTTTCCTTCTCCTAATAACCAATCCCTTCTTGTAATCCCCCTTTCGGCCCCTTCTTGTACTAAACCTGGTTTCTTCATCACTGAACTTTCCCCCCGACGTGGATAGTAGACCCCCCCCTTAAGGACTCTCCAAGTCCTGTGGGAGTGACCAATATCCCTTTCTCCCAGAGATACTCGAACAACTTGAAACAGACGATTCTCTACCAGATCCGGGCCCGACTTCCCTCCCTTTAGAGTAAATTTTCATGCTACGTGTGACATGACTCCGTGTTGGGTGACTCCCCAACGTTCCTTCCTCACCCCGTTAGCCGTAATTTTCTGTGCTGCTACTCAAGTGGTAACTTTTTTTTTTCTCTTTGGGGGGGGGGTCTTTTCCCCACTATTGATTTCCGAGCTTTACCGTAGCTTCTGCAGCTGTGCGACCGGATGACGCCTCTGGCCACGCTTCAGAAGAAGATGTAGTTCCGCGTCCTTTCCGATGCAGCCAGTTCACGCTAAGAAGAAGCCGTAGCCCCCCCGAGGACCTTTCCCTAAGAAGATATCCCGTCGACGCTAAAAGGAACTACTGATCTGAAACGTTCGCCCCGCGGCGCTGCGACAAGGCCCACGCATTCCAGAGTCGCACCCTTCCCCACTGAACCCCATCTTCGGGGTAGAACTGACCTAGCCGACAGGACTCACTCCCCCCCCTTTCACCGCGCTTTCCGTCAAGAAGACAAGATAGCGTTTTCGCTCTTTTTTTCTTTTCCTTTTTTTCAAGAACCCCTTTCTTCCCCCTGACCTCCTACCGACAAGGCAGTTGATAATTCTTGTAAATTGCCATCTTTTTTTTCGTCACCCAAGAGAGAGTTTTCCTCCTCCAATGGCTTTAGTATAGATGATCGCCGCAACCCTCCTCTTTGAGTCCTTCGAGATTGCCCCCTTAGATCAGGAATTACGGAAGGTTTATGTGGCCACAAGCAAATTTCACCATCCTCCCCCTTCGGGACCCGAAGAGATGATATTCTTTAGATTCAGTTTCCCCCCCCCATCACTCGGCTACTTATTGACCCCCTCTTCGACCATCTCTGCCGAACCTTAACGGGTTCTCCCCCCCTTCAAACCCCCCCGAAATACTGGTGGTTATGTCGTCTTACATTATAATCCCCCGATCGCATTACTCCAATTCCGCCCCTCCCCACAACCTCCTTCGGAAGAGACAAGAGCCCCCTTCCGGATGAACTGCGTCCTGCATAGCGCCGGCAACCCGCCCCGCACTGTCCAAGCCGGAAGACCTGTTCTTACGTCGAGGGTGGACGGCTTCTACCTTCTTGGAGAATTGTTTTCCCCCTGGATTGAAGAACCTTGAAGATCTTCTCGTTAGACGACCGTTTTTCCTCCCAAGCGTTTCTATTTCGAGTCGGGTACTCCGCCCGCGAGCTGGGTGAACAGGAATTTTCCTTTTTGGAGACCCTTTTACCTAGGTCCAACCCCCCCCCCCCCCCGGCTTGTCCGTTCCCTCCCGGGCCCTCTTACAGACATCTTCAGCCTTCCTAGTCCTGAACCCCTCGCGTTAAACCTAATGGAATCCTTACGGTGAACGATGAGACTATCTCTCATTTTCCTCTTCCCTTCGAGCGAGATCCAATGCACTTTACGGGGCTGAGAGGGTCTCGTCTGTTACCCGTACGGAAATGCCCCCTAAATCTCTCTTAAGAATTTTTCGTGACACCGTTCTCCCCCTTGCCTTAGAGTACCCTGCTTTTTTTTTTTTGTCCGGGTAAACCTCCCTTCTCTGAGTAAGTGGGGCTCAGCGGTTTAGACTTTCCGCGCTTATTTGCTAAACGATTTTTTGTGTCCATCGTAGAGCACTGCTCTTGGTCTTGGCGAACCCTGCGCTCATTTTTACCTTTTCCTTCTAAGCAGTCCTCAGTCCTCCATTTCGACTCGTTGAGGGAACCTCCTCTTTTGCGGTTTTCCTTTGAGGAGACTCGTTTCCTCGGTGGCCCGTCCTTGCTCAGTGTAGATCCGTGGCTTTTCGAAGTTAGGTTCACATGCCGACTGCGTTCCCTCCAGATCGAACAGAGGGCGGACCCAGGAAGGTCGTTTTTCTTTGGTAGGATTTTTCGACGTAAAAGCGAGGAACTTCGAAAGCTCTTTTCGCCTGACTTCTCCGCTGTTGGCGTTAGCCTCGAGTTAGGCTTCCCCCTTTCATTTCTTTTAGGAAATGAGAAGTTGGTCCCCTTGGAAGTGGATTGGTTCGTGGGAGTTCTATTTCGGGACTTTGTGACTAAACACTTGTAGCATTGAGTTACAGTAAGCTCTGAAATCCAGCACCATTTTGAGTGGGTGAGTAGTAAGTGTCTTTTCCTTTCCGAGCAGAGGAGGGTATCGGCCATTCCCTCTTTTGTGACATGTCGACCCGCCCTCTGGTCCCCCCTTTAATTAGACTCCACTTGATTATTGAAGTTATGAATTCCTCCCCCTCATTCTTTTCGAGTACCAGGATCCCCCTCCCAGTTCCAATGGGTTTGAGTTTCTTCCTAAGGTAGGTGTATTATGTTGGCCGCCCCCGCCGTCGTCTTTTTAAGTAGTACGGAGTGATAAGTTCCTGCCTTTGTTGGGGTCCAATAGACAAAAGAGTCTTCGTTCTTTTTTTTTTTGTCGTGGCCTTCTAAGGAATTGTAGGCCCCCCGATTTTGTAGACTCGGTCTCGGGGCACCTAAGGTCTCGGCGGCCTGTGAGATTCGAGAGGAGGACTATTCAATAGTCTCTACCGTTCTCTTTCTTTTGGCGCCATCGTCTCCGGTTCGTCTGCGTGTTTTAGAGGAGGCCCTCCCAAGCTGTAGCTCACCCCCCCTTTTGAATCTTGTCGCTAAGACATTAGGGCTTTCCGCGGGAACTCCTGTGCAATAGGGCGACGGTTTCTTTTCCCCCCGGTTGAGAGCGTGCCGAACGGATGGTCTTCGTTGTTGCTACCTTAGTTGGGTTTCCCCTTTTTAGAGGCCGCCCCTTTGGGAGTTTTCGCGCCTCCCCCGCTGTGATAAATGTTGTCGAAGATTCACATTCTTTGCCCATCCTCTCGTTTTCTAAAAAAGAGTGTTTTTTCCCCCTGCGTTTCCCCTCTCGCGGTCTCTGAGGAGCCTTCTGGTGATCTTCCCCATCGTGAAGTCGATTTCTACTTCTTCTTTTCTCGCTTGTTACCTTTGTAGAGGGAGACCAGACCCCCCGTTTTCTATTTGCCTCCTCCGCGTGTACTCCTCTCTTTTTTTTCCTGCCTTTCCTTTTAATCCTCCAAATGATGGAGAGCCTTCCGTCACCCTTTATTAAAATAGTCGGCGCATGGTCGACCGCCCAGCGAATTGGCTGGTTAGATGATGTTACATGCCATTCCATGATTTGACTCTTCTGATTGAAAATCCTTGTGCGCGATTGGTTTTTTCCTCAGTACCGAGCAGCCCTGCCTTTTCTGGCCCCAGGGACGTACCCCTTTTTCTAGCAAAAAGGGCTGCCTTTTCCCACAACTCTCGTGAAACGATCCAAGTCTTTCCCCCCAAAGTAAAGAGAGAGGGTTTTTGAGTGATTAACAGTTCGTTTTTCCCCCCCCCTTGACTTAGAGAAAGTGTATTCGGTGGTTAACCTTATCCCCCTCTCCCATCTCACATTGGGCGAGGAAGGCCTTCTCTCTTCACTTTTTTGCTCTCTCTCCACTGGAGGATCATGGTTAGGTATCTTTTTTCTCCCGTCCTTCAACATTTCCTATTTATCTGGACCCCGGTTGTCATTGGAGTCCCTCACCCGACACACCAACTTCCTTCGGGAAAGCCAGGACCCGCTTCCCAATAGGGCCCACTTCGACACGCTCGACCATGGTTGGTTCCTCCTTTCCTCCCTAAAATGGGTAACTTCCAGTCGTCAACGCGTGGATGCTTATGATAGGCGTCCCCCGAACCCTTGTTCTTTTAAAAGAATAGCTGCTCTCTTCCGCCGCACAATGAATTCCTTCAGACTTTCCGTCGCTGTCGTCCGACGCGACCCGCTTTTACGGAGCACCTTCCTATCGGAATCCATTCATGTTTCCTCGGCACATATCGGCGAGGAAGCCGAGTGAGCAGGCCCTCCTTGCATTCCCCTCACTTGCGGCCTTCTAAAAAAATTCTAGACTTCAAGTTCTTTCCTTCAAGGAGATACTGATTATATCTCCTTCCCGTCTTTTTTTTCTTACGGACCCCCCTCTTATCGGCTCTCCAGTTACCTCCCCTCTTTTCTAGACCCCGCAGAGAACTCTCAGGTGAAGCAGTCTGTCTCTCTTCCCCAAGGAGAACTCAAGTTAGGTGAGGACGAGATACTTCGCGATTCCTTTGGACACAAACTGCGACCAGAGGTCGACTCAAAGGCATACCTTTGTCCAATCCCCTCCGTTCGACGTCCTCTTAAAACCTCTAGTTCCCCCCTGAGAGGGCACCTTTTCTAAGTTAACTTTTCTTCCTTGACCGAAGGAAGATCTCTAAGAAGCCCTCTTTTATCTTCCCTTTCTTTAGGTCGACTCCTTTCTGACGTTCGCTCAGAAGAGACGCCCCCGTTCCCCCTTCGGCCCGCCGTCAGACTCTGTTCGGAGATTTACTGTCTAGAGGACGCCGATAAAGGCCGCCTCCCGAGGCCCTTCGGTCCGGCCTCTTCCGCCCCTCGGGCGAAGCCTCCATTCCTGAGACGCCTCCTCCCCGTCCCCCCCTCTGCGAGTTTTTCCCCCCAAAAAAGGAAAAAGATCCCAGCCTTTCTTTTAGCTTACGACGTGAACCACTCTTTTGCGTGTGCCCATGCCCTCCGTCCACTTATCCTACTTTTTCCTCTCTTTCCCCCATGGCGAACTTCCCCCTCCCGTGTGTCAGAATTCCCCTTCCTTTTGGAATGATGGCCTGAAAGCCCTGTGGAGGCTCCGCTGCCCTGGACAGGCTACCTGCTCCTCTTTCCCTTTCAGAAGGGCCCCCCAGCGCGGGGACTGTCCGCCTTCTTATAGAATGATAGAACGTCCGTTCCACTCTTTCCGATGTTTCGAGACGGCTTTCTTCTCCTCCCAGTTCGTTTTGCCTTTTGCCCTCCGTCCCGTCTGCCGCTCGGCCGAACCCGCCGCAGCTACGAGCTTGACTGACCAGTGGCCTAAGTCGACGGTCCACTCCCCGAGAAGATCTTGCATCACCCTTCCACCAGTCTAACTTGTTTTATTTCCTTCCCTACTACAGCACCCCCACCTGTCCCGACAGGTCGGTGTCATGTTGTCTCCCCCTTTCCGCAGCATAGAAAAGGAAGTGTCCGCTGAATTCGCCCGATGAGACCTGAGGTCTACTCCCACCTTCTTACCTGAGCGCCTCCCTCAGAAACTTCCAACCCTCTAGGGGCCCCTAAGAGGACCGACTTTCTCTTTTCTAGGGGCCTGTGAATTCTTCAGGAGCCCTTCTTAGAGTTCGTCCCTTCACAGCCCCTCCGAAGTCCCTTCGAAGAGGAAGGAGTCACCTCCTACGACCTCCTTTCAGAGTCTCTCCCCTCTTCATGCAATTGAACTATGCTAGTTTTACACCTGTAAAAGGACAACACATCTGAACGACGTCAAGTATTTCCGGTCGGGAAGAACGTCCCCCCCCTTTCCTCTTGTGCTTGAGGCAATTGGCCACAGGGCACCCGAGGCTCTTCCCTTCTCCCTTTCGTAAGTCTCTTCGTCATAATACTTTCCCGTTGTTGTTTTTGGAGATTTTTTCATCAGATATACTTACTAGGGTCCCAATTGCCTTTCCTCCCGGGTCATGCGGCCCTTCCTCGCCATCTAGGGCCGCTCTGGAAAGATTTACGTACCCCAGGGGCACTTTTGTTTTTCCCTTTTTACCTTGTAAACCGCTTTTCTCGTTCAGGGTTGATGCCAGCATTCAGACCGAACGACTCTTTTCTTCCTGAAAAAAGGCTTTCTTTGTGTTTTGTTCCTAGTTGAGTCAACCTCTTTCCTTTTAATCTCCCTGAATAAAGGTCCACTACGAAGGTATATTATACAGACAGTGGAGGTCATGGCTGCTCTTAGGATTCCCTGACGGAGATACTTCCGAGGGTCGGATTCGTTCTTCCTGGAGAGACCCGTTTCTATGTTCTGGCACTGTACTTGCTTCTCCTTTTCCCCCCCTCGAAGACACCTCCCTCTTGGGATTTTTGTTTTCGACCAGTCTACCCCCTTTTTTTTGGGTCAGACAGAGGTTATCACTTCTAATAGAGTTTCTTTTTTTCTCTAGACGAGGTTACTTATGTTCCCAAGCTCGGACCATTGGAGAGATCGGGGTCACCGTCCCGTGGGCGTCCGTCTTGGTCTATCTTCCCACTTGTTCGCCTGTCTAGCCCTGAATTAAGTTAGACCCCTCTCCCCTTTTTTTTCTTTTGTCGTAGGCTCTTATCTCATTGAGGAGGAAGTGTCTTTGTTAGCTCTTTCCCTAATTACCGACGGCACGTTTCGCCATAAACAAGGACTTCCAGTAAATAATGGACCCTCTTCCCTTTTCCTCTTTGAGATTATTTCTCAGGGCTTCAGGTCATTGGTTTTTTTTTGTTATTCTTTTTCTCTTTTTTCAGGGGGGAATGAGGCACCTCTGTCAACGTTCGTAGCTTTTTACTCCTGCTGCTCATTCCTGGTCAAAGAGAAACGAGCCGCTGTTGTTTTTATGCTCTCTTAAGATCAGTTCCTTGAGTCCATCGGTGGATGTCGAGGATCTTCCCTTCCCCTTCCTTTCCTCTCCCGGTCTAGGCGGGCTTCTTCTCCTGTTTTTCATATCTCGACCCCCTAGGTACTAAAAGAGGATTACGCCCCTTATTTTACTGGATCTGAGTTTCTCCCTGTCTCTGGGGGTGATCCCTGACGTTCTTTTTCTCTTTTCCCCCCTCGAGCGGCCGACGGACTCCATTTCCGGGAAAAGGACTCTGATGATTCCCCCCCCTCCGGGTCTTACGCTTCAAAACGGTCTAAATCTCCAACGATTCGTCCGTCGTTTTTTCTCTTTTGAAACCTGGTAGTGCAGTTTTTGTCCTTTTCCAGACTGGGGATTGTTGGAGCTTTGCGAGAACCTTCCCCCCCCAGATTCAGTTCCTAAGATAAGACCCCGGCTCTCTTTCTTTACTTCTTAATTTCGCTGATCCACATCTTTCTCTCCTCTTGTTCCTCAGCTTAGAGGGCAACTGCTACTTCTTGCTTCAGGCTTCCCCCCCCCAGCGGACCCTCGAGCTAATGAATTCTTCTGGCTTTCTCTGTCCAGTTTTTGCTGTCCTTTACGCCACGATGGTTGTATTGGCATGAATCACCTTCCTCCTCGAGGCTTCGCGACTGGTCTCCCTCTACATGTGAGCCTGCCGTGAGCACGTGAATCTTAGGCGTTCTATTTCCTACCATGGAGATTTCAGATGATGCCTTCCCCCTTTATCTCCTACTCTTTTTAATCTGTTCAAGCGGCTGGTTTCCCCCCCCTAAGTGGTTTCTCGCAGCCTTCCGCCTTTTTCCCTCGGCGCTATTTAGGTACTTAGTTCTTTTTTTCCCCTCCGGAGGTTTCGTCTCAGCACCGAGGCCCAGTTGCCAGATTTCCTCGTGCGCGGCCACCGCCTCGAGGGGTTTTTGAGGGAGCTGAGAAGTCTCGTTGTAGTGGATCCAAGCATCTGTACGGGACCATGTGCCGTTCCCTATATCACAGGCATGACATGATAATCTTTCTTTCCGGATCTCTCTTTCCCCCCCTTTTGAGATCGAAGTACCGAAGCCCCCTATTTTCAGGACCTTGGATAAATCCTTTTTTTTCACTCCCCTTTATATAATTCTCTTCTTCCCCCTGTTCACCTGGTAGAATTAGCCTGCCAACCAAACCACTCTATAGGGACGGTTCCCCCCTCCCCCCTTTACGTTTGCTTCTAGGTTTTTCCCTCCCCCTCCCCCCCAAGCCCCTGTCCTTTACTCAGATAGCGTTTACCCTCCCTTGAGTAAGGAAATGTGGGTAACCCGATGGCTTTAGAGCCTGAGTACACTGCCCAGACCCGTAGCTTGACAAGCCTGGCAGATAACGTCGGCCATGGATATACTACGGCTTGTTATCCCGTCAGTCCCCCCCACCCTACGAGTTCCATGACGTCGCTAACGTCGGTTATCTCCCAAAGACGAGTCCTTTTTCCAGGATCCCCTCTTCAAGGCCGCCCATTTCCGAATTCCCCCTCCTCCCATTGGTGGCTGGGCTTCATGTCCACTTTTCGACCTTCACCCCCAACCCAAGCGCCTGCTGAGGATTCACGACTCTCGACGGATGGGCTCCTACTTTTTCACAACCCTCTTCTTTCTTTTCCTCTTCCCCATCCTAAGTCCCTCTGGACCCTTTTTCCGTGCCAGGTGAACCAGAGCCCGTTTTTTTTCAAAGAATCGTCCCCTCTGCAGATGGTCCGGAAAACACTCCTTTCCTCTCTCGCCACCAATTTTCTACAACGAGAGAATACCGTCTCCTACAGAATAGATAAGTTTGTTCCCCCTCTTTTTACGTTATAGAAGAAGTCCCGTTTTACGAGGGATTTTATTTCCACCCTTTTCCTCCAAAGTCCCCCAACAAGGCCGTTTGCTCGTTCTCGCTGCTTCGAGACCTTCCTTGAGCCTAATTCCCTCCCGTCCGACAGACCAGCGAGAAAGCTCTTCCTATTCTAAGAGAGAAGCATGCCTGGGTCCCATCTTTTCACCCAAGGAACAGAGCAAACTCCATAGGACCGACCAGAAGATAAGGACTCCGTAAGTCCCAACGATATTCTCTCATGAAAATTGACTATATGTGCTCCCACCCCAGACCCCTCTGAGTGCCGGGAAAACCATGCCCCATCCCTCAGGGGAAGAGGAGCACCCTCGAATTCCGCGGGAATCCGTTGGAACCGCCCTCCACCTTCGATCCACGCCATCCTGGAAGCTCCAAAAATGGTCCTCAGATGACGTTTTTCCCCAAGCCTCCTCCCGCTGCTGACGGCATGCTCCTTCCCCCCCCCTCCCTTGTTGATGCCGAAGTCCTCTTGACATCTCGGGTCAACTTTCCCGTCCCCCAGAGCGAGGGTCCTCCAATCCGGTCGTTTCTTCTTCGCCGACGACAACCCTAGGGCTGTGATTCTTTCCCAGCTTCGCACAATGGAGAAAATTCGTCATCTTTTCCCCTCCCCTAGAAGCACGTGGCGCGGTACCCCCTTTCCTTGACCAGCTTCTCTGCTTCATAGTTCCTTTAAGGCCAGACCTCCTAATATTTTTCTTTCAAGACACCCTCGGTAAGAGCTCTTCGTCCTCGCCCAGTTCTCCTGCTAAGTTCACTCCCAGCAAAAACCCTTGACAATGCCTTCTTTGTCCTTTCGCTGGTACTAGAACCATCTCTGCTAGGAACGTTTCCCACCTCTTTTTCCGTTTTAAATTGACTGAGTCCCCTGCCAGAAGAGATTCTCACCGCCACTTCTTTTAGCCATCTCCTCCTATGGCCTGCCCCGAGCCTTTCCAAAAAGAAATTTTTATACTGGTCCTCTTGCCTCTTGCTTCAAGTTAGCGCCTTCTCCCTGGTTGACCAGTCACTCAGCCATACGGCAGACCTTAGCTCGAGGCGTCCCTTATTCGCGCGTAGGAGTATTCCCCTGATTTCTGAGAGCCCCTTTGTCCCTGCCCCTTTCCCCCTAGCAATTGAACGAGTTTACCGACGTCTTACCTGACCCTTGGGTGCAAGACTTTTCCCTCTTGGACCCTTTGTCCTTACAGGTACACCCCCCTCTAACCCTTTTGCAATTTCCCCGTTGCGAGGAGACTCCTTAGTCCTATTGCCTCATTCTTGTTTTTTTCGATCTAGGAGGTATCTCTCCCCCGTACGAGGATGCAGAGGGTCCGCCGGTAACTTTTCCATTTCTCTCTTTCCCAATTCGGGGCTTGGTTGAAGCGGACCGCTACGAACCTCGTGGACAATTGATGCCCCGTTGGGTTTACCGGGCACTCGCATCTTTCCTCTTCTCCGCGACGCCTCGTGCCTGCGGGCGAAAAGATTGAGCCCCCTTTTTCGTGACACCCTTCTGAACTTTTTTATGTAATTGTCCCCTCCTTCTCAAGGACGGACCCACCGTCCACGTGCGACCCCCTCTCCCCGGTGGCATAGGGATGGAATTCCTTCTGGAGTCGTCGTTCTAGAATGCGTCGATCTTGTTTTCGTACAGTTCCTAAGTAGGAGATGTGCTTTGCCTGGCGATCTTTTCGTCTCTTCCGCGACCTTCCACAGAATTTTTTCTCTTTTTGTTCGTCCGACGTACAACTCCCTTTTCCCCCTGGCCGACCGAGGCCGTCCCTGTTTCTCCTCTCGTGGCGTTTCATCGTCGACGTTATCCTTGTTGACTTTGGAAGTAACTCCTGCTTACTTTGCAGGCGGTCTTTCGTCCTTGGTCCTCCCTTTCATTGTCTTCCCCGAGTAGGAAACGATGCCAAATTGTTCACTCGCAAGAATCCGATAGATCTTTAGCCTCTTCTTCCATCTCCCTAGCGCATTGGATTTCGGATTCCTCGTAGATTGGTGGAAGACACTTTCTCTTAAAAGGAAGGATTTTTCCTTTTCCTTGTCAGGACCTCCCTCCAACATTTGTCGTATCCCCCTGCCTTTTCCTTATCCATAAGGAGATTTCTATTGAATTGTTGAAGTTCGCCCTTTTGTTATCTTCGTGTCTTTCTTAAGGGTTGAAGGAGGGGGAATGGTTCCAATCACGCTTTTACTTCCCTAATTTGCTACTAGTCCTTTTCTGTACTGGTGTTCCCGAACCTCTCAGGTTTTTTGCTTATGCCTTCAGGTACCTTGTCTTCTTAAATAGGTGTTCCGTGTGAGAGGGGGCAGCGTTTTATCTTCCCTTTTCCTGGAGAGGGTGGACTCGGTTTTTTTTTGTTTTGTTCATAGAAGAGGTTTAGGAGGAGGTCGTGGGCATCGTCAATTTTTTCTCGTAGCTCTTCTTCGGCGCCGTTCCCCCCGGTCCTTCTTCTTCCCCTAAGCAGTGATAGATCTAAAACCCGTCTCTTTGTCTACGCACTGAATTATTGTACAACGGCGCAACCGGCCTCTCTGAGGCCGAGGCGTTCGTATTTCCCGGGTGCGTTCCCTGCAGTTTATCGCAGTAGTTTCTTCCCCTGTCCCCGACCTCGTCGGGGTTTTCGTTGGTTCGAGGAATTTCGCTTCTCTTTCTCTTGCTGCGCATCCACCGCCTGCTCTTTTGCTCTGGTGCTTTTTGAGGGCACCCTTTTAAGTTCGCGATCCACTCTTATATCCCTTGTCACCTTTATTATATTGAGAGATGACTTAATTCCTTTGGCGAAAAATCAGTGCCCTTTTCCTCTCCTTCAGCTGGAGGAGCTTTCCCCGGTCGCCACTTTGCTTTAGAAACAGAAAACTTTTCTGCTTGCAGTTTGCTTCTTTCCTGGTCTAATGCGCTCATGGTGCTTTCATGATTTAGAGAGTGATTTCCCAGAACTCTAGGGCCCTCAAGAGACATGGCGATTTTCCCCTCTCTTTTAATTCCACATTTTTTGACTCGGTGAATACCCTCTTTTTTAGGGTTAACAGATTTTCTCTCAAGTGGACTCATTCTTCTTTGATAAAGATTCCTTAACGGACCCCTTGCAGTAGGTTCTTTCTAACCCTTCCGGCGTTGAATTGAAACTATTCCCCCGTGAGGCCTAGGGGCCTCCTCGAGTTGGTGGGTGGAGGGGCGTAACTCCTTCCCTCAGATAGCCTCTGAAAGTGTAAGGCCCTTTTTTAGTGCTTCTTCCCACCCTCTCCCCACTTTTTTGAATCTCCTCGGGGTATGTTTAGTATATATTTTCCTTCCTCCCCGGGGAGAGCTTGATATTAATTCCAATTGAGATGATGTTTTTCCCACTGGCCTTTTTCCCTTTTTTTTTGTCCCAAACTAAACAGGGCTTCCAATGACCTGGTAACCCTTTTTCAATTTCCCACCACCCCCCAAAAGGTCTATTTAAACTCCCTTAAAGTGAGTAGGTTTTTGTAGTGATCCTCCCCCTTCGGGGTAGCTAACCCCCCTGCTTCCCCTCTCCATTGAAGTAGTACTTTCTTTCGGCTTCTAGAGTTCCCCCCTTCGAACCACATTTTTTTCCCGGAACCGAATTTCCTCTTCCTTTCCTTTTCTCGCGGAACCCTACCACACATCAAGTATGTCGAATAGACCTCCGAATACCTCTACGAGAAAGGTTATGACCCCCCCCCATCATAGGGCCCCCAATACTCCTCATGCAAATCAGCGGGATTTCAAGCCCCTCTCCTTTTTAGAGTTCCCCACAGAGGGGGATGTTCCGGCTGATCCAACACTTGTAAAGACTCTCACCAACTCACCCCCCCCCCCCCCCCCCCTGACCTTATCTCTTCTCTTCCATTCAAGGTATGTTTACGCAATCCTCACCCCGATATCTTTTCCCTAACCTGAGAAGGCTGTTTGATCAGTTCTCTCGCAATGCAGAAGGTTTTTCCCCAGTATGGATCGTTCCCCTAGGCCCATCCCGTAAGGTGATCAATCTTTCGATACTCCACAACTGCATCCCCACTCGTGTATCACTTCCAACGACGGCAGATCAGCGTTCTTATTATAGAACGTTTGGCCTCCTCCCCGGTGCTCGATACCCCTTTCCGTTTCGTTTCCAGAAGTCAATCTTTCTTTACGTACTTCTAAGAGTGGTTTTTCTCGACCCAATTGACTTTGAGTCCTCGCCGTTTCTGAAGGAGAACCAGCCTCCCCAACGAGCACAGAAGCTTTGAGGCAGCCCCCCCAATACTCCTCGGATCGAGGACCCTTCTTTAGAAAGCTCCTCTCCGACAGATAAGGGAAGCCTGAGGATTCCGGTCCTACGATGCCGCGCACCTTCATTCTCCGCCTGAAAGGTTTTATTTCTGTGCATCACCAACGCGCCTTTCTTGCGTCGGGGTTCCGGGCCCCCAACACCATCTCCCCGAAGAAGTGTAGCACAGCGCGGATTACATTCGCCTCCTTCTTTTTCCCATCCCGTTCCACCCGTAGATCCCGCCCCCCAAGAGCTCCCCCCAGGCTAATTAACCCTATTCCCCTCCCGCGTCTCTGACCGCACGCTTTCATGATGTTTCCTGAAACGCTGAGCCTTTCCTCTTTACATGGCCGTCGAGTTTTTATACTTCGTTTTTTCTTGGCGTCACATCCCGCCTCCCGCCTCCCTGGGTGTCCCTATGCCGCTAAAACTAAGAGGGCGTTAGGAGATGTAGTGGAGATTCCCTCCAAGGGCCCCTCCCCAGTTCGTACCTTTTTTTGGCGCACCATCGATCCCCAATTTTTTCGAAGCACTTAAACACCTGCCGCGCTGATACCAATAGTGGAAGTACATCATCCTTCATGTAATAAGTCTTCACTCCGAAAGAACCCGGCTAGCTTATGTGCATACCCCTCTTTTTTTTTCCTAGGGTTACGTCTCCCCCCTGAAACACCATCCCACCCTTTTTTCCTGGTCCTGAGTGGACCACCTTCTGATTCCCCATCCCTTCCTTCTTGTTCACCTGAAGAATTATTCCAGTTCCTAGAGAAGTCTCTCAGACTCCCACCGTTTCTTCTTTTCCCTATAGCCCCAACCGCAAGCGAGGCCTTTTGTTATCCTCCATGAGAGGATAGCTATGGTTCCAAGGATTATAACGGATACGTGACCATTCATCTCCCCCGGAAAAAGAATCATTTTTTTTAGGATCGAATTCTTGGACTTGTCCACGATAGAGTTTTATCCTCTCCCTGAGTATTCCCAGATGCCCTGCCCTGACGGACTGCTTGCGTGACCCTTTCACCCACTTTCAAGAAATTTCGGTCGGTCTCGCCTTCGGCTCCCTTCCGCCCGCAGATGTGATCTGACAGTAAGGTCCCAAGCGGAGGAAACTAATGGAATTTTTCGTTCCCAGACTTCCATATATATATATTTTAATACTCCCCCCTTTTTGGATAGATCTTAGAGCACTTTCATAAGTCAGGAAAGACCTATGGAGGGTTCCCAGCAATTGGCTCCTAGTAACCCTCCTTCTTGCAAGTAATTTTCTCCGACCTCGTCAGACTTGTCCTTTAACCGGCGCACGTTACCGGTTACTTTGTCACCACCCATCTTTTATGTCCCTGGCAGAACCAGAGGCCGCCGCCTCTCGTTGACGAGAGGAGTTTTATTATGTACCTTACACATTGCACTTGTCTTTGGCTTTTTCCCTGCTTCTGATTTCTGTTGAAGCCCATTCCGTCCACAACCTTTCAATCAGCAAAGGGAGGATTTCTCTTCCCTTCCTCTTTTGGCCTTCCCAGATTCTGCGTAGTCTCTGGTTTGGCTTCTGATATTCTTCTTTAAGGAAGTTAGGAGACTATTTTCCTGAGTCTGTGCTGTTCCCCTCCTGGAAGAGCGGTCTTTCACCCCAAGGGACACCTATTGAGGGGGACTGTTCTTGTGTCGGTTTCTTCTTGTCGAATAACAGGCGAAGGGTTCCCCTCCCCCCCGGTCGAGACCTATATTCTTGCGATCTTTTTAAATATTAGGTCTGACCTTTGTCCCCGCTTCCACCTCTTCCGATAGGTTTCAAGCGCGCGAGGTCGTGAAGCTCGTGGTGCACACCTTCGCTTGGAGTATGAACCCCCTGCTCACCTGTACGCAATGCGCCCGAATTCTTTTTTTCGACTTCCGCCGCCCTAGTTTTTTGTTTTTTCCCCCGGCAGGTCAGCTCGAAGCTCCCTTGGAGGAGGATCTTCCCTTTCGCTGTGAGAAATTTTTTTGGTCCTGACAAGAAATCTTTACGGCCTTCACCCCCACCCTTCAATATGCCCTCCCTGATTATCTGGCCCATTCCCCATAGATCCCTTCTCTGGAGCTTATTGCCCCGTGTGCCCTTGAAATGGTTTAGTAAGGAGGCGTTACGGGTTTCCTGAGGGCGGCCCGCCCGCGTAATTCTTTCAAGTCGTAAGTTTTCTTACCTATGTGGATATGGCGTTTGTTTCATTAGAAAAGAGAAAGCCTTTTTTGGTTTTTACAGGATTCCTCCCTTTCGTTGAATTTTGGATTTTGAACGGCTGACGTGTCGGACGCCTCTCTTCGGTTCACTCGAACCCCCAGGATTCGTGCTTCGAGGTGATGGCATAGATCACCCGTTCCGGATAGGCTGATTTAGACGGACAGAGGCTTTTCCCTTTCTTAGTGAGGCGTTCCTTGTCGAATTCTTCTAGTCTTTCCGCGAAAAATAGGACTCCTTACGAGAAGACTTTCTTCCCTCTCACACTTTTGGATACCGTCCGATCTGAGCCTCCGGAGAAGGCGTCTCATCAAACACTGTATTAGCAGCTAACGAACGATCCCGGATCTCTTCCCGGCTCTTGTATGAGAACCTTTTGTCTTTTTTTGGGTCGAGGTCGAGGATAGCAGATTTTTTTTTTCTTGTGAAGAATCCCCCCACTCCCTGCACTCATTATGGGTGTTCTCCTCCGGCGTAGTGACCTTCCTTTTAGTCTTCCCAAATCGGTTCATACAGGCCGGTCTTTAGTGAGAGGACCAGGAGTTTCATTTCTTCTTCGGATTCCGCCACCTTTTAAGTAGGCCTTTCCGGTGTCCTCGGGGCTGGCGCTTTCTCCCTTCCTGAGACTTTTTGTTGGCATTCCATAAAATGATTGTGCGGGACCGCGCGGGGCATTTGATTTTTTTAATTAGCTTGATATGATGACCCCCTTCTTTCCCGGAGCAGACCCTCCTTGACCCAATCGTTCCCCGCGTTCTTGTCAGCATCGAATTTAGCCGTCGATGATTCTTCCCTTCTATACTGTGAAGATGTCCTCCTCTCCTTGCGACGGTTTCTGGGTGCCCCTTTTTCGTGGGAACGCGGTCTTTTCCGCCCAGAATGTGACGCCTGCCAGGCCGTCCCTCCTTTGTAATCGGGGATAGATTCCCCCACCCCCTCGTGGTCGCCCCCCCCTAAGCCCGCCCCCCCGTTCCTCGGGACCGAGGGGCGCGTCCCCCCCACTTGAGGGTTTTTTTTTTGCGTTTAGAGTAGAAAACTTTTCCCCCTTCTTTCTGTAAAGTGTATTTTTTTAACGGGGGAGTGTCTGGTACACCCGAGTTTTAAAGGCGAAGACCCTCTCTTGGGCTTTTT
>Ga0179593_1538993_pt1 | contig 16529 bp, 20 predicted proteins | sample CZODoug2_1_08_16_FD_185931 | JGI IMG/M metagenome (GOLD analysis project Ga0179593, IMG submission 185931) | Vadose zone soil fungal communities from Angelo Coast Range Reserve, California, USA - CZODoug2_1_08_16fungal (PacBio error correction) | ecosystem: Environmental > Terrestrial > Soil >... | reverse complement strand
CGCCAAGCTATTAAAAAGGGAGTAGAGTCCCCCCCCCCTCTCAGGTCCCCTCTTCTCATTGAAGGCTAGTTCTGTCTACTTGTCTGACCCCCAACGCGTCCCACGTTGGCACTCTCTGATACGATGAGCCTATACAGAGCTCGATTCCCCCCGTTGTTACTCGCGAGTGCGTCTCATTTCCTTAGCCCCCTCTCTTATGGGTTAGCTCTGAGATTATGGTACTCCAGCAGCGCTTTTTCTTTCTAGAAGAGCCATTCGCTATCGTGTCTTCATAGATGCGAGGTCAGAGCGTGATAAAGCTTCTAGAGTTTATGCCCTTTTTCCCCTATAGGCGCGCCCCTTCCCCCCTGCCCCACTGACCTCCCACCCGCAGTTTTCCTTTTTGCGAAGATTGGCGCCCCCACGCTTAAGGCATCCAGAGATTCTCCTATCCCCTTTAGAATTACCCCTCTTTTTGAGATTTCAACCCGCGTGCTTCGCTCTCCTAACTTTTTTGACCGGGGGGCCTCCTTATTACCTCAGGCAGCCCCTTCCCGGGACCATTTCCTTTGCTCCTAAATATTCCGACTGCGCTCCCTCTGCCCTTTCGCACGGCACCGCTAAAGTCATTCGACCCAGTCCTCCTCCTCGGAGTCCTCTCCTTCTTGAGAGGCCGGCGCGACTCGCCTTCCCTTTTAGACACTCTCGTGGCCTTTTTGGTTCAGCGGAACACCAAAGAATCTCGTGCTCGTTCAAGGTTTGGCCACCCTCCCTTTTTTGTCGCCGTCGTTTCCCACTTTTTCGTCCTCCTCCCTTGCCTCTTGCCCACGCCAAGCTTTACTTCGTGCCTCCGTTCTTCCGTACTCTGCTCCTCCGCTCGATGCCGGCCCCTTCGCGTTGCGGTATTCTGAGTTACTCGCGTCCCACCTTCTCGTCACTTTCTTGTATCGCGATCGCCCCAACGCTTTTCCCCGCTCATCCCTCATCTAAGGCCATATTCCTCGGTCCACAATCCACGCGATGTTTTCCTCCGTTGCAGAGTACTTCTGGTAGGTCTCCCTCGTTCGGCGACAACAGATCGGCACCGGTTCTCATCGCATACTCTCTCAACGAGATTGTTTTGAGTCCCGAGATGTTGGCGGAAGCACGTTTTTTATCCTCCTCTCTTTCCCTTTCTTGCGTTCCCGGGTGATCGCACTTTTTCTCGTCTGAACGCCCCCCCTCCCTAAATCGACCGGGTTCCCGTGCTAGAGCACAGCGATCCGAGGGAAGGATCATTTCCCCCCTAACTCAGGGGCTCGAAACGCGAGCCGTTTTAGGGCGTACAGTCAAGGATTCCTTTTCTAAAAGGCTTGACTTTGAGACTCTCTCAACTCAGCTCAGAACGTACCCCCTCCCTGGCCCTTAAGATTGATTTAACTCCTACTTTCCCCCAATCGGAGTGAAACCACGTGATTAACTCTTGAAGACTTTTCGGTTAGACCCCTCTCCACTTTTTTTTAAGTTGTTGAGTTTTCTAGAGACACTAAGCCTGAGTTCCCCCCCTCATCTTCCCCCCCTCGGCAAGAAACCCCCACATTGATAGAAGAATCCAGGTTTGTTACCAACTTGATCCCCCCCCCTTCCAGATACTAACAGAGATGCATAGATGTGTAATTTTTCTTGGTTCCATTATCGCCCCCTGCATTCTAGGTAGGCTTACCTTTTTTTCCACTCACCTTGAGAAGATCTTGACTAACCTTTTCTTTCCTCTTGTCTCTTTTCCCGCATGTCGCCGCCAAATTAAAAGAGGATGCCCAATCCCCTTCCCCTCTTTTCCAAACCCCCCCACTGCGAAGTGACGGAACTCTTCCACAGCGAGATCTGTGATCCAGATTGACTTTCTCCTTCCGGCTTACTTCATGGTATAGGTCAGATCTTTTCATGAGCATTCATTTCCTCTTTTTTCGATGATTCCTGTAAATGTGTACTTAAGTAAGAAAGCCAGACCTCCTGGCTAATAGTTATTATAGCCTCCACCCAAGACCTGAGTTCCTGAGCTGTTGACCCTCCCGTCGCGTTTTGGCCTCCTTAGTGAGGTGTTCCTCCCTTTCCTTTTCTCTAAGCGGCCGCGATTCTCAAAGGGTTTGAACCTTTTAGATTTGATTAGATCGTAAGAGATTTCTTCGTCCCAGACCCCCTTCCCTAGAATGAACATTTTTCCCCTCCGGAGATTGTGAACTTAAGCCTTTCCCCTTTAGTTAATCAGTTTCTTTTGACCGGTTTCCGAAGCTCTTCGACCCTTAGTAGTTGGTCCGGGCAAACTTCCTGCAGTCCTTTTTTTTTTTTTTTTTTTTTTTTTTTTTTTCGTTTCTTCTACCCTTCCATGTCTTCACTCTGCCTGCTCCCCCCTATTGAACTACGATGTACTGACCCCCCCTGTCCACCGCCCCGCTTCTCTTTCTCCACCACTCTAGCTGCCCAAGAGTACCAGCCGAATTTCTCTCTCCTCCGTTTGCCTACCCTTTGGATAAGGTCCTGTCAGCCACACTAGAAAACCACTGACTCTTCTTCAATAGCAGGCTTTCTGCCCCCACCCTCATTCCGCGGGCTTTGGTTTTTAACATACTAGGTTGAGTCGCTCGCCTTTACTAAGAACGCCGCTCCCTCTTTCCCCTCTCAGATGGTGTGTCGTCAAAACACTCGCAAGGAGACTGAGCCCTGTCCTCTTCCCTCTCCCGGTAAGGGGCGACCTTGCTGCTCTAGAGTAGCTTTTCGGGTTTGAAGGCGGCCTCGGATGCTTTTTGAGATGGCCCTCTTCTTTTTTTTAAGACCCTTTCTAGATTTCGTACCGCTCTCAAAATAGCGCCAACAGTCCTTTTTTTGAATGCAGCTCTTTGCGGGCCGCCTCTTCGCTCCTCGTGGGAGAGCAAGCTGGTTCTGCAGCAGTCTTTTAGATCCCCTTCCATTAGAACCTCGGCAACGAGTTTTTTGGGTTGTCCCCTGAGAAATATTTGCTCTTTGTGACGTTTCGCCGGCCCGATTCCCCTGCACGTTCTTTTGAAGTCCGTCTTTAGGCTCGCCATCGGTCTCCCTTTTCCCGCAACTCTCGCTTACAACCGGCTCACTTCGCGATCCCCCCTTTTTCGTTGATCGTCTGCCTTCCTTTTTTTTTCAAATCTTCGATTGCTTCAAACTGTCTCGAGGACATCTTTGTGATCTCATAACACAATTGGAGTCCTTCTTCCGCTTCCCTCCCAGTAGTTCCCCTCGCCTTTTTCACGCTCCTTACATTCATTTTAACCTCTTTTCTTTTTTTCTTATTTGGGTTGAGGAGATTTAATAAATTCGTACCCAGACGACAAGGAGTGTCCTTTTCCTTTTCTATTCCGTCTGACGAAGTTACCCCAACCACCTTCCTTCTAGATACCACCTTGATGTAGATGGTTAAGCCTCAGATTGGCATTGCCCTTTCCTTCCCTGCCGCTTCCCCCCTGGCTCCGAATGTGTGGAAGCGATCCTTGACGAGACTTGACCCGGCGAGCTTAAATTTTCCACCAATTTATTGCTGCGTTCCTTGAACCATTCAGGCTTCCCCCGTAAAAAAAACCATTTTCTCCTACTCTTCAAAAGTCCGCCAGGGCTCTGAGTTGCTGGTCGAATGGCCCCCTCTCGAGTAATGATTAGAAGTGAGCCTCGAACACACCTGACTTCCTTGTCCAGCCTCGTTTTCTGTCCCCTACCAGGATTTTTTCGCGATTGTGTCTTTTTGATTCCTGTACCATACGGGGCCCAGCACTACGATGAACCTACTCTCCCCGAGTTCCGAATTTAGATTCCACCTCCTCCCCCGCGGACTCCTTGCCGCCGTTGAAACCTGCTCTACGTACGGCGCAGAACGTTCGCGAATGGCTGCCTCCGTCGGTGACCCTCACCGATGTCCCCTCTCGGCTATTGAATTCCGGCGCCACTACGGATTTCATCCTCCCCCCTCCCCCCCCGAGAATCTTTTGTAAAGCGTAAGCCGATCTCTTGTTCCACGCAACGAGCCTCCGTTTTTGCTAGTGCTGCCCGTCCTCGCTCTCGGTTGTTTACTCAGGAGCGCTTTCGTTTTTTCTGGCTCCGCTAGATTTGGTTTGCGAGCTTTCCTCTGTTTTGAGGTTTTTACAGGGGCTTCGGTCTCTTTATTAGGGATTTGATACCAACCCAGGAAGGTGATTAAGTTTATCCCCTCCCTTTGGGCCTGAACCGAGCTTTTAGCTTCCTAAACTCCGGATGACGGTCAGAGCCAATTTGCAGAGCCCCTTTCCAATCTAAGGAGGAGAAGAGAAGCGGTCTTGGCTTGAAACCCGCCGAGCTAGTGGACCCTATCTTCTCTCGCTGGGCTGTGTTCACTCCCGCCGCGATGCTTTTCCAGAGCGTTTCCCCCTTTCTACCGCCTTCCCCCCGCCTTCCTCCCCCCCCGATTCTTCTAATTATCAAAACTCGGGCATGGACTGGTATCCCCTAGAGGCGGCCAAACTCGCTACGAATTGCACGATCTTGCAGATCTTTTTTTAGGCTGATTCTTATCGAGTATACTTTTTCTTTGCCGGAGACGAGGCTTCTGTCTTACTTTCATGTCCAAATTTACGGGTTCAATTAAAAAACGTTCTCATATACATCGATTGCACATGGAGGATCGATCCGATACCCTTCCTTCCGCAGTACTCCTTCCTGGCATGAACTAAAGGATACGAGCCGGACCTCGCGCGCCTTCTCTTTAGTCCCAAACTTCAGAAATGGTAGTCACAAATTTTGACGGGTATGCTAATATTTCCCCTGGAGATTTCTTCCCTCTCCCCCCAGGATAGGCAAGAGTTTTTTTTTTCTGCCCTCCTCTTTTCCTGGGTCGTTTTCCGATTTCCTTCTCCTCCCGAGAGACGCAAGAGCAGATTTATCCCCCGAGATACATAAAAACATGAAATCGGTTTAGATAGTAATATTAGATCTCCCAGTTGGTCCACCCCTTTGAACGGTTCAGACTCCCCCCCGGGTGTTTTGGGTTTTTCTTTTTTTTTTTTTTTTTTTTTTTGTGGGGGTTTTGTTTTGTGATGGGTTTGCAACGAGGAGTAAAAGTCTTTTCTCTTTTTTCCTTTCCCGGAGTGCGAAAGGTTTCCAACTTTCTTTATAATTTTCCCATGCGACGATCCAGTCTTCCCCCCGCGAGCCTTGCAGGAAAGACTACTCGGGCGTTTGAGTGCCGTGCAACCTTCCAACTCTTTCACCCCCCCCCCCCCCCCCACACCCCACTCGTGGGGGGATCTTGCTCTGCCCCTTGACCCCCTCTTGATAGAAGGACTCCTTTTACCGAAGCTGCGAAGTCGGCAGCCCCTCGTCTCCCAAGTCGAGTTTCTCCCCCTTGCTGCGGTTTGATTGATCCCGGCCAAATCTTTTCTCTGTTCCTCTCTTGGGGCCCGGAATTCCTTCTCGCCTTAGGCCGCAGGTGCGTAACGATGCCGATAAGAAGATTTAGGTCGTGGCGTACTCAAAATAGGCTAGTCCCCTCTCTTTCCAACCGTTTGATCCTCTGTTTCTTCTTTTTCCATTGCCCGCTGTCTTCTCCCCCTCACTTCGCCGGAACATGACCTTTCACCCCGGCAGTTCGATTCGGCGCGTTTTCGGTACAAGAATTTCTGACTTGATGTCTCTATCTCTTTTTTTTTCTCGATCCTAGACCCCCTAATTTGAACGATGAGATGTTGTACCGACTTTACGACTCTCTGATTAGCCCCTTTGCATCTCTGGATAGAGCGGTTACCTCGCAGGGGCACGGAACCACTCCCCTCCCCGGCAGGTGACCCCGATTTGTGCGCCCCCCTTTAAGTTCTTCCTTGAGGTTCGTGCTACAGTCTTACACCGATGACGTGTGGAAATTTTTTTCCTATCGAATTTGGTCAAACCTTCCAGAGCCCCTACAGGCATGCGAATTTCTCCTCCTGTTTTGATAGAGTCACACTCTCCTTCTTCATACTTCTCTCCTTAATAGATGATTTCGCTGGGTACTCCTTTACACGGGTTTTAGTCCGGCAGGATTTCGGAGATAGTCCTATGGATGAGACCCCCCCACTTTCCCTGTCGGTCCTTCTTCGTGCGGATAACGGTTTCTCTCTTTCCGGACTATATCCTTGGTAGACCTGATGCGCGATGAGAAGTCTCCTTTTTTTTTTGCTGAGGACTGTTACTTGTTTCTTTTTTTCGTGGCAAGCCTTCCGCGTGCTTGTCTCCTTGTTGGGGGTGTGTTCTTCCCCCCCGTGAAAGAGTTAGGCCATCTATTTTTCTGCCATTGGAGTTTTTTTAGGATCGAGCATTTCTTTCTTCACTCAGAACCCCTTTCTCGTGACTCCCAACCCTGGCGATGGTATCTCCCCTCCTGGATAGGCGCAGGCACTAACTTTCTTTCGTTTCGAACGCTAATCGCCCCTCGAGTCCGCTATTGTCAACATCGACGTTCGGCCGGGGGCCTGTCGCAGTCAACCCTCCGCGAGACCCCCTTCCATTTTGCGTCTCAGGCTCGGGGCGCGCCTAGGATATTATTTTTTTTTGTGATGAAAGTTGTCGCTCCTTGATGAAGTTTCCCGAGCGACCCCGAGACCTAGACAAGAGCCTCCCCCCCTTGGGGACTTTCGAAATTACCCTAATCCTCTTATGATTGATGAAATTCCGGAAGAAGAGTCCCACTCGGTAACCTACAAGGCGCTCCCCTCCCCCTCTCCCTCCTCCTAGGCCCTCCATAGAGCGTCGTAACTCAAGAGAGGAGCCGGAGGTCTACTCACCCTCACCCCCCACGCGTTCAAACATTACCCAGCAGCCCCCCCTATGCAACCCTAAACTCCAAAGTCCAACCGCCCACCACTTCCCCTGACGCATTCCTCTCCCAGAACCGAGAATCGAGTCCTCGTGCTGCGCCTTTCTAGTTGAGTGCTCTTTAGAGACCCGTCCTCCCCCGGAGCTAGTCCATTCGAGGGGATCCAGCTAAGAGCTCGTTTCGATCGTTTCCAGAGATAGTCGCTATAGAAGCAACTTTCCTCTCTTGACCTTTTCTCCATCCCCAGTCGAGAGCAGTGTGCGGGAAGACTCATACCCTGTGTGCCCCTTTCCGTTTCGGCCCACGTCCGGTCAACCGAGAACCCAACGAAGGTTTCCTCCAGAGCAGTTTGTGCTGCAAAGCATGGCCGCCTCCCCTTACGCCTCTCCCCCCTCTTCCCCGAGCGCACTCGATGTTTTGCATGTTTAGAGAGATTTTCCCCCGAATCGCTCTTCCCCGACGCCCGTCTTGCCCGGTGAAGCCGTGCACAATCGAATCCCTCCTTTCCCAGTGACACAGGTGATTGCGCCCCTATTACGCGATGCCGAGATCCCCCCGGTTTACCCGCCCCTTCCTTTTCCTTTTCCCAAATTCGTCTCCGTGTACCTAGAACATTCTCCGCCCCTCCTAAACTCCCCGGCGAAATTAGACGGCTCGGGCCGAGACTCAGTTAAGGGACCAATTTTTTCTGGGTTCCTTTGGCCGGACACCCCCGTAATCACGGTTTTTTTCTCCTTCTCGCCTTACTCCCGGCCGAAGAACTCCTTATTGGTAATGACTCCTCAATTTTTTCACGACCCCCCTTTTCCCTTTCGCTTTTCCGGTAACGCGTTAGTAGACCTCCCCCCCTGACTACAAGTATTATCTGCATGGAGTCGAGCACTGGACCATTGTCCATAGTAACTTCTTTCTAGACCTATCCGTCCCCCAAAGAATCCTCCCTTTTTCTTTCTCAATGGCATCTTCAGCTTTTCCTCCGTCACAGCACGCGTTTTCATTTTGACCTGGTTCATGTTTTAGAGGACCTATTCTGAGAAGAAAAGCCGCAGTATATTGATACGAGCCATCTATACCCTGACCCTTCTGATGTCCCTCGAGTAGTAAGATAGATTTAGACTCCCTCCTCCTTCTATTTTCTTATGATTGTAAAGCGTTCTCTCCTAGCTCAGCGGTGTTTTGAAGATAAGCTTCCAGGGACACTTCCTCTTCCTTTCTTCCGATTTTGAACCCCCCCCTCCGTCATGGCCTAGGCCTTCAAGGGCTACCCTCTTCGCCGTTTGACTGACCGAGATGGACTTTTTTCTTACAATTTTCCATGGAGCAGAGACGAGTCTCTAGTCAAAGTCCACCACTGTTTCCTTCAAGAATTGCTCAGTTTCAAGCACCTTCCCAAATTCTTTTTAACGTTGAGGAGACATGGATCCCCCTGTCCCGTAAAGGGGGTTGGAGTCCAGAATAAGACCATGAGAGTTTCCCCCCCATCTTCCCGCTTTTTCCCATCCTGTTGCAGAAACTCAACCGCGCGACCCGGAACTTTTTTCCCCATCATATGTTTCCTCCCTCCCTTCGTCCTGCAGATGGTGGATGGTTAGCCTGGGGCTTCCCTCTGTCCGCGATTCCTCTCTCTTCCCAGGACTCCCGGACGGTAAGATGGGTTTTCCCTCTCCGGTCATACTCTGCTGTCCCGCCCTCCTCACCTTTTTCCCCGAGTCTTTGCAGACCTTCAGACGTACACCCATTGCTGCCGTTTTCCTCCCCTTTACATCAGCGTGCGAGTTCTTTACTCGTATCCCTTCTTTTTCGGAGTTCATTCTTGATTTTTCCGCGTTTCATTTGGTAATGGCCCCTGTTTTCCTTTCCTTCCCCCCCTTTCAGCTCCTCCCTTGCTGATATATGGGGAATTCCTCCCTTTAGTTAACATCCTCACAACCTATAATGCTCTCCTTGCCAAGCCTCGTATCCGATCTACTGAGGGTCGCCCCTTTTTTTTTCATCCTCTTGTTGCCCCCCATTCGGCCGAGACTGCACAGGCGTTTTTTTCGGTAAGAATTGGTCTTGTATTCGGCGCCCAGGCATCCTCCTTTTTTTTCCTTTGGTTAGGCCATTGGCTGAATAAAGCCATAACCCCCCCTTCTCTCCTCCCCCCCTGCTTTTTGAATGTGTCCTCGGCAGCACCCGCTTCTCCCGCTCCCGGGTATGGTTTTCGGGCGGTTCCCCAACCCCTTTTCGCGTTGGTTCCTTCCCGCCCTTTCGGAAATGATTCCCTTCAGATCCCTAATTATTCCTTCCTCCTCTTTCCGATCCCCTCCCCACAGCCCTCCACGCTCGGTTTTGCCGCAACAAACTTCTCCTCAAGCAGCGTTCAAGTTTTTTTTTCCCCCTTCGGGATTCTTCAGAATGTTGTTCAGAGATTCTCTATGAAGGGAAATCCCTTTATCCCGACGAACGTACGACTCTCTTTTTAAATTCGAGATACGTCGCGCCTCTTACCAAAAGCATCAGTGTTTTTCCTTCCTTTAACTTAGGTGAGAGTTTCGCCGGCTCCTTCAAAGAGCCGCCCCCCCCCCAGCTCTAACTACTGATGTTGCTCGGGCAACCTTAAGCCTTCGAGAGAAATTTTTTCCTTCCCGACGTATCATGGTTCCGTCCGCTTAGGATTGTGGAGATTTTCTGCAAGGATTCGGATTCATTTCCCTTCTTGCTCTGTATTCTGAGACCCCCGTTCTCCCTCGTAAGCCCTCGCACATGACAGCTTGTTCTATCTCATCGAGGGGAACTTCTTCCGCGGAGGGGGAGATTTTCGAATCCCCTTTTTCCCTTTTGTTTCTTACGGCAATACTCAGCAACGCCCCCTTGCGTCGTTGTTGAGACTTTCTGTGGATCGTTGTCTTAGAAGTTGATTTGCAGCCAGTTAGAGCTCACCTCTGAAAGTTCTTTACGTTCGCTCGAGCAAGAGTGCAGTCCTCCCCCTTCCCACAGTCTTCTCTCGTAGCCGGATCAGCTCAATGGCTTCCCCCTTATTTTCCCCAACTAGAGTGTTTCCCGGTATTTTCCCCTTTCCCCTTTTTTTCTTCCCCTTTTTTGGCTCATACGGTCATCTCCCTCCATTCCTTCTGATTATGCAGGATGTTAGATGATTAATTCCTTTTTTCCTCTCTTTTTTTTCCTCGATCTTAATCCCCTTGTATCCATTCCTTTTCATTTCGAAGTGATATAGATCCGTATGCGAATCTTTTCCCCCCCCCCCCAATTTCCTTTGCTCTCACAAATGAGGCCCCGAGACCGGTGGATCCCCTGATGGGAAAACCTCGCCATGCATCGGATCAACAGTCTAGCCGGCCGAGACTTTTGTGTGATCTATGAGGACTTTAGTTATCTCGAGCTAAAATCCGCCTGCTCCCCTTTTAGTTTTCCTTGCAGGGCAATCGTCCGGGCCCCAAAAAATAGCTATTACTTAATGCTTGACTTTGCTTCCCTATACCGGAGGAAGGTTGCCCCCGCAAAAAGATGAATCCCCGACAACAGCTCTCTAATCCTCGGACGCGATGAAGTTGAGCCCCGGACTGAGAGATTGGAGATTTGTAGTCATTCAGATAAGGTTTCTCCATCAATACTACTTAAGTCCTCCCCTTCACTAAAAACCCGGCAGCTTCTAATTTCCTAATAAGCTCCCAAAGGGCGTCGGACCCCCCATCCTCGAAGCCCCTTTCTCTCTTTTCTTCTCTCTCGTTTTCAGACACACCAGATGCTACTTGATGTCCATCTGCTGCTCTCCCCCCATTCCGTCCAGTTTTTCCCCATAAGGATTTTATACAGACCCCTCCCCCCCTCCCTCTTGTGGATCTATTTAACAGAATTCTCTTGAATTGAACCCACCTCCACTTCCTTCCTTCGTGTGGCTAGTGCTGGCCCGGCCCAAGGATTATGCCCTTTCCGTTGTTCCCCCTCCCTTAGGTCTCCTTTCATAGCCCCTTTGGTTGCGTCCCTTCGCTGTGGAGGCTTTCGTTTAGTTGAGATCGGTCCCCTTTTTCAGGAGGTTAAGTCTTAACCTTGGAAGAAGGGATTTTCATGTCGAAGTCTTTCCCTTTTCCCACGCCCCGGAATTCCCCCCTCCTTTTTCCCCCCCCGCATCTTCTCAATCCGTGATGACGAGCGCGAGCGGCCCTTTTGGACCCGCGTACATGCAAAGTAGACGCAGAAGGGTCCTTTCCCCTTCCTTCTGATTGTTCCCCGAAGACCCAACCACTGATTCCTTTTTCATGGCTGCCCCCCCCCTCCCTCCCCCACTCCGCCGAGCGGGGACAGAGCTCTCCAAGTCTACCGCACGCCTTCCCGCGCCCGGCCGATTTTCTCAACAAATCTTGATGATGACGGAGGACGCCCTAGGTCGCCCTTCTGGTACGACTTTGCCCTATTCCCTTCCTTGTTTTTTTTTGAAGGCTGGGTTTCTCGGGTGGAATCCCATGATATCGGTTCTCTGCCTTTTCTTTCCGGGACTTCGGACTCCAGAAGGCTGAATAGTCCTCTCCTTTCCTTGGCTATCCGATGACATTTACCACTTGCAATCCTCAATCAACGGCACTCTGAAACGAAAGGTACCTTTTTCACCAGCGCGACTTGGAGTCCTAGCTTTACCCTCCCAAATTCCCAGTTCTGAAGTCCTCCCTTCTTTTTTTTAATTCTGAGTCCTTCGCCCTCAGGGTATGGCGATCAATGTTCTGATTTTGAGACCGCTCAAGGGGCTCCTCCCCCAGAGTTCGCTGAGGAAGTAGCATTTCGCCCCGCTCTCCACACTGCCCCCGGCGGGGGATCCTCCACATCGCAGTGTAACCCTTGACCGGTGTATTTTTTCTCTTTTATTAACCGGAGGATTCCAACGGATTCTTGGAGAGGTTCTATTCTTGAGCCTCCTCTTTTTTCCCCGGCGACGCTCCTGGCCGGCTCAGATACAGGCCTGCAAGCCAGGGGCACATCCCCTTTTGTGTGAACTCGCTTTTGAAGTTGTGAGTTAAATTTCCCCTTTAGTTTTTGCCTTAGTTTCTTTTCTCGTAGCCCTTTCCCTCACCTAGCTTTTTTTTTTTTGACCCCAGACACCCTAGGAAAGAAAAGGTCCCTCCTCAGCATTTTAGAGCAACTGCTTCCCTGCCTTACTTTTCTCCTTCTGACAGGTCGGGTCGCGTTTGAACTTTTTTTTTTTCCTGTAGTTCCTCGTTAAGCGCCTTCCCCTCCCTGTTACGGTTCGTGTGTCACATGAGTCCTCCGCATTCTTTTCTCCATATCGCGTGGCCTCCCCACGCGAGCTCCTCTCGACATAGAGTTCCCCTGCACCATCCCTTCTCCCGGTTCGTTCTCGTCTCCAGCGACCCTGACCCAGAGTCTTTTCCCCCAACTTCCCCTTGACGATGCGTGTCTGCCGAGACATCTGGACTTCTTGTCATGCCGTTTCGAGACCGAAAGGTTCCCCCCTCACAGGTATACCCTCCCCCCTGAAGATTTCCTAGGGTCTCTTCGAGAAGCAGACTCCTCATCGTTTTCTTTTGTGCAGCGCGGCTACCCGGTACCGAGGATCCTTTAAAGGCCTGCCTTTTCCGCCTTTACCCACCGTCTCTTTGAGTGCTCATTTCCCTCCCTTTCTTCCGGGTGTGCGCACGACGGCCCTCCCCTTGTGGCCCCTTTTCCATTTCTTTCACGAGATGCCCCTCCCGATCCTAGAGAACCCTTTTCTCAGTTTATCCGGGAGTTTTCGCTTCTCCTTGCCGCCTTTGCTCGTAAGCTTGGACCGATCGAGACTGGTAGAGAATTGCTTTCTTTTCCGAGGCCTTCTTTGTGTTTTTTTTTTTTTGTGGTTGTCGCTTTATTAGCTCGACTGTATTTTCCCAATCACGCCCTTCCACTTTTCTTTTATGATTTCAGGTAGGAAAAGTTTTTGAGCGTGCGAAACTCTTTTTCTACCCCTCTTCTCCCTCTATACTTCCTCTGCGCCTAGCGGTGCTTGCGAGCGTGCTGCGTTTTTTTAGGAGGCTCATTGCTTTGACCCATATTGAGATTGTCATCTGGACCTTTTGTTGTGTAGGCAGTTTGCTGGTCCCCCGTTGACCGTGGAGGGTGCCGATCCCTGAGTTCTTTTTCCTCGGGATTCTAAGCGGAAGGATGCCGCACATTCCTTTTTTTCGCTCGTCGACTTCTCTTCCCGAAGCATCGCTCTGGCGAGCCCAGCACGCGAGCGCAGTTAAAAGCTTCACGCAAAATTTCATTTCTCCTAATCGCACTTTTTGAGCTGACGTTGGATGCTAGGAGCCCGCAGAGAGGACCCCCAGGTCCTCGCCCTCTTTTCCATAGCTTGCCTTTCTGCGAATACTCTGCGTGCCTTTTGCAAGGGTTAGAGAGATCCCCCCTCCTTTCCCTCCTGCATGTTAGACAAGATACCGATCTCCCCTAGCATTCCCTTTTTGAATCGAAACGGTCTTAACTCTACATCCGTGTTGTTTTTGAGATGTGACGCCTCCCGGAGTTTCTCCTTCATTTGATCTTTTTTTCTGATTAGCTAGACTTCTTCTTGATTTTAGCGCGACACCCCGCTTCACCAAAGTCCCATTCCTTGACGCATCAGGACGCTCACGCCGAGATCCTAGACCCCCCCTTCTTTGCCCATAGAGAGGATTACCTCCTACTCATTGACTATGCAAGTCGGTGATCCTTCCCCTGCTATGCTTCTGAGCATCGCTTTTTTTCTAGACCTGAGAACCCCCTAGCTATTTCCCAGAACCTTTTTCAGGTAGAGTTCTCCTTTGTCTTGAGCGGTCGAGCGATAACGATCGGAACCCCCCTGCCCCTCCTTGCACTTTAACGACTCCAACCTCTAACACCCCTCTTTCTCTAATGCTCGCACGCTTAGCGTCGCGCCTCCCCCCGCCCCAGATTCAGCATTAATCCACTTCTCTTTCCCGAGAAGTAGAGATGAACTCCCTCTTTCGAAACCCCCCGACTCTTCTTCGTTTTCATCCTCCCCCCCCCTCTCCTTTGTTGCCGCTTGCACGCTAAGTCGCACCGTGCCTCCATTTTTCTTTTCCTCTTTCTTAGCTTCCCTTAAGAATGATTTTAAGAGGCACTCCTAATTTGCCCATTTCTCTCATCGGATTTGCCAGCTCTTGACGTAAGGTCCTTCTGATCCAGACCTAAGCGAGCCTTCGCCTAGCGTTCCTAGGTAGTTATTCAAAGATTCTTCGTGTTTTCAATTTGCCCAGTTTTCTTTTTTCCTCCTTTTTTTTTTTTGCATGCCCCGATGAAGAACCTGCTGAAAAGGGTGGCCTTCGGTGACTCAGAACGCTCTCGTTACACGCGCGAGCCGTTCTCTCCCCCTCTTTTCATAGCTTTTGCGTCTCTCCTACGGTCAACATATTTCCCCATGATTAACGAGAAACCGTTCCGCTCGTTCTCTCGCCATAGCATGCATTCTTTCAGCTAATCCGGACCAGCCCCCCGGATCTGTACTTTTCTTCGTAAGTCTTGGAATACCCTCTTTCGAACAAAGGGCGCGTTTCCCCCCCTCTCCCTAGATCTCGCCGAGATCCAGTTTGAGCGATTCCGACTCCCGTTGCCTATCTTGCTCGTCCTCTTTTTTCTGATTCGGTAGCATCGGGAGCGCAGTACATCCTCCCCTTTGTTGACGCTACGCCATCAGGATCCAACGTGATCAGCGATTCCAGAGGGCACCCCGATCATTTCCTTTCTCGGTGAGAAGCCCGGCCCGGACTTTCAAGAACTATGAGCGAGAATGTTAAGTGTCTTTCCGGTCGCAGTGCTTCGTGACACCTTCCTTCTTGAGCAGTTTAGCCTCAGCTTCCTCGTCCCCCACCCTGTTTAACGGGAAATTCCCCCAGCCCTTGTATCCCTCAAGACAATAAGGATAACCCCATTGTTGGCCTCGCCCATTCTGTTGAGGGAGATTCTCTCGCCCAAGGAGTCTTTTCTTCCCCATTCCTCCCCTCTCTCCGCGATGCACCATTCTCCAAGAATTGACCCCTTCCCCTTTCCCGGCCCCATAACGACGCTCGAGGCCTGGTTGTCCCCCCCTGAGATTGCCCCTGCCCGGTGATGTGGTAATTTTCGCGGGCGTAACTTCTTCTACCCGCTCGGGGCTAGCAGCGAAAAAGACCTCTTTCCTCTTGTTAATACTGATTCTGTCAAGCTTCCAAGGTCTCCGTCGATCCTTCTCAAGAGTCTGTGTTTTTTTTTGTGCAATAACATTTCTGACGTTTGCCCTTCCTCAACGCGCGGTTCATGATCGGATACCCTTCCTTTTCAGATCTTCCGCGTCCTACGGTATAGTTGACCGCCATGTCGCCTTCAATTTCGCGTTTTTTCTTACTCCGTGTCTTCCAAGAGCAGAAGCCGATATCTCGCATTATGCCCCCTCGTTCAACAACCAACAATTTGAAGAGAGGTCCTCTTGCCCTTCCTTCGTAGACGAGTTTGGGCCGACCTCTTCCTTTCGGTCTTTTTCCCCCCGATGTTTTCCTCGGAATGCCTGCGCGCCCAACTTTTGTTAAATCTGCACCTGCCTCGCTTCCCCGGGATGAGAACCCTGACCTCTTTACCCTTTTGCGGTCATATCCTCGGCTTGTGAACCCCCTCCGCCTCTTCCTCCTTCCTTTCGAGGAATTTTCCGTTTCCTCTGTCTTTCTTGGCCGCTTCTTAATCCGCCTTCGAGGCGGTCTTCCCCAAATCTTTTTTCCTTGAATCCCCTCCTCCCTCGGACTTCGGACATTCCCCTCCTGCTTTAGATCACCCCTCCTATAGAGCCTGGATTAACCGAAGCTCACAATCAAGAAAATCCTCACGCTCGAAGGGCCGAGCCCCCCCCCCCCCCCCCCCCCCCCCTCAGCCCCCCCTGTTTTCGTGGCCGGAAAGGTCCGTCTGCCCTTTTTTTTTTTTTCCCCGAGGTTTTTTTTGCGCTATTTGATGCACACCCTAGCATCGGCCTTTCGTTTGTCCTTCAAGCGCGGTCTTCCCTCCTCCCAACCTCTTATCGCGTTTTTTTGGGCGGGTCCACAGTTTGAGGTAAGTCGAAGGTCGTCCATTTTTCCCCTTCACTTTTCTAGCTCGTGTGCTGGCAATCGTTGAGAGAGCCCCCTCGCTCCCCGTATGCGAGGCCAGTAGCTTAGGGTGCCCTACGCAGGAGAGTAGGCGTCGCTTCGCTTTTCCTTTTCAGGACCCCTGTATATGAGGTCCGGAGAGCTTCCTAGTGATTGGTTGATATCGCTGGTGTAGCCCCAAGCGCCACTAGAGAAAAGCCTGGGCCGTCTAGATCCTCTCCGGAGCCGCACTCTTCGGTTATTTTTTTTCTTTAAGTCTTTGTAAGCAGTCCGCATGTGTAGGGACCCCATTCGAACTACGTACCCCGCTCCAAATGAGGCTTGTTGCCCCTTCCCAATCGGGCGGAGTTGCCTTAGCAGACGCTTCTTGCCGACCGTTTAGGCTCAGCGACCTTTTTCTCGCGTTAGCGCTCGCCGCAATCCCTCTATCTTCGTCTTTTTTTTTCTCCCTTCACCAGTCCGGCTTCCGGCTTCTTTTCCCCGATTCAGTTTTGCAAGCTTCCATCTTCGATTGATCTTCTGGGACCTGTGTTCTCTCCTGACCAGACCTTTTGGAGTTACGCTTCGTTTAATTCCGTCGATATCAGCCATTCGCGGACCTTTGCCTTCCTTCCTTTGGACGCTACTTA
>Ga0179593_1437419_pt1 | contig 16529 bp, 28 predicted proteins | sample CZODoug2_1_08_16_FD_185931 | JGI IMG/M metagenome (GOLD analysis project Ga0179593, IMG submission 185931) | Vadose zone soil fungal communities from Angelo Coast Range Reserve, California, USA - CZODoug2_1_08_16fungal (PacBio error correction) | ecosystem: Environmental > Terrestrial > Soil >... | reverse complement strand
CCGCGTCTCCACCGGCCTTTTCCCAGATTATTTTTCTTCTAACGTGACCTTACCCACGGTTTCTTTCCCTTCCCCTTTGGCCATGGGTAGGACCCCTTTTTTCTATTTTCTCAGAATTTTGACCCCCCATCTTTGCATACGTTTGGTTAATCCTTCTCAGTAACCCCCAATCAACATCCTCTCCCTCTCCTATACCCTTTACTTTTTTCCTTCCTACCCTCGTTTTTCTTTCCCCCCGATTCCTTGGTGTCTTATTGTCTCTCCTGGGATGTTGTTCCCCTTCACCTCGACTTCTCCTTAGGTCGGACTTTTTGCCATCACGCCCTACACGATCGGTCTCCAACGATTACCCGTCCCCTTTTACTCCTCTTTTCTTATCACCATAGAAAGTGTCCCATACCACCTTTCCCCCGCCGACGCTTTCTTTCCTTTTCCTATATCATAGCCTCTTGAAAATGTTTTTTTCCATCCTGTCCCCCCCACGCCGGCTTTCTTTTCCCTTTTCTCTTTCCCCCACTCCTCTCCCTTTAATCCCTTTCTCCCCACCATAGGCGGGTTCTTCCTCTCTTCGTTCCCTTTACAACCTCAATTCTTTTTCCCTTTTCTTTTTTTCCCCCCCCCTCTTGCCATTCTTTGGTCCTTCGCCGTCGTCCCTGATTTATCCTCCCCCAAAATTGGGCTTCCCTTTCTCCGCCCTCTTTTGTCATATTTCCTTTTTACCTGATTTTTCTGCGTTTCTCCTCCCCCCTTTTGTGGTTTTTAACATCGTGGTGTTTTCTGCTCCCTTCTGGTGGGCCCTTCTACACCCTTTCAAGTCGTTTTGTTCCTAGTTGTCCCAACCCCTTTCGCATTTTGGCCCATTGTTTTTCGATCCTTTCTCTATTTCCCGTTCTTTAGGCTCATCTTCCTCCTCCCTTCTTCTCGATCCTCTAGGTTTATCGTGTAAAACACCATCTCGCCCTGCTTTCACCGCTGACCAGTCCCTTCCCCTTTTTCTTGTGCACCTTTTTTCGTTTACCCCGCGAGGATTCCGAACAGGCTTCCGAGCCTTTTCCTCCCTTCTTTTACCCCTCCATTACTTGTCCCTTCGTTTTTTTCTATGATTAACCCTTGTTTCTCCCCGTCTCCTTTCTCGGCTGTTGTTAGGGCCTGTCCCTAATATTCCTTTTTCCCCCCCTTTCCTTACCGATTCGAAGGGTTTACCAAGTTTTTTCTCTGTCTCATATTACCCTCTTTCCTTACTGGCTCGCTCCCTTGTCTACCAGGAACAATTGTTTATCAACTCTTTGGTTTGCATTGTCAATGACACTTCACGTTTTTCTAGCCCTCTTTTTACTACTCTTGGCCCGAATTCGTCCTCCCTATCCTGCCCTTCTTTCTTTCCAACCTCTTCCTTCAGCTACGATTGCATTTCGTCTCCCCTATTATGAGCCGCGATGACTTCCGCCCTCCTGCCCTCGTTGTTACCACTGATTCTCTCTTTTTTGTTCTCCCAAGTTGGTGGAGTTCGTTGCCTCGCCTTCTCTGTGGGCCTAGCGCGCCCGCGAATCCCTTTTCTCTTAGTTCCCTCAGCCATTTGTCCACCAATTTTCCTCCCTACCTTGTACTCTTCATTTTCCTTTAAGTTTTGTTCTTTTCCAGGTCAGTTTTTCGTGTCTGGAACCGGCCCAGGCTGTGTTCTTTTCAGCATATGCGTCCTTCATTCTATTACTGTTTCTCTACCTCACCCATTAAACCTTCTTTCTCAGGCTACTGCTTTATTTTTTCCCTCTCGAGGTGATCCGTTTCCTTTTTACACTTCATCTCCTTAATTCCCTCTTTCTCTCTCTTGAGAGATCCATGGCGTGGGTGACGGAACTGTTTTCCCTTAGCAGCCATCGGCCGTTTTTTTCTTTTCGGCCGTTCCTGCCACCCCGTTCCGCTAGGAGTCACTTGCTTTGGTTACCCTTTTTTCCTGGCTTAAAGGTAAATGCCTTTAAGGTAAGGTTCTTGCCTAACAAATCTCCCCCCTCCCCTCCCCCGCTTGCAGTGTGCGCGTGTACGAAGGATTGTAGATATCTCCCCCCGCTTCTCTTCCCGTTTCCTTTGAGGTGCTCCCCTACTTGTACATTGAGTCCTGTAACTCCTTTCTTTTCGCTAAACATGAGATTTCCTCAATGTAAAGAAGTTTCTCCCGGTTACCTCCCTTTTTAATAAGGCCTGAGATTGTGAAATTCTCCAGTTTTCCTCTTCTTTCTTCTTTGCTTAGATGGTTCCTTTCTTTATTTGACCGTTCAGGTTTTATTGCAAATTCAGCTCTTGACTTTCCCCTTAAACTCCCTTCCCCTTCTCTCCTCCCCTCGCATGGAAATTTTTTTTGATCCATTATTTGTTCTTCTCTTTCTAAATTCGCTCTTCCCTTCATTTTACTTTACTTGTCCCACTTGACCTTGGCCTTCCCCCCCTGTATCTTTCGATTGCCTCCGGCTGTTCCTTCCTTTCACCTTTGTGTTTGTTTGTCGTGGTGCTTATCTTTTCCCTCCCTTCTTAGTTTTTTCGTGCCGTTCTGTTTTTTTGGATTTGTACTCCCTTTTTCGAATTCCACCAGTATTATCCCTTCTCTTTCCCCTCTTGTTTCTCCTTTAGCTATTACTCTGGAGGGAAACCTGGTGTTGGATGCCTTTGGTGCTTTGCAATTGTATCGCCATTAACCCTCTTATCGCGGAGACCTCCCCTGCATTTTTCCCTCTGTAGTCGTGAACTCTTGAACAAGGAGCTCTCCCCTCTTCTCACCGAGAAGTCTTTCCCCTCGTCCCCCCCTTCCCCTTTTTCGTGGACTATTTTTTTTTTATATGTGCTTCCGATGTTGCGTGACACAACCGAGTGAAAACCCGCTCTGTAGCTTTTTCACTCTTTCCTTCCTCTTATAGGACTGGTCCAACGATGTTAACGGGCCTCCTGAGTCACCTTCTTTCCACCTCGTTCTGAAGTAGTTATTCTATGTACCCTTTGGTGCAATCTCACTTTGCCCCTTCATTGCTCCTCTCTCTCCGACCTGGGGTCGGAATTGTCCTTTGAAATATCCCCTCCACCGTGTTCGCCGGCGCTTCCCCCCCCTCTTGTAGTTCGATCAGCTGTTTTCCCCCATTTATCTTTCACGCTGTGGAAAGCTTACTGTTTTCCCTTGGAGACTCTCTTTCATTTTTTTTGTTTTATTATGGAGGGTATCTTGGCCCCCCCCCCTATCCAAGAGCCCTTCTAGTAGACCGTTCCTCCTCATTAGTTCCCACTCCGTTTTTGGGGGTTGGGTTGGTTGCGTGTGGTTCCGTTTGGTCCCCGTCCTCTTTTTCTTGTCGTGTGGAGATTCCTCCCGGTTCTTACAGACTATAGGCTCGACATTCTTACATTCGGACCCCAGCCCGGCCTTCGCTTTTCCCCTTTCTATCCTCTAATCCACTCTTTTTTTTTTCTCTCATGTCTCCCCTGATCATTCGTCCCTCTATTTTTCCCACTTATTCTCCCCTTTCTCCTTTTGTCTTTGACCCCTCAATTTTTCACACTCCTCACCTCCCTTTCGACTTGTTAGGGCATCTCCTTCCTTCTCTTTCTCCCCCTTTTATCTCTATCCCTACAAACTTCTCCCCCCATTTAACTAAGAGCCCTGTTAGGACCCGCACATGCTTCCTTCAGGCTCCTTGTTTTTTTTTTGGCTTTATTACCCATCCCGGTTCCTTATTAACTCACTGTTTTAACACTCGATGATTCTGTAGAAATTTCCTCCCGTGCCTCCACCTCCGTGGTTCGACTCGTCCTCTCCTCGTTTCCTCCCTTTTTTCTTTATCCTTCCTTTGCACACGTGTACCGTAGACCCCTACCTTCTCCTAGCTGCCGCCCCCGCTTCCCTTTTCCGGCCGGCCCTGTTTTGTTTTTTGTTGTGCCCCCCTTGTCTTCTTTTTTTCCACACCAGTTATCTCTTCGCCTCCTTCTTTTTTTGTCCCTGGGCAACTCTTACCACCCAAGATGTCACTCCCACTTCTCACATTCTTTCTCGCTCTCTCTCCTATTCAAGTCCCCTCTTTTCTCCCTTATGGTCATTTTCCACTTTTCGCTTGCCGGTAGCAATGAAAGAAGTAAGCCCTCCTCCTGCTCCTGCGAGGCCGAGACCCCTTCCTCTGAATTCCCCCTCACTTTCCGTTTAATCGTGTCTGGCGTTGTGGTAGGACGTCCAACCCCTCCCCCCCCCAACGCCGTAAATTCGTAGCGTCCCTGTCCCCCAGTCAAAGGCGATGGTTGGCCTAGAGCAGTGTGTTAGTTTGTTTCCCACCTGCCACGTTTAATTTCTCTTGTCGACGCGTTGGGGGGGGGGGGTTCCCCCGTGTTGTTCCCCCAAATCCAAGTGTTTCTTGATTGTGGCTCTTCATTATCTCTTTTTTTCTCCGTACACTCCTCCTTTGCGATAGACCCAATCGGTCTAAACTCCCTCTTACTATTTGGAGGGTTCTCCGCTAGCACGGTACGCATTCAACTCTTTTCCTTTCTTCCTCTCAATGATCCACTCCATGGGGCCTCTCCCCTTACCACGTAATTTTGCCCCCCCTTCGATTTTCCCTCTTCTCTCCTCCATATTGCCCCCTCCCTCCAGCTGCTTTCGTTACGTCCTTCTGTGACCCTTTTTTTTTCCTGTTGCACCATTTCTTTATTCTTTTCCCTGAGCCGTCTTTGCATCCGCTAGATTGGGGTGATGAGGGGTTATGAGGCACTTCCCCCCATCAGATTTTTAGTGGCCCTCCTTGCTGGCCGAATTATGTCTTTCCTGATCTTCCCCCTTTCACCAAGTTCACACAAAATGGGCCCCCTTCCTTTCTTTTATGTGGTTTTCCTTTGTCCCTACAATTTCCCCCGCCGCACCGGCCCGATTTCTACCGTGCCGTTGGGGCTTTTTTCTTGTGTTGTGTTGGGGACCACGACCCTTTGCTTCCCCAAGATTAAGGTTCTAACTTAGCCCGCCTCCCCCACCCAACCCCCCCCCGTGTACTGTCGGTGTCTTCCCCCCATCTCTTGTATTTGGAAATTCTATAGGTAAAGTGATTCCCCTCCCCCCTGCTTCTGTTCGCCCCCCTATCACTGTTGAAAGGTTTGTCTTCGGCATCCAGGTTTTGCCTACCCTCTTGTGTGCCGTCCCTCAATGCCCACTCTCCCCGTCCTTTCTTTCTCGTTGAAGGATCACGTTTTGACCGGACGGCTTCGCATTTTTTTCTTGTTCCAATTGGCCTTTTCATTTAGTTTTTTTCACGCTTTTTCCCGACACATCTCGCGCTTCAGCCTCCAGTTTTTTTTTGGTCTTATTCCCGTCACAAATCAATCTCCCACCACTTCTCTACCCACTTTTGACCGTTTCGCCGCATTTTTCCTCGTCCTTTCTCACGCTCTTTCCCTTAGTATTCCCCTGATTTCCCTTTACCCCTCCCCTTCGACTGTCTTTCCTAACGAGTCCAATGCTGTCCGGTTCTCGTTTGAAGCACCCTCTTTTTGTTCCACATATTGTCCACCGCGGAAAAACCACACGCGCGAATGTGCTCAACATAATGCGTGAAATTCTCTTCTCCCCCCTCTACCACTATCGATAATGCCCGCGTTTTCGAATTTCCTTTTCTCCTCTCCACCCCATGCTATTACCTTGCCCCTCCTTTTAGATTCATAGTTCCCGACGGTTCTATTCTGTGTATCTCGCACCAATGTGGCTGCCCCTCCTTTTCCCTTTCGATGCGTTTCTCTTTACCGATTACCCCCCCCCGCCGCCTATGGCAACCGATTTTTATTTTATCCCTTGGTGACCCCTGAGACGGCCTCCCCCGTATCCAGGCGTTTAATCAATTGACTCCAGGCTCCTTGGCCCATTTTTTCTCCCAAAGGCCGGGCCCCGCTCTTTTCCCCACCCCTCTCAGTTATTGGGACACCTGCTTCCTCTTTCATTAGATAAACCGGAAAACCCCTCTTCTAGCCTTCTCCCTGTTCATACGCATTGCGTCTGGTGATCAAACCTTTGACTTTTTCCCTGTTATGATTTCGGAGGAAAAGCTTTTCTTTGCCAATTCTCCCCTGTTCATCCAACCCTTGTTTTCGTTCCTACCTCTCTTTGCCAAGGTTCCTCTTAAAAAAGGCCGTGCCCCCCCTTTCTCGATTGTTGTTTTTCCCCTCCGTTTTCCATTTGTTCTTTCCCCCTATTCATGTCCCTCAATCGGTCTTTCTTCAAGTCTGTTTACACTCCTATAATCTTTCTCCAGGCTCCCTCCCTGTCGTACCCCGCTACGACTTTTGCAACCCCCCCTTGCTTGCTTCCATATCAGTGGGGCACACAATGTCTCCTCCCTCCCCCTGGGTTGCCTTGCTTCCGTGCCCACCCCCTTCCTTACCCTTTATTTTCATCGCCTTTTTTCACTGATTGTCTTTTACATTCACCCCCTTTTCGCCTCCCTCCCCCTTATATTGTACTATGCCAACCTCGGATCCTTTTTTGTCTTGGTCTATTCACCCCTTGTTCCTTTCCCCTGTTCGTTTGATGGAGTTCGTTCCTTGATGATCACTGTCCTGCTGCCGACATGACCTCGACCTCCTTTGTTCTCTGCTTTTACTTGCACAGGGCCCCTGCCACTTCTTGCCTTGGCACTCAACCTGGCCCCCCCTTTGTTACCCCACCTGTCTAGTGACTTAGGGAACCTGCGTCTAGGTGCGCCTTCAACCTGTTGACTCCTACTTGGTTACGACCCCTTCCTTCTCGCCTTTTTCTTTTTCCGGGCGTCTGGAACGTCCGGCACCGCCCTTCAGGATCTCCTCCCCCTTTGTGTGTTGTCTAGAGTTGCTTTGTTTTTCTCAAACTGGTTTCCCTGTGAGCGCAGGCTTTTTTTTTCTCCTGTCTGGTATCGGCTCTTGTTTGAGTCCCTTCTCTTCGCCTTTAATCCCTTTTCTTTTTTATTTTGACGCCGGTTCCAGACACTTTTTCACCCCTTCTCCTTTTCTCTTTATCCGTTTCCTCCCTGATCGGTCATTTTCTTTCAGTCAAAGTCCCGCCCCTGCATTTGGTCTTTTTTGTGCGCGTTCTCCCCCTTTCAGGTCCAGCCTTCTCGGCGGGGCCCATTCCCCCCTGTTCACTCCTCCGATACTCCGTGCGCACTCTATTTCCCCGTTGTCTCTTTTCCTGCCGAAGTTTCCTTTTTTTGCTCTGTGTTGATCCTTAGTTTTTTTTCTTTCTTTTCTGGGTTTGATGTTAGTTTTTTTGAATGCCCACTGTTTATTGGTCGAGACAACTGTTGCAAACCGTTCTGGATTTTTTTAAACCTTTTCCCCGAACACTGAAATTTATCTTGTTGCCTTCGTCCCATTTCTTTGCCCCTTTTTTTTTCCGTCTCGTTGCAGATGGGCTGTTTGGCACGTTATCCTTCGCAGGCCAGCTGTTGGGACCCATTCCTTTTTTTTTTTGTCTTATTTTTTACTAAGCCCCAGCTCTGTGCTTCTCGATCCCCTGCCTTTTTTTGTTCTGGACTTTTTTTCCTGCTCTTACAGTTTCTGGCCGGAAGCTGTTCCTCCTTCTCCTTTCTCCTTTTTGCATATTTGTTCCTATGTCTTTCTTTCCCCAGACTTCTTTTCTTTACGTGACCCTGATCTTCTTTGCCTTCTTCCCTACAGTGTTCGCTACGCTTTTAGCTAGTCCCCTAATAACGGTTCTTCCCTTTTTCTTCTTCCGTTCTATGCCGTGCCCGTTCGCTTTCCTTTTTCTCAAGTTCCTCAATTACGCGGGTTCCTTGTTGGATCCTTATTTCCCCTGTCCGTTTCTTTCACCCTCTTTGTCCCGGCCCTTTCTCCCCTCTTCACATTCGTTTGTAAAAGGTTCGAATTTTCCCTCCCGTCCCCTTGTTGCCCTCCGGGGTTTTTTTTCCCTTTCCCTTTGCCTGATGCTTTTTTCCTGGCCGCCAGGAACTCGTGTTGGCCTTTGTTTATGCGTCTCGCTCTCCTCCCCCTCCCCCCCCACCTCTACAACGCCCCCCCCCCCCCCCCCCCCCACATCATCACACCTATACATTTCGCCCGGCCGATGTCCTTTTCTGTTGGCCCCCTTTCCCTGTGTTTCCCTTCTTGTAGCCCTTTTTCCGGTGCCTATTGCTTGGTAGCAACCAGGCTTCCGTTTGCACATACGATATTACTCGCCCCCCCTGATTTCTTTCTCGCTTCTCTTGTGTTTTTTGTTCTCCCTTTCACTTTTTCTAGGGTTCCTCCCACGACTTTCACTTCTTTGCCTTTCCTCTCCAACGCAAATTTTGGTTCTCCTTTTTTCCTTTCTCGCTGCTGTTTGCTCCTTTTTTTATTGTTATTCTCCTTTTTTTTCCTTCTTTCCTAAGCTTTGGATTGTTTTGGAATCTTTGTTCCCTTTTACTTTCCCAATTCCTCACTCCCAGTGGGCGTATCCCCCGTTCGCCATTTTTCGCTGCCGGCTTAATGGCTACCCAATACTTTTGTTTGCTGGGATTTCCTCTTACCTTTTTTTTATCCTCCGTACTGCTCCTCTTTAAATTAGATTTCTTCTTCTTTTGTTTTTGGTTGCAATCAGGTCCTTTTTTCTCTTGTTTTCTTAGTGTCTTCCACCCACCGGATCAGTGTACTTGATTCTCTATTCTCCATGATGAGGACTTTTTCCTATTCTTCTTTTTCCACCTTACTCCTCCCGTTTCGTCTATCCCGGCCTTTTTCTGTCCGTTGTCTTTTCTGTTACTACCTTTTTTCTTTCCAAACAGGTCCCCCTTTCTCCCTCCCCTTGTTTACTTTGATCTCCTGCGGTTTTGTCACATGCCCCGACCTTTTATCTTTTCCGCCACTCTGAGAACAGCCTCCCCCTTCCACTCTTCTCTCTGTTTTGTCTTTCCCCCCTCTTATTTTCTTTCTGGTTTTCTAAAGTTACCTCCTTCTCTTACCCTTTCCACCCTCTCCCTCCTTTCTCCTTGAGGTCTCTAGGGTCACCCCTCCCCCCCCTCCTTCCGTTTAGTTGTCCGGTCTTCTCTCATTTTCGCCCGTATCATCCTTCCCTCCCTATCCGTCTTTTCTGTTTCACCTCCATCTTAGCAATGAGGTGTTGACGCCACCTAACTTTTTTTCCTTTCCCACCACTCCACTGGCCTTCTTTTCTGCGTTAATGTTGCCTACTCTCCTCTGTTCGTTTGTCCCAGCCTTTCCTTTCTTTTTCTTTATTCATCCCCAAACCCTTTTTTTTCCTTTCCAACAGTTTTCCCCCCGGTCTGCCCTACCCGAGGCACCCCTCTCTTCACCCCTCTCCTTTTTCCCCCCTTTTTTGGTGTCCCTGATGCCCCTGTCCTACTTGTGGCTCCAACCGCGAATGTGTTAAGGGCCCATATTCCTCCACCTCTTTTGTTCCAAGCTTACGTTTTTGGCTCACCCTTGCCGACTTCGACCTGAAAGATACTTGTCTCGGTATCCTCTAGGTTGCTATTTCTCCTCCATTCCGCATTTACGTTGTTGCTTCGATGCCTCTCCTCTATTTTCATGAGAGGTTCTGACAAAAAATATTGTTCTCTCCCCCTTGCGCACCGGGCGGTCTTCCTGATCTTTTTCTGTTCCACCGCGTCCAAAGGGGTTCATTCTTTCCTTTTCCTTATCGTTCAAACTCCTCCTTCCCCCTGTTTTTCCTTTTCACAACGATCATTCTCGCCTTTCTGGTAATTCCAGTTACCAATTTGCCCCCTTCAAACCTTCGAGGTACTGCCGCTATCTTCTACCTCGGTTTGTTCCTGAAAAACCCCCCCACCCCCTTCTGGCCTCAGTGCCCGCTCACGAGGTGGATAGTTTTTTCTCGGCATCCCTTTGCATGCTGGCTTTTCTTTGGTGCGCCTGTCCGTTTTCCTTCTCTGTATATATTCTACTTTCGTTTTTAATCATTTCTGGCCTGGAACTATGATGTCCTGTTTTTTATCGCTCTTTTTTTCCTTCTTTCGTTTTCCCCTCTGTTTCGTAGTTCTGAGGTTTTACCGCAATTTTAATCTTGTCAAACCGCCTCCCCGGTCCCTTTTGGCTACCAACCAATTTTCAACCTCTTTTGGGTTCCGGTTTTTTCCTACCTAGGATGATCTTTTCTCCCCATCCCCACTACGTTATCCGATATTCTAACGTTTCGATGCCTCATCGTTTTATCACCTTTACTGGTGTAGGGTCACCCGCCAACTCCCCCTCTGTGCTCTTACCTCCTAATTTATTCCCGCGGAAGCACTCTTCCCCTGCCGCATAGATTACAACCCCCGCGTGTCTCAAGTGGTTCGGAAGTGTTTTCTTCTTTTCCCCCCCCTCGGGAGCTCTGGTAATACGTAGTCCTCTTCCCCTTTACTATCTGCACCAACACCTCATGTCCTCGCTACGCGTTTTTCGTTGCGCTCATTAGTAGTCTGTCCCCCATGATCAGTCTCAACATTCCACCGCGTTCTCTGGTTTCCTCCTTCATAGGAGCCCTTTGACTAAACCACCCTCCCCCTTTTTCCCCTTTTCCCGAATCCCTCATGTTCTGGTGTATCCATTAATCTCCCCTGAGTGAACCATGTTTCTTCCCTTCCCTGTTCCCATCGCCAGGAATCTCATTTGCAGTCCCTCTTTTCTTTCCTCGACTTCAGTTCAGGGCTTCACTTTCTCCGCCTCGTTCTGCCCGTTCCGCCCTCTCGCCCCCGGTACCAAGTTCCTGAAGGATTTCTCTCCCTCCCCTTTTTTCACAAATCTGTGCTCTGCCTCCTTTCCCCCCTTCCTTTCAGTGTCACTGTAAATGTATTTTTTTTTCCTTCCTGTGCATTTCAATCCTCTTGCCCGGGGGTCATTATTACCCGGCCTCCCTATTTTCCCTGTCCCTTCCTCGGTTGACATCAAACCCCCCTCTCTTTTTTTCCTCTCCCTTTTCGTAACTCTTTCCCTGTTTTCTGGGGTCCACTCATTTTTACTTGAACGTGTCCATAACCCCTTTTTTATGGGTTATGTTCACCCTCAGTTTTTTTCTTTTGTTTCTTAACAGTATTCGCGGCATCTCCGACGCCCGAGGCCCCGCCCACGGCATCAAACCCGAACGTGTATCCTTTCCTTTCTCTCCCTCCCCCTTCCTCCTTCCCCCCTTTCCCCCCAGGCTTCTTGGTGCTTCGTCGGATGGTACAACTCACCCTCTTTCTTTTCTTCCAGCCAATGGACCACGCCCCTCTTTTACCCGTCTCGGTCCGCGCGTGGGACGACCTTTTAATCTTTCCTCATTAACCTTCTTCATGCTCTTTATGACTTCAACCCTCATTTTTTGCTCGTTGTATCGGCAACCTTCTACCTACGTTGGTCAACTGCACCCATCGCCTTCGATCGGCTCCTTTCTTCTCTTTCCATTTCAGCTTATACGACTGATGTCCAAGCTTACTCTATGACTTTCTTAGGCAACCATCGGTTCTCCGTTTCTTTCCCCCCCCCCTCTGACTACCCCCCTCCCACATTTAGGTGGAGTTTCGTTTTTTCCGTTCTTCTCTCCTTCCTTCCCGCGCAGCTGAATAGATCGCTCGTCACCTTTCATACCATCACAGGAACGGTTCCTTTTTTCCGACCTTCCCCTGTCTTTTGCTTTTCCTGCACGTCTCGCCCCTGCTCGAATTCCCTTTTCCCTGTGGTTGGTCACAGGTTTCCCCCTCCCTTAGCCTCCTCACCTCCCGTGATCCTCCTACTAAGGTTACGACAACTTCTTCCTCTCCTCTGCCGGAGCAGGGTACCTTTCTACTTTCCCCTCTTTTTTTTCTCATCCTCCCGTTTGCTGGTGTTAGCCTTTCATGGCGCTGTGCTTGTAAACAGGTCAAGAGCGGCCTTCTTCGCAGCGGCCTTTTTTCTGTTGTCGCCTAACCGTTTTAGAGTACAGGTTAATGTCGGCCCACTTCCCAGGCCCCCACGGTTCATTCACTGTTTTTTCGTTCTTTTTTTTCTTCTCCTCTTGTGGGGGCCTGTTTCGCGTGACCCTGTCCCCTAGATCGTTGCTGGAAGAGTCGGCGCGTGCGCCACGTTTTTTCTCTTAGCTACCCCAACCGCACCTTTGGTCTATCCGCTTCCCCAGGGGATTCCATAAGATTTAGTACTTCTTTTTCCCAGTCGTTCGGATGTTATCGTTGGGGTTGGCATCGTTATGCCCCTATCGTCGGCTTGACTTCCGAGGGCCAACGTCTTCTGGAATTCCTTTCCCCACGTGACGGATTGTCATACCCTCCCCCAAAATTTCCCTTTGTCCTCTCCCGGTTGTGGCACCCCTTTTCTCGAACTCCCTTTTTTCCTTGTTCTTTCTTTTACATCCTCCCTGCATCCCGCGGCTCGTTCATTTACCTCCTTTCGTTTTTTCTTTCCCCTTGTAAATCCCGATTTCTCCTCCTGGTGGAATAGTTCGTCGCAGTTTCCCCCGTTTGTTTCACATCGTCTTGGTTGGATGACTTCTTTTCTATCTCTTTCCATTTCCCCGCGATATCGGAGCCATATTGTTTCTACCCCTTTCCTCTTTTTGGCTTTGTTCAACCGGATGCTATGGTTCCGGCGCCCTTCCTCAGTCTGCCGACCCCTCAAATTGATCCGGTCGGTCTGACTTTCCGTCTGGCCCGTTTTGGTTTGTATAACCACCCTTTTTTTCCCCCGACTCTCTGCACGTTGGGATTCCTTTCCGACTTTTTTTTTTTTCTCACCAATTTGATTTTAAAGCTTTCCGCTTCTTTTCTTCTTTTTACCCGCCCCCTACCGGGAAACGACTTCACTTTCTTTTGTCTCCTCCTATTTGGTGCCCCCCGCTCTCCCTTTCATAATGCCGTATTGACTAGCTTTGGATTTACTTGTCAGCCATGTACCCCCTCCCCTTCTTTGTGGACGTTTTGATTCCCTTCGCCCGGGATTCCTTTGCGGGTCGACCCCTTTCCGGCCCAGCGTCCGCTTTTTCCCCCTCTCCGGCACTCAGTTTGGGCCGGTTTTGCGGTCCTCTCTTTGGTATCCCTTCAACCACACCGATTTCCTCCCCTACCCCCCGTCCACCGTCCCTGAGGTGGACTGGCCCCCCTGTCTCTTTTTGTCAGGTTTCTGTATCCCCTACGGATCTGCCAACTACCAGTCCCTTCCCCAGGCAAGATTGTGTGGGTGTGCACAGATTTCTTTACCTTTTACCCCCCTAAGTTTATTCGTCCTCTCGCTGTTCCAATATGACTGTGTTAAATTCCCCTTGTCTACCCTTTCCCCTTTTCTGATTCCTTTTTACTCTTCCCGATCCGGCTTCATTCCACCCATTACCATCCTTTCTGGTGCATCGATACATTTATCTCTGCCTCCCCTTCTTGTCCAGTTACGCCATACTTTCCCCTCCCCTTGTCCAGTGTTTTGTAGAATCCGTGTCAGGCCAATGTCTTACATCATCAGTGTACTCCGCATTTTTCCCCCTTGTCATAGCGTCCCGCCCCCCGTTGGGCTCCCCCCCCGGTTGGGTGCCTTCCCGCTTCCCTTGTTCCTATTTACCATTCTTTTGTCCCTTCTCCCTTCTCTTTTCTCTTGGAGCGAGCGACGCCCTCCCTACTTGATTTTCCCATTCCATTTAACTAAGCGCCCTTGTGCCTTTGTTTTCAACTTTTCCCGTTTGCCTTTTAGGGTTGTTTTGAAATTTGATTTTTGTTTTTTCTTTTCTTTTTTTCCAGTATCCAGGACGATCCTCCCGCTCTGTTCCTTTCGGCTAGAACACCATTCACCCCCTTTTTTCTTCTTTCCACTTTCTGTGGGATCCCCGCGTGTGGTGCCGTCCCCCTCCCCACACAGGTGAATAGCAAGGCCCCCCGTAGTCTCCCCTTTTTCCGTTGGTCTGGTTCCTGTTTCCGCCACCTCTCTCCGTCCTCCTTGGGTTCGGGGCTGGACACCTTATTCCTCTCCGTCAGTGGGCTCCTGATGCACCCTCCAGCGTCCCTCTTATTGAGACCTCTCCCCATCCCCTTCTCGCTTTCCTTCTTCCTTCTGCCTCCCCTTTTAGTTTGTTAACGCTCTACAAAGGCCCCGGCTCCTAGGTTCGAGTCGTTAGGACTTGTCCTTGGAGGGATCTATGTAATTTATTTTTTTTTTTTTGGTGGATTCTTTTTGGTAAACTTTTTCTTCAGATAGACATTTTTTTTTCTTGTTTCGATGAGGTCTTTTTTTTGTCTACTTTTTTTTTTGATATTTTGCTTTGTTCCCTTTTGAATTTTTAATTTTTTACTCAACCTTCCCTCCCCCTCTCTTTGGTTCCGCCTTTTGAAGGCTCCGGTGCTTTCTTTGTTCTCTTTTTGTTCCTTAATTCAGTTGTGACGCCCCCTCTTTTTCTCTCTCTCTCGGGTTGCCTTTGAATTCTTTTTATCTTCACGTTCCTGCCCTTCCCTTCCAGGGGGGTTTGGCGGCTACCTGGTTAGGTTTATCTGGCGTTTCTCCTTTATCTCGTCCTTTTTTGACACCAGTCATCTTTGTCCTCTCACTGACTTCATTACCCCTGACGGCCCCCCCCTTTCCCTCCTTACCCCCACCCCCTCAAAGGGGTTGGTGCGTTTATCCTCATCCGCTTTTTGTAAATGGATACGACTATATGTTCCGGGGAGCAGGACGTATTTTTCCCCCCACTGTGGGACGACCCCCTTTTTTTTCTCTCGAGACTTTTCTCCTCTCTGTTGTAGTCTCAACTGCAAAAATCTTACTTGGGTACCTTCCTCTGTTCCACTTCCTGGCCTTCTCCGGCGGTTCTTTCTTTTCTTTTCCTCCAATCCCCATGCCATCACGTACAACGTTCTCTTGGCTTAGAAGTGTAAGCTTTTCCCTCCCCCTTCTCTTATCTTGCTAATTCCCTGTTGTCAGATCGCCCCCCCCACCCTTCTTCCACTCCTCTACCGACCCTTCTTATTGGGTGAAGGTGGTTTCGGAGTGTCCCCTGCCGGATTTTTTAGTCTTCTCCCTGTATCTTCCCTACCCAAGCATTAAACGATTCCACTGGCTATTTCCTGCCCCGACTTCTGCGGGAGCCCCCTTGGAATACCCTACCCTTTCCCACGACCCACTCACTTAAGATATCTCCCTTCTAAACTATTTGCCCCTTACCTGACCCTGCCTCGCAGCACCCTGCCTTTGTCAAGCGCTCGGTTGCTTTCCTCCTTAAACCCCCCTGAGGCTTCCTGGCGTTATTCATTTTCATTTCGTCTGCCTATCGGTCCCCTTCTTTGTTGCACCATGCCGGGATTGGCCTGAGCGTCTCCATTTGATCTTTCCCTCCTTACAACGATTTTACTCTGGCTCTTTCCCTAATTCCCCCCCCAGTCCTTTAATCCTTTAGGTTTCCGCCGATCTGTACTTCCCTCATTTCCCGACCCTCGCTCTCTTTTTTTTGGGTGACAGTTTAATCAAACTGGCCAGTGCGTACCCCGTCCCGGACCCCCCCCAGTTATGGTGACTTAATTTTTCCTTCCCCAAGACACTTGGCCCCCTGGTCACACTCCCATAGCCCTCCTCTAAGTTATCGCTCGTTTTCCCCTTTTTTTACAAAGCCTTTCTCCATTTTGAGAGGTTTTTCGCACAGGCGTCCGATTTTTCCACACACAATTGGTCCCTCCCCCAATTGAACTTTGTCCGCCTCTCCCTTGAAACTTCCCGTCCCCGGTCCCCAACGGACCTGGATGGTGCTTCTTGTTGTCCCACCCTGCCCTCCGCACTTTCCTTCCAACCTCCCTTTTCTTCTTAAAAGGAATTCCCGGCGCGCAACGTGGTACCGTAAGGCAACTCAACTGGCTCACCCTTGGCTCCTTTCTCTTTCTTTCTTTTTCACAATTTTTTCCAGGTCCTCTTTTGCCCCTTTCCGGCCAATACTTGTCTGGCCTCTTTTTTGATCTGCTACCTGAGTTAACATCTCCCTCATATACGATTACTCGCTCACCACCAAGCGCCCTGCCGGTCCACTTTTTGTCTTTTGTGTCCCTCCTCCCCAATTGTAGTTTCTTCTTTAGTCGGTTCTGTGTCCGTCATGTGGAGGGTCCAAGTTGTCACTTACTTCTGGTCGCGTGTTTCGAGTTTGTTACTGTTTCTTTTCCCCTTCGTCCTATCTCCTCCTCAATAAACGGTTGAGTTCCGTAAGTTGACGCGGATACTTGCGATATCAGTTTTTCCTTTCCTTTTCCCCCCCCTTGATACGTTAATTCCTTTTCTCCTGCTCAGTGCGGACGTCTGATTCTTTTTGTAAGGTGTTTCGCCCGAACACTTCAAAGCTTTACCTCCTTTTCTTCTTCTCCCTTTCCCCTTCCTCACTTTTTTCCCCTTTTTTCCCCCCTCTCTCTTCTTTCCTTTTTTTTTTTTCCCCCTCCTCTTTTTTTCTCCACTTGTCCCTCCCCGTGACCGTTTCCGCCCATCCTCTCGTCCCTCTGTCCCGAACATAGTGACTCCTCCTCCCCGACCCATTACACCTCCTAACGCTGACGCTCTTTTTCTCTCCGTTGCGATTGGTTCCTTCCTTTCCACCAATGATAAGG
>Ga0179593_1638774_pt1 | contig 16530 bp, 19 predicted proteins | sample CZODoug2_1_08_16_FD_185931 | JGI IMG/M metagenome (GOLD analysis project Ga0179593, IMG submission 185931) | Vadose zone soil fungal communities from Angelo Coast Range Reserve, California, USA - CZODoug2_1_08_16fungal (PacBio error correction) | ecosystem: Environmental > Terrestrial > Soil >... | reverse complement strand
ACCGCCTGAGGGTCTTTTACCCCCCCCCTTTTTTTTCGGAACATGGATTCCTTTCCCCCGTTAGATATCTTTCTATGACCTACCTTCTCCTTTATCGTTTTCTTTCTTCTTTTTTTTTCAGCAGTAAACCCGGCATCGCCAAATCTCTTTTTCAGGTTTACCCTTCAGGACCTTTCGGTGTTAGCCCCCCTTTTGTTGCACCTCCCCCTTCTATTCCTTATCCGTGGCTCCTTTTAAGTTTTTTCTGTCAAGTCCGCGCCACCCAGTGGGGGGAACAGAGATGCTCGTCTCCCTTTCCCCCTCACGCCCCATGTTCAATGTTTGCTGAAAACCTTCTTCCCTGTGAGTCCCGGTTCTTTTTTCAAGTTATTCTCTCTTGTCGCGCAAACTTCAGGGGCCTTTCTCCTGCTCCCCCGCGGGTCATTTCCACCTCCTCCATTACATCCCCAGGCACACGCCTTTCCTCTACTCGCCCTCCTTTCCGATGTTTCTTTGACATAAATGGCTATACCGAGATGGAGGACCGACCCCTCATCCGCTCCTCTCTCCCTTTTGAATTTTTTTGATCTTTTCCATCTTGTACACTTCCATGGACTGGCAGTTCTCTCTGTTAGCGTTGTGCACATGTTTTCATCCCAGCTTTCTGCGGAGATTTTGTGACTTTTTACTACTCTCGTGATTTTTTTGATTTTTTTTTGTAGGCTTCAAAACATCAGTCGTATTCTTCCCTATTTAGCCCGACTCTGAAACCCCCCCCCCCCCAAATTCGTCGGGTGTAAGGCTTTGGCTCCAACTCCCTCCGATCACTTCGTCCGCTCCTTATGGATCTTCTTTCCTCCGTTGTTGTTTTTCTCGATCAACCATCGGCGCGTTTCTTTTGTTGTCGAACCGGCGCCACCGCTGCATAGTCCTCCTCTTTTCTTTTTCGGGTTTTTGTGTTTCTTCAGTTTTTGGTTTTTGCTGACTACTCTGCTTTTGTGTTCCGACGCGGCCATCCCCAGCGTCTTCCCTTCTTCCTCTTCGTCGTAATTTAAGCGGTTGTTCCCCCGCCGCCGCCGCGTCTCGTTTTTTTTCCTCATTTCCCGCGGGTTTTGCGCGACCGCGAGGAAAATTTCTCATCCCCTAGCGATTTCCCCTGATTTAAGCTGTCCGATGATTGCCTCCTCTTCTCTGTCCTCCTTTTTTTTTTTTGTAGAGGCACTTTTTTTTCAAACTCTCCCGTCGTCCTTCTTTTTTTGGACGAGGGTGCTCAGGATTGCGTGTTTTTCGTCCCCAACTTTCGGTTCCTTTCAACCGAATTCGGGGGGTCAGTTTGTGCGGCCGCCACCCCCCCCCTGGATTGTTCCAGCACTCCGCAATTGGAGCATGCGATATCGGGTGTCTCGAAGGTGGCCTGAGTGTCTTTTTCATGTTTGTCGGCGCGCATTCCCCCAATTTTTTCCGCAAAGTTTGTATTTTTACATGCTATTTGACTCCGGACTTCCTTTTATTTCCCCACCTATTCTCCCCTGTAATTGCTTTTGAGCACCCGTCCAAGCTTGGTTTTTTTCCTTTCCTTTCTTGTGTCTGTTTTCTTCTTTTTTTTCACCCTCTCCTGAAAGGGGTTTAAAGGCTGCGTTCGCTTATAGACTACAGGTATTTCAGGAAGTTCTTCCCCTAACGCGTCTACGATTCTTCGTTTGCCCCCCAGCCAGTTGTGGTAAAAATAAAAGGCCTCCTTTTTGAATCGCTGCCCTTGCCCCCCCACAGAGTCGGGCGCGCCACCCCCTCCCCTTTTTCCGCGCTCTTGAGAAGGTCAGGCAATCGTCCTCCCCTCTTTCGCGCGGCAAGCTATCTTTGATCTCCCGGGCCTGGCCTACCTTTGACATATTTTTAGTCCTTTGAGAGTCGGTTCGACTTGGGCGGCAATGATGCGCGACATTCAATACTGGTCCTTGTTCCCCCCTTTGACCTCCTTCCTTGTGTTTGGCTGCTTCTGGTTCCCTTTCCAGCAATTTCGGACATAAGATCAGGCGACAAACTTTCCCCCCCCTTCCCTTGCCGCTGGGCCAGTCCTCAGTTGCCCCGAGCCCGTCCTGTGGGAAAAAGTTCTGCTTCCCTTTTTTTACTAAAACTCTTTTCCCCCCACTAACCACCGTGTTTTTTCTCTCACCAGTTCGTTATCCTCTTTCTTGCGGCTTGTGCACGCCTTGACATCTCTTCTTTCCTTATCCTACGTGGTTTTTTTTTTGCTCGCTCTTCCCTTCCGTTTTCCAGCCCCCCTTTCAACCTTTTTTGGCTCAGCCCCCCTTCTTTTGCTTTTATCCCCCCGGTTGTTGGGGTTCCTTCCCAACCCTTTTAGTGAACACCGTGGAGATGGAACTGACTCTACCCCCATGATCCTCCCTGAGTTTGTCCCTCCCTCAGGTTGGTAATTGTGGGAAAGCCCGCTTCCTCGAGTGTCTTCTCCCCTTTTCCGGCCGGAGTTCTGCTTCCCCGAGCAGCGCCACACAGACCTTCCTGTCATATGTTTTCCAGTTTTAGCGTTCTTCTTGCCCTCTTTCGACCAAGGCCGATACCGTAGGAATTTTACCTCTTTCTGGCTCGAGGTAATGCTCCGGGGCGCGGCCATTCGCGCTTTTTTCTCGTGGCTCTTTCGAATTTCCTCCCCCCCTCTGAGCCCGGTTCAACGCTACCTTCTTTGTTTTCTTGCCGCGCTGCTTTGAACTGAAAGCGAAAAGTAAACTTTCCCATTCCCGGCTTTGAGGTTGTTTCCCACATTTTGGCTTTGAGTGCGAGTAAAGCTTTGTGTCAACTTGGGTTGGAAATGATCAATTCAAGTGTATTTTTCTCTTTCTACTACCTCCTCCTACTTTTCTTTTTGAGGGTGGGTTTTTTTTTTTTTTTTTTTGGTTTGGTTGGGGTTGTTTTGTTTTTTTTGTGTGTTTTTTTTTTTGGAGGTGAACTTTTCAATCATTTCCCCCCCTTTTTATGCGCCCCCTTTCATCTTTCCGGTGCAAGTTGCCTTTTGCGACTCGGGGGTTTTACGTGTATTTATACAATTTTTCCCCCTCTTGGACACCTGGTGAGAAACGTATTCAAATTGCCAAAGTTTTTTTCATTGTAGCCCTTTTTACTTTGCAAATCCCTCTTCCCCCCAGGTTTTTTATTTCTTTACTTCCCCATCCTTTCAGTTTTGCCAGACCCAACTTAATTTTAAGTTATGTGGCTGTGTGTCCCTCTCATTCTCCCTTGCTTTTTCTCCAAAAGATTCTTTCTGGAGTCCTTCCGAACCGAGTCCAAACCGAAGTTCCGGGTGGGGCTGGGGCGGTTGTTGTGTACAAGTCTTTCCTATGTCTTTTCAAGGGCTATTCGCTTGTTTCGTCCGAAACCTCTTCGCGCTCGTTCTCCGTTGATGATCGTTGCGGTAAAGAGATTCCCAGTTCTACATAGTGCCTTCCCAGATTTTTTTGCATTTTTTTTTCCCCCGCTTGGCCACCTTGCGCCACCGTCTTTTTTTTTTTTTTTAAGGTTTGCGCTTACGAATTCAATCCGCGTCTGACTGGAGGGGGGACGCCTCCCGTTTTTCCCCAGGCGTTGTCGTATTTTCCGCACCTTGACCACTCCTTTTAATTAAAAATCCAAAAAACAAAATGGAGTATCTAGCTTTTTAACCGCTGTTCTTCTCCACGGCCCCCGCCGCATGGTTGAGATCCTTCTTCTTCTTTCTAATTTTTCTTTGTTTCGAGAGCTATCACTCCCTTTTCTTTATTTCGACGACACGGGTGGAGCCCCACCCTTAACCTCCTATTTTGTGTCCTTCCCTTTGGGTGTATTTCTTCCCTCGCTGGTTTCATTGCGGACTCTCTCCTCTTTTTCGACGCGTGCCTAAAAGAGGCGTCTCCCCCTCGTTTTTTCCTCCTTTGGTCGTAGTCTTCTTAAGGCGAGTCCCTCCCACCACCCGCCCCTTCCCTCTAGCGTTGCGGCTATGTTCAATCTTGACAGAGGGGGCGCCGAACCTTCCTAACCTGCTTTGTTGCTCTCAAATGTCCTTTATCATTTCTACAGATTCTTTGCAGGTCAAATTTTTCGATGACCTTTTGACACTCGGGTAGAGGGCCTCAATTTCGATTCATCTCCTTTTCGTTGTTTTCGTCCCCGGGACCGTTCGGGGTTTGGACAGATGGTTTTCCAGTTTTGAAGTCGGTTCCCCCCAACCCTTTTTTCCTTTTCGACGGGCCTGCAGACTCCCCGACCTGACCTTGCTTTGCTTTTATCGCGGACCGGCCATTTTATTGTTCCCCCGTCCACCGTTACTTCGGTCTCTTTTTTTTACTGTCTTGCAGAGCCGTTCCCAAACTTGCATTTCGTTACGGTTTTTCTCAATTCCCATTCGTGTGCCTCGAATTAGCCCTCTTCCAACGTTCCCATTACAGCCACACCCAAAGCTCCTTTCCCATTGGATGCAACCTGGGAAGATTATTGACCAGGAGATGTGAGTTCCTCCTTTTATTCTTTCCCTCTCCTGTCCCTTAGATTTATAAAGGATGTCTTTTTTAGCGGTCTTTCTACGAATTGATTCCTCCAGGAAGATATTTTGACCACGAACCGCTTTTCCCCTCCTTTTGCTCGAACCAGTTTTGGTCCCAGCACTTTCTTTTAATGAGAGTCCCCAAGCGAACTCGAGCGCAAAGACCCCTTTGACCGCGCGCTTTTCTCTTTTGTGCTCGACTTTCGCAAACTCCTTCCCCGACGTCGCTCGAAATCCTCCTCCTCCCCGAAGTTGACCTTTTGAATTCCTAGTTGGTTTTAGCTTTTCTAGTTTTCTGTCTTTTTCGTCTCCGCGTCTGGCAAAAACCTTTGTCTTAACCTTGACGCCGTTTTTTTCATTGGGAGCTTTTTACGTGCCCGAGGGACCGAGATAAGATAAGCCCCCGGCTCGTACAAAACGCCCCTTTCCACTTCTTTTTCAGTCCTCCCTTTTTTCCAATCTCGTCTTTCACAGCATTCCTTTTCCCTCTTCCCTAGTTTTTTCCCGAATCGACACACGTGAGTGAGATCACCCCACGCCCTTCTTGTCTTCAAAATCCTCCCGTCTTCCCCCCAGTCTATCTTCTGAACAACGCCGGTAGCTATGGTCACGCTCTCTTTCCTTCCGAGAGTTCATAGAGAACCTTTTTTTTCCCAACGTCTTCTGGTCAGCACCTTTGGGTCCACGGTGTGGCGGATTGGGGTATGCCAGCTCGATTTGGCAGAGGTTTTTCCAACTTTGAGTGCTTCCCCCCCGGTTTCCTGAGTACTTCCCCGTCTGCCGCATTTGAAATTGGCAACACCTTTTATACCTTCTTTCCCCAAGGCGTGATTGGCTCCACCGAGCAGCAACCAACCCCCGGCGGGTTTCCAAATTTTTCTTTCGGCAAGATGCCCATTCTCGCCTCAACGAGTCCAACCGAACTCCCCCCCGAGGAATTCAACCGAGGGGGAATGGGGGGGGAGGGGGGGTGGGTTTTGTTTGGGGTTGTGTTGTGGGGACTTTTTACTTTTGTAAGTCCTGGGGCTGCGGTTCAAGATACCTCTTTCCCGGCTAGCTCTTGTGAACAACTTCGCTCATGAGAGGGATAAAGCTTTCCTCTCTCGTTTGTTCTCCGTATTTCGCTTTTCACCACTGTCCATTCCCCCTCAAAACACCTCTTTGCCCTTTGGGCCTTGAGCCGCAACGAAGAATTTAGGGTTCAAACCCCGGTCTTCCATGATTGGAACTCCCTTTCAAGTGTGATTTCCCTCATTCTCTGTTGGTTTTACCATGGTCAGGGAGAGGGAATAGGATCCTATAACCAAACTTTGCACTCGTCCCCCCCCTTGACAACCTTTTTTTTTTTCTCACTCGTGCAACCCTTTCTCTTTTTCGGGTGTTAATTGCCCCTTTGCGGCTCCCCCCTGGTGAAAAGACCAACATTTGTGTGGAAAAAGTAAGAGTTTTTCGTTGTTGTTCTTCTTCGTTCCTCGAGTTCCTTCCCTAAAACTGGCCACCCCCAGTCTTCCCGCACAACGTGAACAAATCAGATGCACGCCCTTTTTAGGCCGCTCTTTGCAATTCAGGTCAAGTTCTTCTTGGATTACCTGCAGGGGTTACTTGGAGCCGTCCCAACCGCTCTGTGGCGCCCCCAGCCCTATTCCAGAACCATAGGTAAAAAAAAACCTTCTTTAACGGCGTACGAGTCTTTCCCGTCCTCCCTCCTCACTCGTTATGGAGGACTCTACACAGCGCCTGACGTTCCCCTTTCTTTCTCACCCCCCCAATGATTGCGCCCTGGACGTTTTTCCTTCAGTCAAGTCCGCCTTTTAGCGATTCGTGCGACACTTTTTCCCATCCGCGCTAATTTACTTCGCTCCGGGTGAGGTCAGATTAAGAATTACCCAGAAGCTTCTTCTTGTTTCCTCTTTATGGGCCGTCGTAATCCAAAAAAACAGGGTAGTTTTTCCCATCCCCTCCTCAGCCCGAAGACCCTTCTCGGGCCACCCACTTTGGAGTCGCGCTTGGCTTTTTTTCGTCCAACGTTTCGCTCTCGATACGCGAGCTCGCCTTTACTTTTACTCTTTTCTCTCTAAGTTGTTGCCTTTCAACCCCTCTTCTTTTATTGATACGTGATCTATCTTTTTTGTTCCCCTCTTCCCCGAAGCAGTGGTGGTGTGGCCGCTTTGAGTGTATTCTGTCTGCCCCTTCCCCAGTTCCCCTTCTAACTAGTTTGACCCTTCCTACGAGGCCCTTCCTCGCCTTTACAGCTTCTGATGAGGTATCTTAAGCGCGTCTGCACCCGGATTCTCCTTTTCCCTTTTGCGCTTTTTTTTCCCCTGCAAGCTTGGCGCCGACAGCCCGCTTGAAAATGCCCTTTTTTTACCTTTAACCGTCCAGCGATGGAAAGACTTAGATCATCAGGTTCAGTGTTTCTCTTCCCTCTTGCCGTTTTTGCTTGCTCATCAGTGCTCGTTAGAGCCTTTTTTTTGGCCACTTTTTTCGTTTTTCCTGGTCTTGCTCTTACCAGGGCTCTCTGTTTTTTTCCCTCCTCACTTTATTTTTGGCCTCGCCTACCACAAGCCGTTTGCGCCGGCCTTCTTTAGAGTTTTCCCACTTTCACCTCTAACTTGAACCGTGATGTTTTTTCCTTGTCGCATTCCTGTTCATAGGCGTGCCCCTTTTACGCAGCCCTCCCCTGCTTTCTTGCAGCTCTATCAGCCATGTTTCCACCTTCCTTTTCGCTCCCGTGGTCCCCTTGTATGATGGTCTACGAATGAAGCGCGCTCCTGGGCTAATTAAAGCCCCCCCTCCCTCCTTCCTTCCCCCCCCCCCCGAAAAGTATTCCGTGATGTGGCGCGCAGGCGTTTGTTATCTCCCTCTATGATTTTTTGTTTTTTGTATTAGCGAATCATGAGAGTATATATAAACTGTTTTCTTGATCCACGACTTCCATTGTATTGTGACCAGAATTCGTTCCCTGACGCAACCGCCCCAGGGTCCCCCTCTTTCAGACGGCTTAATTGAGTGCAGTGCAAAGATTTCCTCGGCGAGCCCCCCTCTTGTCTTCTCCCCCTGGCGCTCGCGGGTCGTCAAAGTCTGCGTAACCGATCTTTCAAGACGTCTACCCCGGGTGTTCGCCATGACATACCCTTGCCCTCTTTTTTCTTGGTTTTCTTTTCCTTTGCTGTTCCTTCGTTGCGCGGCAATGGCCCTCATTTTCAACCCCTTTCCCTTGGAGTTTTGGCTTTTTCTGAGAGGGGACTCCAATTCACGCTGGTCCAGCTATAAAGTTTAGACACACTCTTCCTTTGTATTTCCCTGCTGTTTCGTCCCCTCGGGACACATTTTAAGATAAGTTGGTACGCATATTTAAATCGGCATTCGTCTTTTCCGATTTGTTCTCTCCCCGCCTGCTTTGTGCTCCAAAAGGCGGTTTTGTCACCCGACGGTTTTTTTTTCCCCTTTTTTTTGTTGTTGTCTTTCAAGAGCCCCATGCACCAGCAGAGAACAGTTTCAACCGGCTTTGGACCAGGCCTTGTTTTTTCCCCCCATTTTTGGCTTCTCGGGGGCCCTCCTACCGATTTGATGCAATTTTTTTCCGCTGGCGCGTTTTTCAAGGAGGGCCCGGCAGGGGAAATTGGGTCGCGCGTGTGCCCTTCTCGCTGTCTCCTCCGAGCAGCCCACCACAACGATGTTATTGTCTCCAGTTTGTTTCCCAGTGCGCCCTCAAGTCCAAAGTTCGAAAGAAATCTGAAATCCAACGCGGAATCTTCACTGGTTTCTTGGGCTTCCTTTCTCGTGAAATACCGCTTGCCGGTAGTCTTTGAGCGAATCTTTCTACTTTCCTTTTGGATCACGTCTTCATAGCGTTTCTGTGGAGTGGTTGATCCTCGAGTTCGATTCCTCCATCGCATTCCCAACCCTCTCCGCATGTTGTTGACCCTTTTGGGGTATTTTTGCTATTTCTTGAGTTCACCAATGTTCGTGGGAATTTTCTGGATCACTACAGTGTATATAGACTATTCGATAACCTCTTCTTTCCTCGGGAGCTTCCAGCAACAAAAGATGATTCTCGCCCTCTCCCCCTTTTGTGGCTCCAAGCAGTACTTTTGTCTCGGGATCTAGTGGTGCTTTAATTCTTCCACTTCCCTTTGTCCTTTTTACAACACAGTTGTTGAGGAAAAAGTAAGTCAATTGCAATTGGTTTGAACCTTCTCTTGCCAGTCTCCACCCCTCTTCATGGACACAGGTTCTGCTTCACCTGTTTCGCAGTAATCTCCTATTCAGCCTTTTGCGAGTGTTGCACATGCCGTCAGTTGCCCTGGCGCGGCGGCCCCCATGTGGAGGCCCCCAGACCCTAAAATGTGCCACCATCGGTCCACCCCACGACTTTTTTTAATTTTAGAGCGAAGTTTTGCTGTTTCCCTTCTATTTGCTTGCGTGACCTGACGGAGGCAGAGAGAGTATCCCGACCCAGCGTTGAACCCCATGCCCCTTTAATCTTCCTCTAATCGTGCAGTCATGCACATTCCTTGCGACCTCTTTTTGGACCTGCAAACGCGCTCATGTAAGGTCGCCTTTGGTGCAGGAAGCGTCTTTCCTACTCCTTCTCTTTCTGTCTTTCCTCCTTGGGCCGCGCGGAATAACACGGCTTTTTTTTACCCCTCCCCAACTCCTTCTCCCTCCTACACTCCAATCTGCCACACCCATTGCGGCTTCGCGCGGGTGGCGCCAACTTTTCCCGTAGCCCTTCCCCCTTCTATGGTTGAGCTCTTCTTTTCTCCTCTGTTTTTTTTCCTCTATTCCCCTTTTCTTCTCTTTGCGATCGAAAGTTCGCCACCGCCTCCCGCTCCTCCCAGATGGGTGTGGGATGGTAGTTATTCGGTTGGCTTTTGTTTTTTTTTCGCTTTTTTGATTTCCGCGGACTAAAGATTCGTCCCGCCCCTTTTTTCCCTCTTTTTGGATTCTTTTAATTGCTCTGCACCCGGATTCCTTCTTTCCCCGAGCTCCCGTTCTTTTTTTGTCCTATTTCCAGGGTGGCTGCTACAGACGGCAAAATGCTCGCCTGTCTGGATCTCCGTTCTATTGACCTATTCGATAACGGTTCAAGCTTTCTTGATTTCGTCCCGTTCCCCCGGGGTTTTTTTGGTTCTTTTTGCTTGCTCCATACAGATTTAGAGGCCGGTTCAAACCTCTCCCCTTTTTTTCTTGCTCCTTTCTTTTGTGGGTTTGGATGGTTGCCCGGTTAGCTTTTGTTTTCGCCCCCTTTTTTCGCTAAGGCCGCCTGCAGATTTTTTTCGCCCATCACAGCCGATTTTTCTAGAGCCCTCACTTGGTTTTTTTTCATTCTTTCTTTAGTTACCTGGTGGCTCTTGGATTTTAGTAATTAGCTCGAGCTTTCTGCTCACTTGTCTTGATTACGTTCCCTCAAAGTTGTTTCACCATGTCTTCCATTTTTCCGTGAACTCCCCCCTTTACCCGGGGGTCCTTTCCTTCCCACATAGATAACAAAGACTCCTTCTTGCACGTCTTTTCCACCCCCCCTCCCTTGCTCCTTTCTCGTGCCCTCAGCGTTTGTTATGCGTGCCGCCTGTTCTTCCGGGATCTTCGTAGTAGACTTTGCGAATCATGAGCGTATACACTGGTCTTTCCTTTTCCCTAGTGGACCACGCCGGGTTATTCTTTTTTTTTTCGCTTTCAAGGGGTTTTTTCCCCCCCAACCTTCCGCGGGATGTTTGAGGTTGAATGCTTCGTTGTCTGCTCACCGCCCACAGACCGCTGCCTTATGTGATTTTGTTTCCATTGCTCGTTCTTGACGATTCGGCTCCGATTAGCTCCTCCCCCCCAGCGGTATTTGCCCTCCGTCTGCTATTGACCTCGAGATTCCTTTTAACCCTCGTGGTGTATCCCTTCGCGCCTTTTTGCCCCATGATTTTCCCTCCTGGCACCGCACCTTTGATAGCGAACTGACCGCCTGCCCGCTTCGTTTTTTTTTTTTTCTTTTTTTCTTGCGCTCTTTTCCACTTGTTAACCTTCCTCATTCTAGTTAGACAAACCGGCTTTGCCCTTCCCCTCTTTTCCCCCTTCATTCTGCGTCCCGTCGTGGGAACAAGATGTTCGACTTGGTAAAGATCTTGCCCCCAATCTTTTTTCATCTTTTGGGCTCGAAACAAGACTCTTGGTGCTGTCCGCAAAAGCTGTTTTTGGTTTTTCTCTTTTCTTTTTCCTCTCCGTTGGTTTTTTTTTTTGAGCAAAGAGTGCTCCCCCCCCTGGCTTTGGATCCCTCTTTTGGGTGCTTTTCTCCAACACGGTGTTGGCTTACTCTTGTATGCCAGCCCCCTCTTCTACCCCCCTTTTTGGTCCACCTTTCTTTCTTTCAATGAGGACGCCAAGGCGGGCCGTGTTTTGGCAACGCCAGTTTTTTTTCTTTTTTGCAGGTGTAGTTGATACAGAACAGCGCCCCCCCCGACCGCGGGCAGGGTCGCTTTCCGGTGCCTTCCTCTCCCCTTCTCAGTTGCACAAGTCCAAAGGCTCACTGACCTCAAAAGCCCCCACGTTTTTACTGTAAGGGCTTCTAGCCCGTGGAGCGGTCCACCGCTGCTCTTTTGCGGTTCTCTCTTTTTTTCTACCTTCGCAGCGCCAGGGGCTTTTCCAAGCTCTCTTTTTTTTTTGCTTTTTGACTTCGTTTCCCTGTTGAAATGCCTTTCCTAACCTCAACAGCCCGTTTGGGGGCTTTCTCGCCAACGTCCTGCTTTTGGTGTTCAAACCCGAGTTAGTGTTTCCGATTTTCTATCCCCTTCCCTTTCTTACGACTTTTTTCATTCGCTATCGAATCCGTTTGACTCACTCCCTGGTCCTTTCGACCTGCTGAATTCGGAACTTTTTGGCAATAGTTCGGTGGCCACGTTTCCCTGTTTTTTCCCTTTTCTCTTTTTCTAAGGGTCCCCCTTCTTTTCAATTTTTTTCCTGAGCAGGGCATGGTGAAAAGACAAACCCCCCCTGTGAGGACCTGCGTTGGGACTTTTCGAGATGACAGTACGAAATCCTATCCATGTTTTTCGTTACTTTTTGGACTTTTTAATCTTTCTCCTTGGGCCCGCGAAAACCGACCGTAATGTTTCAAGGTCTTGTTGTTCTTCGAGGTTTTCTTGGCCGGCGCAACCCCTCGTTTTCTTTGGTTTTTCACCCAGTGCCCCTCTTCCCCAAAAACACCTTAAGTAACGGGGACATCTCAAGACGTCACCGCGATGTTTCCAGGCCTTTTTTCTTTTGCCCTCTTTCCTTTTTTCGATCCGACCCATATTTCCAAACTTTCCTCTTGGCCTCTTTCTTACTTTTGCAGTCCCCCGGCGTCCGTTTTCGAGCGTTCTTCTCCTTAGTTTTCATCAGAGTCTTTTTTGTGCAGGACGCTTAAGATTACTTCTTTCTCCTTTTCTTTTTTTTTTTTTTGATTTCTTAATCCCACACCGTAGAGTTCTGTCGCACTCCCTTTTCTTTCCACATCCCATCGGCCAACCAAGTCCTTGATTCCTCCCTGGTTTCTCCCACGGTTCTATGGCCTATAACGGATACCGAGCCGCCTGTCTCTCTTTCTTTTGTTGTTCTTTCTCAACCCGCGGCGCGTCTCCCACCCCCCCCCTTTGTTGTTCTCTCGATAGACCTGGAGACCACCTCCTTTTTTCTCCGATTTTTTCGATGGGGTGTATGCGGTCATGATGTGGGTCCCCCCTTTTTTTTTGCCTTCTCTTTTTTTTTTCTTCGACGTGTCTCCAGCGTAGTCACCCCCTACGCGATCCCTTGGTTAAGAGTCTTTCCGTGTTAAGAGCGCGTTTTGGTAGGTCCTATTCCTTGGGCTTTTTTCCATATTCGTAGCCTTGGAATGCGATGTAACAGTCCTTAGTTCCCCACACCGCGGGCGATGAGTCTCCCTTGCTGTCCCCTAGTTGGCGATGGGTCCTTCTTCGAGAATTGCTTTTAGGGCAAAAATAGAGTTTGCCGTTTTGCTTTCCTTACCGCTTTTGGGGGAATGTTGGGTTTAAGTGTCCCCCCCCCTTTTTTTTCTTCGCCTTTCCCCTGGCAGAGTCGCCAAAATAGAAAACGTCCAACTGAGGAGGGTTCCCTTCTTTTCTCGATTTCTTTTTTCCAGTTACAGAACTGGTAGTGAGTTCTTTTCCCCTTCGAATCTCCCCAAATTCCAGTGGCGAGTACAGGTTCATCCACAAAGGTGTCTTTTCTCCCTGTTTTTTTTGAAATTTCATCCACCTGATCCAAAGTTGTGCGAAAGAGTGGTCTCCCCCTAAGTATTTTTCTTTCCGCCATCTTCCTGTGCAGTCCTTATTTACCTTCCCCAGGAGTGTCGATATTTTTTTTCGTCGTATCCTTGAGAGTCCCCTGGAATTTCCACTTTACCTTCCGACTTTTTTTCTTCTCCTGCGTCCTCTTCCATCAAAAGCCCCCCTGAGGGGTAAAACACCTCAACAGGGCGAGGCTTTTGGATGCACCTTGCGCACCGCCACAGCCGGCCTCTTTTTACTCGCTTTTCTCCTTTTTCGTTCTTCCACAGTCGCTCCCTAACCCTCTCTCGAAAGAGAACCTCGGTATATGGACTTTCCCTGGGTTCCTCCACTCGAGATGCCATCTTTTGACTCGTTGTCTGATTCTTTCTCTTTCTGTCGTTCTCTTTATGGGCAATCTTTCCACCTACCAATTTGTTATTAATAGAACCGTGGTTTTTCGCTTTCAAGGTTCCCCCTCCCAGTTCAAGTCCCCTTTTTCTTACGACATCCCTTGCCCCCCTGTGATCCTTGGAAAAGTCCCCGTCCCCGCCGCCCGTTTTGACCCCCTATGTCTTTCCTTTGGTACTCCCCCCATTTTAGGCTGGTACCCCGATTTCCTCCCCCCCTTTTTTCTTCTTGCCCTTTTTTCCCCCAAGCGTTCACAAAGCAGGTTCGATGCTTGCAAGCCTGGAATCTCTATTTCTTTCTCTTCTTTTTGTTCTTCGGCTTGCACCTCGCGACCGTCTTTTCCCCGGCTTGATCAGCACACCTCCAGTTTTTTTTTTTCCCACGGTTTGGGGCCTTACAGCCTTAACGATTTTGATGTTACCACCTTTCTTCTGACTTTTTTGTACACTTTTTTTTTTTGCAAGCAGGGACATTTGGCAATCTGCGTTTTTAAGAGCTTTTCCCCGATCTCTCCCTCTGACGTTTTGTGAGTGATACAAGTTTTCAGCAGCACAACCCCTCTGGCTCCCCCTTTCTCTTTTTTCCCACACCTGGGTTTGATTGGGAGATGTGAACGAAGTCCCCGACGAAATCTCCCCCCTTCCTTTTTTTTCCGAGTGTCTATGGTAAATGGCTCCTGTTTGCGTCAATCTTCCCTCTCTCGGATTCTGTTGTAGCGCAGATTGCCTGCTTAGCGAGCCGTTTTGGGTCCTTTTTTCGGGGCGCGGCTTTGTTTTTGAGAGCTTGGTTTTGTCGTTTCTAACCCCAGGAAGTCCTGTTTGAGGGTGACCCCTTTGGGGATTTTGACTGTGATCTCCGTCCTTTTTTTTCCCTTGTCCTGATCGTCCTGTCAATGGATACAAATTCCACTTTTATATGGACTTGCGCTATTCTCCACCCCCTGGTTCCTTAGAGGGAATAAGGAGGCATAAAAAACGCTGCGGTTCAACTTTTCTTGTGTTGGCTCGAAGGACAGGTCTCTTGGTATAAGGGGGTATTACCTTAGCCTGGTGCCCTTGGTTTTAATTTACGGATTGCATATTTTTTTTTTTCCTTTCACTTGTGTTTAGTTCCCTTCAAGGACATTCAAGTTGGGGGACATGCCCCTTCGGGTGGGTGTTTTTTCTTTCTGTGTGGTGTTTGTGATCTGGGGGGGGGGTGTTTCCCCTTTTTTTGGTTTGGGTGGTTTTGGGGGGGGGGTTTTGGTGTTTTTTTGGTGGTACCTTGGGGTGGGGGGGGATGCTCTCCTGCCAGTAAGAAACTCTCCTGGCCGGGTTCTTTTTCTGTGTCTTTCCCACCTCGATTCAAAGTCTTCTAGTTCTGGTGGTTTTTTCCATCCCGTTCTGTTGATTTTGTTGGCGAACTTGCATAGGGTGCCCTTCGCAGGCGCAAACCCCTTGATTTTTGCCCCGCCTGGAGCAAACAGGCCAACACCCCTCCCTTTTTCCTTTTTTTGCTCCCGTTTTGATTGCCTTTCTTCTAACGATTCTTTCTGGAGGCCGACACGAGGAAGTCCGCGCGAAGACACTTTTTCTACGCGTCCCACCTGCTCTTACGTCTTCCTCGTTTCCTCAGTGTCCTTCTGCTGTTTTTTGTGCACAGGCTTTGACCATCAGCAACATTACGCGGCGTTCGGCTAGTCACTTTGTTCCCGGCGATATTAGGAGGGTGTGCCTCTTATTTTCCCGTTCCCTTCTCCCCCGCTTTCGTCCTTCTTGGACCCGCAAGGGAGTACGAATACATTCCCAAAATCAGTTCGGATCTCACTTTCCGAACTGTTATTTCTTTTGTTTTTTTTTTTGTTTCTTGTTTTTTTGGTGGTTGTTTTTTTATTTTGTTTTTGTTTTGTTGGGTTTTTTTTTTTTTTTTTTTGTTTTGGTTTGTTGTTTGTGTTTTGGGTGTTGTTTTTTTTTTTTTTTTTTTTTTTTTTTTTTGACGCCCAACCCCTCGATCGCGATTTTGCATACGCCTTTGAGCTCTATCTTTTCTTCCTCCGAGTGTTTTTTTCCTCGTCCTGCGGTTTTTATCTCCCTCTTTCGAAACGGTTGGCGAGCCAGCCTCCTACAGTTTGTGGTCCTCTTTTTTTTATCCATTGAGCGGTGGTCCCAGGTGAGGACTGACTAGAACGGAGCCGAATCCTTTGATCCTCACTCCTCGATTCTATTAGCGTCTCCCCCTGCTTTTTGAGCGGCCTCTTAAAGAGCGTCTGCGGTTCCAACCTGAAAGCGCTAATTCCTCTCGGTGGATTTCCCCTAACGTCCTAGCTGCTTTTTAGTTTTCAACGATTTTTCATTTTATCGAGACGCGGTGTTGGGTCCCTCCCCCAGACTCGGTCTCCTTGTTTCTTCTTCAACATCGCTCTCTGTCTGCTCTGATTTTTGTTTTTTCCGATGGTTGTCATTGAATGCTGCGGTGGCTGCTCCATCGGGAGTGAAGAAGGGCCCCCCTTCATATTTCCACCCTCTCAATTCTTGAGTTTCCGCACTTAGCATCGATGTGTTTCTCCGAAGACCTGGTTTCCGAGATACTGGAAGCTTCAGCGTTTTCCCCCCTTCTTTTGCGCCCAATGTGGTATTTTCACCATGTAATGCCCTGGCTAAGGAAGTCCCCCTCTCTTCCCCGTTACCCCACTCCCGCGCAAGCTTTGAGGCCAACCGAAAACGGACCCTGATGGGGTTTTTTTTTTTGCCTCCGCGTTGTCTTGCTGGCACCCTTTCCCTCCCATGTTTTTTAGAGGCCCTAGAGGTATATATACACTGTTAATTGATCCTTTTGACTTTTCGACCACGAATTTCATTTCTTGAGACCCGCATGCGTCGTCTCTCCCTCCCCAAAGTCCCCCCGTTCCGAATTTGAGGAATGACGATCCTTCCACATCCGAACCCTTCCGCTTTTAAGGCCTCCTCTCTTTATTGTCGTTTTTCAGCTGCGAACGGTTTGCCGCGCCATTCTTTCTTGCTGTGACATCATTAGCATGCCATCTTTGAATTCTAGTGGTTTTTCTCCGAGAGTTTTTTTTTTGCCCATTAGGAATGAGGCGTCACTTTAATCTGGCACGCTAGTATCTACATCTTCTTTCAGTTTTTGGCTTGTTTTTCCGGGCGCAATTACTCCGGCAGGAAGCTCTTTCGTCAATCCCTTTCTTCGGGAACAGCATTTCCCAAATGTCCCATGGCTGGGAACCCCGTACTTTTCCACCAGCAGTGCCCGCTCACGTTGGGAACTGTCACAATCTCCCCTCCGCCCCTTTTGGGGGATAAAAACAAGCTGCTTTTTCTTCTCCAAAAGCAGGCCCCATTCATTTTGAACGTT
>Ga0179593_1424788_pt1 | contig 16530 bp, 16 predicted proteins | sample CZODoug2_1_08_16_FD_185931 | JGI IMG/M metagenome (GOLD analysis project Ga0179593, IMG submission 185931) | Vadose zone soil fungal communities from Angelo Coast Range Reserve, California, USA - CZODoug2_1_08_16fungal (PacBio error correction) | ecosystem: Environmental > Terrestrial > Soil >... | reverse complement strand
CTCTTGCGCCGTACTAGCCCCATTTAGTCCCTCAGTCTTCCCCCCCAACAGTATGGCTGCACCGTATTGCTTCCTGAGGGCACCCTGTGCTTGATTTGTGTTTCTTTCTCCACGATCCGTTGCCACACATGTGATTTCCCCTCCATTTGCTTTCGCGCCCCCCGCTCGCTGAGTGGCTAATGGTGTCGGCCGCGTCAGACCACCTCGCGATTCTGGACCTTTCCCACCAGGCAGACAAATGCCTTTTTCACCGTGAAGGTCCTCACACTTGTTTCCCCGTGGGTGCCATCATCAGCCCGCGTCCGTCGTCCCAACTAGAATTTTCCACCCCCCTTAAGTGGCGGCGTGTTTTTGTTCTTCCCTCAGTATCATGTCAACCGTTCGTACAAGATGTTTCCCTCTCTAACTTCATACCTGTACTTACGCCGATTCATATCCGTGCCATACATGTGCACACATCGAAACGCCTCACCCCTTTCTTTGTGTTTGCTCTTTCCTTAGTTACCCTTTTGCCACATTTCCTATTCAAGTGGCTCCGACTTGCGGATACCTCCTCGACTTTCTTACTGTTTCATACTCCCTTGTCAGTGCTCGGTCATCGAAGGCATGCGCCGACCTTCCCCCTTTCAGTGTAAAGTGTAAATTCTTTTCGGCCGTATTCCACCCCAGGGCGACCGATCCGCCCGTTGTACGGGATTTTACTTTCGGGGGTGTGGTCCCCCCTCTCGCAATACTTTTCGACTTACCATTTTCTCTCTCTCCCTCGCGAGGTTGACACGGGCTTTTCTCCTCCATCGTTACACCATCACCGAGGGCACGTCCACTGTCTCCGTGCGGCTGTTTCCTATCGCTTCGCACTGGTGGACCATCAAGGTTTTTGCCCGTCTTGTCGTGACGGTACTTTTTTTGAATTTCTAAAGGTAAATATGGCCTCGGGCCCAAGGTGTGTCAACCAATTCCCTGAAACCCACTCCCCTGGTGGTGCATAAACGCCGCACTTGTTGCTATGGCCTGCATATACGTTCCCCCCTTTTTTTCGCACGTCCCTCTCTGTCGCCCCCAGGGCTGTTGGTCGTTTTAACCAGACCGATCAGACTTTTTTGTTTTTTCTTTTTTCCCCAACCCCGGAGGTTCACGTTGCCCCCCCCCTTTTGGTGCTCACACCCTTTTCCGGTGGATCTGAACTTTTCCTGTTAAACCCGGCGCTGAGAAAATTCTTCCTTTAAACGATGTTTGCGCTAGCCCGTGTCCTTTCTCGATCCCTTTTTGCCGGTGTGCGCTTGCCTTCCGAGATCAATTCTTTCCGACCACTCCCCACTACCTTGGCCGCGTTTTCTGTCCGGAGTAATTCCCCCTTTTTTTTCACCCCGGACCGCCACACGTACCAAGGATCTGAATTTTTTTTTGTGCTCTCATTGATCTATTCAGCGGCCGTTCCAGTAAGGGAAATGTGAACCCACCACCGTCCCCTAAACCGCGCCCCCGCCCCAACAAGCACAAAACCCGCCCCCCCCCCCCCCCCCCCCCCCCCCCCCCCCCCCCCCCCCCCCCCCCCCCCCCCCCCACCCCCCCCCCCCCCCCCCCCCCCCCCCCCCCCCCCCCCCCCCCCCCCCCCCCCCCCCCCCCCCCCCCCCCCCCCCCCCCACCCCCCCCCCCCCCCCCCCCCCCCCCCCCCCCCCCCCCCCCCCCCCCCCCCCCCCACCCCCCCCCCCCCCCCCCCCCCCCCCCCCCCCCCCCCCCCTTCAGGAGGTTCAACCTTGATGTTGACCCATTTGAGCGTCCCCACATGGTCCCTCAACTCGTTGTTATTTTCGTGTACTGGACCGCACACCTCAGGTGTCGATAATAAGCCCCCCCCCCCCCTTGATTTTCGCCCTTATTGAAGCAGTTTTGGCCAAGTTTTCTCCCTTTCGCCTTTGCTTTTTTTTCTTCCAGCTGCGCATTTTCTGGCGCAGCCTTTTTTTTCCTGCTTGAAGATAAGGTTCGGCCAATCAAGCTCAGCTACAGTACCTTTTTTTCCTCCGCTCCGTGCCTTGCTGGCGCTAGTACGGGTAAAACGCTTTGCATTTCCTCTATACGTTTTTTGTAGCCCACCTCCCTCTCTCCCCCTCCCCCCCCGTTTGCTGTTGAGCTAGATTGAGGCTTTTTCCTGACTGCAATTTCCTGCCCACCCAGTTCTCCGAAGCGCAGCCCTCGCATCTTTCTTCCTAACGGTATTATCGGCCCGAGAGGATGGACACGAACTACTTGTTCCTTCCGGCGTCTGAGACAATTGCGCGGGGATACCCCCCGACCCGTCTTCGGCGCAGCTTGCTCTTTTTCCCGTTTCCCCCCCGCGTTTAACGCTTTTCTTTTGCCTCTACTCCTCTTTCTGGATAGGCTCCTCTCCGTCCACACCCCTGTAGACTTCGTGTTCCCAGCCTTTGTCTCCGGACTCTGTTCGGTTCAGCCATTCCTTTTTTTTTTCTGCCCTTATTTCTCAGCACCTTGTGCTCCTTTGCCTGCGCTGGTTGCCTGCCCTCTCGCGCCTGGTTTCTGCTGCATGCCTGGCTTGCTAACGTTGTGGCCCCCCTTCTATACCCAATGATTTCACACTCGTTCGACTTCAGGGGTATTTAGTCTGTCGCTCGACTTTTCCTTCAGCATCCCCGCACTTGTGGGGAAAAGGGATTCATTTCCATCCCAATGGTGTGCCCAAGTGTCCCCAGTTTGTGACTCCGACAGGGTAACGGCAGGAGAAGAATTAGTGAGGGCCGTTCTTGAGCCAACCTCCCCTCTTTCTTTTTCTCTTATCCAGACGTTTCCCCCTTTTTCTCTGAGACTCATTTTGTCGCCTCGGCCGGAGCTGGCTTCTTCTTTTTCCGGTTTTCACAATGTAAATGCCTGCCTTCTTTACCCCAAGACGGACGTCTGATAGGCATTCGTTTTTTCGTACGATTAGTCGAACCCCCTTTTTTTCTGTATTTCGGGTTCCCACTTTTCTCCTGGTCTGTGGCAAAAACGTCCTCATTGGTTGACATCACCAATGGAGCTCCTCTGCCCCCCATGCAGCTTAGATCCCCTTTGAATCCACAGTCTTTTGTGGTTTTTAAGTCCCCCTTCCCACAACCGTTTTGTCCTCCCTCCGGTGCCTATACACAGTCGGCTCCCCCTGGCTCATAGGTCTGCTTTCCGCAAGTAGCGAGCCCCCTATTCGTGAAGCATCAGCATTTTTCGCTGGCATCGTACCCGCCCCGCCTGTCCATTTCTTTTTCCCCTGTAGTATGTTGTGATCGTCACTATGGGTACCTGGGTCACCGTCGTAACCTTTCCCGCTTCGTCATGTGCTCGGCGGGTAGTTACTTCGCACCGATTGGATCTGTCTCAATTTTTCACTGCTCGGATCCCTGTCCCCAGCGCCAGCTGCCTTTGAATCCTGATATTTTCAGCTGACTCGTAGAGCTCCTGCGGTCTGGTTCTGAGCTCTTGACCCCTTCTTGTTGTGATTCATTTCCGTCTTGTCCTCTTCGAGTACCTCCTTTCAGTTTTATCTCTTAGATCCTGTGGATCCTTTGTCCCCCTCTTTTTCTAAAGGCCGCCTTCTTCGTGGTCCAGGTTTATATTTCAGAGCCTCCCCACCAGGTCCCGTGTCTTCTGCTTGGTTTTGTCTTTGTAGTCCGGCACTTGTGTGTTCATGTGCCATGGTTCAGTATCTGAGTCCTCCTCCCCTTCCTCGGCCTTGATCGGCCATTGCCCCCTCCCGCAGCTGTCTCGTCTTACCCTGAATGGTGTACTCCGGCGGACAAGTGATTCTGACCTCCCTCCCCGTTAGCGCTTTTTCAGCCAATCTTTGGACGCCATACACGGTCAATTTTCTCCCTGCCTCTGGTGAGTCTCCGTCTGGCCTCGTTTTTTTTATCGACGGCGTGCTAGTAGTCCTTCTGTGCCAGCCTACATTTCTCCCACCAGCTGTTAGTGTATAGCACTTCGTGCGCGTCCCCTGTTCGCCTTATGCAGTCTTCACTGGCCGAACGCGATATTTGTCCCCCTTTCCCTCTTCAGGAGCGGGCGCGTTCCTATGGCGCGCAGAGCTATTGTGATAAGAACGCATCCGCTGTTATGGCTATACGCTCCCCCCCATATTCTTTTCCTCCTCTTCCAGTTTGGTCTGACGATTCCTTTTATTTTTCCCGTACTCTGTGACTTCATGCGTTCGGAAATTAACACTCGTCATGCACACCTGATTTTCTTTGCTGATTTCTCGAGCCGGCGAAATTCAAGGATTTAACACCCGACGCACTTCCCCCCCCCCCCCCCCCCCCCCCAGGCACCCCCTGGGTTTTTGACACCACCCCTCCTTTTGTGTTGCTATGGGTTTTACGCGCGCTGGTCTGTCCGTCCTTCTTTTCATGTGACCCCAGGCGCTACTCTCGCCTCATCCTCATCGCCCCTGGTCAGTATCTTTGTTGGCTTTTCCCTCTGCTTCACCATTGTTATTTTTCCTTCCGCCATGACTTCACACCGGCGTCACCCCCCGTTGTTGGTTTATTTACTGTACGCTCCCTTAATCACCGGTCAAATGTTGTCCCGACTCACGTTTCATCCAACACTCCGTATTTTCCCACGCCAACTCCCTGCCCGACTGTCGCCTGTTTTTCTCCCCGCTTTCTTTTGGCCCCCCCCTGCATGGAAATTTTTCCTCCCCCGTTCTATTAATCAATTCCTTAACTTGCCTGTTCAGACGGATCGGGTCGATCTTTTTGCCGTGTCGGTTTGTCCCCCTGACGCATGTGCGCATACGGACGCCTTCCCCCCCCACACAGGTTTCTCTTCTAGTGCGTTCCTTTGCATTGCTCTTAGCGATCTTGCCACTTTCCGCTTCCTTATCCATCGGCAGCTCTATTTTATCGCTTCCCCGTCTACCAGTACCCTTGGCTACTAATATCATTGCGAAGGCCCCGGTATTGCGGTGGTTCGCGCTGCCCCGACTGCGTCCCCGCAACTGCCTTGTTGGCTGTTCATCCTCACTCCAGGTGTGATTTGGCCTGGTCCTCGGCTCAATGTTTTTCCCTCCCGCGAACCGCACCCCTTTTTGTCCCGCAGCCCCCTGTCATTGTTTCTTCGCAGTTTATCTGTCCGTGATCATTCCTCGACCTCCTTGTTTCAGACGTGTTTTCCCACGCCCTGGCGCCCGTTTTGAACTGACCCCCCCCTTGTGTCGAGCCCCCCTAAGGTGGATCACAGTGATTAGGGCCTTCCCAAACCCCCCCCCGGTTCCCCCCCTTTTTTGTGTCAACGATGTCGTTGGCGCCCGCGCCCGGCGATCGGGTACCTCCCTCACTGCCTTTCCTGGCATGGAGAGTATTCCTTATGATTCCAGATTCTTGTATCCGCGTTATCTGTGGCCTTTTTTTCGACTCCGCCTGTGGAAAATCGCCAGGCAACGTAAAGGATTTGTTTTCTTGCTTTCTTACTGGCTCCCCGCTTCGCCCTCATTCTTCAATCCTTGATTGGCCCTCCAGGAGTCTTTCTGGCCTCCCATTGGGATGTTGAAAATGACTGCCGCCATTCCTTCCTTTCGAAGGACTCGCTGACCCCAGAGTTGGTTTTAAGGACCTATAGTTTTCCAACTTTTTTTTTTCCACCCACGACCCGGCCCTGCTCTCGGCGCCATCTTGACCGGATTTTTTTTTTTTTTTTAAGCACTGCACTTCATCCAGAATTAATCCGGGAGTCATAGATCCTTAGTGGACCATGTATTTGTGATCAGTTCCCGGGCTTCCGTCGCTTTATGTATGCCGCCATACGATCCTCGACCCTTTCCCAAAGATACGGATGATTTTCTAGGAGTCCCCCATGATTTCTGGTGGTTGTGTTGGGCGTTCTCCGATGTGTCTTCCCCCAAGTCCATAAATATAGTTTCCTTTAGTCTTTACTTCCGTTCTTTTATATGGTCGTCTATTTTTTTCAGGTCCTCATTAGTTCCCCACACTCCACTTTTCTCTATCGCACTCTTTCTCCCAGCACCAATGCATGGCCACCACCCCAGTCATTTGGAGCTTTCGAGTCCTGGCCGATCCCAGTCCCCCCCCGCACGAATTCCGCCGTATTTTTGCCTCCCCTATGATCACTTCTTTCTTTTCTTGATGACCTGCCCTATTTGAAGCCTATTAGGAGAGCATTGCGGCAGCTTTTGCTAAATGCCGTTTCCATTGGCCTCCCTTCACTGGGGTTTTTTTTGAGACCCCCCGCCTGTTTCGACCTGTCATGATAACTTGCCATCTCGTTGCAGTAGATTTATCGTGTGCTTTTTCGTTTAATTTTTTTTCCCCATTTCATTTTGTTACCGCAGTCCGAATTACTGTCCCACCCTTTTCTTCCATCGGAGGGGGGCGCCCTTCGGTCCTTGCATTGACCGCCAAGACTTTCAGAGTCGTGGTCTGACAGTCCCCTCGATTTTGCTTATCCCCTTAGTGTCCCCCCCAAGCGGCACACGAGAGGGAGTGCTTCTCCCTACTAGTTTACAGAGCGTAGCAGTTGAGCACCCCCCATCCCTGCTTGCTGACCATGGCTATCTCTTTTCATCCGGACTACATTCTTTCCTGCCCTCAAAGCATTGATATGTTCCTCTTCATTAGTTCCCCACATGCATGGATACCCTCCCCTTTTTCGGTGTTAAGCCCGTTTCCGATGGCCAACTTATCCCGTTTTACTCGTCTGCTCTCTTTGATTGTCCATTTGAGTCGCCCCGGCGGCCCCTTAGGTTCCCATAATGACATGTGCTGATCACGCTTTTTTTTTTTTGAGAGAATTATCTCCTTTCAGATGCCATGACACCGGCCTTTGAAGTAGACCTTCACCCCCTGGTTCATAGAGGAGGTGTCGGCGACTCCAACCGATTCCTGATTTTCTGCCCGTCGCTTCCCTCTTTGTTTTTCAACGCTCGCGATCAACCGTTTCGGCGTGGTAACATCCTTCTCTAGAATGAGCCCTCCTTCGACGGGTCATCTTCTGTACACCTACAGATGTTCCCCTTTGTTGTTGTTATTCCCACCTTTGAAGGTTGGAGCACCTGACCCGTCGGCGCTTTCCTCCCCTTGCTGAGATTTTTCTGTTAATGTGCCATCGATCTGTATGATCTGGGGTTTGCCCCGTCGACTTCAGACTGCGCAGCTCCTGGCGTTGCGGGTGATTATGATCTCTCATTTGCCGTTACACCGAAGCTGAATTACGGCCATTCCCCGTTGCTACCACCGTGGTCTTCAGCTTCGTTTGCCGTCGGTGAGCCAAGCACTCTTGCCACACCCATTCCGCGACGCTGCACGGTGACACTTTGCTTGCGGGTTTGATCTTTGTCGAGTCCCCTTCCAAACCATAGCAACCACTGGTGAACCCCGGACGCGCAAGTTCCTGTCTTTTCTCTTCCCTCGGCGGCGTTCCACCAGCAGAGGATATCCCCTCTGGTTTCTTGGTCTCTGGCTGTAGTACGGGTCCCCAGATCCGCTCTTTTCCTACCTACGTGTTGTGCATCTGACTCTTGCGCCCTTCTTTTTGTTCCCCGCGAAACTACACTCCTGCCGGTCTTGTGATTGACGGAATAGATATACCTCCTCAGGGAGCCGTCACGGCGCACATCCAGGTTTTCACAATCAGCCTTTTTGGGTGCGTCTGGTGGTCGTCTATCTTCACCCCCCTTCCTTTCCCCCATACCACCATCCTGTGTGCACCGTGTCAAGTCCTACTATCTATGTGCTCCCCGTTCCCGGTTGCGTTCCCCTCGATTGAAGAATCGGGTGTGCGCTGTTTCCTGTCTTGACTTCCATCCGGCCTGCTTCGTAAATGTTCCCCTGACTACCGTCTTGCACTATTGCAACTCTTCGTTTTTTCGCGGATTCTTTTTTTTCTGGTTCACATGTTGGACGAGATGGCCTTCTATGCCATCCGTTAATTCATTGTTACTTCTTGGTCGCGTCCTGCGGTAGACGCTCCCCCACGTTTGACTTTTTAGGCCGCAACATCCCGGTTGACGACAGAAAGTTGCTCTGCTTCCGGTACTGGACGACGTGTCCCCCCAATCGACCTTTCCCCTCGCCCACGACTCCGCGATTTGGTCGCGACGATCCTTGCATCCCATTTGAAATACTTGCGCCGGCTGTTTCGGGTTTTCGCCCGCGACTTTCTAACATTTCATCTCTTTCGTCTGCCCTCTCATCTACAGGGCGGTAACCGAGTTTTTCGCCACGTGTTTCTTTTCGTTTCAAAGGAACGGTTTTGGGATCCCCCCCGCGGCAATGCTCGTACCCCCTCCCGCCGTGTTTTCCCTTTCTAGTCCTCATCACAGAAGAAAGACAGGTTTATTCCCGGCTCTTCCAATTTTCCCAAAAACCGTTTCTCCCAACATTACAAGGTGGATCGGTCTGTCCCCTTTTCCTTCCCACAAGGCGGTGCCGTCCAACAGGTCGGCTATTTACAGGCGATGTCGACCGATAGGTCTCCCACCCCGAATCCATCATAGCCTGCGTTTTTTTCCGCGCCCAGTCAGATGATTTTCTTCGTATTACGAAATTCTATCCCCTGTTCCCCCCGTTCTTTGTCGGCGATAAGGTCACGGCGGTGTCTCCTCATTGCCCCCCCCCCCTTCCTTCCAGTGAACGTGTCGGTCCTCAAATTTGAACGTCTTGCTCCTTTTTTTGGGCCACGTTTACTCCTGGATTGTTAATGCAAGTATTATTAAAAGCATTGCGCTCCAGCATGTTTGCGCCCTCGGTGCACCTTTCCAACCCTAGCTGGCAGCCTGTCGTCGCCTCCCTCCTCTTTTTCCCAGGAGTGCCGGCCCCCCTCCAGACATCCATAGTGATTTTGAATCACCGGAGCATCTTCTTGCAGCAGTCTCGCCTCCCCCCCCGCTGCGCTTTTGTTTCGGCGTTGAGGTGTCCCGGCCCCCGGAGAGGTATGGCGCATAATTACGGGCGATCCGCGAGGTGATGCTCCCCCCCTCCGCGACTTCTAGCCGACGGGGGACCTCTCGGGTTCTCTTGCTTGTTCGTGAGGACGGCTCATGTATTTTCCGGCTCCGGCGAGGCTTCTCCTCCCTCATCTTTCTTTCTCCCCTCCGTGTATTTTGATTTCGCGCAGACCCTATTGTGTCGGTGCGAGACAATCGCCCCTTATCGGCTTGACCCCCCCCCCTTTGTCTTTTGTCTCGCCCGCGCGAGGATGCATTTTGACGATTGCTTTCGTCAGGCCCGGTCATCCCTCCTCCCCCTCGCTTGGCCTTATCCAAACCCTGCCTTTTTTGCGCTGACCCCGCCCTTTCCCCGCCATTTTAGGCGAACGGGATCACATCTCTTGCCGCCCCTAGTCCGTCACATTTTGCCGTCTTCAACGTAAGGTTGTTTTTCTTGATGCTTTCCTCACTGCTTGGTCGAACTCTGATACACGCCCAATTTTCGTTCCCTTTTCCCATGCTTTGGCGCTTTCGCATGCTTTAGCCATCCTTTAGGACCACCCCCTTATGGATGCAGGCGCTGATCGCCGGACAAGTCATTTTTGAGCTCCAACCGCCATCTATGATCTTTTGTACGTGTTACCCGCTGCCGTCAGGTTTTCACCCCCTAAAGGGTATTGACGATCCCAGTTCTAAATACGGCCCCATTGGACTTCTTCCGTTTGGCTCATTCATCACGCTTTTGCCTTTCCGTTTTCATGTTAGGGCTGAGATTGTCTCCCCAAATCGACGGGTTCCGCGCAGATTTTCCGGAAGCAACTTAGTTACCCTCCGTTTTTGTTGTCAACCCATGCTTTTATTTGCCCCTTGATCACCCGTGGTGTTCTGAGGTGGTGTGATGTCTCCCTCGGGGTGCCTCTGGGTCTTTTTCCAAACGGAGCATGACCTCACGTGCTCTTTGATAGTTTTCCCCCAGGTTACTTGACACCCTGGAGGCCGGTTACGCACCTTTCTGGTCCTCCACACCCCGTGACTTGACGCGTCGCTAGCTCACTTCGGCCGAGGAGCTGCCTTTACCTACGAGTTTCTCCCACGCGAGGCACGAACATTTCCCCTCCCTATCGAATCCTATGTTCCGTCGAAACGCAAGTGTGCGATCCCTACATTTCTTCCGATGTTTCCTCCATGCACCGTGCCCAACCCCCTTCTCACACTCGTATTGGGTAAAGGTAAGGACGTTGCAGACATTGTCAACACTCCCTCCACGTCGGCCGGGCGTGATTGCAAACCCACTTTCTCCTTCCGCCCTCAAGCTCGCTGCCTGAGATGGACTCCTCAACGTTGAGCCTATCCCCGTCGTCCTCTCACTCTTCGCTGACAATGATATTTTACTCTTCTTCTTCTTCAGATTGATGCCCTCCGAGGTATTGAAGTGGGTGAGGCCCCCAAGTAGCGATCCGCCGCGTCAGTCTTCGATGGCGCTGGCCCAGGTGCCATTCTTTTTGGTTTCGCCCTCATATCCAGTGTCAATGAAGGAATGTCCCCCGCCCACCGACAGAACTTTTACCACGCACCACCCTACAGCCCATCACAGAATTTTCTCCAACAACCACCCCCCTCGCAGAAACCCTAACTAACCTTAACCAACTTTCCCGTGCAACAGCTCCACCGGTGGATCAACTACAGGGCATCGCGCCATACTCACTGCTTCAGTTTTTTTTACTCTCCCAGAGGCCTGGATGGCATCTACCCCTACGAGCACGTGAATGTTTGGCCTACCACTGCCCCTCCTCTCAGTTCACAACTGAAATACACCGACTAGCCTGAACAGAACCGGACCAACATACTTGTCCCTAAAATGATGACGCAACTATCCCCCACGGTCGTTCACCCCCTGGAGTGCTCGCTGAGCGCACTGCTCCGGACTGGTGCAGACACACACTGTCCGGGCGTATAGACTCCCACTGAGGCTACTGGCTAGTCCTCGCCTCCTCCCCATTCCGCAAACCCGCTCCGACTGATCAGTAACACACCAAGACTATATAAGGAGCTGAACTTGAAAATCGATGAACCAGTTTCTACAACCAGCCAAAGCCATCCTTCTGCGCTCTCGTGTAGGCCCCCCAGGCATATAGTGTCGTCGCGAAGGTACCCACTATCACACGGCAGAAGACCAGAAAGTCGTGGTTGACACCTCCCCAAGTTAAAGTTAATGGCACCATATCACTTCCAAGCCCGTATTTTACACGGTTTTTCAATTTGTATGCAACGCTACGAGGAAACTTTTCTAACGCCGAAGACCTCGCCGCCCCCCTTCGAGTGTCATCTTATAGATTTAGGAAGCAAGTTGTAAACATCTCATTCTTTAGTAAGTGTTATTTTTCCATTTCTTTCCTTCACCCCCCTCCCCTCCCTCCTCCCCATGCCCCCGACCCCCCCATTTACCGTTTTTTGTAAGCTCTTTTGGCTTTGACAGTTTACCCGTCATCTACGACCCCCGGAAGTGCAATATTACCAGCTATTAGGTGCCGCACCTAGGTGTTCTTCCCCCCCCAATGATTCGGACTCACCCTCGGTGTCGATGCCTTTTTATTTTTTCGCAGTCCCCCCCTATGCGATTTAGAACCAGTGGGCCTAGGGGAGCTATTTTCACGGAAGCCTCAGGAATATCTGCGACCCAGATCTCTCTCTTTTCCTCCTCCGTTGTTGATTCTCTCCCTTCCACGTATATCCATGGTTTCCCTTTCCTTTTTTCCCACCTATCTGGCGCAGCTCCCTGCTGCTTTTTTTTCGGATTAGTCCCGAGTTTTTCTCAGAGGATCCATTTTTGTGCCATTTTTTAGCAGCATGGGTGGTTTGGGCTTTTGTTTCACCCTAGCCGTTCGCTTCCCCCCAGTTTCTTTCACCGTTTTGATCGCTTCCCAATATTTACTATGTGGTTCCAATCACCGTAACTTCTCTAGATTAAGCGAAAGTGGCTATTGGCTTGCATGCCCCCGGCCTTCAAACCATCTCACCACCACTCTCTTTTCTCCCAGACCCCCCTCCGCTCCCCTGCCGCGAGTTGAGAACCTATCCCCTTGTTTTCCGATCTTCCAAGATTATGCCGATGCTAGGGCCTCTTGTCCGCGCTCGGGGCTTTTCTGCAGGAGGGTCGCCACCCCGAAGTGCACCGAGTGTATTTTTTTCATCCCCCCCCTTTTTTTCTCTCGCAACGTGGGGTTAACTTCCAGGGCGCGAGTTTTTCAATCTCCTCCTACTTTACCACCGTTCCGACTTCGCGCGTCGAGAGCGTGAACAGGTTTTCACACGACATCGACATTCTCTTGGTTTCATTTCGGGGTTGCTATTTCCGTGATCGCCCTGGTGTGTCCTCCCTTGGTACCCCATCTACCTTTTTGTGACAAGTTCAGGGGTTGGCATTTTCCTCCTTCGCGCACGTCACTTGTTGATCCGCATTGTCTTTCGACCCTGTCTGCATCTATTCTTTCCTTTCCCATCCAAAGCGAGTCCCTTTGCTTCAACCTTGCAGCGCACATCTGGGACCAACCGGGTGTTCCAGGCAATTCCATTCATGTGTGGCTTTTCCTGAATCCTTTTCCATTTTCCCCCCCCAAGGTGTTAAACACCTTTTAGTTGTTTCCACATGTCCGGCTTTCGACCGCTCATGTTCCTTCTTCTTCCCCTCAGGTGTTCTTGGGCTTTTTTATCTGCCGCTCGTGATTCATTCCCCCAATTTTTTCTTTAAATCCGGCCGTTTCTCTTTTTCGCTCACGCCCCTCTCCTTTCCGCCCTGAAGCGACCGTACACTTTCTAAGTTGTTGTTTTTGCCCTTCCCATGCGAAGTGGCGCCGCAGCGCCTTTTGGGGCCCCGTCTTTTTTCCCTTCAAACTTTCGTTGTAAAGTTGGCTACGCCCCTGTCCTTCTCCCCTCGACGGCAACGTAATGTCGTTTTTCATACTTACTTTTCAGCATGTGTCCCTCCCTCCGCCCAACCACCGAGGTCTTAGTGGCAGTTCGACCCATCTTGAAACGGTTTCTTTTTCTAAGTTCCCGCTGAGCGACACGTGTTTTGTGGGCTCTTAGACTATCCGTGCTAGATTCTTCAGACCTACTTTCCCCGGAGGTTGGTTATCGTCCATCCTGTCCCGTCTTCTCCCCTCCCTGTTGTTTCCCCCATGCTCGGGCTCTTTGGGAGGAAGGATTGTGTCATCTTGAAGACCTGTCTCTATGAAGGAGTGCGTCCGTGGATTTTTCCTTTCCCCATCGAAATCTTTTCCTCCTCCCCTCGTCGCGAGCGGTTTATTTCTGCTCTTGAGTGGTCAGAGCCCTAGGAATGCAGACTTTGAGTGATTCCCCCAACCCCCCTTGCTCGAGCCCCGCCTGACTTTGATCCGCCCCCCCCAACCCCCTCCCACCTGGTAGCCCTGCCGACACCGGCGGCTGCTGTATATTCTCCTTTCCCTACATTGTTGGTTGGAAACTACCTGCGACGGCTGATCCCAGCGTTAGCCGTTCCCCTTTTTCGACCTTGGCGCAGGCTTCTGGCTAGAATGGACCCCTCTTTTTAAAGCGTTATTGATTCCCAAATCCTTTTGGTTTTCCCTGGGATCTTGTCCTCTGTCCCCCCCCCCCCCACCCTCTCGTTGCCCATTCGATCGTCCGGTTTCTGGCGCCTCGCCTTCGCTCGGAAAACCCTCCTAGACATGATGTTCCAGCGTGACCTTTCGCTCCCTCTGGTCTGCTGTCGAGCGTTACCCTGCTTTTTGGTCGCTGCCGATTTTCTGTACAAAGGAGAGTGGTTTTCCGCCCTTTCACGCCCGGGTGCTAGATTTCTTAAATAAAGATTCAGCTCGGCCTGCCCCTTCGGATGATGTTTTCTTCCTCTTTTACGTGTTGACTTGTTTCAACGAGACCCTCTGGACGTCCTCTAACGATTTGCTCGCCACGCTCGTTTGCGGTGTTTTGTCACCGCCCCTAACTTACTTTTCTACACCCGCCCAAAGGTGGAGTCCCCCGGCTCTTTTTTTTCCCCAAAGTGTTTAACCCCTAGCTTGGCCCGTGCCGGTTCCTTGAAACCCTTCCCGCTTTCTTTTTGATGGTTGTAGTCACAGAGATCGTAAATGCTTTCGGCCGGACTTTTTTTTTCCACCCGCTTCCATTGCTGCTTTCACCACGTCCTGTGTGGTATGATTACCCCTTTTTTCTTAGGCCCCCCTTCCCCTGGATGTGTTTTTACTCTCGCCTTCCGGAAACCCGTGGATTCTCTCTTCCCCGGAAGCGCTACCCCTCCCCGCCCCCCCATTCCCTACATCCTTGGCGATGTCGACCCCCCAGGAACACTGTTAAATTGCTCCCCTTTCCCCTGTCTCTTCCAACTTTTGACGTAAGAGGATCTGGATCTGTCTTTTAGGCACTCGATCGAACCAGCCCCCACTGCTCCCCCTGAGGAAAACTTCACGTTCGATAGTTTTTTTTTCCATTTCCTTGGTTGACGGACATTCTTTTTCTCTGTAACATTCAGGTGTCACCGTCGGTGCTTATTACCCCCGAACCCCTTACCCCTCCTTTTTCCCCTTGACCACGATTCCATAGGATCTGTCCGATTTGGCATGGCCCCCCTACGACCTACAGATTTTAGCCCCTTTTTATGTCTTTTCTTTTGTTCTGTCCGGATGGTGTTGGTCCGTTTTTTTCCGGACGGTATGACGGCCTCACCCGCAGCCTTATTCTACTGGCGTTTAGTGGAATCGCCGGTCCCTTTTACTTGGTGCCAAACTTGAGCTATCCCCGGTGAAATTTTTAATTTTTTTTTTTGACGATTTATTCTGCGGCGACACCAATAGCCCATGATTTCTGGTGCCACCCCTCCTTTTTCTCCCCCTCTTGAGTTCTTCCAGCCTCTAGTGAGTCATCCGGGAAACTCCATAGACTGCGCCCTTTCCTTTCGCCCACGGTGAACCCCCACCCGTTCCAGATAATTCGACATTCGCCCTTCTCTTCATTTTCCCTCTTTTTGTTGATGAGATCGCGTTCAGCTCCGTTTTATAGAAGTCTTCACCCTCCCCCTTTTTTGGGGTCCGGATGCTGGTTTCCTCTCTGCCGAGGCTGAAGAGCATCAACTCTCACATCCAGGTTTTGGACCCCGTGTTGCTATGGGCTGTTTTCGGCCTTTCCCCCCCTCCCTCTGGCGAAAAAAACCGTTCCCCTGCCTTTCCCGCGGCATTCATATGTGGCCCATTCCGTCCCTTGCGAACGTTTACGCCGCTGCCCAGCTGGCTGCGGGTGGTCTTTCTGCCCTTATGGCCTTCGTCCAGGCCCTTTGCAACCATCGACATGAACCTTTTTAATGGCTAGCCCCCACCGCCCCCCTTCCGCGAGGTTAGCTTTTGTCACTACCTTCCCGGCTCAGATGGAATCTTCCTTGAACCCTCGGCTTATTCATATGTGTGTTTTTTTTTTTCCTTCTGTCCCGAGGGTTCGTTAAGTCCATTCTTTTAGCCTTCAATCCTCCCCCCATGGGGCGACCAGATCTCCACGTGAATTTTCCTTTCTTGTGCGGGCGATCGATCGTGCTAATTCTTGAAACTTCTGAGGTACATTTCCCTGGTAGCCTCCTCTGATCCATTATTATGTGGCGCGCCATAAGCGACCCTCCAATTCCGTTCCCTGTGCGTATTCCTGTAACTATCTACCGGGTTGCCTCGCAGGTGTTAAATACGGGTGGACCCTTCACATTTTTTAGCTCCGGGCAGCGTGTGCATACAAAATGCCTCCTTTGTCACGTTGGGTGACCGCGTGTGGATCCAATCGACCCGTGTGAATATTATTGGTCGAAAATTTCTGTTCCCCGTCCAAAATTCCACAGTCGACACTGTCCGTCCGCGCGCGTTTTTCCCAAGCTTCAGGACAAAATATTGTTTCCCCCAGGACATTGGCATTGGGTAGAACCCCCGCCCTGTCCCGTACCATGCGTTTAACAGTTCTTTTCCGTGCAAATCGTGGTCCTTCCCCCCGATTCCGAAACCGCGGATCTGGATTATAATTCTCGAACCTATGTGGGCCCTTGTCCACCTCTCAGGCCTGATTTTATCATCGTGAACCTTACTCCTCCCCCTTGCGTTTTTTCTTTCGGCTCAGCCCCTCGCCGGGGACCTCTCCACCCTGTCACTTCACTTTCTTTTTCACCCCCCCCCAGATATTTTGACTTGGCGGGCCGCCAGTTTGCAGAAATGCCGGTGGTATTTCTTTAATGTCTGACCCCCAGCATCGACTGCCCCAGGCCCGATTTGTCCCTCCCTGTTCCGAGATGGGGTTCAGAAATGTATGTTTAGTTCCCCCACGCTCTCTCCCAACCAGTTGCATCGGTCTTCATTGTGCTTTGCGTGCCCTTTTCGCTCTGCGCCACCGGATTCCCGTTGTTGTATACGACTCTCTTTGGCGCATCTGGCATCTCGTTCACCCCCTCTCGGATGACGCATCCCTTCGCTCAGTTTCCTTTGTGTTGTTTTTTTCTCGTTTATTTTCTGCCCCATTGGAGCGCGTCGTAGTTGGGTAGAGCCAGTGGCTTAGTTTCTTATGGTTGTCGCCCTCCCCTCCCCAAG